>ERZ1066118.1894-NODE-1894-length-11440-cov-13.386386_pt1 | contig 11440 bp, 6 predicted proteins | sample MGYA00382765_ERZ1066118 | MGnify/ENA primary metagenome ERZ1066118 (study PRJEB33369, sample SAMEA5778348) | biofilm metagenome | biome: Industrial cooling water; feature: Water cooling tower basin; material: Biofilm | place: United Arab Emirates | collected...
ACCCTGCACGCCGCCCTCGCCGCCCTCCCGGCGCTCGCCGCCCCATCGCTCACCGCGCTCCCGGCGCAGCAGCCCGCCGCGGGGAGCGCCCGGCAGCCGACGCCGACGGCGCACGACGCCGCGCGCCGCGCCGCCGACGACCCCCGTCCCGCCCCGGACCGCCGCACCGGCGAGGGCGAGGGGCCGTTCCAGCGCCTCATCATCCGCGGCGCGACGCTCATCGACGGCGTCGGCGGGCCGCCGCGCGGGCCGGTCGACATCGTCGTCGAGGGGAACCGCATCGTCGACGTCGCCAACGTCGGCTATCCCAAGGTGCCGATCGACTCGACGAAGCGCCCGAAGAACGCGACGCGCGAGATCGACGCCGCCGGGATGTACGTGATGCCGGGGCTCATCGACCTGCACGTGCACCAGGGGACCCAGCAGAAGGCGGCGGAGTCGGAGTACTTCAACAAGCTCTGGCTGATGCACGGGATCACCGCGGTGCGCGGCGTGCCGTTCGCGAGCTTCGACTACTCGGTGGCCGAGAAGCGGCGCAGCGCCGCGAACGCGATCACCGCCCCGCGCTACTACGTCTACCAGCGCCCGGGCACGGGGTGGCCCAACGGCCCGGTGCGCACCCCCGAGCAGGCGCGCGCCTGGGTGCGGTGGATCAAGGCCAACGGCGCCGACGGACTCAAGCTCGGCGCCGAGCGCCCCGACCTGATGGCGGCGCTCCTCGACGAGGCGAAGAAGCAGGGGCTCGGCAGCACGGCGCACCTGCAGCAGACCGGCGTCACGCAGATGAACGCCGACGAGGCGACGCGCCTCGGGCTCGGCACGGTCACGCACTTCTACGGGCTCTTCGAGTCGATGTACGACTCGGCCTCGGTGCAGCCGTACCCGGCCGACATGAACTACGGCGACGAGCAGCACCGCTTCGGCCAGGTGGCGCGCCAGTGGAACCTGGTGACGCCGCGCTCCGAGAAGTGGAAGGCGCTCCTGGCCAAGTTCAAGGAGCGCGACGTCACGCTCGACCCGACGATGACGATCTACGCCGCCGGGCGCGACCTCGTGCACAAGATGCACGCCCCCTGGCACGACCGGTACACGCTGCCGACGCTCTGGACGTTCTACCAGCCGAGCCGGCTGGCGCACGGGGCGTACTGGTTCTACTGGACGACGTGGGACGAGGTGGCGTGGCGCAACTACTACCGCGTCTGGATGCAGTTCCTCAACGACTACAAGAACATGGGCGGGCGGGTGACGGCGAGCTCGGACGCGGGCTTCATCTACACGACGCCGGGCTTCGCGACGATCGAGGAGCTGGAGCTGCTGCAGGAGGCGGGATTCCACCCGCTCGAGGCGATCCGCGCCGGGACGCTGCACGCCGCCGAGACGCTCGCCAAGCCGACGGGGCGGGACATCGAGATGGGCGTCGTGCGCGAGGGGATGCTCGCCGACCTCCTGATCGTCGACCAGAACCCGGTGGAGAACCTCAAGGTGCTCTACGCCACGGGGTGGCCGAAGCTCAACGACCAGACGGGGAAGGTGGACCGCGTGGGCGGGGTGCGCTGGACGATCAAGGACGGGATCGTCTACGACGCGCGGCAGCTGGCGGCCGACGTGGCGCGCATGGTCGAGGAGCAGAAGCGCTCGCGCCCGACGGCGGCGTCGCCGCAGCCGGAGTCGGGGCAGGGGGCGCACGAGCACCGGCACGAGTAGGGGCGCGTTCATCCCGTCGCTGGCGGGCCGCCGGGGGTGGGTTCCCCGGCGGCCCGTCGTGCGTTCGACGGGCACGGGGGGGCGGAGGCGGGGTATGCGGTGGCGTCGGGTCGGCTCGGTCGCCTCGGGACGGGCGACTGTTCGGGCACCGGAGCCCGGCTCGCGGGCCGCACCCGGCCCCCGAATCGGGTGCCGTCCTCGTGGCCGGCACGGGGGAGGGGCGTGGGGGGGCGCCGAGCGACGCTGCGACCGCAGCAAGGAGACCCGGAGCGACGCGAAGCGCCGCGCACGGGCTCCGCAGCGACCGCGGTCGCCCGGAGCCGGCGCCCCCCCACGCCCCTCCCCTGGGCGCCGATCCCGGCTGCCGGTGGACCGAACCGGCCCTCCCCGCGGGCCCGCCCCGTGCGAGACCGGTGGGCCTCCTCACACGAGTAGCGATCGCGTCGTGCTGCGTACCCTGGTCATCGTCCTGCGGCTGCTGCCGCTCGTGCTGTCGTTCGTGCGCGACCACCGGCGGTGGCTCGTCGCCGGCGGGCCCGTGCCGCGCACGCGCGCCTTCCACGAGGCGCGCGCCGCGCGCGTCGTCGCCAAGATCGCCCGCCTCGGCCCGGCGTTCGTGAAGATGGCGCAGATCGTCGGCGCCCGCGCGGACCTCATCCCCGAGCCCTACCTCGCCGCCCTCGGCACGCTCCACGACCAGGTGCCGCCGGTCCCCGAGCGGGCCGTGCGCGCGGTCATCCAGGAGGCGTACGGGCAGCCCCCCGAGGCGCTGTTCGAGCACTTCGAGCGCGAGCCGCTGGCGGCCGCCTCGCTCGGGCAGGTGCACCGGGCGCGGTGGGAGGGGGAGGACGTCGTCGTCAAGGTGCTGCGCCCGGGGGTCGAGGGGGTGGTGCAGGCCGACCTCGAGGCGGCCGGCCGCATCCTCGACCTCGTCGAGCGGCGCTGGCCCAACAAGCACCTGCGCGGGCTGCGCAACGTGCTCGCCGAGTTCGCCCTCCGCGTCGGCGACGAGATGGACTTCCGCCGCGAGGCGGAGCACGCCCGGGCGATGCACGCCAACTTCCTCGGGCGCGAGGGGGTGCGCATCCCGCGCGTCGTCCCGACGCTCGTGCGCCAGCGCGTGCTCGTGCTCGAGTTCATGCCGGGCGCGCGCATCGACCGGCTGCAGGAGGCGGTGGCCGCGGGGCGCCTCGATCCGATGGAGCTCGTGCGGCGCGTCATCGAGCTCTACATGCACATGATGCTCGTCGACGGCTTCTTCCACGCCGACCCGCACCCGGGGAACCTGCTCGTGCAGGACGACGGCACCATCGTCGTGCTCGACTTCGGGATGGTGGTGCAGGTGCCGCGCACGCTCCGGCGCCAGCTGGCGCGCACCGCGTTCGCCGGGATCCAGCGCGACGCCGAGGGGCTGATCGACGGCTTCTTCGCCCTCGGCGTGCTCGAGCCCGAGGCCGACCGGGCGACGGCGCGCGAGCTGGTCGAGGCGCTGCTCGTGATCGCCCACGAGGCGGACACGACGTCGATGGACCGCATCCAGCTCGTCGCCGACCGGGTGATGGCGACGCTCTACGACTTCCCCGTCACGCTGCCGAGCGACCTGGTGTACTTCGCCCGCACCGCCGCGCTGATCGAGGGGTTGGGATCGCGCTACGACGCGCGGTTCAACGCCGTGACGTTCGCCGCGCCGGTGGCGCTGCGCATGCGGCACGCGATCCTGGACTCGCTGCGCGACCCGAACGACCCCGGCGACCTCGGGATCCCGGTCGACTGGGCGCGGCTGCTGGGGCTGGCCGCGGGACAGGCGGCGGCGACGGTGGTGCGCGTCGGGCGCGAGCTGGGGCGCGAGCTGGGGACGATCCTCGCGCCGGTGTTCGGGCGGCTGGCGGCGGAGTGGGCGGCAGCGACGGCGCCGCCGGTCGAGCCCCCCCGAGCGGCGCCGCGCGTCGATGCACGCGTCCTACCCCCTCCGGCGCTCCCGCCGCCCCCCACCCCCGCGCCGGCACCGCCGCTGCTGGGCACGGGGGAGCTCGCGGCAGACTGACGAGCGAGGAACGCGCTCGCTCGCTCGGACCCTCGCCGGCGCTGCCGGCGAGCGCCTCGCTCGCTCGCTGGAACGCGCTCTCGCGGCTGTCGCCGCGTCGCTGGAACGCGCGCCCTCGCTCCGGGCCCGGCCCGTGGCCGGGCCCTGCGCTCGGCGCTGGAACGCAGAGCGCTCGCGGCTGAATACCGCTGGTGCGGTAGGGCGGCCGACGCGCCGTGGGCGCGTCGCTGGTGGCGCAGTGCGTTCCAGCGCCCCCGGGAGGGGGCGCGCGTTCCAGCGGAGCCGCGTACAGCGGCGGAGCGCCTGCCAGCGAGCGAGCGCGACCCGAAGGGACCGCGCGAGGGAGCACGTTCCCGCGCGGCGGCGCGCCGCCGCCGCGCCTACACTGCGTCGCTGATGCTCGAGAAGGTGAAGTCGCGCACGCGGATGGGCGGCACCACCACCGCCAGCCCCGGCCCGCCCCCCTCGCTCGCGCTGACGCGCACCGGGCGCCCCATCGCCTCGAGGTTGTTGAGCATGAAGATCGGGCTCTCGTTGAAGCGCAGGTTCTTGACGGCGCGCGTGATCTTCCCGTTCTCGATGAGGAACGTCCCGTCGCGCGTCAGCCCCGTGTAGAGGATCGTCCGCGGGTCGACCGGGCGGATGTACCAGAAGCGCGTCACCAGCAGCCCGCGCCGCGTGTCGCGGACGAGATCCTCGAGCGAGGCGTCGCCGCCGAGCATCTTGAGCCCGCCGGGGATCCCGCCGCCGCCCCCGCCGCCCCCGCCGCCGAAGCCGCCGCCGGCGGTGCCGACGTTCGGCTCGCGCCCCTGCTTCTGGGCCCAGTAGCGGTCGTAGGCGAGGTTGCGCACGACGCCGTTCTCGATCCACACCACCCGCTTCCCCGGCAGCCCGTCGAGGGTGAAGGGGACCGTGTGCGTGTCGGGGTCCATCGGGTCGCTGACGAGGGTGACGCGCTCGTCGACGACCTTCATCCCGATCTTCGTCCCCCCGCCGGGCTTCGTGAAGAAGCTCCGCCCCTCGTCGGCGGCGCGCGCGTTGGCGGCGCCGAGGACGAGCTGCAGCAGGTTGCCGACCGCGGTGGGCTCGAGGATCACCGTGTAGCGCCCGGGCTCGATCGCCACCGGGTTCTGCGACAGCCGCGCCTTGCGGATCGCCGTCTCGGCCATCGCCGCCGGGTCGAGGCGCGCCGCGTCCCAGTGCGCCCCGCCCCCCCACCCCGAGCCGGTGCCGTCCTTGGTGCGCACCGTGGTGGTGAGCACGCTCTCGGTCTGCCGGCCGTAGGCGAAGAGCCCCTTGCTCGTGGCCACCGCCGTGCTGCCGGCCGCGCCCTCGAGGTAGCCCGTGCTCTCGAGCCCCGCCTCGCGCGCCGGGCCGGTGACCTGGGCGATGAGCGCGGCGCGGCGGGCGGGCTCCATCGCCGCGGTCGCCTCGCTCCAGCCGCGCCCCTCGCCGTACTGCTGCGCGCCCAGCTCGGGCATCGCCTCCGGGTCCTCGGGGGAGAGCCGCGCGAGGCGCTCGGCGGACTCGACGACGCGCCGGAGCGAGGCGTCGTCGAGGGCGTTGGTGGTGGCGGTGGCGCTGCGCCGCCCGGCCGAGCTGCGCACGCTCACGGTCACGTCGTAGCGGTCGCCCGAGGTCGTGATCTGGTTGACGGCGAAGCGCGTCCCCATGCGGGCGCCGCTCGTGAGCACGACGCGCGTCTCGTCGGCGGTGGCGTACGACAGGACCTTGCGCGCCAGCGCCTCCGCCTCGGCGCGCGACAGGTAGCGCGGGGCGTCGGCGGCCTCGTGGGCGTCGAACAGGGAGCGCGGCGCCCCCGGGTCGAGGATGCGCGGGCTCACGCCTGCCTCCCGGTGTTGATGACGTTGACGTTGCGGAAGCGCGACGGGACGCACCCGTGGCTCACGGCGTTCGACTGCACCGGCTGCCCCTTGGCGTCGCCGAACGCGCCGCAGAGGATGTAGCTCGACCGGCCGCCGATCAGATCCATCGACTTCCAGAACTCCGGCGTGCGGAACTGGTAGACGACGTCCTTGAGCATGCCGACGACCTTGCCCCCCTTGATCTCGTAGAAGAGCTGCCCGCCGAACTGCCCGTTGTAGCGCTGCTGGTCGATGGAGAACGAGGCGTCGCCGACGATGGCGATCCCGCGGTCGGTCGCGGCGATCAGGTCCTCCCACTTGAGGTCCTTGTCGCCGGGGACCTGCGAGACGTTCGGCATGCGCTGGAACTGCACGTCGGCCCAGCTCTGCGCGTACGAGTTGCCGTGCGAGCGCACCGGCTTGCCGGCGCGCCGGTAGTAGTCGGCCAGGAGCTGCGCCTGGTCGCGCGTGGTGGCGTGGTAGTCGACGAACACGCCGTCCTTGATGATGTCGAACTCGTGCGGCACGACCCCCTCGTCGTCCCACCCGGCGGCGGAGAGCGAGCCGGGTTCGGAGCGGTCGCCGCGGATGTTGAGGATGGGGGAGCCGTACTGCAGCGTCCCGAGCACCTTCTCCGGCGGGGAGACGAAGCTGGTGCCGGCGTAGTTCGCCTCGTAGCCCAGGGCGCGGTCGAACTCGGTGGGGTGGGCGATCGTCTCGTGGATGGTGAGCCAGAGGTTCGTCGGGTGGAGCACGAGGTCGTAGCGCCCCACCTCCACCGGCTTGGCGGAGAGCTTGGCCACCGCCTCCTCGGCCCAGCGCGGGGCGTTCTCGACGAGCCGCGCGTCGACGACGTGCTCGTAGCCCAGCCCGCGCGGCGGCACGTCGGTGCTCTCGCGCGTCTGGAAGTCGCGGAAGTCGCTCGAGACGGCGGTGACGGTGAGCGACGGCTGGGCGCGGTAGATCGTCTGCACCGTCACCGTGTCGTCGCTCGAGGCGAAGGTCTTCTCCTCGCGCAGGAAGAACATGCTCGAGCTGACGAAGCGCGAGCCCCGGACCTTGAGCGCGGCCTCGTTGGCGGCGAGCAGGAGGGCGACCTTGTCCTCGACCGGCACCTCGAACGGGTCGGTCCGGATGGGGCTCCGCCAGGTGCCGCCCGGGGTGGGCTCCTTGGGGGCGAGCGAGACGGGGCGCAGCAGCGACGGGCGGTTGGCCCGGGCCTGAGCGACGGCGAGGCGGGCGACGCGCGCCACCTCGTCGCGCGAGACGTCGCGGCTGGCGGCGAAGCCCCACGCCCCGTCGACGAGCACGCGCACCCCGAAGCCCGAGGTCTCGTTGTCCTGCACCCCCTGCACGCGCCGCTCGCGGGTGAAGACGTTCTGCGTGCGGTTGCGGCTCACGCGGCAGTCGGCGTAGCCGGCGCCGGCCTGCCGGGCGGCGTCGACGGCCAGCTTCGCGAGCTCGCGCGCGTCGTCGCTGGTGAAGAAGCGCTCGGCGTCGCGCCCGCGCCCGGCGCCGGGGACGGGGAGCGCGAGCGCGCCGGCGGGGGGGGCGCCGAGGGCGCCGGCCGCCACGGCGGCGGCGGTGCCCACGAGGAAGTCGCGTCGGGGAAGGGCCACCTGGGGACTCCGGGTGCGGTGGGGACGACGGGAGACGGCCGGCCGGCGACGGGACCGTCGGGCCGGATGGAGCGCTCTGTCGGTACGCAACGTGGCGGCCGGCCGTTGACGCGCTCGGCATCCGATGACCGGTACGGTTTCCAGGGAGCGCTGCACCGGGCACGAGGCGCCGTGGCGGGGGGGGCCGAGACCGCGGTTCGAAAGGCGCCGGGCCCGGCGTGCTCGGCCCCGTGCGCGCCTGCGTAGCGCTCGCTGCTCGGGCAGGCGCGGACGCTCGTACGGGAAGCGGTGCTCGGTCGGGAGCGCGAGGCCGAAACGCGATCTGCCTCCGATTCGCGTTCACTACTTTCCGGCGTTCACTACGTTGCGCGCACCGCCATGAACTCGAGGGGCAGCTTCACTCCCGCGATCCTTCCGTCCGCTCACGACTGAGCGGACGCGCGTGCATCATCACCACGGTTTCTTGGAGATCCAGTGAAGAAGGAGCCATGTGCTCGATCAGCCCCGCTGCTCGCGCTCATCACGTGGGCCACCATCGGTGCCGCACCGAGCGCGGGGGCGCAGCCACCGGTCCCTTCCGAGGCGGCGGCCCCGAGCCCGGGTTCACGGCGCGTTCGCGTGCGGCTCGCCGGAGAGCCGCGCAGCGGAGTGCTGGGCTCGCGATCGTTCCTCGTCGTCACGGGAACCGCGGTGCAGGACGGCGCCGACTCCCTGCGGGTGCGCATGGCTTCGGGCGCCGTTCTCCACGTCCCCCGATCGCAGGTCGTCCGCCTCGAGCTGAGCGAGGGGCGCCGGTCCAGAGCGCACGGGATGGTCATGGGCGCGTTCCGCGGGGCGACGCTGTCGGCGCTGTTCGCCCCGCTGGTTCCCCTCGCCGGCAGCTCCGGCGCCTACCGCCTGACGGCTCGGCCGTTCATCGTGCTCGGAGGGCTCGGCGCGATCGGAGGCGCTGTGACCGGATCGCTGTCGCCCGGGGAACGCTGGCGGCGGGTACGCTGACGCGGCGCCGGTCGACGCGATCGTAGGCGTTGCGCGGCTGGGCCTGCCCCGCGGTGACGGACGCGGGGCGTAGGCTGCTCGCAGTGCCTCTGGTTCGGTGGGTCGGACGGCTACTTTCGAGGGTGGCAGAACGCGTGGAATCTGTACGGGAATGAGCCAGGATCTGACCCGTACTGGAAGTCACTCATGGCTTACCTCTACTACTGATGCCCACAATCAACCTCTGAGGCGCCCCAGAGGCGGTGGGCGGCGGGTGGGGTCTGCGGTTCGTGGCGCAGACCTTACCCTGTCGTCCCCCGGCGGAGCGGTCTCGTGGGAGGCGGCGTTGACTCAACACAGAATGTATTGGGGTGGTGCGGCGGTCGCGCTGCTCCTCGCCGCGAGCGCCGAAGCCAGCGCGCTCGACGTCCCAGTCGTGCGCGAGCAGCCTGCGGTGTCTGACGTCGGGCGCGTCGCCCCGGGTGGCCGAGTGGGGCGGTGGGAATCAGGAGCTCCTCTGCGTCCGGTTGCTCGCGATTCGGCGGATCGGCACAGAGAGCGGCATGTGTCGCATGCGGAACGCGCCCCCGCTCGCGTGGGCACGCCACTCGCCTCAGCCCTGGTCGCAGGCGCGAGGTCCCACCGGGCGAACGACAGCAAGGCGTCGTTTCCGCCTGCACCGCGTCCTCGTGAATGGGACGTCGTCACAGACGACCGGCAGGCCCCCCGGAGCCACGGTGCACTCCGCGGCGGAGTTATCGGAGCACTGATCGGCGGCGTGGCCGGAGGGTGGTTCGCAGTCCAGCTGAGCGAGAACCGGCCACTCGGGTACGTGCTTCGGCAGCCGCAGACCTGGCAGAGCATCGCCATCGGTGCCGCGGCCGGCGCCCTGATTGGCGCAGGCGTCGGGGCCCTCCTGCGTGATTAGGTCTGCACCTGCCCCGCGGTGACGGACGCGGGGTGTAGGCTGCTCGCGCTGCCCGTTGGCGGAGCTGCCGTTCGTCCTGCACGGGGCTGACGTAGCCGAGGGTCGAGTGCCGCCGCTCGCCATCGTACCACGTATCGATGAACGCCGCGACCGCGGCGTGGGCCTCGCGCCGCGTCGCGCACGCATGGTCGGCGAGGGAGGCGACGTTCGCCGTCCCGACCGTTGACGATGCCGAAACCCATCACCCCGGCATCATCCCGAGGCCAGGACGCTCGACCGTGCTCACCGCGCCGCCACACGATTGCGGCGAGCACCCGCGTTCCGGCAGCGGTGCCGGTGACCGGTTGCCGGTTTCCGGTCTCCGGCCGGCCACAGTTGACGCCGCGCGCCCCGGCGCCATCATGGGGCGCATGCCCACCCCCCTTCGTTTCCGCCCCCCCCCGCGCGTCGGCGGCGGGGCCGTCCGCCTCGCTCGCCTGGGGCTCGTCGTGCTCCTCCTCGCCGCAGCCGCCGCGCCGGACGCAGCCCTTGCCCAGTCCGCCACGCCGGTGACGAAGGTGGCGCGCCGCGCCGACCCCGCGCCCTCGGCCAGCCCCCTCCTCGCCCGCACCGTCACCCTCCTCCCCTGGTCGCAGCAGATCGCCGAGCGCGAGCGGTGGCTGGAGCGGCGCCACGCGATGCTGCTGCCGATGATGCGACGCCACGGCATCGACATGTGGATCGTCGTCAACGAGGAGTTCCACGACGACCCGCTGACGCAGTACGTCGCCCCGCCGCGCCCCTACACCGGCAACCGCGACGTCTTCGTCTTCGTCGACGCCGGCGACGCCGGGTTGAAGCGCCACGCGATCACCGGCTACAGCGAGGACAACTCCAAGCGCTTCTTCGAGTCGCCCGACGAGCCGGTGCCGGCGGTGCGCCGGCTGCCGCAGCTCTACGCCGAGTTCCAGCCGAAGCGCATCGGGCTCAACATGGGGGGCGGGCGCGGCGTCACGCGCGCGCTGACGCACGACACGTACGGGTTCCTGGCGCAGGCGATGGGGCCCGAGGCGACGGCGCGCTTCGCCAGCGCCGCCGACCTGATCGAGGAGTACCTCGACACGCGCCTCCCCGAGGAGATGCCCCACTACGTCGCCGCGGTGGCGCTCACCGAGGAGCTGACCCGCCGGGCGCTCTCGAGCGAGGCGATCGTACCGGATCGCACCACGGTGGGCGAGGTGCGCCGCTGGATCTACGACTTCATGTGGGCCAACGGGGTGCGCACCTGGTTCCAGCCCGACCTGCGGGTGCAGCGCGCGGCGGGGGGGATCCCGACCTCGCGCGGCTTCCTCGCCGTCGCCCCCGAGAGCACCGTGATCCGCCGCGGCGACGTGGTGCACCTGGACGTCGGGATCACCTACATGGGGCTCGACACCGACTGGCAGAAGATGGCCTACGTGCTCAGGCCCGGCGAGACGGCGGCGCCGGCGGGGCTGGTGCAGGCGATGGCCAACACCAACCGGCTGCAGGACGTGCTGATGCGCACCCACTCGCGCCCGGGGGCGCTGGTGAGCGACGTGTACACCGCCACCATGCGCGACATGCAGGCCGCCGGGATCGAGGCGATGATCTACTCGCACCCGATCGGCGCGCAGGGGCACGGGCTGGGCGCCGCCATCGACTTCCGCGCCGCGCAGCGCCCCGAGCTCGGCGCCCAGGGGAAGCGGCTGCGCAGGGGGAGCTACATCTCGATCGAGCTCAACACGAAGACCCCCGTCCCCGAGTGGGGCGGCAAGGGGGTGTACGTGATGATGGAGGACGACGCGCACCTGACCGACGCCGGGTGGGCGTTCTTCCGGCCTCGGCAGGAGCGCTGGTACCTGATCCGGTAAGGCGGGAACGCGGTCGCGCGCTCGGTCCCTCGCCGGCTCCGCCGGGCTCGGGCCTCGCGCGCTCCCTGGAACGCGCGCCGCGGCGGTGCGCCGCGTCGCTGGAACGCGCGCCGGCGCTGGAACGCACTCGTTGGTCGCCACGCGGCGGCTCGCCGGAACGCGGGCCGGCCGTGCGGCGGGCCTCCCTCACCCATCCATCCGACCGATGCTGCGGACGATCCCTCCTGCCTCGTGGCGGCGCGTGTGCGCGCGCGCCGCTCGCGCCGCTCCGGGCGCGCTCGCGATGCTCCTCGTGCTCGCCGCGCTGTCGCCGGCCGGGGGGGGGGCGGCGCAGCCCGCGGCGACGGCGCGCCCCGACCCGCAGCCCGACCTCGCGGCGTTCGACGCCCACGTCGCGCAGGCGGTGCGCGAGTGGGAGGTCCCGGGGCTGG
>ERZ1066118.1897-NODE-1897-length-11424-cov-67.743425_pt1 | contig 11424 bp, 15 predicted proteins | sample MGYA00382765_ERZ1066118 | MGnify/ENA primary metagenome ERZ1066118 (study PRJEB33369, sample SAMEA5778348) | biofilm metagenome | biome: Industrial cooling water; feature: Water cooling tower basin; material: Biofilm | place: United Arab Emirates | collected...
AAACCAATTCTCGTATTGTCCACTTCTGGAAGGCTTTCAAGCAAATCAATACCAACACTGATATCAAATAACACCTTTGCAAGTAGAGTTTGCCCTCTCAATAACCTTGTGTGAAGTTGATAAGCATGATGTAGCACAGGGTCATTTAGACATGCTCTCTTCAAAACATATGGCATCAGGCGCCAAAGTTACATATCCCCGTTCCGCTAACTATGAGTGCATATGCTTGGTCTGGTGAACCCGCAAGTCCGACAACTTCGCTTTTGCCGAGGCGCCAGTTAGCTGCGTGTTGATGGAAGCAATAAACAGCAGGAAGCAGTGCATGTTTTACTTTTGGAATGCAAAGAAATGCACTAATAGTTTCTCCCTCTTCGGCAGAATAGCTAATTTTATTACGAACAAATGTTCCGCAATCTACCTCCTCAATTACATTGAACATCAGAGAAGCTTTTGTAGGCATGGCGCCGAGTAAGGAAAGAAAATCATCTTTATTCATTCAATAACCCTTTTAATATTTTATATTATTGTATTTAGAATGATTTCATTGTTCCTCTAATGTATTGATAATTTCACTTAGTTCAGTTAGACTATTAATTCGTTGTAAATCTAGAGAATAGTTTTTCAAATCGTCATGAAGACGGTTAAGCCAAACTCCTACTAAGCCAACGTTTCTTGCGGCAATTGCATCTAGTTCTAAATTGTCTCCATGTAAATGCCAAATTCCCAAATAAAGAGAATTTGGCAGTCATAAATTGTTATTTATGCACTATCAGTTATTTCTCTGAGTCATGATTTATTTTGTGACCTTGAATTTCTGCAATTTTTTTTCTCAGCATTTGCTCTGTTTCTGATAAATCAGCTAACTTTTTGAGAGTTTCTTCCTTTTGTTGCAATATTTTATTTAGATATTTTTGGAAACAACTACCATCTATTACCGATTGAATCCTAGCATTGTATTCCTCATCTGTCATGATTCTACCAGCCATTGCAGAGCTTTCTAGTTCATGCAATTGTTCAACCCACGCATCAACCTCTTGTTTTGTGTAATTATGATTAGCTGAATAAGTCATTGTTAATTTTCCTTATATATTTGATATCTTGACAAAAATAATCTCGCTTCAGAACTCAAAGCAATATTTACAATTATTTTAGAAAATATCAATAAAGTCAAAATTATTAATGACGGATTGGAAAATCAGAAAATACTCCAACAAGACTTGCAAAATATTTTGATAATTTAGAAGTTTTAGGCAACAGGCGCCCAAAAAAGTTACCTCCACCTTCTTCATCAACCAAGTCAGTGCGCCACCAATTTAAACGCTTAGGTTCACAGGCGCCTTCACCTCAAAATCTTTAAGATGCTACCCTACCCTTCGGGATATCCCCGGATAACGGGAAACTCCGTTTACGTTCACGACTCATAACATGATAGTAAGGTGGGCAATGCCCACCATACAAGGGTCAGGCGGGACGCCTAACCTACGGTTGATTAAAAGAATTTAATGGCTGAATTCGACTCTGCGATATTCTGAAGGTGGGTTGGGCACTTTTTCATGGGCACAGGGAAGAGGAGATTGAGCTAAGATTACAATCATTCTCTCTGTACCAGTATTAATAATTTCATGTCCCACATCTTTGGGAATATGAACGCAGTCTCCAGACTTAACGGCGCCGATTTCATCACCAATAATTACATCTCCTGTTCCTTGCACGAAATAACAGATTTCATCACTTTGGGAGTGCTTATGCAACGGGTTTGACTGCCCTGGCTCAATGCAGTAAATATTAAAGTGCATTGAATCAGTTAAGAAAATCCGGCGCCGAACAAAGAAGCGAGGGTTGAATTGAGCTATTTCTTCTAGAGTTTTAAGGTCTCCATTGCTGAATTTTTTGGGGTCTTGTAAAAGAGTTGTATCAGCTTGTAAGGGAATCAATCCAGTTTCGTTGGTAATTTCACTTGACATTTGTTTTTCTCCGTTAAGTGTAAGTTCGATATGTGAGCTTAAAAAACTATTTCACCTGATTTTGCTGACGCGCTTGCAGGTATGCATACAAAGAGTCGTAAATAAAGAATGCTTTTTGCAAGGTTTCATCATCGTTATTTGTCACCAGGGGAAAGCCGTGACTAATTGCTCTGAGTCCGCTTGCTTCTGGTCTTTGTTCAATGGCGCCTGGAATATCAGCAGCATGAACAATCTCAAGTAGTTCCTTTAATACAGAATCATTTAAGTTATAGTCTCGAATAACTTGTTCAAAGGAAGTAATACCATCATGGTTATACTTGGCGCCGGGAGCATCAAAACCAATAGCATTATGGGACTGCTCGACTTGAGTAACTTCTACAGGCTCTACAAAAAGAAACTCTGCTTGTTTATCAACAAATCGTTGAATTAACCAAGGTGTTGCAACTCTATTTACCCGAATGTGTTTGCGCGTTACCCATTTCATTTAAAGTCTTCCTTTTTAATTTACAAATTAATAACCAGCTTGGGTGTCATAGCGTTTGATTTTGCCAAATTTGACTAGCGCGTGTCCTGGTGAAGCATCAACACTTGGCTTTTCCTTTGCAACTAACCACTTCTCAAACTTTTCTTCACTTTCCCACATTGTGATAATCAACCATTCCCCCTGATTATCAGTAGGTTTGAGAATTCGCTCCATCAAAATGCCGTATCGTTGTCTTAATTCCCTATTTGACTCTATCCAATCAAAAAAAGCTTGTTCATTAGTTTTAGGAATTTCAACACTACGAACGCAAACCAGCGGTTTTGGTACCTGTACAGTCATTCAAACCTCCGATTTTTATGTTTTTGTTGCAATCAAAGCGAAAAGTATACTACTCGCCAAAAGCAATCCTCCAACAACTGTAAAGCCAATTTGATAAGACGTATGCATCAGTAAAAATCCCAAGAAAACAGGGCCACTTGCCTGCCCCACGTCCATAATTGCGCTCATAATCCCCAATGCAGTACCACGACTATCTACAGGAGCTAAATCTGCTACAAAAGCTGATGTTGCAGCTGAGGAGATAGCAATTCCTAATACAAATACGGCTGAGATTAACAGTAGTAAAACTACTGATTTGACTTGGCACAAAAACCACATTGCAACGCTGGTAAGCAGAAGACCTACGACAATCTGCCGCTTGGGTCCATAACGGTCACTCATCCGACCCATGAGAGGACGTGCTAGTACCTTAATTCCAACCTGACTGGCAAAAATTAATCCAACAGTAGCTTTATCAATTCCAATACTCAAGGCATATAGTGGCAGAAAAGTTTCAACGGCACCAAATGCCAGAAACTGAGCAGCTTCTACCAAACTCGTAATTAGAATCATGCGATGAGACAAAACTGTCCTAATCGCAGGTAAAGTTGAGTTAATCTGCCTGATTTTTCGATTGCGCTTTGTTTTGGTTTGAGGCAGTAGTTTTATCCCGACCAAAGTCAGGATGCCCACAATGGCACATACGACATAAACAGATTGCCATGTACTTACGGTTAGAAATAAACCGCCAACTACGGGCGCCAATGCACGTCCTGCCAGTGTAAACGAGGAATACCAACCTAAGCGTTCTCCCTTATGGGTAGGCGCCAAGTCAGTCACATAAGCCATTGCTACTGGACTAAGAATCGCTGTTGCCAATCCATGATATCCACGTACTAACCCCAGTTGCCAGGGATTGAAGACTAATAAATAAGCTAGAGGTGCGCTGCAAAACACTACTCCTGCAAACATTAGCAAAGGCTTTCTGCCCCAGTAATCACTAAGTAGTCCTGCTGGAAAACTAGCTAAGATGCCCGTTAATGTTGAACTTGCGGCGATTGCCCCAATGGTAGCTGGGTTGGCGCCTAATTGTTGAGCCAGGATAGGCAACACTGGGTTTTTGGCGATTGTCGAACTAAAAATTGCCAATCCCCCAATTGAACATAGAAGCAAAAATGCAGAATGATTAGACATCGCCAACCCAAAAAGGAGAGCGTAGCTGATTTGATTTAATATTACTGTAATAGATGTTTCTTTATAAAGCAACTACTGTTACAAAATAGTTTTTAAGATATTTGTACTAATTCCCGAACTCACGCTGCTGCTTGGCGAACACAGCATATAAGCCCTCAAACAGGTTGATACCGCAGGTTTCTAGTTCAGTGTCACTCATATTTGCAATAAACCAGCCTTGTAAGAGAGCATCTACTCCTGCGGTTTCAGGACGCGCGTATTGTCCGTCTCGCAGGTCAATCTCGTGTACAATTTCTCCGATAGCCTGTATTGCAGGTTTATTCAAGCTAAACGCTGCTGCCATCACCTCAAAAGTGCAAAGATTACCGCAATGCCCAAATTGAGCATCTTTCATTTCAAAGGAAACTTCATCAGGGTCAGCCTCATGAGAATATCGAATTTCGGCATTTGAATTAATAAATCGACGAATTAGCCAAATGCAGGCTAGGCGGTCTATATAAGGTCTAGGTCTTGTTACCCATCGCTTATTTTGGTATTCAGTAATTGCCGTGTGTTGTATATTTACAGTATAAATACTTAAAGAGAGTGCTTGAGATAAACGGTTCAATGTAGTTATTAAGCGTTGTCCATCAATACAATCAAAAAAGTCCACGCGAGCAATTTCGCTATGCTGTTTCCGTAGTTTTTCTAAAGTTTCCAGAAAACTGCTGCGTTCCATATTGGCGCCGGAACTTATAGACTTTTCAAGCTCTATTGCTTGGGCTTCAATCTCTTGATATTCTTCGCTGCGCGCAGTACGGAATAGCTCTATAATTTCCGAATCTGCTAATCCCTCAAATCGTTCGACCCGCATTATGAAAGCTTCACCCTTTGTTTGTTGCACCTCCTGCGCTAGCCATTGGAACGACTCAATACACTCATCACGAGCAGGTAGAATATGTATACCACTTTTCATTGAAATTGCTCCTATTCTTCGCAGTCGGCGCCATAACGCCACACGAGGACTGGAAGACGATTTAGAAGGGAGCGAGTAGGAGAAAACTATCCAACTCAATATCTATACCTCAATTAAATCTCTAATCTAACAATTGTTTCAATCACAAGCAACATCTGTTTCATGATTAATTTAATCTACAATACCACTGTATATAGATAGAGTTTAAGCACTTTATGCAATTAGGACTTGATTCTACAATTAGCCTGTGATATCGTTCTGTTGTTGCCTTAATTCCGGTACATGTATCGATTTACTGTATTTTAGCGATTTATATAAACCTAGCCAAAAAAATTCAGTGTCTCAATTACCAGTTTTACACAACTCGCTACTGTTCGGCGCCGATTTAGGAATTTTGATGTTGGCAACTCTATCGTTTTTGGGAATCAAAAGTATTCACACTCTGAATGCTTTTAAAACGTTTCTAGGAGGTTGCATTAATGGTGTCGCGATTATTCCTTTTGTTTTAGCTGGAGTAATTGCTTGGCCTCAAGCGATTTTAATGGCAGTGGGTGGTTCGCTTGGTGGTTTTTTGATTGCTCATTACGCGCGGAGACTTGATGCCATATATATTCGTAGATTTGTTATATTTGTTGCTGTTTCCATGACTGCTTACTTTTTTATTCATGGATAGGGGTGCTTTTAGTTTGAGAGAATGTCTGAAAAGTTATAATATGAATGTTTAATCCCCCCTAACCCCCCTTAATAAGGGGGGAAAAGAGGTATTTAAGCCCCTCTTTAATCAGGTAAAAGAGATATTTAAGCCCCCCTTAGTAAGGGGTTGGGGGGATTTTCCAATGCTATAATTTAATTTTATACTTTTCAAACAAGCTTTAATGAAGCCTCGAACAATCTATACATTTGTTTAAAAGTTCCTCTGCCGTTGATACTGATTCTACATCAATACACGTATATCCAAGACGGTCAATTTCTTCTCTCATACGTTTATTGTAGAATAGGGTAAGATGCAAAAACTTTTGAATTAAATATTTTTCATTCTCACAAACATTACAAAAATTACTATCATGCTTGATTCGGTTTTGAAGAAGTTGGTCTGAAGCGGTAAGCCAAATTGCTTTAACACCTTTTTTGCTAACTAAATTTGTTACAAATGCTGGCCATAACGCAGACCCTTCAAGTATAAGGCATTCTCTAGATTTTCCAGAGGTATGAGAATGAACAATAGTCTCTACTTGTGGTATCACATTTTGACTATAGTGCGATAATACATCTAAAAAAAGAGCTTCGACAGACAATTCACTATAATGCTTTATTACGTGTTCTGGAATAGGCTTTCCATATGCACTTACCCAAGGGCGCCCAGGATGCCGAGCAAGTTTGTCACAAGAACGATAATTCCAACCAAGGTGTGATGCCAAAGCTTGAGCAAGGGTTGATTTTCCTGTATGAGAGGCGCCGCCAATTAAAATCACTCTTGTTTCATTGATGAATTTATTCATTTTTATTTTTAATTTATATAGAAAGAGAAAATGTAGCATTTAGCGCCGTTGCAATTTGTGTAAACACTTTACTGACAGTAGAATTAGGTTCAGCGTGCGTTAAAGGTTCTCCTGCATCTCCACCAGCACAAACGTGCGGGTCAATGGGAACTTGTCCTAGTAATGGCGCCTGAAGTTCTTCTGCTAACTGTTGACCGCCACCACTACCAAAAATGTGGGTTTGCTCACCATCATTGTCGATGAAATAACTCATGTTTTCGATAATACCAAGTACTGGAACTCCAACTTGGCGAAACATATGAATACTACGACGCACATCGGAGACAGCGACTTGTTGAGGGGTTGTAACTAATATGACTCCGCATATTGGGCTTTCTTGAACGATAGTAATTTGAGCATCACCTGTACCAGGAGGAAGGTCTATTAATAAATAGTCTAATTCTCCCCAGTCTACATCATTGATAAATTGGGTGATGATTTTATGTAAAACAGGACCACGCCATGCTAGGGGATGGTCTGGGGAAGCTAATAAACCTACAGACATTACTTTTATACCGTGGGCTAATAAAGGTAAAAATCTTTGACCGTTGGGTGTGTTAATAACTTCAACTTCAGATTTGCCTAGTCCAAGCATTTGAGGGACGTTGGGACCATAAACATCAGCATCTAGTAAACCAACTCTGGCGCCTGCTATTTGTAATGCAGCTGCTAGGTTTACAGAAGTTGTAGATTTACCTACGCCGCCTTTACCGCTGGAAATTGCTATGGTTGTTCTTACACCTGGAATTGTGCAAAGTTGAATGTAAGTTTTTTTGCACCACAAAAGTGGTGATAATACGGTTTGAATTTCTGTTTCTAATTGGTGTTGGTGGGAGCCTATGTAGAGACGTAGGTAAATATAGTCATCTACTATACGTAAATTTCGCACCATTCCTAAACTCACGATGTCGTTTTTTAGGGTGGGTTCCATGACTTGTTTGAGAAGTTGGATAACTTCTTGTTGATGGTCTGCGGTAAGAGGGTCGGGAGATGAAGCTGCGTTGTTCATGAAAAAATATCTTTATGAAATGAACCGCAAAGGCGCAAAGGACGCAAAGGAAGAAAAGAGAAGAGAAAAAGTATTATTTTGGCGCCTGAATTTTTTTAATTGCTCTTTCTACGTAAATACAAACTTCTCTATCAGGGTCGTCTAATGTTTGCTGGAGAGCATTAAGAGCATCGGGGCTGTTAAAATAACTAAGTGCAATTGCTGCTTCTTTTCTCACATCTGAATATTCCGAAGCCAAAGCTTCTATTACGTTGGGTAAATATTTAATGTTTGGTATTTTATGGAATACCTGTAGAGCAAATTTTTGCACTTGCCAATGTTCATCTTTGAGGGCAATAGCAACAGATGGAAGTGCTTTTGGGTCAGCGTGAATTGCCAGAGATTTGGCGGCATTTCGGCGTACTTGCCAATCGATATCATTAATTAAAGCTTTACTAAGTAAGTCTACGACTTTTTCATCTGCTAAATGCCCTAAAGTCAAAGTTGCTGCACGACGTACATTGTCATCAGAATCAGCCATTAGTTGCAAAGCTGGTGGACATATTTTAACTTGATTAAGATAACTTAAAGTTGTGACTGCTGCTTCTCGAAGTTGTGGATGATTGGAATTAAAAAAGCTTAGTACGGCAGGTAACGATTGAGCATCATGAATTTTTCGTAGTATAATTAAAATGTTAAGCTGTAAATTTACATCCTCCTGCTGCAAAGCGTCCAATAATAAAAGTAAATGTTCGTTAGATATCAATTCACCTAAAGCTGATAATGCTTCGCTGCGAATTTCTGCATCTGTGGAAGTAAGGCATTTTAACAAAGCAGGAACAGCAACAGGATTGGCAATTTCCCACAGCGCGCTTACCGCAATTTTTTTTACGGCTGCATTTTCGTCATCTAAAGCAATTATTAAACCATCAATTGCTTCTTCTTCACCCAAATGTTGTAAGGTTTTGACGGCAACCAACCGCTCGTTTACATCGATTGATTGCAGCATTTCCAGCCATTGTTTTAATTCCGAATCTGTATTTATAGACATAATATAAATTATTTTGTAATGCGGTAAAGAGACTTTAGTAAAATGGGCACAGAAAAAAGGTGAAGTTGGGCTTAAAGAATACCATCAGCAAAAAAATATGGTCAGCATTGATGGTCTAGCAACTCCATTGAGTAAGTCAATTTTTCTACCGTAGTAAAAAGGGTATTTGTACAGTAATTGCATTTGTCGGACATTCCTTTTCACAAGGTAGACAAAACCAACATTCGTCATACTTCATATAGGCTTTACCTGTTTCTGGATTTTTCGCCAATACATCCAGTGGACAAACTTCAATGCAAGCTGTACACTTTTCTAAACATTTTGATTCGTCTACAATTACAGGAACATCTATTCTTTGTGTTATTAAAGCCATAATTTTCTATCCTTTTTAATTTGTATATGAGGCATAGCTGTAGAACCTAACCCCCCAGCCCCCTTCCCTTGTAGGGAAGGGGGAGTATAATTGCTCCCCTCTCCTTGTAGGAGAGGGGTTGGGGGAGAGGTTTTTAAATCTGTGAAAAGTCAGGTCTTGCATAATTGTTTTACTTTCTCTGTCACCCAGTCTACCCTATCTTTACCCCAAAATCTTTCTCCTTCAACTACCCAAGTTGGTACACCAGGACAACCAAATTTTTCGTATTCTTCTAAAGCTTCTAGGGCTGTTTGTTTAGCTGCTTCGCTATGTGCTAATTCAAGAATTTGCTGTGCATTTAGTCCTACCTCGTTTAAAATTTTTATGATGACTGACTCTTGGTTTACATCCAAAAGTTCAATATATGACGCACGGAAAAATGCAGCATCAAGAAGATGTTCTTTCCCGGTTCCACGAGCAGCATAGTACACTCTAGCGGGAAGTTCTTCTCGACCTAAGCTCATTTTACCCCAACGCTTTACCCAGTTAGCGAATTCTTCAGGTTCTTTTAGTCGAATTTCAATACCGTACTTTTTAGCCCATCGAAGACAGTCTTCCCCATGATAAGCTGAGAGGGCAGCGCTTTCACTTCGTCCTTGTAAGTCAGCAACTTTAATACCTCTTTCTTTGGGAATATAAATTGGGCGCCTTTGAATGTCAACTGGTAAACCTTGTAATGATTTTTCAGCAAGGGTAATGCCTATGTAGGAATTGGCGGAGTGATATATTGAGTATGAGTAAATTTTGATTTGGTTGGCTTTACTAATCATTCTTATTGCCAGCAAGTGGTTAAATCAATGTTTTATGAAAAGCTTTCTGCTCTTTAATATTAATGTAGCCAATCTTTTCATAAAACAAGTGCGCTTCTTTACGTCTAATACTTGAACGTACTGAAACACCTTCACATCCAACTTCATAAGCCCACTTTTCAATTTGCTGCATTAAAAGCTTTCCAATTCCATTGTTTCGATAATTTTCATCTACTACTAAACCATGTAACAGTGCTAGGGTTGGCATAAGTATTATTTCATATATGTGTGCTTGCGCCCAACCTATGACATAATCATTTGCTAAAGTTGCAACGTAGAATATGTAAGAATCATTGTTTAGGATTCTATCTAAGCGTTGCTTTATTTCTTCTAGTGTTACAGAATATCCAAGTTGTTGGGAAAGAGTTGCTATTCTTTCTGCATCTTGAATTTCTGCTTGTCTGATTTTTATTTTGTTGGCTATTGTCATGATTATTTAAATGTTTTTAGTTTGTAAGGTGGGCACTGCCCACCTTACTTTTAATTTATCTTGTTGTTACGTTATTTTAGTATGGTGGGCACTGCCCACCCTACTTTTAATTTATCTTGTTGTTACGTTATAAATTTCTTTTACTAAATCTACTTCTATGACATAGGGTTCTACGGGGCGTTTAAAGAGTACCATTTCTCCTTCGCTTTTCTTTAAGTTTACGTGACAAAACCATTCTTGATTATTTTTTTGTGGATAATCTAAATGATAATGATATAATCCCCAACGACTTTCTCGACGATATAAAGACGCGCGTGCGGCCATTTCTGCACAGTCGCGAATAAAATGCACTTCCATACAGCGCATTAATTCATGAGCATCGCGGGCGCCCATCTGTTTTAATGTTTCGTGATAGCGAATAAAATGATTTAGCCCTATTTCCATTTTGTAACCTGATTTCGGCGGTTGTAAATAATCATTTACTAAGCGTCGTAATTTATACTCTATCTGGGTATGAGGGATACCATGAGGTTGATTCAATGGTTCGTAAATTCTAGCTTTCTCTGCTTCTAAAAATTCTGTATCAGGTTCTAAATGTTCTAAGTGCTGGATGTAATCAACTGCATTTATTCCCGCTAAACGACCGAATACAAAGGCGCCAATCATATAATTATGAGGCACGCTTGCCATGTCTCCGGCTGCATATAATCCTGGTACTGTTGTTTCTGCTTTCTCATTCACCCAGACTCCAGATGCACTATGTCCACTACATAACCCAATCTCGGAAATGTTCATTTCTATACCGTGAGTGCGATAGTCTTCACCTCTACCCTCGTGAAAACGTCCTCGGCTTGGTCGCTCATTTGACCATAAAATAGATTCAATTTCGGAGATTGTATCTTCATCTAAGTGGGTCATTTTTAATTGAATTGGTCCCTTGCCAGAGTTTAACTCTTTCCAAATCTCTAGCATCATTTGACCACTCCAATAATCACAATTAATAAAGCGGTATCCTTCAGCGTTTGCAGTATAGGCGCCAAAAGGACCTGCTACATACGCACAGGCGGGACCGTTGTAATCTTTAATTAGTGGGTTGATTTGAAATGATTCAATATTGGTAAGCTCGGCGCCTGCATGATACGCCATTGAGTAACCATCCCCCGCATTAGTCGGATTTTCATAAGTACCGTAAAGATACCCAGATGCTGGTAGTCCTAATCTTCCGCAGGCGCCTGTACCAGTCCAGCAAAAAACAATACCCTCATCCGCTTTATTGTTTGC
>ERZ1066118.1898-NODE-1898-length-11424-cov-33.374967_pt1 | contig 11424 bp, 9 predicted proteins | sample MGYA00382765_ERZ1066118 | MGnify/ENA primary metagenome ERZ1066118 (study PRJEB33369, sample SAMEA5778348) | biofilm metagenome | biome: Industrial cooling water; feature: Water cooling tower basin; material: Biofilm | place: United Arab Emirates | collected...
AGCCCTCGCGGGCGTCCACGGCCCAGACGCCGAAGCCCCTGAGCATCCGCGCCAGGGTGGGCATGACGCAGGGCGGGGGCTCCTCGGGGGCGGGGGTCGCGGGCGCGGCCGGTGGCGCGGCGGGCGCGCAGCGCGAAGGCGTCCGCGCGGGCGCGGGAGCGGACGCGGGCGGGCACGGCGCACCAGCCCGCGTGGGGGCGGGCGGCGGCGAGGGCGGCCAGCGCGCGGAGCGAGGGCAGGGGCGGGGGGACGGCGAGGGCCGAGGCGGGCATGGGGCTCTCCTTTCGAGGCCAGCCTGCCCGACGATGGTTGACGCTTCGTTGCGGCACCGCGCGTTGCAGGGGCGCCTCGCGCAACGGGGGGGCGGGGCCTCGCGACCGGGGGGTCCGGCGGGCGTGACGGGGCGAGGAGGCGCCCGGCGGGGCCTGGGCCGCCGGGAGCCCGGCCTAGGGCAGCGCCGCCAGCGCCAGGCGGCGCAGGCGGCGGAAGGCGGGGCCGCCCTGGGCGGCGCTGTCGGCCATCAGGGCCAGGAGGGCGTGGGCGACGTGCTCGGGCGGGACGGCGTCGAGCGCCGAGGCGTCGCCGGCCAGCGCGGCCTCCAGGCGCAGGAGGGGGGCGTGGCGCCGGGGGTCGCCGGCCACGTGCTCGACGAGGTCGCGCCAGGGGCGGGAGGGGAGGGCCCCGGCGTCCTCGGGCGAGAGGGCGGCGAGGCTCCAGCCCGGGCGGGCCGAGGCCAGGGCGGCGCGGGCGCGGGGGGCGGCGCCGGGCGCGAGGTGGGCGTCGGCGGCGGCCAGGGAGCCGAAGTGCAGGTGGTGGGCGGCGGCCATCTCGCTCGGCCGGGGGGCGGCGCCGGCCTCCATGAGCACGAGGTCGAGCTTGCCGTCGAGGACGGGGGCGAGGCGGGCGAGGGCGGCCCCGGCGCCCGCCAGCGACCGGGCGACGTAGCGGAAGGTCCGGGGGGCGCCGCCCTGTCCGGCCCGCCCCCAGAGGCCGGGGCGGGGCTGCTCGTAGTGGGCGTCGGCGGCGATCACGCCCAGGGCGGCGTGGCCCGGGGGGGCGGGGGCGCCGAAGAGGCCGGCCTGGAACACGGTGCCGCCGTCGAGGCCCAGGGCGCGGGCCTCGGGCGCGCCCGTCACGCCCGTGACGGGGGCGAGGTCCACGACCGCGTCCGTGGCGCGGGCGGGGTAGGCGTCGGGCAGGCCGAAGGCGGGGGCGGGCAGGGCGGCGAAGCCCGCCAGGCGCGTGCCCGCGAACCAGGTGCCGGGGCCCAGGATGCCCTCGCAGAGCGCGCGGAAGGCGGGCGGCTCCCAGGTGGTGCGGTGGTGCTCGTTGAGGGTGCGCCCGGGGCCGAAGTAGGTGCGGTCGTTGGGCGCGGTGACCAGCAGGACGCCCCCGGGGGCGAGGCGGGCGCGCAGGCGGCGCAGGAGCCGCTCGGGGTCGGGGACGTGCTCGACGGTCTCGACGCAGGTGACGAGGTCGAAGGGGCCGGGGCCGGCGTCGAGGAAGGCGTGGGCGTCGGCCTGGACGAAGGACAGGCCGGGGAGGCCCGCGAAGGTCCGGCGGGCGCGGGCGACGGCCTCGGCGGAGTTGTCCACGCCCAGGACGGAGGCGGCGCCCCACAGGAGGAGCTGGGCGGCGCCCAGGCCTTCGCCGCAGGCGAGGTCGAGCGCGCGGGCGCCGCGCGCGAAGGGGCGGGCGAGCCCGTAGCGGGCGTTGTGGATGGCCAGGGCGCCGGGGCTGAAGCCCGCGCCGGCCGCGACGGACTTGCGCTCGATCGACATGGCGGGGGCAGCATGGCGGGGTTGGGGCCGGAGGGCAACCGGGGCGGTTCCTGCGATGTTCCCCTATGCCGGGGGGCCTCGGTCGCGTAACGTCGCCGTCGAGACCCGGGAGGGAACCCGGGCGACCAGAGGCAGTGGCGGTGCTCCGATGACCGAGATGGTCCACGGGACGGTCCCCGCGCGGGCGGGCGATCCGGTCCTTCCCCGTTGGTGGCGGACGATCGACAAGTGGGCGCTGAGCTGCGTCCTGGCGCTGTTCGGGGTGGGCCTGGTGCTGGGGCTGGCGGCCTCGCCCCCCTTGGCGGCCAGGAACGGGCTGGAGCCCTTCTTCTACGTGCAGCGGCAGGCCGTGTTCGGGGGCATGGCCATCGTCGTCATGCTGCTCGTGAGCATGCTCGAGCCCAGGCAGGTGCGCCGGCTGGCCGTGGCGGGCTTCGCGCTGTCGTTCCTGGCGCTGCTCATGCTGCCGTTCCTGGGGACGGACTACGGCAAGGGGGCGGTGCGGTGGTACTCGCTGGGCTTCGCCTCGTTCCAGCCCTCGGAGTTCCTCAAGCCCGGCTTCGTCGTGCTCAGCGCCTGGCTGATGGCGGCGGCGGCGGACCCGCACGGGCCGCCGGGCAAGACCTGGAGCTTCGGGCTCGCGGTGATCGTGGTGGCGCTGCTGGCGCTCCAGCCGGACTTCGGGCAGGCCGCGCTGGTGCTGTTCGCCTGGGGGGTCATGTACTTCGTGGCGGGCGCGCCCATGACGATCCTGGCGGGCCTGGCGGGGGTCGTCGTGTTCGTGGGCACGGTGGCCTACGAGAACAGCCCGCACTTCGCCAAGCGCATCGACGGCTTCCTGTCCACGGACGTGGATCCCCGGACGCAGATCGGCTACGCCACCAACGCCATCCAGCAGGGGGGCTTCTTCGGGGTGGGCGTGGGCGAGGGCGAGGTCAAGTGGAGCCTGCCCGACGCCCACACGGACTTCATCATCGCGGTGGCGGCGGAGGAGTACGGGCTGGTGCTCGTGTTCCTCATCATCGCGCTCTACGCGACCATCGTGGTGCGGTCGCTCCTGCGGCTGGTGTCGGAGCGCGACCTGTTCATGCGGCTGGCCGGCTGCGGGCTGGCCAGCGCCTTCGGGATCCAGGCGATGATCAACATGGGGGTGGCGGTGAGGCTGCTGCCCGCCAAGGGGATGACGCTTCCCTTCGTCAGCTACGGGGGGTCGAGCCTCATCGCGGGCGGCATCGCGGTGGGGATGCTGCTGGCCATGACGCGGAGCCGGCCGCAGGGGCGGATGGGCGACGTGCTGAGGCTGGGGCGGTGAGGGAGGCGGTCCTCGCGGCCGGGGGCACGGGGGGGCACCTGTTCCCCGCGCAGGCGCTGGCGGAGGCGCTGCTCGCGCGGGGGTGGCGGGTCACGCTCAGCACCGACGAGAGGGGCGCGGCCTTCGCCGGGGGGTTCCCCGAGGCGGTGGGGCGGGAGGTGGTGGCCTCGGCCACGCCGGCGCGGGGCGGGGCCCTGGGCCAGGCGGCCGCGCCGTTCCGCATCGCGGCGGGCATCGGGGCGGCGGTGCTGCGGATGCGCCGGGAGAGGCCGGCGGCGGTGGTGGGGTTCGGGGGCTACCCGAGCATCCCCGCCCTGTCGGCGGCGCTGCTCTTGCGCGTGCCGGCGGTGATCCACGAGGCCAACGGGGTGCTGGGGCGCGTGAACCGCGCCTTCGCGGCGCGCGTGGAGCGGGTGGCCTGCGGCACCTGGCCCACGGCGGTGCCGCGGGGCGCCAGGGCGGAGCACGTGGGCAACCCGGTGCGGGCGGCCGTGGCCGAGAGGGCGGGGGCGCCCTACCGGCCGCCGGGGCCGGGCGTGGTGCGGCTCCTGGTGATCGGGGGCAGCCAGGGGGCGCGCGTCCTGTCGGACGTGGTGCCGGCGGCGGTCCTGGCGCTGCCCGAGGCGCTGCGCGGGCGCGTCAAGGTGGCGCAGCAGGCGCGGCCCGAGGACGTGGAGCGGGTCCGCCTGGCCCTGCCGGGGGCGGAGGTCGAGCCGTTCTTCGGGGACGTGGGGCGGCGCATGGCCGAGGCGCAGCTGGTGGTGGCGCGGGCGGGGGCCTCGACGCTCGCCGACCTGGCCTGCGTGGGGCGGCCGGCGGTGCTCATCCCCTACGCGGCCGCCGCCGAGGACCATCAGACGGCCAACGCGCGCGGCCCCGTGGAGGCCGGCGCGGCGGTGGCCATCGCCGAGCGCGACCTGACGCCCGAGGCGCTGGCCGAGGCGCTGGCCGCGATCCTGCTGGACCCGCCCCGGGCGGCGTCCATGGCGCGCGCGGCGGCGCGGCAGGGGCGGCCGGACGCGGCCGAGCGGCTCGCCTCGCTTGTGGACACCCTCGCAACCCCCCTAGGAGACGCCCGCCCATGATGGACGGAGGACTGATGATGCCGCCCTCGACCAAGCTGCCTCTGGACGTGGGCCCCATCCACTTCGTGGGCATCGGCGGCATCGGCATGAGCGGCATCGCCGAGGTGCTGCTCACGCTGGGCTATGCCGTGCAGGGGTCGGACGCCAGGGAATCGGACCTGACGCTGAGGCTCCAGGGCATGGGGGCGGAGGTCCACGTCGGGCAAAGGGCGGAGAACCTGGCGGGGGCGGAGGTGGTGGTGGTGTCGTCCGCCATCAAGCCGGGCAACCCGGAGCTGGACGAGGCCCGGCGGCGCGGGCTGCCGGTGGTGAGGCGGGCGGAGATGCTGGCCGAGCTGATGCGGCTCAAGAGCAACGTCGCGGTGGCGGGCACGCACGGCAAGACCACCACGACGACCATGGTGGCGACGCTGCTGGAGGCGGGGGGGCTCGACCCCACGGTGGTCAACGGGGGGGTCATCCACCGCTACGGCAGCAACGCCCGCATCGGGCAGGGCGAGTGGATGGTGGTGGAGGCCGACGAGAGCGACGGGACCTTCAACCGCCTGCCCGCGACCATCGCGGTGGTGACCAACATAGACCCCGAGCACATGGAGCACTGGGGGAGCATCGAGGCGCTGCGCAAGGGGTTCCAGGACTTCGTGAGCCACATCCCGTTCTACGGGCTCGCGGTGTGCTGCACGGACCACCCGGAGGTGCAGGCGCTGGTCGGGCGCGTGACCGACCGGCGGGTCAGGACCTTCGGGTTCAACGCGCAGGCGGACGTGGGGGCGACGCGGCCGACCTACGAGGGGGGGGTCGCGCAGTTCGACGTGCTCCTGCGGGCGGAGGACGACCGCATCGAGGGCATGACCCTGCCCATGCCGGGCGACCACAACGTCAGCAACGCGCTCGCGGCCATCGCGGTGGCGCGGCACCTAGGGATGGACAAGGAGGCCATACGGGCGGCCCTGGCCTCCTTCGCGGGGGTCAACCGGCGCTTCACCAAGGTGGGCGAGGCGGGGGGCGTCACGGTCATTGACGACTACGGGCACCATCCGGTGGAGATCGCGGCCGTGCTGCGCGCGGCGCGGCAGTACAGCAAGGGGCGCGTCATCGCGGTGCACCAGCCGCACCGCTACACGCGGCTCCATTCGCTCTTCGAGGAGTTCTGCGGCTGCTTCAACGAGGCCGACGTGGTGGGCATCGCCGAGGTCTACGCGGCGGGCGAGGAGCCGATCCCGGGGGCGAGCCGCGACGACCTGGTGGCGGGGCTGATCCGGCACGGGCACCGGCACGCCCGCGCCGTGATGGGCGAGGACGACCTGCTCCGCCTGGTGCGCGAGCAGGCGCGGCCGGGCGACCTCGTGGTCTGCCTGGGGGCGGGCAACATCAGCCAGTGGGCGGGGCGCTTGCCGGCCGCCTTGGGCTAGGCGATACAACCGGAGGAGGAGTGACCGATGACGCTTCCGCTGACGCTCGCCTCCCTCTGGTTCGTCCTCGCCAACGTGGTGGCCATGCTGCCCTCGCGCGACCACCACTGGCGGAGCGCCTACGTGCTGATCCTCCTGGGGGTGCCGCTGCTGGGCTGGGTGACGGCGGCGCATGGGCCGGTGGCCGGCCTGGTGGCGCTGGCGGGGGGGGCGAGCGTCCTGCGCTGGCCGGTGATCCTGCTGTGGCGGCGGGTCCGGGGGGCGGGGCGGGCCGGGCGCCCGGTGGAGCCCGCCGAGTGAGCTGGCCGGCGCTGCGGGGGACGCTGACGGAAGGCAGGCCCCTGGCCGACCTCACCTGGCTGCGGGTGGGGGGGCCGGCGGACGCGCTGGTGATGCCGGCGGACGAGGAGGACCTGCGGGGGTTCCTCGCGGCGCTCGACCCGGGGGTGCCGGTGTTCCCGATGGGGGTGGGGTCGAACCTCATCGTCCGGGACGGGGGCGTCAGGGGCGTCGTGGTCCGGCTGGGGCGGGGGTTCGCCGGGATCGCGGTGGAGGGGGCGCGCGTGACGGCCGGGGCGGCGGCGCTGGACGCGCAGGTGGCGCGGCGGGCGGCCGAGGCGGGGGTGGACCTGTGCTTCCTGCGCACCATCCCCGGCACGGTGGGCGGGGCCGTGCGGATGAACGCGGGGTGCTACGGGAGCTACGTGGCGGACGTGCTGCGCGAGGCGCGGGTGGTGTTCCGCGACGGGAGCGTGCGGGACATGGCGGCGGGGGAGCTGGGGCTGGGCTACCGGGCCTCGCGGCTGCCCGAGGGGGCGGTGGTGGTGCGGGCGAGCTTCGAGGGGCCGCGGGGCGAGCCCGCGGCGCTGGTCGCGCGCATGGAGGAGCAGGTGGCGCGGCGCGACGCCTCCCAGCCCACCAGGGACAGGACGGCGGGGAGCACGTTCAGGAACCCCTCGGGGTTCTCGTCCACGGGGCGGGCGGACGACAGGCACGACATGAAGGCGTGGCGGCTGATCGAGGCGGCGGGGATGCGGGGGGCGCGGCTGGGGGGGGCGGTGATGAACCCCCGGCACGCCAACTTCCTGACCAACGCCGGTGGCGCCACGGCCGCCGAGCTGGAGCTTTTGGGCGAGCGGGTGCGAAAGGCGGTTGAAGCCCATGCGGGCGTGACCCTAGAGTGGGAAATCATGCGGGTCGGAGAGCCCGCGTAAGGGCAGACCCACGGCCTACGTGGGCAGGGCGAGACGGGCGCGAAGCCCGCGGAGCATGGGGCAGAGCGGGCAATGTCCAGCGCGGCAGGGCCATTGGTGGCCGTCCTCATGGGCGGGCCGTCGGCGGAACGCGAGGTGTCGCTGTCCTCGGGGCGCGGCTGCGCCAGCGCCTTGCGCGAGGCGGGGTTCCGCGTGGCCGAGCTGGACGCGGGGGCGGACCTGGCCGAGCGGCTGCGGGAGGTGGGGCCGGACGTGGCCTTCAACGCCCTGCACGGGCGCTGGGGCGAGGACGGCTGCGTCCAGGGGCTGCTCGAATGGCTGCGGGTGCCCTACACGCATTCGGGGGTGCTGGCCTCGGCGCTGGCCATGGACAAGCACAGGAGCAAGGCCGCCTTCGCGGCCGCCGGGCTGCCCGTCGCGCGCGGCCTGCTGGCCAGCCGCGAGGAGGCGGAGGCGCGCCACCTCCTGGAGCCGCCCTACGTGGTCAAGCCGGTCAACGAGGGGTCGTCGGTGGGCGTCCACATCGTCGCGGCCGGCGCCAACCGGCCGCCGGCGCTGGGGGCGGAGGCGCCCGCGACGGTGATGGTCGAGGCCTACGTGCCGGGGCGCGAGCTGACGGTGGCGGTGCTGGGGGACCGGCCCCTGGCCGTCACGGACATCCTCATGGACGGCTGGTACGACTACCACGCCAAGTACGCGGCCGGGGGGTCCAGGCACGTGGTGCCGGCGGAGCTGCCCCCGGAGGTCACGGCGGCCTGCCTGGACATGGCGCTGGCGGCGCACCGGACCTTGGGCTGCCGGGGCCTGAGCCGGACGGACTTCCGCTGGGACGACCGGCGGGGGGTGGCGGGGGTCATCGTGCTGGAGACCAACACCCAGCCGGGCATGACGCCCACGTCGCTCGCGCCCGAGCAGGCGCTGCACGCGGGCCTGTCGTTCCCGGCCCTGTGCCGCTGGCTGGTGGAGGACGCCTCGTGCGACCGCTGATGCTGATGCTGCTGGCCTGGCGGCAGCGCCAGGCGCCCGAGCGGGGCGGGCGGCGCGACCCGGCGCCGACGCTGCTGAGCTACCGCTACCAGCGGCTCATGCTGACGCCGCTCTACCGCCGGCTCATGACCACGGGGCTGCCCACGCTGCTCGTGCTGCTCGTGCTCCTGGCGTGGTTCGCCCAAGGGGAGAACCGCGCGGCGCTGGCGGGGCGCGTGCAGGGGATGGTGGACGCGGTGCAGGAGCGGCCGTCCTTCATGGTCACGGGCCTGGCGGTGACGGGGGCGGACCCGGCGCTGGAGGGGGCCATCCGCGAGAGGCTCGACCTGCGCCTGCCGGCGTCGTCCTTCGACCTCGACCTCGACGCGCTGCGGCTGGCCGTGACGGACCTGACGGCGGTGCGCGCGGCCTCGCTGGCCGTCCGGCCCGGCGGCCGGCTGGAGGTGGCGGTCACGCAGCGCGTGCCCGTGGCCGTGTGGCGCTACGCGGACGGGCTCAGGCTCATAGACGCCGAAGGGGTCATGACGGGCATGATCGGGTCGCGCGCGGACCGCGCGGACCTGCCGCTGATCGCGGGCGACGGGGCCAAGGACGCCATCGGGGAGGCGCTCGCCCTGTTCGCGGTGGCCGAGCCCATCGGGCCGCGCGTGCGCGGGCTCGTGCGGATGGGCGAGCGGCGCTGGGACCTGGTGCTCGACGGCGACCTGCGGGTCCTGCTGCCCGAGGAGGCGCCCGAGGAGGCGCTGGCGCGGGTGGTGGCGCTGCATCTGGCGCAGAAGCTCCTGGACCGCGACGTGGCCGAGGTGGACCTGCGGCTTCCCGACCGCCCGACGCTGCGGCTCAACCGGCCGGCGCTCAACGTGCTGCGGACGCTGGCCACGCTGCCCGACGTGCCCGCCGCCCCGCTCCCCGAGGAGCAGTGATGCCCCTCCCCCCCGCGACCCCCCTGCCCGAGAGGCCCTGATGACGCAGTTCCACCACACCCAGCGCCTCATGCGGTCCATGAGGAGGGCCGCGCTGCAGCGGGGCGTCGTCGCCATCCTGGACGTGGGCACCAGCAAGATCGCCTGCCTGGTCCTGCGCTTCGACGGCGAGCGCGCGGGGGCCGAGGACGGCGTCGGCCCCATGGCGGGGCACGCGGCCTTCAAGGTGATCGGGGCGGCCACCACGCGATCGCGCGGGGTGCGCTTCGGCGAGGTGGACGCCACGGGCGAGGCCGAGCGGGCCATCCGCACGGCGCTGACGCAGGCCCAGAAGATGGCCGGCGTGCGCGTGGACCACGTCATCGCCTGCCTGGCGGGGGCGCGGCCGCAGAGCTTCGGGCTCTCGGGGGAGGCGGAGGTGGAGGGCCACGCCGTCACCTCGGGCGACATCGGGCGGGTGCTGCACGGCTGCGAGATGCCGGAGCTGGGGCCGGGGCGCGACGTGCTGCACGCCCAGCCCGTGCACTTCGCGCTGGACCACCGGTCGGGCCTGTCGGACCCGAGGGGGCAGGTGGGCACGCGGCTCGCCACCGACCTGCACCTCTTGTCGGTGGACGCGGCGGCGCTCGACACGCTGCTGCACTGCCTCAAGCGCTGCGACCTCGAATGCGCGGGGCTGGCGTCGTCGGCCTACGTGGCGGGGATCGCGGCCCTGGTGGAGGACGAGCAGGAGCTGGGCGCGGCCTGCCTGGACATGGGCGGGGGCGCCACGGGGCTGTCGGTGTTCATCCGCAAGCACATGATCTTCGCGGATTCGGTGCGCATGGGCGGCGAGCACGTGACGGCCGACATCTCCATGGGCCTGCAGGTGCCCATGGCGGTGGCCGAGCGGCTCAAGACGCTCTACGGCGGCTGCGTGGCGACGGGGGCGGACGACCGCGAGATCATCGAGATCGGGGGCGATTCGGGGGACTGGGAGAGGGACCGCCGCACGGTCAGCCGGGCGGAGCTGATCGCCATCATGCGGCCGCGCGTGGAGGAGATCCTGGAGGAGGCCCGCGCCCGGCTGGACGCGGCGGGCTTCGACCAGCTGCCGTCGCAGAGCATCGTGCTGACGGGGGGGGGCTCCTTGATCCCGGGGCTCGACGGGCTGGCGTCGCGCGTCCTGGGGCAGAAGGTGCGGCTGGGGCGCCCCCTGCGCGTCCAGGGGCTGCCGGGGCCGGCGACGGGGGCGGCCTTCTCGGCGGCCGTGGGGCTGACGCTGTTCGCGGCCAACCCGCAGGACGAGTGGTGGGACTTCGAGGCGCCGCCCGCGCGCGGCTCGGCCCGGAGCCTCAAGCGCGCGGTGACGTGGTTCCGGGAGAACTGGTGACGCTGGGTCAGGCCCTCCCGGGCGGCTTCCTGCCGAGCGGCGCGGCCCCTTCGCGGGCGACTTGAACTTTGGCCGAAACATGGCCAAGGAAGGGCGCTTTTTGGCGTGACGGGGGGTCGCGGGCTGGCTAAGGTCCACGTCACGCCGACGACGCCACGAGGGACTGGCAGAGAAGCGGCGCGGCCGGGGGCCCGGCCATAACGTGGACACACAGGCGGATCAGCGATGGCACTCAACCTCTCCCTGCCGGGGCAAGAAGACCTCAAGCCCAGGATCACGGTCTTCGGGGTGGGGGGGGCGGGGGGCAACGCCGTCAACAACATGATCGACAAGCAGCTCGACGGGGTCGAGTTCGTGGTGGCCAACACCGACGCGCAGGCGCTGAAGCAGTCGCGCGCCACCAGCAAGATCCAGATGGGGGTCAAGGTCACGGAGGGCCTGGGCGCGGGGGCGCGGCCCTCGGTGGGGGCGGCGGCCGCCGAGGAGAGCATCCAGCAGATCGTGGACCACCTGGCGGGCGCGCACATGTGCTTCATCACCGCGGGCATGGGCGGGGGCACGGGCACCGGCGCCGCGCCCATCATCGCGCAGGCGGCGCGGGAGCTGGGCGTGCTGACCGTGGGCGTCGTCACCAAGCCCTTCCAGTTCGAGGGCCAGAAGCGGATGCGCCAGGCCGAGGACGGGGTGGAGGCGCTCCAGAAGGTCGTGGACACGCTCATCATCATCCCCAACCAGAACCTGTTCCGCCTGGCCACCGAGAACACCACGTTCACGGAGGCCTTCGCCTTGGCCGACGACGTGCTCTACCAGGGAGTCAAGGGGGTCACGGACCTGATGGTCAGGCCCGGCCTCATCAACCTCGACTTCGCGGACGTGAGGGCCGTGATGGACGAGATGGGCAAGGCCATGATGGGCACCGGCGAGGCCGAGGGCGAGGACCGCGCCACGCACGCCGCCGAGAAGGCCATCGCCAACCCGCTGCTCGACGAGATTTCGCTGGTGGGCGCCAAGGGCGTGCTCATCAACATCACGGGGGGCTACGACCTCACGCTGTTCGAGCTGGACGAGGCGGCCAACCGCATCCGCGAGAAGGTGGACCCGGAGGCCAACATCATCGTGGGCTCGACGCTCGACACGGAGATGACGGGGCGGATGCGGGTGTCGGTGGTGGCCACGGGCATAGACGCCGCGACGAGCCGCGCGGACGTGCCGCTGCCGCGCCGCTCCATGAGCGCGCCGCTGCGCGAGCGCGTCACGGCCGAGGAGCCCGCGCGCGAGCCCGTCCGGGAGGCGCCGCGCGAGGCGCCCCGTCCGGTGGCGGCGCGCGCGCCCCTGCCG
>ERZ1066118.1904-NODE-1904-length-11395-cov-7.547884_pt1 | contig 11395 bp, 11 predicted proteins | sample MGYA00382765_ERZ1066118 | MGnify/ENA primary metagenome ERZ1066118 (study PRJEB33369, sample SAMEA5778348) | biofilm metagenome | biome: Industrial cooling water; feature: Water cooling tower basin; material: Biofilm | place: United Arab Emirates | collected...
GCCGAAGACACACACCAGCTCTTGCTGGACCTCGAGAATACACTACCCTCAGCTCGATCTCTATTGATCGGCGGCTATAGCGCGGGGGATCCACCCGATCCCATCCCGAACTCGGAAGTTAAGCCCCGCTGCGCGGATGGTACTGCCAGGGCGACCTGGTGGGAGAGTACGTCGCCGCCGATCTACCTATACGAAAAGACCCTGCAACGCTCACCCGAGCGGCAGGGTCTTTTTGCGTTTCGGATTTAGTTACGGGAGTATGTGGAGCAGTGGACACTGCGTGGCGCGAGCTAGTTTGCCTGCTCCGCAAGGCTTACGAGATCAGTCAATGGACCGCCCTGCGGCCGGATATTGGGCCTCTGGACTCCCGCTTTCGAGGCCTACTCAGCCGTTCAGACCCGTTCGCAATTCCTCGGTTTCAAACGGATCACTACACCTGAACCCCGGCGGCAAACTCCCGAGCCAGCTCCGCCGCAGCCGCCCTGGGGGTTCCGCTTCCCATCACAGCAGCTATCACCGCGACGCCGTCAGCTCCCGCCGCCGCAATGGCGCGCGCCTGTGCCGCCGTGATCCCGCCGATCGCGACCAGCGGAATGCTGATCGCCCTCTTCACCTCGGCGATCGCCGCGATGCCAACCGCTGTCCCCAGCCCATCCTTGCTGCCTGTGCTGAAAATGGGCCCGAAGCCCACGTAGTCAGCCCCAGCTGCTTCTGCAGCGATTGCCTCCTGCCGGGTATCGACCGACCGGCCCAGAAAAAACTGCGGCGGGACAAGGCGCCGGCACGCACGCAGCGGAAGGTCATCATCACCAACATGAGCTCCGTCGGCGCCGACGACGAGCGCCACGTCCACCCGATCGTTCACGATCAACAGCGCGCCTGCCGACCGGGTGAGGCGTCGCAGCTCGTGTCCGAGCTGGACCAGCTCGCGCGTGGAGCCGGCCTTCCACCGCAGCTGAACCGCAGTGGCCCCTCCGGCTAACGCCTCCTCAGTTGCAGCGGGAACGCTTAGCGCGGCGGAGGGATCGGTGATGACTGTGAGTCGTAGAGCTTCGGGCGGGCAGCGGCCGCTCATCTTCCAGCGGGCTGCTGCGCCTCGGCCCTCATGCGCGCAACCAGCTGACGAGCGGCATTGTGCTCGGCGAGCGAGCGCGTGAACACATGCGTCCCGTTGGGCCGAGCAACAAAATAGAGAAAGTCGACACGTGCGGGATTGAGGGTCGCGTCGATCGCCCCGGTACTCGGCGATGCAATTGGACCTGGTGGGAGGCCACGCCTGCGGTACGTGTTGTAGGGATGGTCGGCGACGGAATCGATATGGGCGTAGAGCAGCCGAGTCTGATGCGTCCCCAATGCATACTGCACTGTTGGATCGGCCTGCAGAGGCATTCCGATCCTGAGGCGGTTCTGGTATACCGCGGCGATCGTGTCGCGCTCACCCCAGCTCCTGGCTTCCTTCTCCACTATCGAAGCGAGTGTGACGACCTCCCGCTGGTCCATCTGGATCGAATCGGCGCGCGCGAGGCGACCGTCGGTCCAGACCTGCTGATGTCGTGCGACCATGGTCCGGACGACCTGATCGGCTGAAGCGCCGACGGGAAAGGTATACGTGGCAGGGTAGAGATACCCCTCGAGTGAAGGGCCGGGAACGCCGTACCTCTTAGCACTATCCTCCTCCAGGAGGGCTGTTGTCAGGGAGTCCGGATCAGCCTCGGTCGCGGCGGCAATGCGCGGAGCAATCTGCTCCAGCATCCACCCCTCGGGCACTGCGATCGTCATCTGCACCACATCTCCGGAGACCAGCGTGTCGAGGAGATCCGTCCACGCGATGTCTCCAGGAACTTCGTAAACTCCCGGCTTCACCTGCCGCTCCGCGCCCTGCATGCGGGCATAGATCCGGAACAGTGGCGTCCACTCCACCAGCCCATGAGCAGCAAGCGTGTCGGTCACGGCTCCGAAACCACTTCCGGCCGGGATGGTGATCCGAACCGGATCGCTCCCGGCCGATCCCGAGCAGCTCGCACCGAGCAGGCTCAGGAGGAGGACTGCGTGTATCGCCAGGCGACGACTCGAGTGAGAGGTATTCAAACCAGGATTCGCACTTCCTTCAGCTGGGATTGCTCGACGCCTGGAGATAATTACGCAGGATGATAGCAGCTGCAGCCGCGTCGATCCGCTCCTTCTCCTCCCGTTGCGACTTCCTGAGACCGCTCTCGCGGATAGCTCGCTCTGCAGCCACGGAAGTCAGCCGCTCGTCGTAAAAGGCCACGGGCAAACCGGATCGTTTTGCGAGTGCAGCACCAAACTCCCTGACCTCCTGCGTCCAGGCGTTCTCTTCACCCGACAGGTCCAGCGGGAGCCCCACTACGATCTCACCAACTTCTTTCTCCCGAACCACCCGCTCGATCTCGGCCCAGGGCGGGCGTTTGCCCAGACGCCTGGAAAGAGTCCCCAGAGGTGAAGCGATCATCCTGCCCGGGTCACTTAGCGCCAGGCCCAGGCGTTTTTCGCCATAGTCGACGCAAAGGACGCGGCTCAAGTGCCGAACCCGGCTGCGGACAGTCGCTGCCGAGATCTCAGACGAGGCCCTCGAGCGCCCCCCGCACGGCCGATCCGCTTCGCAGGTTCGAGTAGACAGTCTCCAGCGCCGCCGGACTTCCTACAAGAAAGCGGCAGGAGCCTGACCCGGTGGAGCGACATTCCACCTCGAGCACCGCCACCTCCTGTCCCGCGATCAGACGCAATAGCTCCGAAAAGAGCCCGGCGGCGAAGTGGCAGCCGGGGGATGCCGACCGCTCAGATCCCTCCTCCCAGTCACTGGACGAAATCGATAAGATTCCGGGATGCAGATGCTCGTGGCTCAAGGAGCCCCACCCCTGGTTCTCCAGGTACTCGCTGAGCAGCGACCAGAACTCGCCTTCGGACAGGTCCTCCACGGAACCTCGACCGATGCTCCGGTCGCTGCGCCACGCGGAGAAACCCTTTAGAACTCCCTCGGCACTTTCCACTCCGATCGTCTGAAGTATCTGGATGGAGCTTTCTGCAGGAACGCTGGCGGATACGCCCCGGTGTATTGCTGAGAGGATGCTCACAGAGGGTGCGCTCGTCGCTGGAGTGAATTCGGAATGGGTCACAGTTGCTCGCTTGCGGTAGTCTCAGGTGTCGCGGCACCGTGGAGGCGGGAAAGAAGCTCCTCCTCGGATAGCTCCGAAACTCCCAGGTCGCGAGCTTTGTCGAGCTTTGATCCCGCATCATCGCCTACCACGAGGAAATTCGTTGCTTTTGTCACCGCTCCGGCGATTCTTCCGCCGGCTGACTCGATGAGCGTCGCCATCTCCTTCCGTGACATCGTCGGCAATGTACCAGTGATGACAAATGTGAGGCCAGAGAGGGGGCCCTCAACCACTCGCGCCTTCTCGTCGGTGAGCTTCACACCAGAAGAGGCTAGCTTGCCGACGGTCAGTAGATTCCGCTCGTCCGCGAAGTAGTTGGTAAGAGCCTGAGCAGTGGTCGCCCCGATGCCGTGGATGGATGCCACCTCCTCCAGAGTCGCGGTTTGGATGCGCTCCATTGAGCCGAATGCCTGGGCTATGAGCTGAGCTGCCGTCTCTCCCACGTGACGGATCCCCAGCCCGTACAAAGCCTTTCCCAACCCTTTGGCCCTGGATTCTGCGATTCCCTCAATGAGCTTCTCCGCTGACCGCTGCTGAAAGCCTTCGAGCCGAAGAAGGTCTGTCGCAGTCAGGGAGTACAGGTCTCCCACGTCGCGCGTCAACCCCGCGGAGATCAGCTGCTCGATCGTCCGCTCACCCAGGCCGCGGATGTCCATGGCGCCACGGCTGGCGAAGTGCACGATACCCCAGAAAAGGCGGGCGGGACATGCACCATTCGGACAGTAGGTCATCGCCTCGCCAGCCGGCCGCTCCACGTCTGAGCCGCACGCGGGGCAATGATCGGGCATCCTGAAAGCCGGAGCTCTTTCAGCACCCTCATCGATCACGGGACCTACGACCTGTGGGATTACGTCACCAGCGCGCTTCACTACGACGCGCTCACCAGCCCGAATGTCCTTCCGGCGTATGTCGTCTTCGTTGTGGAGCGTAGCGAGCTTAACCGTGGTGCCACCGATCTCGACAGGCTCCAGAACCGCATACGGATTCAGGCTCCCCGTCCTGCCTACATTCACCTCGATCGAGAGCAGGCGAGTAGTAGCCAGAGTCGGCGCGAACTTGTAGGCGATCGCCCACCTCGGTTCGCGACCTCCCACTATACCCAGCTCAGTGTGCAAAGGGAGCGGATCAACTTTCACCACGACCCCATCGATCTCGTAATCGAGCTCGCCTCGACCGGCCTCGATCTGCCGGACGTATTCCTCTACCTCATGCAGAGATGAGCACGTCTTCCTTCTGTCATTTACGGGTAGGCCCCACTCTGCGAGCAGAGCGAGGACTTCGCCCTGAGAGCCCACCTCGAGTCGGTTAGTGGAAGCGGGGTCGAGCTGAAGAGAGAAGGCAAAGAAGTGAAGCGGGCGGTCGGCGGTGATTGCGGGATCGAGCTGCCGGAGGCTCCCAGCCGCAGAGTTTCTCGGGTTTGCGAAGGTCGCTTCTCCCACCGCTGCACGTCGGGCATTCAAAGCTTCGAAGCCCGCGAGGGACATGTATGCCTCGCCGCGAACCTCGAAGAGTTGCGGTGGCTTCCGACCGCTCTTTCGCAGTCGGAGAGGGATCTCATGTATCGTTCGCAGATTCTGCGTGACGTCCTCCCCGATCACGCCGTCGCCGCGGGTGGCGCCCTTTACCAGCACACCATCCGCGTAGGTCAGGGCGACTGCAATCCCGTCGATCTTTGGCTCAGCGGTGTAGCCGCACGACCTGACTTCCGCGGCTATTCGCGCGTTGCGCGTCTCCCAGCTCTCCAGCTCCTGAAAGCTGAATGCATTGTCCAGCGACAGCATTGGTGCGAGATGCTGCGTCTTTTCGAGACGACTTGCAACGGGAGCACCGACACGAAGAGTAGGAGAGTCCGCCGTTCTCAGTTCGGGATGAGCCTGCTCCAGCGCTCGCAGCTCGGAGAAGAGCCGGTCGTAATCAGGGTCGGATAGGGTGGGACGGTCGAGAACGTGATACTCGTGGCTGGCCCAAGTGAGGACGGAGCGAAGCTCCGCGGCTCTCGCCTCAGTGGCCGAGTCGGCCGGGGTCATCTGTTAATCAGGAAGCGTGGAGGCTGGGACGATTCTGTTTCGGCCGGATCCCTTGGCCTCATAGAGAGCACGATCTGCGCGCTTGATGAGGTAATCAGGGGAGGTGAAATCGGACCCCTGCGCGGATGCCACACCGCCCGATACGGTCATCCGAATCTCCTTCTCTCCGTCCCGGAAGACGAAGTTTTCCACCGCGCTGCGTACCCGATCGGCGAACAGCATGGCGGCCGTTTCATCCGCGCCCGGAAGGATCGCGATGAACTCCTCACCTCCATAGCGGCCGATCATGTCGACCTCACGCGCGCTCTCCTGAAGGATGCCGGAAGTCTCGGAAAGGATCACGTCGCCCGTAGGGTGACCATGCGTATCGTTGAGCTGCTTGAACTTGTCAAGATCAAGCATCACGACGGCGACGGCATCCCCGCTCCGCTTGCATCGCTCGTGCTCCTCATGAAGGAGAGCATGCACGTGTTTGTGGTTGTAGAGACCGGTGAGCCCGTCCGTGATGGAGAGGAGACGAAGCTGCCTGTTTGCCGCCTCGAGCTCCCGATTGTTTGAATCTAGCTCGTCCTGGAGCTTTTTGATGCGCAGCATCGACCGAACCCGAGCTTCAAGCTCTGGGAAATTGATCGGCTTCGTCAGGTAGTCGTCGGCGCCAGCATCAAGGCCCTCGACCTTGTCCTGAGTCTCACCCCGGGCAGTGACGAGAATAATCGGGATGTACGGCAGTGATGTGTCTCGCTTGATGCGGCGGGAAACCTCGAAGCCGTCCATAAGCGGCATCATGACGTCCAGCAGGATCAGATGCGGTGGATTTGCCTGCACCTTGTCCAGCGCCTCCTGACCGTTGCTGGCGGTTTCGATCTCGTACCCCCGGCTCGAGAGCCTGGCCTCGATGATCTCGACGTTATCGGGGTGATCGTCTACAACCAGGATTCGTTGGCGCTCGCTCTCGTAGACGGGCCGGCTGGGAGCGTTCAGGCCGTCGCCGTCCTTCCGGCGCCGAGAAAACGCTCAACTTCGGCCACGACCCGCCGGGGTTCACACGGCTTGGCAAGGTAGCCGTCGCAGCCGACTTCCTCGGCCTTGGCCCGGTCTGTAGCGAGGGCGTGTGCGGTAAGCGCGATGATGGGGATGTGCTTCGTGTTTTCGTCCGCCTTCAGGATCTTCGTCGCTTCCCAACCATCGATAACCGGAATCGAGATGTCCATCAGGATCAGGTTCGGGTGCTGCTCCCGCGCCATGCGGATTCCATCTTCACCGTTCCGCGCTTCAACGACCTCGAACCCGAAGTGCTCCAGGATCGTGCGATAAACGGTCCGGTTATCCTCGTTATCCTCGACAAGGAGAACGGTTTTGGCTGCATCGGACATGTAGAGGAGCCTCCTCGGAGAAAAACGCCCAATGCAGCGGGCGCGCTGCCGGCGGGATTTAGTTATAGATCAGCCGAAAGATAGCGAGCCGCCGGTCGCCGACGGTGACAGCCCATCATCCTTGCGCACGGAACGTGCCCTGCAGGCGACAGTACCAGCTGCCCGATGCGACCCTCAGTCGAGCTGACACGGGACTCCATTTCTCCATCAACCTAGGACGATGCTCGTATGTACTACGATGACGAAGCCCGAAGGTTCAACTTCTTGAGCGGCCTTCTTCTCGGGGCGGTGCTTGGGACCGGAATCGCCCTGGCAGCCGGACCTCCCAGGAAGCGCGGCCGGAAAAGCGCAGTCGGAGGCTCTGCCGCAACGTTGCTGAAGACGCTAAAGGCGGGTTCTTCGAACCACGTTGCGGAGCTGATCAAGAGCGGGAAACGCCGGTAGCCGGGACGATCAGCTCCGCGCATCCTGCCCCCTTTCCAGCTGTAAACCAGCCCCAATCAGTCAGCCGCGAGCGGTCGTTGATCATAAATTCGTGAGGATATCGCATTTTCCTTCAGCAGGGCTGAGAAGGTGCCGATATCTACCCTCAGGATTTCTATGGCGATCGAGCACCGCGCATTGGCGGCGGGCGGGGCGGACACCACCTCATGCGGGATCTCCCGCTCTTTGGCGAGCTCCTCCGCCCACAGCGCATGATGTGTTGTATCAAATGTAACGATCGCGGTTTCCATAGCTCCGTTGTACACGATGAGCAGGGTGGGGGGCCGTCGAGGCCGATTGCCTGAGACGTAAGCAGATGCCACACCGGATGTTACGCTAGCGCCTGGAGATCTCTTGCCCAGCAAAAGCGCTTGACCCGAACGAACGATCGAACCAACTTGCTCGTGATCCTCGGTTTGGGTGCGAACTTGGGTGATCCGCTCTGGCAGCTGAGGAAAGCGGTGGAACTTGTCGAACAAACAATTTCCGTCACTGCAATCTCCAGCGTTTATCTGACGGAGCCGGTTGGCTTCGAGGATCAGCCCCAGTTTTACAATCTTGTTCTCTGTGGAACAACGGGCGAAACGGTTTACGGAGTGCATTCGGCCATAAAGGCTGCTGAAGGGCTGCTCGGCCGGGACGGGGAGCATATCAGGAACGGCCCGAGGGCGATCGATGTCGACCTGCTCGCGTTCGGTGAGCTCGTCCTGGCGTCGGGTCCGCTGACTGTTCCACACCCGCGAATGCTCGAGAGAAGTTTCGTCCTGCAACCGTTAGGGGAGATCCTTCCTCGTTGGCGCCACCCGCTTACGAGGCACACTGCGAGTGAAAGCTTTTCGATGTTGGATGCTCCGAGTCACGTCGAGCTGATCGGGTCGTTGGCCGCTTTGCGGCCAGCACTGGAGAGGACGACTAATCTCTTGCCGGAACAGCACTTGCGTCCCGCGAAGCCAGCCGCTGGAGATGGAATTTGACGAAGCAGTTTTGCCTGACGCCGCTGATTCAGGGGTGCCAGGCAGAACTGCTTGCTGACGTGCATGCGAGCAGGGAAAGGAGGTACCCTTGTCTTGAGAGGGTTACGGTGCAGGTGGCTCGTTGGCGGATCGAAAAAGGCGTGGAAACGGAATAAATCCGCGCCGTACCTTAGAGAGCAACGACTATGTCAGATATTCGTAAGTGCTTTGTCGCCCTGCTAATGGCAGCTCTGCTTCCAGGGATCGCCACCGGGCAGGAGCGTGGAACGGTCGGTGGAACGGTTGTCGATGCAGCTACCCAGCAGCCGCTCGGCGGCGCACAGGTCCTCGTGGCGGGTACTCAGATCGGAACAGTAACGAACCAGGAGGGACGCTTCATCATCTCGAACGTCCCGGCGGGTGCTCGGGAGATAAGGACGAGCCTCATTGGTTACGGGCAGGCCACGCGCGCGGTCAACGTGGCGGCCGGCGGGACGGCCAACCTGGACATCGCCCTGAGCCAGACCGCGGTAGCCCTCGATGAGATCACAGTCTCGGCAACTGGCCAGATCGAGCGTCGGCGCGAGACCGGTAATGTCGTTAGCAGCATTTCTGTGGATGACGTGGAGCAGGCTACGGTGTCCGACATAGCCGACGTGCTTACCGGCCGCGCTGCGGGCGTGATTGTCCAGAATGCCAGCGGTACGACGGGAACTAGCCAGCGCATCCGCATCCGCGGTTCAAACAGCGTGTCGCTGTCGAATCAGCCTCTGCTCATCGTTGATGGTGTACGGGTCAACAACAGTGCCCTGGGGCTTCTCACTGCTGAGGCAGCGACATCTGGCCGCGCCGTTTGGGTAGGTGGTCAGGAGACGTCCAGGTGGAACGACCTCAGCCCTGAAGAAATCGAAAGCATAGAGATCTTGAAGGGACCGGCAGCCTCAGCTCTCTATGGTACAGCGGCAGCGAACGGCGTAGTGCAGATCACTACCAGGCGCGGCAGGGCCGGTGAGACTCGCTGGAACGTTTTCAGCGAAGCAGGACAGCTCAACGAACAGACTGAATTCCCTGCCAATTATCAGCGGATCGGCATCTCCACTGCGACAGGGAACCGCGTCAGTTGTACTCTCGCCAACCAGTCCCTCGGTGCCTGCGTACCGAAGGCCGATTCAACATACTCCTATAGCCCTCTGGAGTCGGACTCGCCGTTCCGGGCGGGGTGGCGGATCAATCATGGGATTAACGTCACCGGGGGTACCGAAGCCGCGACGTACTTCCTGGCGGGAGAGTTGGAGCGTGAGCAGGGCGTGCTCGATCCCAACTTCCTCGACAAGGTCAACCTTCGTGCAAACGTGCGGAGCCAGCTACGGGAGAATCTCAGCGCCACGGTCACGACCGGTTATGTCGGCAGCCTCATCACCCTCCCCTGGAACGATAACGACGGCCAGGGGGCGCTGGGTACGGGCCTTCTAGGCAGTGCCCGAGACAACACCCCTACAAAGGGCTGGTTTTTCGACAATCCGCGAGCCTTCTTCTTTCAGGAGATGGGGCAGGAAATCGATCGTTTCACCGGAGGTATTGATCTCAATTACCTTCCTGCCAGCTGGCTGAGCATCGTGGGCCAGGCGGGCATGGACCAGTCACATAGCGAGGACTTCCAGTTCATTCCTGCTGGTGTGTACCTCGATGATCCCTCGCTCGCCGAAGGATCGCGGCGGGTGAACAGGCTTACCTACGGGACCGTGACTGCGAATCTCTCCGGAAGTGCTACGAGACAGCTCACCGCCGATCTGCAGTCCACGACCTCCGTTGGGTCGATGTATACGTCAGAGACGAAGCGGGGTACCTACGCCTTCGGGCGGCAGCTTCCTACAGGTACGGGAGCGCTCGGTGCCGCGAGCGCTGGCTTCTCTATCGACGAGAGCAGGCAGGAGATCGTTACCGTCGGTGCGTACGCACGGCAGCAGGTGGCTTGGCGGGACCGGCTATTCCTGAGCGTAGCGGTGCGGGGCGACGACAATAGCACCTTCGGTGAAGAGTTCGCCTTCGTCACCTACCCGTCGGCCAGCGCCTCCTGGGTGCTTTCGGACGAGCCCTTCTTCCCGGAGACTTCGACCCTCAGCTCGCTGCGACTGCGCGCTGCTTACGGTCAGTCAGGCCAGCGCCCTGGCTTCCGTCAGGCCTCAACTTTCTACACCCCTGTAGCCGTTCGCCTGAAGGCGGTCGATGTCTCTGCGGTCACAATAGGAGGAACCGGCAATGTTGCGTTGAAGCCGGAGCGTTCGAGTGAGATCGAGCTGGGGTTCGACGCAGGGTTGTTCGATAACAGGGTCGCACTTGAATTCACTTACTACGATCGCACCACACGAGATGCGCTGATCGCACGACGCCTGCCCCCCTCTCTGGGCGAGTCGCTGACGCGCTTCGAAAACGTCGCAGAAGTCACGAACAGCGGCCTCGAGGCAATGCTGAGCGCCAACCTATTCAGTCAAAACAACTTCGGCTGGGACGTCACCGTTACGGCATCCGGGAACACGAATACGCTGGTGGAGCTGGGTGAGGACGTGGAGCCGATCCTATTCGGCGATTCGGATCTGCAGCGGCATGCCGAAGGTTACCCGTTGGGCTCATTCTTCACGAACTCGTATGAGTTCAGCGACGCCAACAACGACAAGATCATTACGCAGTCGGAAATCACCCCGAGTGAAGACGAGGAGTTCCTGGGAAATCCCTTCCCGAAGTTCGAGCTTGCAGTCAGCAACGAAGTGACGTTGTTCAGCTGGCTTCAGGTGAGCGGGCTCCTGGACTACAAGGCGGGGCAGCGCATGCTCAACTACACCAAGTACTTTCGGTGTGCAGGCTTCGGAAACTGCCAGGACGTTTTCGACCCCTCGACTTCCTTGGAGGATCAGGCAGCGGCTCAGGCAGCACGTCCCGGTATGGAGTTGCTTTCAGGCTATATCGAGGACGCGACGTTCCTGAAGCTGCGGGAGCTGGCGTTCACGCTCCGGGCACCGCAAAGCATTACGCCGCGGTTTGTGAGCGATCTCAGCCTTACGATTGCCGGACGCAATCTGAAGACGTGGAGCGACTATAGCGGGTTTGATCCGGAAGCCAATTCTGGACAGTACGGGCTGCAAGGGAACTTCGGCGCTTCGGATTTCTTCACCTTGCCGGCGGTGCGGTATTGGACCGCCCGGGCGAACGTTTCCTTCTGAGTGACTCCAACACAGAGGCCGATATGCTTTTTTCCATAGATCGACCGTCGGGCCGGAAGCGTTCAAAGGACGTGACGCGTATTTCAGCGATGCTCCTTGTTGCGCTGCAACTCGGTGGCTGCGACCTGAATGACATGCTAACCGTTCCGGATCCCGAGGTTGTCGGAC
>ERZ1066118.1908-NODE-1908-length-11375-cov-5.240459_pt1 | contig 11375 bp, 10 predicted proteins | sample MGYA00382765_ERZ1066118 | MGnify/ENA primary metagenome ERZ1066118 (study PRJEB33369, sample SAMEA5778348) | biofilm metagenome | biome: Industrial cooling water; feature: Water cooling tower basin; material: Biofilm | place: United Arab Emirates | collected...
ATCGTAGGGACGCTGCTTGTTGCGTCCTCGAAACACCATAGATAGGACGCAGCAAGCAGCGTCCCTACACAAAAAAAGCGGCGAAACCTTTGGGGTTTCGCCGCTTTTTCAGGGATTGGGACTTATTTTTTCAAGCCGAACAGTTCGGAAATGCCTTCAAACGTTTTCGGCGTTTTCTCGCCGTCTTTGGCGCTGGCCGCTCCCGATTTTTTGAAGCTGGTGGCGCCGCCTTTTTTGGCGTTCAAAATGATGGGCAAATTTTCGCCGTTGAGATCGATGACATTGCGGCGGTCGTAAGTGATGGTGCCGTTGACGGTGAAACCGAATTCCGAATCGCCAAAACGCACGTTTTCAAAACGATATGTCACGAACGGGCCGCTGGTGTCGATCAAGCGAATCGTGCCCGAAACCGCGAACAGCACGCCGTAAAGTTCGCCTTCGTTGCTTTCCGAGGGCAGTTCGCCTTCGGCGTAGAGCGAAATGATGTTCTGCGATTCTTCGGTGATGGTGAAGCTGGGGTAGCCGCTGGGATCGAGCGCATCGAAGGGCAACGCGCCAAAACCGATGACGCGCGTGATGCCGTTGTTGGTCGTCAGCGAAGCCACCGCCGAAGCGACAATCGGCGTGGGAGTGGACGTGACCGTCGGCGTGGGAGTGATTTCCTCGGAAACCGACGCGGTGATTTCGTTCTGCACGTCTCCTTCGAGGCGCAGCACCAAAGTTCCGTTGGGGTTTTGCAGTTGCTCTTCGCTGGTGATGGCGCCGCGCACGCTCAGCGGGCTGGTTTGCGGCCCTTCGCCCGAAACGCTGCTAAAACGCAGCGAAGCGTTGGTCGAATTGAAGTTGGTCGAGGAGCGGCCACCGCTGCAACCGATCAGCACAGCGGGAATGGCGAGCAGAAGGCCCGCCAAAAGGTAGGTGCGAAATGGGGTTTTCATCGCGCAAAATCTTAACAGTTTTTAAAGAGAATTCGCAAGACGCGAAAACTCTGTTTCTGGCATTTTTTCAACCAAAAAACATTTCCGCCGTGCGATAGAGGTCTTCATCGAGCGGTTTGGGCGATTTGGTCGCCACATCGAGCGAAACGCTCGTGAGTTTTCCGCCTTGAATCGCCACCATTTCGCCCCATTTTTCTTCGAGCGCGAGTTCGACGGCGCCCACGCCGTAGCGCGTGGCCAAAATTCGGTCGAAAGGCGTGGGCGTGCCGCCGCGCTGCGTGTAGCCCAAAACCGTGACGCGCGTTTCGATTTGCGTGCGTTTTTCGATTTCGCGCGCGAGTTGGCGCCCGATTCCGCCCAGATTTCGCTCGTTGTAAAGCATCTGTTTGGTTTCTTCGCTCAGAAAATCTTCGTCTTCGTGAGGCCGCGCGGCTTCGGCGACCACGATAATCGAAAATGACAATCGGCGTTTGCGCCGCTCTTCGATGAGCTGAATGATCTGCGAAATGCGAAACGGTTTTTCGGGCACCAAAACCACGTCGGCGCCGCCCGCGATGCCCGCCGAGGCCGCGATCCAGCCGACGGTGCGGCCCATCACTTCCAAAATCATCACGCGGTCGTGCGCTTCGGCGGTGGTGTGAAGTCGGTCGATGGCGTCGGTGGCAATCGAAACGGCGGTATCGAAACCAAACGTCATTTCCGTGCCCTGCAAATCGTTGTCAATGGTTTTGGGCACGCCCACGACCGGCAGTTTGTAGCGCGTCCACATTTCGCGCGCAGCGGCGAGCGTTCCGTTGCCGCCCACGACGAGCAAACCGCCCATTTCGGCGTCGTCGAAATTCTTTTTGATGCGGTTGAGCGAATCGGGATCGGCGAGCGGATTGGTGCGCGAAGTGCCCAGAATCGTGCCGCCGCGCGGCAAAATTCCGGCGACGCTCGTGCGCGTGAGCGGCGCGAAATCGCCGTCGCGCAGGCCGTCCCAGCCGCGACGGATGCCCAAAACTTGCACGTTATCCAAAGCGGCGCGGCGCACGGCGGCGCGAATCACGGCGTTGAGGCCGGGGCAATCGCCGCCGCCCGTTAAAATTCCCAAGGATTTTTTCATTTTCACAACTGAAACTTGAGCTTAAATTTGCACAGTTAAGGTTGCGTTTCGGGCAAGAAACGATTTCCATGAAACCCATCATCCTTTGCGTTGACGACGATCCGCAGGTTTTGCGCGCCGTCACGCGCGATTTGCGCCGACAATTTCAGGCCGACTACCGCATCGTGTCGGCGCCTTCGGGCGAGGACGCGCTCGACGCCGTGCGCCAACTGCACGAGCGCGGCGAAAAAATCGCGCTGTTTCTCGTGGATCAGCGAATGCCGGGGCTTTCGGGCGTCGAGTTTTTGCGCGAAGCGCGTCAGGCTTTTCCCGAAGCGCGGCGCGTTTTGCTCACCGCTTACGCCGACACGAGCGCCGCGATTGACGCCATCAATTCGGTGCGCCTCAACCACTACCTGCTCAAGCCCTGGGAGCCGCCCGAAGAAAATCTCTTCCCGATTTTGCGCGACGAACTCGCCGACTGGCACCACAACAATCCGCCCGATTGGGAAGGCATTCGCGTGATTGGATTTCGCTGGAATCAGGATTCGCACCGCGTCAAAGATTTTCTGGCGCGCAACTCGTTTCCCTATATCTGGATGGACATCGAGGCCGAAAAAGACGCTTGCCGAATCTACACCGGCGAAGGCAAACCGCCGCTGCCGATTGTGATTTTGGCCGACGGAACGCGCCTCGAAAACCCTTCGACCGACGAACTCGCGCAGAAACTGGGGCTTTCGACAAACGCGACCGACGAATTTTACGATTTCGTCGTCGTGGGCGCCGGGCCAGCGGGTTTGGCGGCGGCGGTTTACGCGGCTTCGGAAGGCCTCAAAACCGTCGTCATCGAGCGCGAAGCGCCCGGCGGACAAGCCGGAACGAGTTCCAAAATCGAAAATTATCTCGGATTCCCCGAAGGACTTTCGGGCAAAGACCTCGCGCGCCGCGCGCTGACGCAAGCCCAGCGTTTTGGCGTGGAATTCGTTTCGGCGGACGTGTGCGGGTTGGAAATCGAGAATCAATATCGCCGCGCGTGCTTGGGAAATGGCGCGCGCGTTTCGTGTCACGCGTTGCTGGTGGCGACGGGCGTTTCGTATCGAAAACTCGAAGCGCCGGGCGTGGAGGAGCTGACGGGGCGCGGCGTGTATTACGGCGCGGCCATCACCGAAGCGCAAAGCTGCCAGGGCGACGAAATTTTCATCGTCGGCGGCGCCAACAGCGCCGGGCAGGGCGCGGTTTATCTTTCGGAGTTCGCCGCGAGGGTTCACATTCTGATTCGTGGCGCCGATTTGACGGCTTCGATGAGCCAATATCTGATTGACGAAATCGAGCGGCGCCCGAACATCGAAGTGCATTCTCACACGGTTGTGAAAAGCGCGGGCGGCGCGGAAAACCTCGAAAAATTAGTTCTGGAAGACACCCAAAACGGCGAGTGCCGCGAAGTGGCGGCGCGCGCTTTGTTCGTTTTCATCGGGGCGCAGCCGCGCACCGATTGGCTCGGCGACGCGGTGCGGCGCGATAAGCACGGTTTCGTTCTGGCGGGCCGCGACCTTATGGACGGCGGCGCGCGGCCCAAAGATTGGAACGCGAACCGCGACCCGTTTTTGCTCGAAACAAGTGTTCCCGGCGTGTTCGTGGCGGGCGACGTGCGCAGCGGCAGCGTGAAACGCGTGGCGTCGAGTGTCGGCGAAGGCTCGATTGCGGTGTCGTTCGTGCATCAGCATTTGGCGAACGTGCGGTGAGTTGGGGATTGTTACCGGAGGCTGAAGCCTCCGGCAAGATGGCTAAAGCCGAATCGCCCTACCGGGCGAAGTTCAAACACACTGCCACTCCATCGTGCGCGAGCACGACTCGGCCAAAGGCCATGATGCCGGAGGCTTTTGAATTTTGCGAATCTAATCCGGAAGCCTTACCCGACGCTAAAGCGACGGGTAAACAGTTACGGAGTAAATTGTCAAAATTCAACAGCCTCCGGAACGTAGGGGCACGGCCTGCCGTGCCCGCTCTGTGGCGTTTTCTGACGACGCGCAAACCAAAAATTCCGATGAGCGGGCACGGCAGGCCGTGCCCCTACCTTTTTTCCAGGAACACCCGGAAAATAACCGGCCATTTCCCCCTATTTTCTGGAAATACCCGGCTCACCAACCGGCTTCGCCCAGAAAATAACCGCGTTTTTCCAGTTATTTTCCGCGTGAAGCCGGATAACGAACCGGAAATTCCCAGAAAAAAGCTGCGAAGAGCCGGTTATTTTCCGGAAATTTCCGGCTATTTTCTGAGTGGAGCCGGTTCAACCACCAGAAATTTCCGGAAAATAACCGGCTCTTCTCACATCAGCCCCGCTTTGAGCAGCTCCTGCGCGTCGAGCCAGCCGACGGGACGCAGATTTTCGTCCACGACGGGCGCGTCGTCCACGTGTTTTTCCTGCAAGCGGCGCAGCGCTTCGAGCGCGGGCATCGGCGGCGAAAACGCCATCGGCGATTTCGTCATGTGCGCCACGACGTTTTCGCGCAGCAGCGCCGTCGCGTCGGGCGAACCCAAAACGATGCGACGCACGTCGCCATCGGTGAGATAGCCGCAGAGCGCGCCGTTTTCATCCACGATCATCGCGGCACCCGCCGCCGCGCGCGTGATGGCGCCGAGCGCGTCGCGCACCGTTGAATTTTGCGGGCAAATCGCGGTGCGCTCGCCGGTTCGCATCAAATCGGCGACGCGCAAATTGGCGCCGCGCCCCAGCGTGCCGCCCGGATGAAACCTTTGAAAATCCGCCGCCGCGAACCCGCGACTTTGCATCAGCGCAACCGCCAAAGCGTCGCCCAGCGCGAGCGAAACTGTTGTCGAACTCGTCGGCGCGAGGTTGAGCGGGCAGGCTTCGCGCTCGATTTGCGTGTCCAAAACGATATCGGCGTGACTCGCCAGAAAACTGCTCGGATTGCCGGTGAGCGCCACAATCGGAATGCCGGAATTTTTGATTTGCGGCAGCATCGAAAGCAGTTCGTCGGAGCGCCCCGAATACGAAATCGCCAGCAAAACATCGCCGCGCGTGGCCATTCCGAGATCGCCGTGCAACGCTTCGGCGGCGTGCAAAAACAGCGCGGGCGTGCCGGTCGAAGCGAGCGTCGAGGCCAGTTTTCGCCCAATCGCGCCGCTTTTTCCGATGCCCGTGACGACAACGCGCCCCGTCATTCGGCGAATCAGCGCGACGGCGTTTTGAAACGGCGCCGGATTTCGCTGCAAACGCGCCGCGACATGGGCAATCGCCGCGCTTTCCCCCATCAAAACTTCGTGGGCAATCGCCAGGGCATCAAAATCGTTTTCGGGCATGATTTCGAGTGTAGAGTTTGAGAATTGTGAGGCGCGAAAAGCGGGTTTTGAGGAGGTTCGTTACGGCGAGCGGTGATAGCGAACCGCCTGCAAACGCTGCCGATGATGATCGGTTTGTCTGCTTCGTTGAAACGCAGGGCGACGGCGAACCACCCCCGGCCCCTCCTTGAAAAGGAGGGGAGACAATGGCGCGACTTTGGACGTTTTACTCGATGCGAAAAGTGACTGCTCGTCTCCCCTCCTTTTCAAGGAGGGGCCGGGGGTGGTTCGCCGTCGCCAAAACGCCGCGATAAATTTTTTGAAAAAGCGGCATAAAGCCGCAGCCAACGAAGTTGTCGGCCTTCGCCGACGGCTTTGACGAAAACTTCAAATTCGCACGATTTGATGTAACTCGTCGGCGAAGGCCGACAGCTTCGTTGGCTGCGGCTTTATGCCGCCTTAACCGATTTTTCCTTCCAGCAGCGATTGAATTTTGGCGCGCAGTTCGGCGTCGGGGTTGAGTTCGAGCGCTTTTTGGTAATAAATTTCGGCTTCTTCGGTTTTGCCTTGCGCGCGCAGAATTTCGGCCATGTGAAACGGCAATTCCGGCGATAGCGGCTCGCCGAGTTGCGGCCCGTAATCGGTGGTGACTTGCAAAACCTCGCGCATCGCGCGCTCGGCTTCGGGGTAGCGTTTAAGGCGAAACAGCGCCCACGCGCGCGAATCGCCAGCGGTCACGGCGCGCAGATAATGGGCGCTCACCAAGCGCGGATCGTCCACGCCGATTTCCTTCAAAAGCTCGTCCCATTTCGCCAGCGAAGCGCTCGTCAAAAATTCGGCGAGCCGAAATTCTTCGACGTTTTTTCCGTGTTCGGCCAGAAAATATCCCAGCGTGTTGAGCGTGTTCGCGTCGAGCTGCAACTCCCAAATGAGTTGATAATCGCGCGGCAGGGCGCTGAGCGCGATGCGATATTTTTCCTCGGCCCGCTGGCGCGAAGCGTTGCGCGCTTCGAGCGGCAGCGACGACGCCGAAAGGTCTTTGGTCACCGCGCTTTGAGCGACGAGTTGCACAAACGCGGCGGAAAGTCGCGCGTTGTTGCCGCGCGCGGCGGCGAGGCGCAAATCGTTGGCGGCGCGGCGCAGTTTCGCGGTGTCGTTGTCGCGTAGCGCGACTTGTGCGCTGTCGAAGGCGCGCGCCGAAATGTAGGAGGCCGCCACGTCGCGCGGCGCGCTCGAAAAATCGCGTTGCGTCGCGTTTTGGGCGCATCCGGCCAGCAAAATCGCGCCCAGCGGCGCCAGTAAAAAGAGCGGTTTCACGAGAAAAAAAGAGGTTGCGGGCAGAGAGTTAACCGTTTCCCAGCCGCTGCGACGAACTCAAAACCTTCGCCAACTCGCGCACGGCGCGCTCGATTTGCGCGGCGCAATCGGCGTAAGCCTCGAACGAGCCGCCGTGCGGATCGAGAATGTCGTCGTGCGGCGAAGACATTTTGGCGCCGTCGCTGCCCCAGAGCGGCTGGAGCTGCGCTTTGATTTCGCGTTTGGTGCGGCGCGGAACCCAGCTTCCCAACACGCGCACGCGGTTTTCGTCGAGTCCGAAATGGGCGCGCAGAATCTCGGCCTGATCGCGCGTCATCGTCACGATGAGGTCGCTGTGCGTGTGCGTCGCGTCGAACATTTTCGCGCGGTGTTCGCTCAAATCCTGGCCAGACTGCGCCGCGATTGTGAGCGAATGCGGCGCGGCGGGCGCGTTTTCTTCGGGGCAAATGCCCGCCGAATCCACTTCGATTTGTTCGAGGCCCGGCATCTCGCCGCACGCTCGCCGCCACGCCGCCACCGCGAGCGGAGAGCGGCAGGTGTTGCCCGAACAAACGAAAAGAACCTTCATGGTTGATTAAACAGCGATCCAAACCTCAATCGCCGTGCCAAAAGCGAGTTATTTTTTCTCGCCACAAAGTTGTGCCACAAGTGCGGGAAGTTCCGAAATTTTGGCGATGGTGTGGTCGCTTTTGCCCTCGAAAACCTGTGGGTCGAGCCAGCGCGGATCGGGAATCGCCACCGTTGCGCAGCCCGCCGAGCGGCCCGCCTGCAAACCCGAAATCGCGTCTTCGACGACCAAACAATTTTCGGGCGAAACCCCCACTTTTTGCGCGGCCAGGAGGTAAATATCGGGATTCGGTTTGCCGTTTTTCACCATTTCGCCCGTCACGACGGCATCGAAAAACTGCCCGATTTCGTGGCGCGCCAAAAACGGCACGATGAACGAAGACACCGAACTCGTGGCGAGCGCGGTTTTGAGATTTCGCGCTTTGATTTCGCGCAAAACCGGCGCGACGCCCTCGAAAAGCGGAATCGTGGTCGCGTAAAATCGCTGCGCGACCTCGACGCGTTTGGCCACCATTTCCTCGACCGAAACGTGCGCCAAACCGAATTTTTCGCGGTAAAGCTCGTCCGAAAGCCACAGCGATTTGCCCAAAACTTCGGCTTTGTATTCGCCGCGATAATCGGGCACGCCAAAAAATTGCAAGTGTTCGCGGTCAATCTCGTTCCAGGAAGGCTCGGAATCGGCAATCACGCCGTCGCAGTCGAACAGAATCGCTCTCATCATCAGAAATTTTCGCCCAAACTCGCGCCGCCGCGAAACAACACAATCAACGCGACGCGCGAGGCCGCGAGTATAGCCGCGACTTCGCCACACTTTTGCGAAACAACGCCGCGCCTGGCGCGTCTGAGCTTGTGAAAAAGTTCACAAGGGCGTAAAATAGAGGGACTTTTTCCGTTCGAGAGACAACAAACAATCATGGCAACGCTTCAACTTCAGGGTGAATTAGCGACCGCTTTCCACGATTCGCAGGGCCAACCGCTGGGCGATTTGGGACTTCACAAAGTTTCGCGCGACGATGCGGGCGGTTTCATCGGTCAAATCACGATGGCGCGCGGCGCGGCTTTGCAGGTGCCGCTTCCGCCGCGTTACAGCGCGCTTTCGAGCGAAGAAATCGCGCTCGAAATCGCGCAAAAACGCGCGCTTTTAGGCGAGCGATTGGTGATTTTGGGCCACCATTACCAGCGCGAAGAAGTGATTCGCTGGGCCGATTTTCGCGGCGATTCTTACAAACTCTGCAAAGACGCGGCGGCGCGACCCGAAGCCGAATTTTTGATCTTCTGCGGCGTTCACTTCATGGCCGAAAGCGCCGATATTCTGAGCGCGCCGCACCAAAAAGTGATTTTGCCCGACCTGCACGCGGGCTGCTCGATGGCGGATATGGCCGACATCGATCAAGTCGAGGAAGCGTGGGAAGCGCTCACCGAAATTTGCGCGGGCCAGAAAATCATTCCCATCACATACATGAACAGCGCGGCGAATTTGAAAGCGTTCGTCGGGCGCAATGGCGGCGCGGTTTGCACGTCGAGCAACGCGCGCAAAATCATGGATTGGGCGCTGCGAAGCGAAGAGCAGGGCGGCGCGGGCGGCGAAAAACTGCTGTTTTTCCCCGATCAACACCTGGGCCGCAACACGGCGGTTTTGGAGATGGGTTTCTCGCTCGAACAGTGCGCGGTGTGGGATCCCAACGAAGATTTGGGTGGCCAGGACGAGAAAACGTTGCGCGAATCGCCGATTTTGCTGTGGAAAGGCCACTGCTCGGTTCACGGCACGTTTTTGCCGATTCACATCCAGAATTTCCGCAAGCAGCATCCCGGCGGGCACGTCGTCGTGCATCCCGAATGCGTTCACGATGTGGTGGTTTTGGCCGATTCGTATGGCTCGACCGAGAAAATTCGCCAGATTATCGCGGCGGGCGAGCCGGGCGACGTGTTCGCGGTCGGAACCGAAATCAACCTCGTTTCGCGCCTCGCGCAGGAGTATCCCGACCGCACCGTTTTGAGTTTGAACCCGAACGTGTGCGTGTGTTCGACGATGTATCGCGTGGACGGCCCGCATTTGCTTTGGGTGATGGATAATTTGCTCGAAGGCAAAGTCGTCAATCAAATCGTGGTGCCCGAACCGATTGCGAGCCAGGCGAAATTGGCGCTCGATAGAATGATGCAGCACGCCTGAAAAACACGAAACCTGAGCGGCGCACGCGCGAAGAGCTTTTTCTCTTCGCGCGTTTTGCGTTTTGGTGTGGGGCAGTGGTTTCACTGGAAAATAAAAAAACGCGACGGCGGGAACTTTTTTCTGGGGCAATCCGTCCCCTAAAGCCAGTTAAGAACTGCAAAAAGCGCCGGTAATGGCGCGCGTTTTCGCGGTTCTGTCACGCGATGATTTTTCAGCTCGAAGCCCCGCGCCCGTTTGCGCCAGCCCCCGTTTTTGGCTCAGATTTTCGGGCGGCATCGAGCCGATTTTAAATCTCTGTTTTCGCGCTCCCTGCTCGAAATTTAGGTCTACTATGAAGCCTGAAAGCCACCTCGCATTTGCGCAGTTGAAGTCGTTTGGCATGGAAGAACTGTCTTCCGAAGAGGCCGCCCGTTTGTTGGCGCGCATTGATGAATGCCCCGAATGTCATGGCGAATGGGTCTTGTTTTACGAGACGATTTGCACGCTTTCGCAAACGCACCTCGACGATCCGCCCGCCGATTGCTCGAAAAAAATGTGGCTGGTGTGCCTCGAACACGCCAAGGAAAAACACACGTTTTCCATCACCGACCCGCACGACGAAGGCGACGCGGCGCACCAAGACGCCACGCATCACGACGCGAAACAGCCAGTTTTCGCGGGACGAAATCACCAGATTTAAAACGCCAGAGCGCCAAACGGCGCGAAATCCCACATTTTTCTTCAAACTTGGCGTGCGCACTGGGGTCTTGAAAATGCAAATGTTTTCGCGCGCGCGCTTTTTCCTCTCGTTTTGGCTTTTCATCGGCCTTTTTGCGGTGCCAGACGGCGTGCGGGCCGAAAAACTCGACCCCCGAAATCCGCCGCCAAACTCGACCGAGCGCGAAAAAAAATTGGGCGAGCAGGGCGTCAAGGAAGTCGAATCGGCCAAAGGCATCAAACTTTGGGATCCGAAATCGTCGCCCGAAGCCCAAATTCAGCACGACAAACTCAACGCGATGGCGCGCAAACTGGGCGCGGTTTCGCGGCGCCCCAAAATCGATTATACCGTCAAAATCATTGATTCCAAAGAGGTCAACGCCTTCACTTTGCCCGATGGCAAAATGTATTTTTATCGCGGACTCATTGATTTTTGCGCCAACGACGATGAACTCGCGGGCGTTGTCGCGCACGAAATCGGACATAACACGCTTTTGCACGCGCTGCGCGGTCAGGAAAAAGCCAAAAAGCTGAGTTGGGTCAATCTCGCGGCGATGGCGGCCATGCTCGCGGGCGGACAAAGCGGCGCGGGCGTCGGCCAATTTTCGCAGTATGTTTTGGTCGGCATCATGAATGGATACAGCGTCGAGTATGAAAAAGAGGCCGACGCCGAAGCCGTCGAGATGATGACGAAAGGCGGTTACAATCCGTCGGCGCTCGTGACTTTTATGAGCCGTTTGCAGCGGCGCGAAGGCGATTTCGGCGGCGACCGACTCGGCATTTTTCAAACGCACCCCGCCACGCCCGAACGCGTTTCTGCCGCGCGCGCGCAAATCGAAAAAGCCGGACTCGAATTTCAACCGCGCGCCGTGAGCGGCGGAAAAAGAGCGCAAGTCCAAGAAGCCGAATCGCGTCTGCAAATCAAAGTGGGAACGAACGTGCTGTTTGAATTCGCCAACACCACAGAAAACGCAGCGCGCGCCGAACAAATCGCCCAGAAAACCGACGCGTTGTTGCGCGCCAATCTCGCGCTCTGGGAAATCGTGGCCAAACCCAACGGCGAACTGGCCGCGCGCGGACAAACTCTGGCTAAAGCCACCGAAGCCGACGCGAAATTACTCGGCCTCACGCCCGCGCAAACCGCCCAGAAATGGCGCGAAAATTTCCAAAATCTCTTCTGGCGCGAACAAGTCAGCGGGAAATTTTGAGATATTGCGCTCGACTGAAGTCGGCGCTGTCCGGCCTTCGGCCAACTTCCCGCCTTCGCGGGAACAGCAGGATTTTTCGCCGAAGGGCGAAAGTT
>ERZ1066118.1917-NODE-1917-length-11319-cov-59.533026_pt1 | contig 11319 bp, 11 predicted proteins | sample MGYA00382765_ERZ1066118 | MGnify/ENA primary metagenome ERZ1066118 (study PRJEB33369, sample SAMEA5778348) | biofilm metagenome | biome: Industrial cooling water; feature: Water cooling tower basin; material: Biofilm | place: United Arab Emirates | collected...
CATGATGTTTAGGAGCTGTTGGACTTGGTCGCTTACTTGGTCGCTTACTTGGTCGGTGCTGTTCTGGATGAGGGTATCATGAATGATGTCGAGCATAAACTCGATGAAGGGTGTGATGTCGGCGGCGCGGTCGGCATCCTCTAGAACTTGGTAGTAACGGTTTTGTTGGTCTTTAATGAGGCTTTCGATGGGGAGAAGATAGAACAGAGAGTTCCACTGTCCGAGGATGAGGGTTGAAAAGAGGCGACCCATGCGACCGTTGCCGTCGATGAAGGGGTGGATAAATTCGAGTTCGTAGTGGAAGACGCTGCTTTTGATAAGGGCGTGATCTTTTGAGGCTTTGAGCCAGTCGAGGAGGTCAGCCATGAGATGAGGAACTCGTTTAGCTCCTGGAGCGACATGGACGATTTGTTCGCCTTTATGGATGCCAACTTGACTTTTACGAAATTTTCCGGCTTCGGTAAGGATGTCGCTCATAAGGAGGTAATGAGCTTGGAGAAAGTCCTGCATGGAAGTTGGGTTCCAGGTGGGGAGGGCTTCGTAGGCGCGGATAGCTCCTTGGACTTCGGCAATTTCGCGCGGGGAACCAAGAACTCGTTTACCTTCAACAATGGCGGTAATTTGGTCGAGGGAGAGGCTGTTGCCTTCGATGGCGAGAGTACTTTGAATAGTACGGATGCGATTTAGTTTGTGAAGTTGGGGGGAGGGCTGTCCGAAGGGGTTACTTAGTCGCCCCAGTTGTTCAGCTATCGCGCTTATTTGATTGATGATGCGAGCGCTAATGCTAAAGGGCGGTTGATAAGACATTAAGACAAGGTGACACCTGTTTATTATATTATTTTACCATTATGTCAATCGGGAGCAGGGGAGCAGGGGAGCAGGGGAAGGTACGGAAAATCAAGTAATTGGAGAATTGGGAAAAATCGTGATTGTGAAGCCGTTCCCAAAATCGCAAGACTTATGTGTACACCGTAGCCGCGTGGAAGGGGGACTAAAAAGCCGCTCTTTTTCCCCCTTCCACGCGCTCTGTTGGGGGGATTTTAATTTTTAACTGAGCTGTATGGCGCCGAATAAGCTGCTGTAGAGAAAATTGTTGCTTGGTAATGTTTGGCACCAACCCAATATAAACTAAAAAAATTATAAGATGATTTTAAAAGTATCAAAACTTCCAATCAAAGTCTGCCAATCATTTTCCTTAGCCAAAAATTTCAACTCCGGTGCAATATTTCCATCACCTCCGGGAAAAAAATTCGCCAACAACTTTGGAGGCATTTCTACATCAACACTTAGTATCCTTTGAGACTTGCTAATAAATAAATCAATTTTGCGTTGAACCCCACTACCAGAAATAAGAGTATGTCCTCCCCCAACCTACCCATAGTTATCTGATACCATTCCTGTAGCTAAGGCGTTTTGGCAATAATAAGGTTAAACTTGCTTTTAGGGCGTGTTTTTGAAATATCCATAGAGGTCATCAATAAATTGATTAGCCGTAATTGGACCTTGAACACTAGCCCAACTCACTGCATATACTTGTTTATTCTGCACAGCTTTCAACGTTGACCAGATTGGTTGTTTCAAGAAGGATAATGATTTGAGGTTTTCAGAGTCTCTTTCGTAAACTACTACAACAAATAAAAAATCAGCATCCCAATCAGGCAAAGTCTCGATGTTTATATCTAAGTAACCATTTTTTAGATTCTTATAAGCAGGGATAAACTGTAGACCTGCATCCTTCATGATCTGACCATAAACAACAATGTCTGGTCCATAAACAGAAACTCTTGAACCGTAAAGGTGAACGACAGATACTGTCTTAGTTCTCAGTTTTTCTCCTAAATGTTGCCGAAATTTTTTAATTCGCTCATTGTACTCAGCCAAAATTGTCTCCACTAGATCGCTTCTATTCAGAATTTCAGCTAGATATTTTAACTCTTTCTTAAAATCGGTACTATCACTATCAGAACCTATCAGCACTGTAGGTGCGATTGCAGACAGTAGCGGATAGAAATTTTTTTGCCATTTATGTCCCAGAATTAGATCGGGCTTGAGACTGAGAATTTTTTCTAAAGAAGGTTGTGAAATATCACCCACGACTGGAATATCTACAATAAATTCACTAAGAGTATCCGAACGTATACAGGTAGAACAAAAAGCAAAACCCACTGGCTTTATGCCTAATGCTAATAATGAATCGAGAAAGGCATTACCACCCAATACAACAATACGCTGAGGATGAAGTGGAATTTCACTCCACACCTTTCTCGGTTGGATTTGCTTTTACACCAGTAATTGCTACAGCTTGAGCGCCGCTCCTTTGTTCTGGATTCGGAGTGTTGGTTGGTGCTGGCGCCTGTACCAACATAGTAGCGCTAGTCGCAGGAAGTTGTATTTCACTGAGTTGAGGAATTGTAGAACCTATTTGATGTTCTATTGTTGAAGATGTAATATATGTTGTTTCTACATCTTGACGTGATGGTTTTTCCTCAGCCCGTACCGATAAAGCCGTAAAAATACTCAAAAATCCCGAAAAACTTATTAACAACCATAAACGAACACTAGCGGATAAACACCAACGTTTCATAGTTCCTCACACCAAGTTAAAGCTTTTTATTGCTAATAATTACTGATAGCTATGATGTGTAGTGTAGAGTAGTTGATTGAGGGGTGTCTATCCAAAACGTGCCAATTATAATCCAAAATCCGCCTTTTTACCTGCTAAACATTGGCTAGGTGTAATGCCAAATTGCCGCTTAAACGCCGCTGCAAAGTTACCCAGATGTCCGTAACCCACAAGATTTGCCACATCTGCGACTTTACAATTACCTTGACGTAATAACCTTTGTGCTTTTTCTAATCGTAGCTGTGTTAAATAGCCCACCACGGTTGTTTTAAAAATAGCCTGAAAACCTCGTTGGAGAGTGCGATTGCTTACTCCCACCTGTTGCGCTAATTCCAACAACGATGGCGGATTCTCAAATTGTATCGTCAAAATTTCTTTAGCATGGTGGATACGGGCAATTGTGTCAGGTCTGAGCTTTGTTGAGTTATGAATTTGCTCTCTGTCTGCCGAAATTAGGTCTAAGTACATCGCTAATAGTTCAAATACTTTTGCCTGAAGATACATACGTTTTGCTGCACCACGATAAGGAGGATTCCACATTTGTTGAACTAGCGAGCGCATTGCTGGTGTTACTGTAGGGTAAAATGAAAATTTCCAGTCTTCCTCTTTCAATAGCAGTTTCTGAACATCAGTACTGTACTGCTCATCCTCCAGAAAAAACGAATCAAGTAGTTGGGCTTCAATCTCCACGTTGATAGAAGTTACATGCTCTCCCCTAGCATTCTTGCCAATAACAGCAGGAGAAATTCCGCTACCCGAAAAGTAGCTGCGCGTCCCACCCATAGTAGGATGAACATCATCAAAATAAAGGAAACCTGATAGAAGAATCGTCATCTGAATCGCATGGTCATGGGCAGGTGTTTTCACTATCAAGTCCTGATGGTATTCGCAATCAAAGAAACACAACCACATTCCAGGTAATAGATACATACTGCGATTGTAGCCCCGACCAACAATTTCTGGTACTCCCTCAAGCTCCTCAAAACCATCAAGCACAACATTCTGAAATTCAGGTTCGGGCGCCTGTTGACCCAGTTCGTCCAAGTCCGATTGGTTGATGATAAGTGTCATAATGAGGGCTGTGGGATGTCGATTTAATAATTGCTATTAATTGTCGGTAATTTTACCATAATTTGTTCACGATTATGGGCATAGTGCGTTACACTAAAGGGCTACTAGCTTGGTTGCAAAATATTTGAATTTGATGGCGCCGTGCATCCCACGTTTAAATGTTACTAATTTAAAAAAAAACAATACATTCGTATTCTTAAATACGTTATTCTCGATGATTTGTTGCAGCGCGCATTGTAGAGACGCGATTAATCGCGTCTCTACGGGGATATAATTTTTTGTCATATTTTACCTACCTCAACCGTTTTCAATTTTTGAAATTCCCAATACTTATCTCGCTCTTCCGGAAGCGGGTCGGGTGGTTGAAAAAACTCTGTATTAATAGGAGTAAACAGATTTTGATGAATATGATGCTCTATAATACGTTCTTCTCCTGGTTGAATATTTGACACGTCAATACTGATTCCACTTTCCCAAATTCTACCTGACTCTGTAGGGTCTGTTGCTCTCATGCCAATAGTCAAGTATGGTAGTATGATATTTGAGTTATTTTTAACTGCTATCTTCAAATTTCTATTTTCATCAAATCCAACTATTTGCCATTGGAATTGCTTTCTTGCTGTAACAATTGCCTCTTCTTCACTTGTAAATGGCTTTAAACCATTTTGTATTGAGTTCCATTTCAAATCTGTGTAAGTGTCGCGCGCATCTGAGCATCTTACCGTCAACCATTCCTCAAAACTCTCAGCTATTTTTTCAAAACCTTCATCGCTCCACTCATAAACGGGTGACTCTTTACCAGGTATTAGTAGAGAATATTTAAAACATGCTTCTGAGTCATCAAAGTAACCAATGTATAAAACCTTTTCTCCGTTGAGTATTTTATCTTGAGGAGGGTTGAGAACACCAACTTGGTAATAAGAATTTTCTCGATAAAGCTTTGCTCTACCAAACTTGGAAATAAAAGCTATATAGGATGGTGGTAATAATGAATAAATCTCAGGTTTTATAGTCTTGGTTATATCTAGTTTTTCTTCGGGTTGTACAACATGAAATTTAAGGGCTTTAATTTCAGTGATTTCTTTTTCTAACCATTCGTACATTGTTATATCCCTTCCTTTATATCATACAGCTTAACTAACAAATAACACAAATAAAGTGGTATGGGTTTGCCTCTAATCAAAAAATAATTTTCACTCACTAGTATTTCTTCTTCTTTTACCAAACCTTTGCTGGTCTGTTTCTCCCGTAACTGGGTCTACAAGCATATGTTCAGTATTGGGGTCGCCAAACGCTGGTTCAACAAACATGGGGTCGCCACCATCCGCCAAAGGTCTAGGATGGGATGCGCGCGCAGGTTTTCCAGTTGCAGGGTCTACAGGCCAAGCTTCTCCAGTTCTTTGCTCCCATAGTTTTCTTGCTTGTTGTTTACGATTTTTGAAATATTGCCTTGCTTTTTCCAGTTCTTCTGGAGTACGAACTTCTCCTAATGGTAATTGCTCAATAATTCTTGAGTCTATAATTTTTTCTCTTTTTCCTCCTCTTGGCTTTGTACCCTCTCTTCTGCCAAACCTTTGCTGGTCTGTTTCTCCCGTAACTGGGTCTGGAAGCATATGTTCAGTGTTGGGGTCGCCAAATGCTGGTTCAACAAACATGGGGTCGCCACCATCAGCCAAAGGCCTAGGATGGGATGCGCGCGCAGGTTTTCCAGTAGTGGGGTCTACAGGCCAAGTTTCTCCAGTTCTTTGCTCCCATAGTTTTCTTGCTTGTTGTTTACGATTTTTAAAATATTGCCTTGCTTTTTCCAGTTCTTCTGGAGTACGAACTTCCCCTGGTGGTAATTCCTTAATAATCCGTAAATCTGTAATTGCTTATTTTCCTCCTTTTAGCTTTGTATTCTTTGTTATTCGTGCTTTTCTGAGTTTAATAATGCTATTTTAGCTATATATAGCATTTTTTTAGAGACAAGCATGAGAATCAACCAGAGAATTTAAATTACCAATATACGGAATGGCGCCATATCGACCTTTGATATAATCACTCTCAAATGACGCATCATTACGGACTTTATACTCAGCCAACGAGTATAAATCTGTTGCACCATACTTATTTTTCTCTGTAAACCAAATTTGGTCTCTCCGAAATAGCTTGTTACTAAGTAAATTTGTATCGTGAGTCATGAAAATTAATTGAGCATTATTTGGATTTGTTTGGTTAGAGTTAAATAAGTTAACAATGGCACAACTAATCAAAGGATGAAGTCTAGCATCCAGTTCATCAAAAACAAGGACTTTCCCAAATTTAAGGGTATCTACAAGAAGACCAGCTAGTGCAAAGACTTTTTGCGTTCCTTCAGATTCTTGTTTCTCAATATCAAATTTTTCTGTAGAAATATAGTTTCCATCATTATCAAACTTTTTATGTATCGTGTTTATCGATGTATGACTACTCTCTATTTTTGCAATGTTTTTACTCAAATCGCTCTGTATGCCGTTAAACAGAGAATCTGTATCTAATTGTATTTGCTCAACTCTTACATCACTAACGCCTAAATCAAGCTTTTTAATAAGTTGAATAATCTCATCTCTATTTCTATCTTCAATCATGCATCTGATTGTATATGCAAGATGCGCTGTATCGTCTAAGCCAGTGATAATATTTAATTGTTCTGTTAACCAGTATAAAATTCTTTCGGCTATTTTAATATTAAACTGTGCTGATACAGATAAAAAAAGTGCGTTATCTCTTGTATAACGTTGAATTCCATCAGCATTATACGTCTTAGAACTACTAATTTTGTTACCTTCACGCTCAAAAAGCTTGCTTTCTCTCAACTTAGGTACATAAAATAACCATTCAGAAACAACTTTATCTTGAGTTGCTTCAAACCCATATCTATATCTTTGACCATCTAATATAAAGACAATTTCAAAAAAAGATGGCTCTTTCTCGGTTTCTATACTAAGTCTAAAACGCTCTACATTTATTTTTTCTGTGCTTTGAGTTTCTTTGAAGGAGTTAATCATGAACCACTTCATGAAACTTAAAGCTTTGGCTAAATTACTTTTACCACTAGCATTGGCGCCGTATATTGCAGCACTCTTGAGTAAAATTAGGTCAGTATCAACTGTAAAAACATTGTTTTCATCAAGATTCTTGTCTTTTGCCACAAGGTTTGCTGCCACCATGCTAAAGGTGACTTTTTCCTTGAATGACCTGTAGTTGCCGACGCTAAACTCGATGAGCATTTTGGGGCAAGTATAGTTTATTTAATAAATTTGTGATTTTTTCACAAATCTATCCTTTAAATATAACACGATTGTTATTCGACTCTCCTCTGTGTTCTCTGAGCCTCTGTGGTAATTATATTTACTGAAAATAGGGGCAATAGTGTTGGGTTCTGCAAAGTCTCTACCCAACCTACAATCAAGGGGTTGGTGAGATTCTGGGTTACGGTTTGTTTTGTATCAATTTTTAATTGACATTAAATTGCATTAATGGTTGAATAATTAAACTATCTATCATAATTTATTAAGTTACCTCAAAGGAGGTTGTAAGTTGCAGTTACCAGCTACACTGCGGAAATTTTTAATGGGAAAATATCTTTCTCATCGGTTCGGCGCCGAGTCTGCTCAAGTTGTGGTGGCAACTGTGCTTCTTTGTGTGGCACTGGTTTTGGTGATGGGCGCCTATGGTTCAGGAAAATCTACATTATTAAAGTTAATGAGTCGGTTGCTGTTACCGATGGAGGGGACAGTATTTTTAGATGGGAAAGGAATTCATAATCAATCACCTTTATTAGTTGCACAGAAATTAGCATTATTACCACAGGAGCAAACAGTCCCTTCAGGTTTGACGGTGTGGCAACTTGTAGCATTGGGACGTGCGCCGCATCAACCTTGGTGGCAGTGGCAGTTGAAGTTATAAAAACACCCGTCGGTTTGCAAGTTTGTCCGCTATCTCCATGTGCATAAAGCTTTGGTGCATCTTCTCTTCTCTTCTCTTTCTTCGTGTCCTTTGTGTCTACCCTGCGGGAAATCCTCCGGATTATGTGGTTTATCTCTTTAACGATTTAATTTTTTAGTGTGAGTTGAAGTTATGAATTTACGTCTTATTCTCATTGGCTTAGTTTTCTTACCTTTTTGGGTTGTTCCCGCAGCACTTGCAGAATCTCAATCTGAAGATGAAATTCCGCGACTTAGTGATGTCAATTTACCATCTACAAAAGCAGAGTTACTAACGCAGCAACCAGAAAAATGTCCTCCCAAAAATACAACAAAACCAGAAGATATACCTAAAGAGTGTAAAGAAGAAGAAAAAGATGAAGCTGATATTGAAATTACAGTGACGGGAACGCGAACACCTCGTTCTGTGGAAGAGTCACCAGGAACTATCACTGTAATAGATGAAGATGATATCAACGAAAGATTAATCCAAAATTTGGATGATTTAATTCGTTATGAACCTGGTGTTTCAACCAGTGGAGACCCACGTCGTTACGGTTTTCAAGACTTTAATATTCGTGGTATTGATGGAAATCGGGTTTTACTTCAAATTGATGGTGTTCGTTTACCTGATTCATTTAGATTTGGTAGTACACAATTAGGTAGAGATTATGTAGACCCAGAATCTTTTAAACGAGTCGAAATTATTCGCGGTTCTGCTTCTACTCTTTATGGTAGCGATGCGATTGGTGGTGTTGTCACTTTTTTAACAAAAGACCCTGCAGATTATCTCAAAGAATCAGGAGATGATGCTTTTTTTAGCAATAAGTTTGCTTATGATAGTGTCAATAGGGGAATTGCCAACACTGCAACCGTAGCAGGAAGGTTAGGTGATGTTGAAGGGTTACTAAGTTACACTCGACGTGATGGTTATGAACCACAAGTTAATAGTAATGCCACACCCAACCCTCAAGTCACTGACTCGAATAACTGGTTAGGGAAATTAGTATTTAACCTGGGAGAGTTTCATCAACTCAAATTTACAGGTGAGTTCTTTAACCGCACTAGTGATACTAATGTTTTATCTTCTATTGGCATTGCGAATAACGCGCGTAGCGATAGTTTACGCTCAACAGATGAAAGTCAACGCGATAGATATAGTCTCAACTACGAATATAATAACCCTGATGGAAAAGGTTTTTTCCAAGTTTTACGCAGTCAAATTTACTATCAAGACTCCCGAAGTAACGAAGAATCTAACGAAATACGTCGTACAGGCGCCCCACTTGCTACAGGAATTGCTAACAGGCGCCGTTTTCGTTCTTCCACATACCAAAATAATACCTTTGGTGGCGATATTCAACTAGAAAGTAACTTTTTTACAGGTGATATTAGTCACAGGCTAGTATATGGTACTGAAATCTCAAGTACCAGAACATCTCGCTTGCGTGATGGCTTTCAAGAGAATATCGCGGCACCGGGGAATGTTGGTTTTATTACTAAACAAGTGGGTCCAGACTTATTCCCAGCAAAAGATATTGCCGACACTGATAGTAGCCGTTTTGGTATTTACTTACAAAACGAAATCACTTGGGGAAATCTTTCATTAATTCCTGGCATTCGTTATGATTCCTATAGTCTGAATCCTGACCCAGACGATATATATAGAAGAAGCTCTAATAATTTCCCAACTACAAAATTCTCAGATTCAGCGATTTCACCCAAACTTGGCTTAGTTTATAATATCACTCCCGAAATTACAGGCTTTGCTCAATATGCTAGAGGTTTTCGGGCCCCGACTGCAGAAGATATCAACCCAGGTTTTATCAACCCAGGTATATATCGTGCAATTCCTAACCCAGATTTAAAGGCAGAAAGCAGCGATAATTTTGAATTAGGCATTCGTGCTTCTTTCCCCGCTGGCAAATTTAGTCTTAGCGGCTTTTATAATACCTATAATAACTTTATCGACACCTTCGGTAGAGTTACTCCTACACCAGGATTAGCCGTTGGTTCATTCCAAACAGTCAACCGTGGAGAAGTACGCATATACGGTGTAGAAGCAAAAGGTGAAGTACCATTAGGTTCTGGTTTGAGTTTGATTGCAAGTACAAGTTACAGTGTTGGTGATGACTTAGAAAGTAACCGACCTTTGGCTTCTATTGACCCCTTTAAATTGGTCGCTGGACTACGATATCGGGCGCCAGAAAACCGTTGGGGAACAGAATTAATTACTACATATGCAGGTAGTCCAAGAGTACCAAAAACTCAAGATGTTCCCAACCCCTTTGTACCTGATAGCTATTTCACCCTTGATTTAATTGGTTATTACAATATCAACGAAAATGCTACATTCAATATTGGTGTATTTAACTTATTGAATGAACAGTATTGGCGCCGGGGTGATGTTCGTGGTCTGAGCGCTACTAACCCAATTATTGATTTATTCGCTCAACCAGGTATTAACGTTACAGCTAGTGTAAGTGTGAGATTTTGATCCCCCCTAACCCCTCTTAATAAGGGGGGAACAAGAAAGGGAGTTTTAAGCCATAATTAACAGAGGAATTTATCCTATTCTTAGCCCCCCTTATTAAGGGGGGTTGGGGGGATTAAATGATTACTACTAACACAACTATAAAATTATGAAACACCGTTTGATACTATCTATTATTGGCATCTTATTAACTCTAAATATAGCTGCCTGCCAAAACACAACTACTCCGCAAGCTAAAGAAACAACGGCGCCAACCCAAACACCAGTCACATCAGCAAAAAGAGTAGTAGCTCTCACTTCCCTATCTGCCGATATTATTTATCAGTTAGATAAATCTAAATTGGTAGGAATAACAGGAAGTAGCTTGCTGAATAAAAACCCCAATTTTAAAGACATCACGCGCGTGAGCGAGGGACAAACGCCACCTAACCTAGAGAAAATTGTAGCACTCAAACCAGATTTAGTAATTGGAGCAGAAGGATTTTCTAATCAGACTATAGAAAAAGTAAAACAACTAGGAATACCAACACTTCTTACCAGAGTCAATGACTTTGAAGCATTAGAAGCACTGACAAAAAACCTTGCTCAAACTATAAACGCTGACCCTCAACCTTTATTGAAGCGCTACCAAACATTTATAGATACAAATATTAAACCCAATGCCTCTGCATTAGTTTTAGTAAGCCGTCAACCAATACTATCACCTAACAAATCTAGTTGGGCAGGTAACTTACTTGAAAAATTTAATGTAAAAAATGTAACTGCTGACTTACAGGGTAAAAGTCCAATCAGGGGTTATATAACCTTATCTCCAGAAAAGATATTAGAAACCAATCCAAATACTATCATTCTCGTCACCCCTCCCCAAGGCGGTTCACAACAATCTATTTTGGAATCATTTAAGCAAGAATCTTTTTGGGGCAAACTAGAAGCCACAAAAAATAATCGAGTTTACGTATTTGACTATTATGGCTTTGTCAATGCAGGTACTATAGATGCAATTGAAAAAGCCTGCAAACAATTAAAAGATGTATTGTCTTGAGCTAGTTTTAATGAGATAATTTCCTATAGGATTCTTTTTTGACTTTTGAACATAACGTAAGGTGGGCACTGCCCACCAAAACCTAGATATGGTGGGCAGTGCCCACCTTACGGCTACAATGATTCGCAACTAGCTCAAGCACCAA
>ERZ1066118.1918-NODE-1918-length-11318-cov-6.178017_pt1 | contig 11318 bp, 14 predicted proteins | sample MGYA00382765_ERZ1066118 | MGnify/ENA primary metagenome ERZ1066118 (study PRJEB33369, sample SAMEA5778348) | biofilm metagenome | biome: Industrial cooling water; feature: Water cooling tower basin; material: Biofilm | place: United Arab Emirates | collected...
CCATCGCACCCTGACAAGCGATGCGGCCCCTGATCACGGTCAAGGGAAACCCCCTTAGTGGCGGATGCCACCGAGAGGCTGCCTGATGGCGCCTCCGTCCGGCCTTGAGCTAGGACCGATGCCTCAAACCCCCTTCGTCTGCGTGTCAGACAGGGGGTTTCGTTTTTGCGTTTGCGGCAAGATTCTGTGACGTTCTGCTGGACTTTTGAAACTACGCAGGCGACCATTATCAAATGGGCGCCAAATTCGCGATCGGAGACATCCCGGAGATCGAGATCTCGCCCGCGATCCTGTCCGCGAATGGCAGGACCGAGGCCTTCGAGCTCCGGCACGCCACCTCCGGCCGGACCTTCGTCGCCCACGAGAGCCGCCGCGACCTCGAGTCCACAGGGCTCGTCCGCTACATGCTTGCCGAGCTCATCAATGGTGCTCCTGCTCGCGCAGTGCGTGCCGACTCGATGAAGCATTGCGTCGAGATGGTTCTCGCTGCTGTGAATAGCGAATCGCTGATCAAAGCCATGCCGAACACGAACACCCAGCCGCCCCTTTCAGCCGAAGCCATCTCGCGCCGCCGAGGCGCCAACAAGATCCGCAGCGGCGCGCTTCTTTGCATCCAGGGCGAGTACGTCCGCATCAGCGACGTGCGAGAGCGCCTTGGTGTCGCGCCGAGCGAAGCGTACAAGCGCCTCAAGGAGGCCCGAGCCATGCCCGGGCCTGTTACCTGGGCTCGCCTAGGCCTTCCTGAGAAGACGGGCTAGGGCCCGCATCATGCCGCAGAAGCGACGTTGCGATTCAGGCGGAAGCGGAGCGTGGTGAGTCGCGGCTCCGCCCGTGAATTCTTGATCGCCATCTCCAGCGCCTTTCGCTGACCGACGAGCACGCAGAACTTCGTGGCGCGGGTCACGCCGGTGTAGATGATGCTTCGGTTCAGCATCATGTAGTGCTGCGTCGTCACCGGGATGACCACCGCCGGGAACTGCGATCCCTGCGACTTGTGGACGGTCATCGCGTAGGCCAGCGTGAGCTGGTCGACATCCGACATCGGATAGCCGACGGAATCGCCGTCGACGTTCACCGTCATCGTCTGGCCTTCGGCGTCGATGGCTTCGACGAGGCCGCTCTCGCCGTTCATGACGCCGCGGCCGTCGCCCAGATCGTAGTTGTTGACGGTCTGCAGCACCCGGTCGCCGGTGCCGATCCGGCCGCCGAGGCGGGGGATCTTCGCAACCGGATTCGGGTTCAGCGCCGCCTGCAGCGAAGCATTCAGCGCCTCCGTGCCCGTCGCGCTTCGACGCATCGGCGAGAGCACCTGCACGTCGCTCGGCGCGCAGCCCAGCCGCTCCGGGATCGTCTCGGAGACGAGGCGAACGATCGTGCTGGCAATGTCCTCCGGCGAGTCGCGCTCGATGAAGTAGAAGTCGGAGGCCTCGCCCTTTTCGGCATTCGGCTCGATCGCCTCGCCGTGGTTGATCCGGTGGGCGTTTCGGATGATCGCGCTCTGCTGCGCCTGGCGGAACACCTTGGTGAGTCGGGTGGTCGGGATCGTGCCCGAGTCGATCATGTCCGCGAGCACCTGGCCGGCGCCGACGCTGGGAAGCTGATCGACGTCGCCGACGAACAGGATCGCCGCGCCGGTCTTGAGGCACTTCAGGACGCGATCGAGCATCGTGATGTCGACCATGGACGACTCATCGATGATGAGGATGTCGCAGTCGATCTCGCGCTCCTCGCCGGGGCCTGCACCCATGCCGATCAGTCGGGCGACCGTGGACGCTTCATGGCCGGTGGTCTCGCGCATGCGCTTGGCGGCCTTCCCCGTGGGAGCGCCCATCACCACCTTGGCCCGCACTTCCTTGAGAGCGCGCAGGATGACGTTGAGCGTGGAGGTCTTGCCGGTACCGGGGCCGCCCGTGAGGATCGAGGCGCGCTGGGTGAGCGCCATGACGCCCGCCGCGAACTGCTCCTCCGCCAGCTGCACCTTCGCCGCCTGCTGGGCACGCTCCATGATGTCCTTGGCCCGGCCCTCGCTGGCGGCCCAGGGCGGACTCGAACCCGCCATCTGCTTCAGCGCCTTCGCGGCGCGATGCTCGGCTTCGTACAGCCGCGAGTCGAGGTAGACCTCGCGCTGGTCGGGCAGGACGGTGTGCACGAACCCCGGGGTGGGGCTCTCGCTCATCTCATCCAGCACGGGCTCCACCCAGCCCGCGTGCAGGTTGAGGATCGTGGCCGTCGCCGTGAGCAGGGCAGAACGCTCGAGGCCCACGTGGCCGCGGCCCGTGGCCTCGGACAGCGCGTGGCGAACGCCCGCCTCAATGCGCTGCGGGGAGGTTTCCGGGACGCCCATGTCGCGAGCGATCTCGTCGGCCGTCTTGAAGCCGACGCCGCGGACTTCGCGAGCAAGGCGGTAGGGATTGGCCTTGATGACCGTGATCGCGTCGTCCCCGTACTGACGGAAGATCCGAAGCGCGAGCGCCCCGCCGATGTTCTGGTTGGCGAGGAAGACCATGATCCGCCGGCTGGCGGCCTGCTCCTTCCAGGCGACGGCGATCTGCTCGACGCGCTTCGGGCCAACGCCCTGAACCTGGCCGATGATCGCCGGGTCCTCGTCCATCAGGTCGAGGGTTCGCTCGCCGAAACGCTCGACGATGCGCTTGGCTAGCGCGGGACCGATGCCGCGGATGATTCCCGAAGCGAGGTACGACTCGATCGCCTTCGGGCTGTCCGGGCGGGCCGCGATGATCGACTCCGCGGCGAACTGCATCCCGTACTTCGGATCCTTGCGCCACTTCCCCCGCAGCGTCACGAGCTCGCCTTCGCGGGCCAGTGTGCAGCCGACGGCCGTCACCGGCTGCTTTTCGCCCTTCATCTCGCACCGGAAGACCGTGTAGCCGGTCTCCTCGTTGCGGAAGACGATGTTGACGATGGTTCCAGAGATCTCGGCGGGAGTTAGAAGGTCCATGCGAGTAATGTATCCTTCATTTAGCAGAGTACGAAAACGTGCTAAAACGCAGGTTTGGAAACCACCCTAGGAGAGGATACGCCATGAATCGGCCCACCCTGATCGCTGCAGCTGTCCTCGGCGCCTCCATCGCTTCCGCCAACGCCGGCGGCTACGACTTCCGCAACGACCTCAACAAGGTGAAGGCCGATCAGGCCTTGGCCTGCCAGCATGCCCAGATCATCGCGACGCGAAGTGACGGGGGCGCCATGGCCCGACGCTACGCCAACACCGCGGCGATCGAGGACGCCTACGCGCAAGAGCTCGCCATCTTCACGAAAGAAGAGGCGCTTCGCATGGCCAGCAACCCCAACTACACGACCCGCGACTGCGAACAGTCCGCGGTGACGAAGCGCGTTGCGCTCGTCATGCTCATCGAGCCTAAGCGCCCGTAACGCCGAGGTAGCACAGAACGAGGTCCTGGAACTCCTTCAGCGTGGTGGCACGGCCGGTAAGGTAGCCGGCCTCGCCGAGGCGATTGAGCCAGCCTTTTTGCTGTTCGGTCAGCCTTCCCCCTCCGGGCGCCTTGGTCTCGATCGCAAGGCCCGCGTAGCGGCCAGAGGGCAGGGGGAGCATCCAGTCAGGAACACCCCGCCTCGTCCCCATCGCCTTCAGCCGGCCTCGGGTTCGCTTGCTGCGAAAGCCGCCGTTTGGCGTGTGGAACATGAACTCGAGATCCGGGTACAGCGCCTCCATCTCGAACAGCCACGAGGCGCACTCCATCTGGAGGTCTTCTTCGGGCGTCTCTCGCTTCGCGCTCACCCCCTTGCTCTGGGCCGCCGCGGCGCCCTTCACCAGCGCCAGGTACTCGGAAGCGCTGACCCTGCCAAAGGGCGCAGCGGAATTCACTGGCGCGGTAGTTGCGATTCTCACAGAAAGGGGTTTTGCAAACCGTCTCAACTGGTGAGACACTAGCTCGGCCTCGACGTGAGGTAAAGCAGGAGCGGTTCATGTTCGTCCAAGGCGCCCGCAACATCGGGATCTTCACTGGCTTCTTCCACCCGACCTTGGCCGGCCAGCCGGCGCTCTACGTGAGCGAGGATCGAAACGCGGCCCTCCCGCTGCAGTTCGTTGAAGGGATGCCCCAGCCCGCAGATTGGGAGCCCGTGAACATTGCCGGGCACGCCGTCCCTGACGGCAAGGGTGGCCTCGAGCTGCGCGTCACCTACTGGGAGCGTGCTGGCCGCGACGTCATTCACCCGAAGACCGACTGGACTGTCCCCGGCGTAAAGTCGGCCGGCGTCGCGCTGACCGAGTTCTCGCCGATCACGAAGCCTGGCTTCATGCTGAGCGACGACGTCAAGGCGATGCTGGTCGAGACCTCCGGTTTCGGCCCTGGCGTCGAGGCTGCGCTTGAGGGCGACGAGCACAGTCGAGAGATCCTGTTCCGACCCCTGAGTCGCCGCATGAAGGGACAAACGCTGGTCACGGGCGTGGTGGTCAAGATCGCCCGCAACATCGTCCAGCCGGAACCGCCGAGCAAGTGGCCCTTCTATTGGGGCATGATCGCTCTGGGCCCGCGGCGCGAGGACATCGTGAGCTTCAAGATCCGATCCTTGAGCGACAACTTTGGCGGGGTCATGGCGCGCTTCCGCAGCGGCCCCACGCCGATCACTCTCGCCGGCACGATGCGCCCTGCGCTTCGAGCTGACGGCACCAAGCACACGTTCCTCGATTGCGAGGCTGCGCTCCTCGTCTCGCGTCAGGACTTCGAGGGCGGCACGCCGCCGGCGTGGATGATGGCGCCGCCGAGCTTCGAGCGGAACGCTGTCGCCGCCGGCGAGTAATTCCGATTCGCCCGGGGCGCCTTAGAGCGTCCCGGGAATTCCGTAGAAGTACCCCTGACCGGACGATGCGCCCGACTCGCAGGCGAGCGCGTGATCCTCTTCGGTCTCGACGCCTTCGACGCACACGCTCGCCCCTGTCTCCTGGATGACCGCGGTCAGGCTCCGCATGATCCGGCGTCCAGCAGGGAAGGCGAGCAACTTGGCGTCCAGCTTCACTTCCTTGGGCTCGAGCGCGATCAGGCGAACCAGATTGGACTCGCCTTCGCCGAAGTCATCCATGGAGATCCGGTAGCCAGAACGCTCCAGGCGCCGGCAGGCTTGAACCATCGTCGGAATCGGAGGGCCAGCGGTCTCCATGATTTCGAGGGTCATGCCCCCGGTGCTCGGTGCTCTGTCAATCAGCAGATCGATGAACTCGCCATCGGTCAGCATCGATGGCGGAATGTTGATGCTGACGCTCAGACTACGGCCGCCTTCGAGCACCCGGCACGCCTCCTCAAGCACGAAGGCGGAGGTCTCCATCAGGAGGCCATGCAAGTTCGACCCTTCCATCCCTGCGAAGATCGCACCCGGGGAGATGAGCACCGTATCGTACCGCTGCCGGATCAGCGCCTCGTGCCCGATGATCCGACTCTCAGCTGCGCCGCTTGCCCGGCCAAGGCTCACCTTCGGCTGGTAATGAACGACGTAGCGTCGCGACGGGCTCGTCATTCGCCGCCCTCGAGGAGGGGAGAGCTCGAGTTCAGCGGGGCGACGTCGATCACGTCGAGGCCGCGGCGCGTCTTCGGTCGCTCCACGACATAGCCCGGGTTCGTGCCCGTGTAGGGAGTGAACTTCCAGCCGAGAGCGATGAGCTCCTGAATCGCCCTCTTCACGACACCGCGGCGCTTTTTCATCATGTCCCTGGTGGGTTCCTTCCCGCCGTCTTCCGGGTAAATCGCTCGAATCATCGTGTCGATCCCGACGCGCTGGGGTCGAGCCTGAGCCCCCTGGTCGATGAATCCGCACAGGTAGTTGTGCAGCAGAACCGATGCCTCTTGCTTGAGCGCCCGAACCTCATCGAGATCGATGATCCGGTGAGATCCGTTGGTCGCGATGGAGCGCAGAACGTGGGGATCGATGGAGACCATCACCGATTCGGAGAATCGGCCGGGCCCGCGGTCCGTCACCATCTTGGTGGTCTTGATCAGCGGACGGACTTCGGACTTGAAGAGGCCACGAACAGGGTCGCCTCCGTCTTTCGATGGGGCTTCCCACTCCAGCATGAATGACACCTGCGTCGACTCAAGAGCGATCAGCGCCGCGGCGATCGTCTTGTGGGAGACGCCCCCCGCGGCCAAGCCGCACGTCGCAGCGATCTCGCGGAGCGAGGTCTCGATCCTGACGGTCGAAGGAGTCTCCAGAAACGGCATTGCATCGCCAACAACCGTCGGGACGTTGCTCGCCGGCTTGTAGCCGAGCGCACCGGCGATGACTTGGCCGCGATCCGTCGTTGGTGAGAGCGCGACGTGCTTGACCTTTTCCGGCTTCGAGAGGGTGACGTGCCCCATGATGGCGTGCATCGTGCGAAGTTCTTGCGCGCCGAGCTGGAATGGCGAGATCACCCGGATCTTCGCCCTGGTGATTCGGCCAAGGTCCTTGTTCTCGGGCTGAGGGATTGCAGTCAGCTCCGCTTCGGTGAAGAAGCCCTTGGTCGAGCCGCTGGGCTTACTCATGACGATCTCTGCCGCGCCGTCACGATCCCCGCGAGCACCCTTCATTCGATAGAGGGCAAGGCCGGCGGCGTAGTGCTGGCGAGGCTGCTTCGCGAGTCGCGGCTGACTCGAGAGAAGCGTCATCTGCATGGGCTCTTTGGGAGCCTCGGCAGCCTTCTTCGATCCGATCTTCTTTCCGCCGCCCATGCCTCACCTCATTCATTGACGGCGCGCCGGAGGGGAACGCCCCCCAGTCGAGCCAAGCCTGTCGCGCCCACCGCCTGTGCATGAGCGGTTCGCGTCCCGCGCAATGCCCAGAGGTTGGCGAACGACAGAAGGATTTCGCCTTGCCCAGTCATCAGTCCCGGGTGCCCCCAGAGCACGGCGTCTTCGTAGCACACGGAGATCGCGGCCGCTCGCCCACCGACCTCGATGATGTCTGACTCGAAGGGCCGAGCCGCCACCCCTCCGGTCATGAAGGGGCGCCAGTTGCCGATCGGCACCGGCAATCGCGAGTTCGCGACCATTGGGAATTCCTCGTTGAGGAGGAAAATCCCATTCTCCCGGCGCTGATCCTCTCGGAGCATGGTCGCGCCGAACAAGACGGTGGGTAGATCTTCGTGTCCCGTCGACGGCATCAGCATGATGCGGTCGACGTCGGAAAGGTCATGGAGAATCGATTCGGGGAAGATGACCAGATCGAAACCCGGGGCGGAATGGAACTCGACCCTCCGGGCGATCTCCTCGACGGCCCGAGCCCGGTACTCCGGGTCAATCGAAGGCTTCCCAAGACGGGTGTTCAGCGCGTAGACGCCCAGCGTCGCCGGCTGATGTTTCTGACGCTCGACGTGCCACGCATTGATGGCCACCGTTGGGACCAAGAGCCCGAGCAGGACCGCGCCGGCCGTCTTCCTGGTGCGAACCGTCCATGCCGCCAGTCCGCAGAAGAGGGCGGCGGCGAGGGCAACGCCAGCAACTCCCGTTCCGGGGTAGAGCGCTGCAGCCGCGAAGAGGGGGTTCAGCCAGCCGATGAAGCCGAGCGGGGGTAGGGTGATGATGAGCAGCGCGACGAGCATCATCGCAGCACGCCTTGCCGGCGAGCCGCGGCCAACGAGAGCGAACGGTGTGGCGAGGATCAGCGCCAGCGCCAAGGGGGCGAGGATCGCGATTGCCAGCCCGTCGCCGTTGAAGAAGCGCAGCAAGATCGACGGGAGCTCCGCGCTATTCAGGCCGAAGTAGCCGAACGCAAAGGCGAAGGCCTCTCGCCGGCGTCGAGCAGACGCGAGACCCAGGGGGAACGCGGCCAGGAGCGCCAGCGAACCGACGTGGAGCCATGCGATCGCCGACAGCGCTGCGCCCGCCGCGGCCATGCCGAGGATGCGTAGCGCGTCAGCGCGCTTCACGGATCCGCTCGGCGATGAGTTTGCCTGCCTCGATCTGGTCCAGCGAGGCGACGACCGCGACGACGGCGCCTTGCTCACCCTCGTAAGCGATGACCTTGATGGCGCCGCAGGCGGACGCGTCCCGGTTGAACATCTTCCCGACGCTTCCGTTGAGCGTGATCAGCCGGTTGACGGGGTGTCGGGACGGGTAGGGGCTGAGGAGGTAAGCGTTGGCGGCGCCAGGCGCCGCGAGCTCGAAAACGAAAGCGCGCTCCCCAACCCCCGGCATCGGGGAGGTGAAGAACAGCGGGAGGCGATATGGCGTCGTCATTGCGGCGAAGATTAGAATAGTCTATACGAGCGCGCAACACACGCCCGCCGCGCAACATTCAATTCCCGTGGTCCAATCCCGGGCTTAACAAGAAGGAAGTTTCACATGGTGCGTAATCTGTTCATCTGCATCGGCAACGCCGGCAACGACGCTTCGGTCCGCAAGGTCGGCGAGAAGGACGTCGGCAGCTTCCGCCTCGCCGTCTCGAACGGCAAGGACAAGGACGGCAAAGACAAGGACCCCACGTGGTTCACCGTCGAGGGCTGGGGCCGCGTCGCCGAGCGCATCGCCACGGTGAAGAAGAGCGACAAGCTGGCCATCCAGGGCCGCATCGAAGTCGAGACCTACACCAACAAGGAAGGTGTCGAGAAGACGACCGTGAAGGTCATCGCCGACGACATCACCTACCTGTCGCCCAAGCAGGGCGCCAACGACGAGTCCGATCCGTACTGATCGGTTTCGTAACCCATCCCCGAACCCCCGCTCGCTACGAGCGGGGGTTTTTTCATAAACAAGAACCCGGCCACTGGATACTCCAGATGACCGGGTTTTGCATTTCAGAAGAGGCTCGCAACAAGCGAAGCCCTCATCGCAGGGCGGGCCGCGGCCGGCGCCGCCATCCGCTCGATCGGCCGCCGGGCAATGTCCAGGGCCTCGGCCATCCGCTTCTCCGCTCGATCCGCCTTCAGCGAGGCCATGTGCGCCCAACCGGGGCCCAGTGCGCCAAGCACTCGGATCGAACGCTCCTGCAGCTTCGGCAGCACTTCAGGGATGCCGATGGCCTTGAGGTAAGCGCCGCCGACGCCCTTCATGAAGAAGATGACCGCCGAGACGGCATTGAGCCGCAGCTGATCGCTGACCTCCACCGCCTTGCCTCGCTGAGCCTCGATCACCTCGAGGTCTTCGACCGCAAGAGCGATGACCTCGGCGATCAATCGGATCTCCGCGGGCCGGTCGAGACAGGCGTGGCGAATCGCCTCGGATCGCGTGGCCGGCGTCGGTTCGATTTCATCTTCCGCGAGTGCCCACACCCCTCCAGGGAGGGCATTGGTGTACTCCTCCATCGTCGTTTTCCTGTTGGTAACCCCACATTGAGGCACCAGAGATTGATTGGCCGACATCAGGAGGCGTGTTGCGCGCCGTAAGCGCCTGACGCGCAACAACGCGCCAGCCCTCGTTCCTCAACTCCCTTACCGGAAACCCCCGGGAAGAGATAGGAGCGAACATGCGATTCGTGCATTTCGATACGTCGTCGGGATCTCCCGACAGCGAGGCGTGGCACACCTGGCGCCGCAATGGCATCGGCGGATCGGACGCGGCCACCATCGCGTTCAATGCCGGCCTTCTGAGCAGGGAGGACGCTGCCTCCTGGCAGCGTGACTACGCGGGCTTGCTCGCGGAGAAGCGCGGCGAGCGCGTCAACGACAAGAGCAGCTACGCGATGCGTCGCGGCCAGCAGCTCGAACCCATAGTTCGTGCGTGGTACGAGCAGGTGACCGGCATCCCGGTGAGCCCGTGCTTCGGCGAGAACACCGACTTCCCCTACGTTCGCAGCTCCTTCGACGGCGCCGAGCTGACCCTCGACGTGCTGACGGAGATCAAGGTGGCGAACCGCGAAGTCCACGAGGCGGCCAAGGCCAACATCGTCATCCCGTACTACCGGCCGCAGATCGCCCATCAGGCCCTCACGGCCTGGGGCCATCCCGAGACCTGGGCGTCGCACCGGGAGGTCCATTTCGTGAACCACTGGGAAGGCGAGACGGTCATGGCCATCGTGAAGGCCGGCGACGACAACTTCCGCCGCTTGGCTGAGGCGCTTCTCCCCCTGCACAAGGCCTTCTGGCAGGAAGTCCAGGATGGGCGAGTGTTCCCGGAGGACGTGGTTGGCGCTGCGATCGAGTACAAGCGCCTGAAGGCGGAGCTCGATGCCCTGACGGAAAGCCTCAAGGGGAAGGAAGAAGCACTCAAGACCTACGCGCAGTCGATCGGCGTTCCTCGCCTCGAGATCGAGGGCGTCCGCGCCTCCGAGTCGAGCCGCGCCGGAACGGTGGACTACACCGCCCTCCTGGCCAGCCTCGGCATCACGCCGACGGAAGAGCAGATCAACGCCTTCCGAAAGGCCGGCAGCACTTCCTGGACGATCTCGGTCGTCGGCGGGAAGAGTCGCGGCAGGGGCAAGTCCAAGCAGGACGAGGCAGCATGACCAAAGGGGCTCCGCATTGCGCGGAGCCCCTTCTTCTTTGCGCGCAACAACCCTCGCACCGGATGGCCGGCAATACCGGCGCCGCGACGTGCGGTTGTTGGAGCCCGATCATGAGTGCTGTTGTTGTCCCCTTCCCGGCCTCCAAGGCCGCCCCCACCCTCAATCCCGCTGAACTGGCGGAGGCCGAAGCGGATCTCGCGTCCGCGCTCGAGGTGATCTCCCGCGCCCGCGCCGAGTACGCCACGGTCGGCGGCCGCACAGGCACCGCCGACATCGCGGAGATCCGTGCAGGTCGATTCCTGGCCAACCACGGCGAGGTCGTCTTGAAGGCCCTCGTGGCGGCGCGCCGCCCCATGGACCGCTGATACATCCTCGCAACACTGGCCCGCCTCACGGCGGGCCAATTCATTTGCTGCTATGTAGCAGTTGTCAGGAGAAAAACCATGTCCATCGCCCTTCTCGAAAAGGCCCGGCGCCTCACGCCGTCGCAGGATGAGCGCAATGAAAGCGCCGAGCGTCGCATCATCCTCTCGCAGCTGTTGTGCGACCTCGCTGGCGTCAACAGCGGGCCGGGCGAAGTGTTCGCGATCGGTAACCGTCACATCTCGCCGATCGTCGGTGCGCTCCCGTATTGCGCCACGACGGGCAAGTGGGGGCAGATCCGCACGTTCGGCCACCGCCCCTTCGGGCACGTGACCATCAGCGGGCACGGCATGTCGCCCCTGAGCGTGGATGTTTCGACCATCGCCGGTGAGCGCGCCGCGATCAAGAAGCTTCGCGAGCTCCGTCGACCGACCAGTCACGACACGGGCTGGCGTCGCCTCTGGTGGGGCGTCCTCGACGCTCTGGATCTCACATAAAACCTCGCCCCGGCTGCAATTTCTGCAGTCCGGGGCGATCTTCATTTGTCGTGGGGTCAAGCG
>ERZ1066118.1919-NODE-1919-length-11317-cov-9.456846_pt1 | contig 11317 bp, 8 predicted proteins | sample MGYA00382765_ERZ1066118 | MGnify/ENA primary metagenome ERZ1066118 (study PRJEB33369, sample SAMEA5778348) | biofilm metagenome | biome: Industrial cooling water; feature: Water cooling tower basin; material: Biofilm | place: United Arab Emirates | collected...
ACCGCCGACTACGCGATCCTCAGCTTCAACGGCAACAAGATCATCACCACCACCGGCGGTGGCATGGTGGTGACGCGCTCGCCCGAGGCGCTGGCGCGCATGCGCAAATGGGCCAACCAGTCGCGCGAGCCGGCGATCGAGTACCTGCACCGCGAGCCCGGCTACAACTACCGGATGAGCAACGTGCTCGCCGGGATCGGCCGCGGGCAGATTTCGGTGCTGGACGAGCGCGTGGCGCAGCGCCGCGCGGTCTTCGACCGCTACCGCGAAGCCCTCGGCGAGCTGCCGGGCGTCTCCTTCCAGGAAGAGGTGCCCTGGGGGCGGCACTCGCGCTGGCTCACGGTCATGTTCCTCGATCCCGCGCTCGCCAGCATCACCCCGCCCGAGTTCGTCCGGACGCTCGAGACGCACGACATCGAGAGCCGCCCCGTGTGGCGCCCGATGCACACGCAGCCGCTCTTCGAGCGGGCGACGGTCGTCGGCGGGGCGGTGGCGGAGTCGCTGTACCGCACGGGGGTGTGCCTCCCGAGCTCGTCGAGTCTCTCGCCGACCGATCAGGGGCGCGTCGTCGACGCCGCCCGCGCGCTGTTGGGCGCCGAGGTCTCGGTCGGCCGCTGAGACGCCGCGCGGCTGCCGCGCCCCCCTCGTCCTCCCCGCATCCCCGACGCATGGACCTGTACGTGTACGCCTCGGGCGGCTTCGGCCGCGAGGTCGCCTGGCTCGCCTCGGCGTGCGCCGACGCCGGAGCGGCGCTCCGCGTGCTCGGCTTCCTCGACGACGACGCGAGCCGACACGGCATGGTGGTCAACGAGCTCCCCGTGCTCGGCCTCGACGCGGCGCGCGCGGCGACGCCGGACGCGCTGGTGGTGGTCGCGGCCGGGGCGCCCGCCGTGCGCGAGCGCATCGTCGCCCGCGTCGCCGAGCAGGGCTTCGGCTTCGCCACCCTCGTCCACCCCCGCGTCGAGCGGTCGCGCTTCGTCCAGTTCGGACGCGGGACGATCGTCTGCGCCGGCTGCATCCTCACGACCGACATCCGGCTGGGCGAGCACGTGCACGTGAACCTCGACTGCACCATCGGCCACGACGCCGTGCTCCACGACTTCGCGACGCTCGCCCCCGGGGTCCACGTCTCGGGGAACGTTCACGTGGGTCGCCGCGCCTACGTCGGCACGGGCGCGGCGATCATCAACGGCAGCGCCGACGCCCCGCTCGTGATCGGCGACGACGCGGTGGTGGGTGCAGGCGCCGTCGTCACCCGCGACGTGCCGCCGGGCACCACGGTCGTCGGCGTCCCCGCACGGCCGCGCTGAGCGCGCGCCGCGCGCTCAGCGGCCGCCCGGGCGTGCGCGGCGCGGCCCCCGGTCCTCGCCTGCGGCCGCAGGGCGCCCGTAGCCGAGGAACTCGCTCATCGTCGCCTCGCCCGCCGCGCTGATCCCCTCGCGCCGGGTGACGGCGCGCACGGTGCGGGCGAGGATCTCGAGGTCGAGCCGCAGCGAGCACCGCTCGACGTACTCGACGTCGCGCTCGAACCGGTCCTCCCACGAGAGGGCGTTGCGTCCGGAGACCTGCGCGAGGCCCGTGACGCCGGGGCGCACGAGGTGCCGCCGGGCATGTCGCGCCGAGTACCGGGCCAGGTAGGCGAGGAGGAGCGGGCGCGGCCCGACGAGACTCATCTCCCCGCGCAGCACGTTGAGCAGCTCCGGGAGCTCGTCGAGCGAGGTGCTGCGGAGCCACCGCCCGAACGGGGTGAGGCGCTCGGCGTCGGGGAGGAGCCGCCCGGCGGCGTCGCGCGCGTCGGTCATCGTCCGGAACTTCCGCATCCGGAAGGGGCGCCCGTGCAGCCCGGGCCGCTCCTGCGTGAACAGCACCGGCGCACCCAGCCGACGGCGGACGAGGAGCGCGACGAGCCCCATCGCCGGCACCCACACCGGCGCGCCGAGCGCGAGGAGCGTCAAGTCGAGCAGGCGCTTCCCAGCGTAGCCGCCCCGCGCGGCGTGCGCCGGGTGCAAGGACGACGTCGGGGCCGCGGCGGGCGTCGAGCCGCGGGGCCGGCGGCGCGGTCCCCCGCTGCGCCGGACTGCGCTGCCCCCCGCCTTCACGAGCGCCCCCCGCCGGCCAGCGCCGCCGGGGGCGTGCGGCCGGGGATCGTCGGCTCCGCACCGGCCGACGCGTCGGGCACGTGGGGCGCGAGCGCCCCCGCGGCGCGCGCCCGCTCGCGCGCGATCGCGTCGCGCACGAAGACGACGAACAGCCCGAGCAGCAGCCCGGCGATCGCGGCGAGGGGCGCGAACAGCGCCAGGTATCGCGGCTTGCGCGGGATCTCGGCGGGGAGCGGATCGACGGCCACCACCACCGGCGTCTGTTCGAGCTCCTTCGCCACCGCCGCCTCGCGATCCCCGACCGCCTTGGTGTACACCTCGGTGGTGAGCGCGACCTCGCGCTGCAGGTCCTCGCCCTGGATGCGCGCCGCGGAGAAATCCTCCAGGGCGCGGTTGGCGGAGAGGAAGGCCTGGTAGCGGCGCTGCGCTCGAGCCAGCCGCTGCGTCGCCGTGTCGACGCGCACCTGGTGCGCCTGGCGCAGCTGGCTCGCCTGCGCGCGGGCGGTGGCGACGTAGGCGCGCGTCGTGGCGTCGACCACCCGCTCGGCGATCACCCGCGCCAGCCCGCTGTCGGGACTCGTCACCTCGAGCGAGACGAGCCCGGTCTCCTTGGACACGCCAGTGCTGACGATCTTGCCCAGCTCGCGCGCGACCTCCGACGGGGGCACCTGCCGCTCGGCGACGACGTCGACGATGCGCGAGCGCCCGTCCGGGGCCGTGCTGGTCCCGACCTCGAACAGGACGCGGCGCGACTCGAGCAGACTGGACACCAGCGCCGGGCTCACCTGGAAGCCCCCGTTCATCCCGCCGGTGGGCAGCCCCGCCCCGCCGGCCAGCAGCGCGGCCGCACCGCCCAACGAGAAGCCCGGGGTCGACGTCACCGTGGCCAGCGCGACCGACGCCGAGTAGCGCGGGCGTCGCAGCAGCAGCGCGGCGACGACGAGCACGGGGAGCCCGAGCGCGAAGACGAGCAGCAGGCGCCACCCGCGTCGCACCGGCCGCCACAGGTCGAGCAGCGTCACCGGCGGCGCGACGTCCAGGCCGCCGGCCAGCGCGGCCGCGAGCGCCCGCTCGCCGAGCGGCGGGGGGGCGCCGCTGGCCGCATGCTCGCCGTTGGCACCCGGGGGAAGTCGCTGGCTCATCGAGTTCCTCGCGCCGCAGCGGCGGCGCCTGTTGATGCGCGGGGGCGGCGGACGCCGTCGCCCGTCGGCTCCGCACCGAGCGACCGCAGCGCGGCGGGCGCGCGGCGGGCGAGCAGTGCCCGGTACTCGGCGTGGAGCGCCTCCCAGATCCGCGTCCGGTCGAACTCGGCGAGCACCCGCGCGCGCCCCGCCGCTCCGTCGCGGGCGCGCCGCGCCGGATCCGAAAGATAGACGCCCAGAGCCCCGGCGAGCGCCTCCGCGTCGCCAGGGGGCACGAGCAGCCCCGTGCGCCCGTCGGCCACGGCGTCCACGCACCCGGGGATCCGGGTCGAGACCACCGGCAGCTGCATCGCCGCCGCCTCGAGCGGTACGTTGGGGAACCCTTCGCGATGCGTGGGGAGCACGATCAGGTCCGCCGCGGCGTAGACGTCGCGCACCTCGTCGGCGTGGCCGAGGAAGTGCACCCGCGCGTCGCCGCGCAGCCCGGCGAGCACCGCCTCGGGCACCGGATCCTGCGGCTCGACCGCGCCGGCGATCACCAGGTGCGCGTCGGGGTGACGCTCGCGGAGCGCGGTCCACGCCTGCGCGAGCTCCACGACTCCCTTGTCGCGCACCACGCGCCCGACGAAGGCGACGACGACGGCGTCGGGCGGCAGGCTCCACTGCGCCCGTCGCTCGGCGCGAAGAGTGCGGTCCGCCGGGCGCGGCGCGAAGCGCCCGTACGCGTCCACGCCGTTCCCGCTCCCCCCGCACAGGGTGACGATCCGGTCGGCGGCGACGAGCCGCTCGGCCACGGCGACGGCGCGCACCGAGTGGCTGACGCAGATCACGCGGTGTGCGCAGGCGCAGGCGATCCGCTCGCTCCAGCGCAGCAGCGCCCGACGCACCCCGCGCGCGGTCAGCATCGGCAGCCCCCGCATGTGATACACGCGCACCGGCACGCCGACGGCTCGCGCCGCCAGCATCCCGAGCAGCCCGCCCTTGGGCGTGTGCGCGTGGACGATCGTCGGCCGCACCCGCCGGATCGCCGCGACCAGCGCCCGCACGGCCCGCAGGTCCGCGAGCGGGGTGATGCGGCGCGGCATCTCGACTGTCGCGAGCGTGATCGGCTCGAGCGCCGCGATCGTCCCCTGGTACGGCCCGGACGACGAGATGCCCCACAGCTCGAAGCCGCGCTCGTGCATGTACCCGAGCTGCCCGCGCAGGAAGAGGAAGCTCTCCGGGACGGTGAGCACGTGGACCAGGCGCACGCGCCCGGTCGACGCCACGGGCTCGGGCGACGCGGCGCCGGGCGAGCTGCGGAATGGCGCGTCGGCGCTCATGCCGCCGCCGCGCGCTCGCCGGACGCCAGCGGCGTCGTGGGCACGCCGCCGGTGGACCGCAGCGCGCGGTGCAGCAGCCACCAGCCGCCCAGGGTGTGGAGCAGCGCGCCGGCCATCGTCGTCAGCGTCGCCCCGACCAGCCCGTGGCGCGGGACCATCGTCCACCCCACCAGGAGCGCCGCCGCGGCCGCGGCCAGCGTCAGCGGGACGCGCGGCCGCACGGAGCGCGCCGCCGTCAGCGCGGCGTCGACGATCGACGTCTGGAAGCTGAACAGCGCCGTCACCATCACCCAGACGAACAGCGTCGTCTCCGCCGCGTACTCGGGGGTGTAGAGGAGGGCGAGCACCTCGCGCCCGGCGACGGCGGCGACGAGGATGCCGCCGACGCCGATCAGGACGGTGGCCAGCGTCACCCAGCCGACGGTGCGCCGGAACGCGCGCACGTCGCCCGCGGCGAGCCACCGGCCGAGGCGCGGGGCGACGGCGGAGAGCGACGTGGTGACGAGCAGCCCGCCGATGTTCACCGGGTGCACCACCGCCGTGAAGACGCCCAGCGCGCGCTCGCCGAGGAAGTGGGGGACGATGTAGCGGGGCATCTGCTGGTACCCGGAGACGACGAGCTGGGCGATGCCGAGCGGCACGACCACGCGCGTGAGCGCGGCGAGCGCCCGGCCGTCCCACTCGGGTCGGAGCGGTCGCCGCGCGCCGGGGGCCGTGGCCGGCCGCTCGGCGGCCCACGCCCGAGCGGCGTGCCGCGCATCGTGCAGCACGAGCGTGATCGCCGCGGCGACGATCGAGCCGACGAGTCCCCACCGGAGGTCGCGCGTGAGCAGCACGCCGGCGCCGAAGCACGCGGTCGTCAGCGCCGCCCGCAGGAGCAGACTCCGCCCGACGACGTCCATCCGCTCACTGCGCTCGCAGAGCCCGAGCAGGAGGTCGGACAGCGCCCAGAGCACCCGCTCGCCGAGGAAGAGCAGGATCGCCCAGCGCGCGGCCGCCCCGTAGTCGCCGGCGAGGGCGATCGTCGCGACGAGCGCGGCGGCGAGCAGCGTCGACGCGAGGCGCAGGGCGACGTACACGCCGAACGGGTGGGCGGCGCGCGCGTCGGTGGCCACGAGGGTGCGCAGCTGCGCGTTCGCGAACAGCACGATCGGCATGTTGACCGCGGTCGCCAGCGCGAAGCGACCGAGCTGCTCCTGCGTCGTCAGCTTCGCCAGCATGATGACCAGCGCCCACTGCCCCAACGCGAAGCCGACGTTCCCGGCGAGCACCCAAGAGAAGCTGCGCGCGAGCGACGGGTGCGCGGCGCTCGCCCCGAGCGGCGCCGTCGGCACGCCGGGCTCAGCCGCGAGCCGCACCGTCGCGCCCCCCGTCGTGGTACCACGCCTGGAACATCAGCACGTCCCACAGGTGGTACTGCCACTCCCCCGTGCCGGCCAGGTGCGCCTCCCAGCGGCGCCGCACCGCCCCCGCGTCGAGGAACCCGTCGGCGCGCAGGCGATCGGCGTGCAGCAGCTCCTCCGCCCAGCCCCGCAGCGGCCCACGCAGCCAGTCGCCGATCGGCACGCCGAACCCCGCCTTCGGGCGGTCGACGAGGGCGCGCGGCACGTGGCGGTAGAGCACCTCGCGCAGCGCCCACTTGCCGCGTCCGTCGCGCAGCTTCTGGTGCAGCGGCAGCGACCAGGCGAACTCGTAGACGCGCGGGTCGAGCAGCGGGACGCGTGCCTCGAGCGAGACGGCCATGCTCGCGCGATCCACCTTCGTCAGGATGTCGTCCGGCAGGTAGGTGACGCTGTCGAGATACATCATCTGCTCGGTGAAGCTCGGCAGCGCGGCGTGCGCCGCGCGCGAGGTCACCAGCGAGGGCGGCTCCTCGGCGCCCAGCACCACCTGCGCCGGCTGCTTCCAGTGCGACACCAGGTTCAGGTAGATGCGCTCGGCGTCCTCGACGTCGAGCACCTCGGCGAGCTTGTGCAGGTTGAACCCGACCCGCGCGCCGGCGGCGGTGCGCGTCGAGCGCGGGCCGAGCAGGCGAGCCGCCCGGTCCCAGCGCTCGGCCGACACCCCGGTGAGGGCGCCGGCGACCGCTCGCCGCAGCGGGCGCGGGACGCGGCGGATGCGACGCCAGAGCCGCGCGGCGAGCACGTGCCGGTTGTAGCCGGCGAACAGCTCGTCCCCGCCGTCGCCGGAGAGCGCCACGGTCACGTGCGCGCGCGCGAGCCGCGACACCAGGTAGGTGGGGATCTGGCTGGAGTCGGCGAACGGCTCGTCGTAGAAGCGCGGCAGCTCGGGGATCACCGCGAGCGCGTCGTCGGACGTGACGTACAGCTCGGTGTGGTCGGTGCCGAGGTGCCGGGCGACCGCGCGGGCGTGCTCCGCCTCGTCGAACGCCGCGACGTCGTTGCCGATGGTGAAGGTGCGCACCGGACGGTCGCTCTGCGCCTGCATCAGCGCCACCACCGTCGCCGAGTCCACCCCTCCCGACAGGAACGCCCCGAGCGGCACGTCGGACACCATCTGGGCGCCGATCGCCCGGCGCAGCTCGGCCTCCAGCCGGTCGACCGCCTCGCGGTCGTCGAGCGCCAGCGGCGCCCGCGCACCCTGCTCTGCGGCGGCGCGCGCCGACCAGTACGTGACCGGCTCGGCAGCGCGCGCCCGCGCCGCATCGTCCGCGGGCACCGACAGGATCGTCCCCGGCAGCAGCTTGCGCACCCCCGCGTAGATCGTGTGCGGCGCCGGGACGCAGTTGTGCCGGAGGAAGAGCGCGAGCGCCCCGCGGTCGATCGGGGCGGCGAAGCCGGGGAAGCGCACGAGCGCCTTGAGCTCCGACCCGAACACGAGCGAGTCGCCCACCCAGCCGTAGTACAGCGGCTTGACGCCCAGGTGGTCGCGGACGAGGTGCAGCGTGCGGTCGCGGCGGTCCCAGAGCGCGAAGGCGAAGATCCCGTTCAGCCGCGGCACCGCGGCGGCCAGCCCCCACTCGTCCACCGCGGCGAGCAGCACCTCGGTGTCGCTGTGCCCGCGGAACCGATGCCCGCGGGCGCGCAACTCGCCGGCGAGCGCGGCGGCGTTGTAGATCTCGCCGTTGTACGCCACCACGTGCCGCGCCGAGGCCGAGTGCATCGGCTGCGCGCCCGCCGCCGTGCAGTCGATGATGGCCAGCCGCCGGTGCCCCAGCGCGATCCCGACCGGCGCGTCGCTCCACACGCCGCGCGCGTCGGGGCCACGGTGCGTCAGCGTGTCGGTCATCGCCCCGAGCGTCGCCCCGGCGTCGCGCCCCAGCCCGCCCGGCGTGAGGTAGCCGCAGATCCCGCACATGCGCCTACCTCCCGACGGTGCGCGGCGACGCGCGGAGGGCGTCGGCGGGGCGCCGCGCGGCGTGCGGTGCGGCGAGCAGGAGCAGCTGCATCCAGAACACCGGCTGGCGCAGCGCGTAGTGGAAGGTCGTGAAGACGAGCAGGGCGATCACCCCGACGATCGCGTGGCTGTCGCGTCCAGCCGCGCAGACGGCGACCACCCACGCCACGAGCCCCGCGTAGGCGAGGAGACCGAGCAGCCCGGTGCTCAGCATCCAGTCGAGCGGCGTGTTGTGGACCTCCTGCCCCTGGAAGGCGGCGATCGGGCCGGAGTACGCGCCGGGTCCCAGCCCGACGAGCGGCGACGTCTCCGCGGCGTCGAGCGCGTTGCGCCACCGTGCCAGCCGATCAGAGCCCTGCCCTCCTTCCCGATAGCTCGCCGCGGCGAATCGCTCCCCGACGACGACGAGCGTCGGCCCGAAGGCGACCGCGCCGGCGAGCACCACGAGAGGGACGCCGAGCGCCGCGAGCGCGCGCGCCGCCACGCTCCGACGGCTCGCGAGCAGGCGCAGCCACAGCAGCACGCCGAGGAGCGCGGCGGTGATCGCCCAGGCGAGCGCCAGCGCGTCGCTGAACGTCGCGGCGCCGACGACGAGCGTGCCCACCAGCAGCGTCACGAGCGCCGCCCGACGCAAGCCGCGCACGTGCGGCAGCAGTCGCAGCCCGAGGAGCGGGAGCGCGACGACCGCCAGGGCGATCTGGTTCGGGTTGGTCGCCCACCCGGTGAACCGCAGCTCCTCGTACAGCGCGTTCACCGGTCCCACCTGCGGGCGCCCCGTGAGCGTCAGCACCCCGAGCGCGACGATCGGCGGCACGAGCGTGGCGAGCAGCACCCACGTCACCGCGCGCGCGCGCCGCTCGAGCCGGGGGGCCTGCAGGAAGGCAAGCATGACCAGCGCGGCGAGCAGCAGGGCGATCAGATCGCGTCCGGCCGCGAGCTGCCACACGTCGGTCCAGAGGCCGACCACCCAGCCGCCGACGAGCAGGACGAACGACGTGCCCCAGAACGCCGCCGTGGCCCCGAGCAGCGGCGTCCACGCGACCGATCCGCGCGCCAGCACCTCGAGCGCGGCGAGGCCGATCGCGCCGGCGAGGACCAGCTCGCCGAGGCCGAGCACGCCGCCGGCCCGGAGCTGCGTCGCCGTGGTCCACGCCGTCCCGGCCCCCAGCAGCCAGACCGCGGCGCGCTCGACGAGCGGGAGCGCCGAGCGTCGGACCCGTGGCGCCGACCAGCCGCCCGCCGCCGCCCCGAGCGCGGCGGCCGTGCGGGGCGCACGAAGGTCGTGCATCAGCTGCTGGCCGGCGGAGCGGAACACGTGGTCGCGGAGAGAGAACCGACGCACGGCACGCGTGCCGCCGGGCGGCGCGGCGCTCCCGTGCGTCGCTCGCCGGAAGCTAGCCGCCACGGCGACGCCGACCAAGGCGATCGGGGCGGGCGCTGGCGCGACGGGCGTCGCACGTCAGCGCGGACGCCGCGCGACGAAGCCCCGCGTGTTCGCCACGCGCGGGTGCCCGCGCCCGTAGAGCGACGGCACGGCGGTGCCCGCGGCGCACAGCAGCACGTGCGCCGCGTTGGTCGCCACCGCGAGCGCGCTCCGGCGCTCCGGCGGCGCCATGCGCACGAGCGGTGGCCCCGAGTGGAACGTCCGCTCGAGCGTCAGGCCGGCCGCCGTGCAGGCGCGCGCGACCGCGCGGTCGTCGTGGAAGACGTGCTTCGCGAAGTTCTCGGGCGCCGTGCGGGCCCAGAGGCGCGCCCCGACCGCCGCGAGGTTGGGCATGGTGAACACCACCGTCCCGCCCGGGCGGACCAGCCGCGCCGAGGCGGCGAGGACCCGGGCGGGATCGTCGAAGTGCTCCAGGAGCCCCCAGTGCGTGACCACGTCGAAGGGGCGCCCGTCGCCGTCCCAGGCGAAGATGTCGGCCAGCAGCGCCGTGCCGGCGACGCCGGCACGCCGGAACAGCTCGCGCGTCTGCGCGACGCCGACCTCCGAGTAGTCCACCGCCGTGACGTCGGCGCCGGCGTGGAGCGCCAGATCGACGAGGAAGCGCGAGCTCGCGCCCCCCAGCTCGACGACGCGCGCGCCGGCGAAGGCGTCCAGCCCGACGTGCCGATCCATCAGCCGCAGGAACGCGCCGCCGCGGCCGAAGTCGCGACCGTGGAGCAGGCGCTGCACCGCCGAGCGCGAGTCGCGCTCCTGCCACTGCGCGTCCCAGAACCGCTCGTCGGTGCGAAGCCCGGCCGGCGACCCGGCGTCCGTCGTCGGCGTCGTGGCGTGCGCGGACACCGACGCGCTACTCCGCCGCCGTGTGCCGCGACGCGCCGACCTCGACGTCGCCGCCGGCCGCCGCACCCGCCGATCCGCCATGCACGGCCGCGTGCACCGGCGCGCGCGGCGCGTGCTCGGCGTCGTCCGCGTCGTCGCCATGGGCGTCGCTGGCGCCGTCGCCTGCGGTGGCGTCGGGGCGCGTCGGGGGTGCGGCCGCCGCGTCGGGCGCGAACGCGCCGTCGAGGTCGCCGAGCTCGTCGAGCTCCTCGTCGTCGTCGCCGCTCGCTGGGGGCGCGGCCGGACGCGGCGGTACCGGGCGCGGCCGCGCCGCCCGCGCCCCCTCCTCGGCGAGGGCGATGTGGACGCCACGCTCGCGCAGCCGGCCGGTGGTCGCCGCGTCGAGCCGCGCCGTGACGATGATCGCGTCGTCGGCGATCGTCTCGGTGAGGATCTCCCCGGTGCGGTGCAGCTCCGCGTGCGTGCGGCCGTCGCCGATCGGCACGCGCACGCGCATCACCGGGCGGCGCGCCCGCACCAGCACCACCAGCCGGCGCGCGAGCGGGTCGAGCCCGCCCGGGGTCACCGCCGAGACGAACACCGCGTCGATCCCCTCCCCCTCGGCGCGCGCCCGCAGCGCCGCGACCGTCTGCGGCTCGAGCGCGTCGACCTTGTTGAACACGTAGACCACCGGCGTCCCCTGCGCCCCGATCTCGGCGAGGACCTCCTCGACGACCGCGCGCTGCTCCTCCCACGTCGGGTGGCTCGCGTCGATGACGTGCAGCAGCAGGTCCGCCTCGCTGGTCTCCTCGAGCGTCGCCCGGAAGCTCGCGACCAGCTGGTGCGGGAGCTTGCGGACGAAGCCGACCGTGTCGGTGAGGAGGACGCGCAGCCCCTCGCCCACGTCCACCTCGCGCGTGAGCGGATCGAGCGTCGCGAACAGCCGATCCTCGACGAAGATGTCGCTCGCCCCGGACGCGCCGCGCAGCACCGAGGACTTGCCGGCGTTCGTGTAACCGACGAGCGCCGCGCGGAACTCGCGCCGGCGGGACGTGCGCTGCACCTCGCGCGAGCGCTGGACGTCGCCCAGCCGCTCCTTGAGCACGCGGATGCGGTGGTTGATCAGCCGGCGGT
>ERZ1066118.1920-NODE-1920-length-11316-cov-19.663618_pt1 | contig 11316 bp, 10 predicted proteins | sample MGYA00382765_ERZ1066118 | MGnify/ENA primary metagenome ERZ1066118 (study PRJEB33369, sample SAMEA5778348) | biofilm metagenome | biome: Industrial cooling water; feature: Water cooling tower basin; material: Biofilm | place: United Arab Emirates | collected...
CGGCGGCGGCCGCCGGCGCGCAGGCGCCCGCCCCGCCCGCTGCGCCCACCACCCAGCCGGCGGCCGCCGTCCCCGCGCTCGCCGTGCAGCGCTACCGCCTGCCCAACGGGCTCGACGTGATCCTGCACGAGGACCACTCGGTGCCGCTCGTGGCCGTCAACACCTACTACCGGGTGGGCTCGGGCGACGAGCAGCGCGGGCGCACCGGGTTCGCGCACCTGTTCGAGCACATCATGTTCATGGGCTCGCAGCACGTCCCGGTGGGCGCGTTCGACCGGTGGCTGGAGGGGGCCGGCGGCAACAACAACGGCAGCACGTCGCAGGACCGGACCAACTACTACGAGTGGATGCCGAGCCACGCGCTGCCGCTCGCGCTGTGGCTGGACGCCGACCGCATGGGCTTCCTGCTCCCCACCATGGACCAGGCCAAGCTCGACCTGCAGCGCGACGTGGTGAAGAACGAGCGCCGCCAGAACTACGACAACCAGCCCTACGGCCGCGCCTACGAGACCATCCTCGCCGCGCTCTACCCGGCCGGCCACCCGTACTCGTGGCCCACCATCGGCTCGATGGCCGACCTGAGCGCGGCGTCGCTGGACGACGTCACGCAGTTCTTCCGCACCTACTACGCGCCCAACAACGCCTCGCTGGTGATCGCCGGCGACTTCCGCCCCGACTCGGCGCTCGCCTGGGTGCAGCGCTACTTCGGGGGCATCCCGCGCGGGCCCGCGCTGCCGCCGCGCCCCAACCCGGCGCCCGTGCGCCTGGCGCGCGACACGGTGCTCGTGCTGGAGGACAAGGTTCAGCTCGCGCGCTTCTACTACACGCACCCCACCGTCCGCGCCTTCGCCCCCGACGACGCCGCGCTCGACGTGCTGGCGTTCGTGCTCGCCGGCGACAAGAACGGGCGGCTGTACAAGCGCCTGGTGTACGACGAGCAGGTGGCGCAGGACGTGAACGCCGGCCAGAACTCCGGGCGGCTGGCCGGCAGCTTCGGCGTGGACGTGACGGTGAAGCAGGGGCAGGCCCCCGTGCGCCTCGCCCGCACGGTGGACGAGGAGGTCGCGCGCCTGGCCCGCGCCGGCGTCACGCCGCGCGAGCTGCAGCGCGCCAAGAACAGCATCCGCGCCGGCTTCCTCGACCGGCTGGCGGGCGTGAGCACCAAGGCCGACATGCTCAACTACTACGCCTACACGGCCGGCCGCCCCGACTACGCGGCCCAGGACGCCGCCCGCTACGACGCCGTGACGGCGGCCGACGTGCAGCGCGTCGCGCGGCAGTACCTCACGCAGCCCAAGGTGGTGCTCACCGTGGTGCCCGAGGGGCGGCGCGACCTCGCCCTCGGCGCCGCCAGCGCGCCCGCCGCCGGCGGGCGCGTGCCCGCCGGCAAGGTCCGGATCAACGCCCGCCACGACAGCCCCTGATGCGCGCCCTCCTGCCTTCCGCCGCGGCGCTCCTCGCGCTCGCGGCCCCCGCCGCCGCGGCGTCCGCCCAGGCCGCGGCCCCGACCGCGGCCCCGGCCGCGGCCGCCTCCGCTGACTCCGTCCCGGCGTGGCGCCGGACCCGCCCGGCCCTCGGCCCCGCGCCGGAACTCCGCCTGCCGCCGGCCGCCGAACGGCGCCTGCCCAACGGGATGCGCCTCGTGGTCGTCGCGCAGCGCGAGCTGCCGCTCGCCGACGTCGCGCTGGTGCTCCCGGCCGGGAGCGAGGCCGACCCGGCGGGGCGCGAGGGGCTGGCCACGCTCACCGCCGCGCTCCTCGACGAGGGGACATCCACCCGCACGTCCCTCCAGATCGCCGACCAGACGTCGTTCCTCGGCGTGCAGTTAGGCACCAGCGCCGGGTGGGACCAGACCCAGGTGACGCTGCACGCGCCCGTCGCGCAGCTCGACAGCGCGCTCGCCCTCATGGCCGACGTCGTGGTGCGGCCGAGCTTCCCGGTGCGCGAGTTCGAGCGCGTGCGGCGCGAGCGACTCACCGGGCTCGTGCAGGTGCGCGACCGCGGCCCGGCCATCGCCGAGCGCGCGTTCGCGCAGGCGCTCTACGGCACCGCGCACCCGTACGGCCGCCCCGGCGGCGGCACCGAGGCGAGCACGCGCGCCGTGACCCGCGCCGACGTGCAGCGCTTCTACGCCGAGCACTACCGGCCGAACGCGGCCACGCTGGTGGTGGTGGGCGACGTGGACGCCGACGACGTGGCGCGGCGGGTGGAGCGGGCGTTCGCCGGCTGGTCGCCCGCCCAGGTGCCGGCGCCGGTGACGCCGCCCGCGGTCGGCGCGCGCCCCACCGCCGTCACGCTCGTGGACAAGCCCGGGGCGCCGCAGTCGAGCGTGCGCATCGGCCTGCCCGGCGTGGCGCGCTCGACGCCCGACTACTTCCCGCTCCTCGTGCTGAACACGGTGCTGGGCGGGAGCTTCACGAGCCGCCTCAACCAGAACCTGCGCGAGGCCCGCGGCTACACCTACGGCGCCGGCTCGCGCTTCGCCATGCGCCGCGGCGCGGGCCCGTTCCTGGCCTCCGCCGAGGTGACCGGCGCCAAGACCGACTCGGCGCTCGTGGAGTTCATGAAGGAGCTGCGCGCCATCGCCGACACCGTGCCCGCCGCGGAGCTGGAGAAGGCGAAGCAGTACCTCGTGCTGCAGATGCCCGGCGAGTTCGAGACCACGGGCGACATCGCGGGGCAGCTCCTCCCGGTGGTGACGTACGGGCTGCCGCTGGACTACTACAACGGCTACGCGCGCAGCGTGCGCGCCGTGACGCAGGCCGACGTGCAGCGGGTGGCGCGGCGGTACGTGGACCCGGCGCGGCTGGCGGTCGTGGTGGTGGGCGACCAGAAGACCGTGGAGCCCACGCTGCGCGCGCTCAACCTCGGCCCGGTGACGGTGCGGCGGGTGGAGGACGTGCTGGGGAGCGCGGCGCCCGCGGGGGCTGCGGGCGGGGGCTGAGCGGCGCCGGCACGGGCGGCGTGGACGCGGGGTGCGTTTTTACAGCGCACCCCGCGTTCTCGTGGTACGTGCCCTGCGGCGGCGCGGCGGTAGGGTGGGGCCATGCGCCGCCCTTGCGCCCCACCCGCCGCGCCGAGCACACTCTCCCCATGCCCATCCCGCTGCCCGCCCACCTCGCCGGCCAGGAGTGGACGCCCGACCGGGTGCAGAACGAACTCGTGCGCGAGGACCAGCACTGGCCGCGGTACGAGCTCATCGACGGGGAGCTGCTGGTGAGCCCCGCGCCGCGGCCGATTCACCAGATCGCGGTCGGCGATCTCCTCGTGGTGCTTCTGCCGTACGTCGCGGCCCAGCGCCTCGGGCGCGTGCTCACGAGCCCGGCGGACATCCGGTTGGGCACCCGGACGACGACGCAGCCCGACGTCTTCGTCGTACCGCGGAATTCCGGGTTCGACGGGCGAACGTGGGACAGCATCCAGAAGCTCTCGCTCACCGTCGAGGTGCTGTCGGAGCGCACCGCCGGGAATGACCGGCTCAAGAAGCGCGAGTTCTACATGCGCCGGGGCGTCCCCGAGTACTGGGTGGTAGATGTCGACGCCGAGGTGTTCGAGGTCTCACGGCCGAGCGACCCGCGGGTCGAGCTGTACGGGCGCGAGCTCCGCTGGCACCCACCCGGCGCGGCCGAGCCGCTGGTCATCGACGTGCCGGCGTACTTCGCCCGCCTTTACGACGGGATCGAGCGCTGACGCCGGGACCGGGGAGCCCCGCGCCCCGCCCTACCCCCGCGCCCCCGCCTCCGCCCGGTCCAGGGCCCGCCCCAGCGCCTCGGCCGTGACCTCGAAGTGCGAGGCGTCCCACAGCACCTCGCCCGCGGCCAGCACGATCGCCTGGGGGCTCTCGTGCACAACGCCCGTGCGCCCCTCCACCTCCATCGACAGGCGGCGCTGGCCGATCACGTCCACCAGCCAGACCGGCGCGTCGGGGCGCCCGCGGAGCAGCGCCTGCACCTCGTGGTAGGCGGCCGTGCTCACGGGGCAGCGCGTGCTGTGCTTGTAGACGAGGGCCACCGGGGCGCTCAGCGCGGCGTCGAGCTCGTCGCTGGTGGTGACGGGGCGCATCGGGCGCTCCTCGGGGGATCGGCGGAACATGGCGGCCCCGGGCGCGAATCCGGTGCCACGGCGGCGCCGGCCCGCGGTGCCGGCCCGCGGTGTCACGGCGCTGCCGGCCCGCGGTTCCCCCGCGCCGCCCGCCCGCCATCTTTCCGCGATGCACATCCCCATCGAGACGTACACGCTCGCCAACGGCCTGCGCGTCACCCTCTCCGAGGACCACTCGGCGCCGGTGGTGGCCGTCAACCTCTGGTACCACGTCGGCTCGGCCAACGAGCGCGCGGGGCGCACCGGCTTCGCCCACCTGTTCGAGCACATGCTCTTCCAGGGCTCCGAGAACGTGGGGAGCAACGAGCACTTCGAGCTCGTGCAGCGCGCCGGCGGCACGCTCAACGGCAGCACCTGGCTCGACCGCACCAACTACTACGAGACCGTCCCGAGCAACCAGCTCGCCCTCGCCCTGTGGCTGGAGGCCGACCGCATGGCGCGGCTCCTCCCGGCCATGACGCAGGAGAAGCTCGACGCCCAGCGCGACGTGGTGAAGAACGAGCGCCGCTGGAGCATGGACAACCAGCCCTACGGCACCTGGTGGGAGCGGCTGCCGGCGCTCGTCTACCCGCCCGAGCACCCGTTCCACCACTCGCTCATCGGCAGCATGGCGGACCTGGACGCCGCCTCGCTCGACGACGTGCGCCAGTTCTTCGCCACGTACTACACGCCCGACAACGCGGTGCTCACCGTGGCCGGGGACTTCGACCCGCAGGAGGCCCGGCGGCTGATCGACGACCTGTACGGCCCCATCCCGCGCGGCGCCGGCAAGCCCCCGCTCCCGCCGATGGCGCTCCCGCCCACCTTCGGCCGCACCCTCCGCGAGACGGTGCCCGACGACGTGCCGGTGCCCCGCGTCTTCCTGGCGTGCCGCATCCCGCCCTTCGGCGCAGACGAGCACTATGCCGCCGAGGTGTGCGCGACGGTGTTAGGCACCCGCCAGGGGAGCCGGCTGGCGCGCGCGCTCGTCCGCGAGCAGCAGGTGGCGAGCGAGGCGCACGCCTTCACCTACGACCTGCCCAAGGGCGCCGACGTGCTGGTGTGCGACGCCGTGGCCCGCCCCGGCGTCTCCGCCGAGCGGTTGGAGGCGGCGCTGACGGCCGAGGTGGAGCGCGTGCGCGCCGACGGCGTGACCGACGCCGAGGTTGAGCGCGCGCTGGCGCTGATCGAGGCCTCGTTCACCTTCGGGCTGCAGGGCGCGGCCGACCGCGCCGACCAGCTCTCGCGCTTCGCCACCTACTTCGGCGACCCGGCGCTGGCCAACGCGCAGGTGGACGCGTACCGCGCCGTGACCGCCGAGCGGGTCAACGCGTTCGCGCGCGCCTACCTGGGCGAGGACAACCGCGCGTACCTGGTGTACGTCCCGCGCGAGCCCGACGCGGCCGACGACGGCGCTGAGGCCGCGCTCGCCGGGGTAGCCGCATGAGCGCGCCCGCCGCCTCCGCCGCGCCCGCCGCGCCGCCGCGCCCCGCCCCGGGCCCCCCGCGCCCGTACCACTTCCCGGCCTTCGAGCGCCGGACCCTGCCTAACGGCCTCCGCCTGGTCGTCGCGCCCATCCGGCGCCTGCCGGTGGTGAGCGTGGCCGCGGTGGTGGACGCCGGGGCGGCCGCCGACCCGGCCGGCCGGGAGGGGCTCGCCGTGCTCACCGCGCGCGCCCTCGACGAGGGCACGGCGTCGTACGACGCGCTCGCGCTCGCCGACCGCGTGGAGCGGCTCGGCGCCTCGCTCGCCGCCGGCGCCGACTGGGACTCGGCCGTGGTCTCCCTCACCACGCTCACGCCCAAGCTGGCCGACGCGTTCGCCGTGATGGCCGAGGTGCTCGCGCGGCCGACCTTCCCGGAGCGCGAGATCGCCCGGCTGCGCGAGGAGCGGCTGGCCGACCTGCTGCACGTGCGCTCGGACCCGGGCGCGCTGGCCGACGCCGCGTTCGCCGAGGCCGTGTACGGGCCGGCGTCGCGCTTCGGGCGCCCGGAGGGCGGGGGCGAGGCGGCCGTGCGCGCCCTCACGCGCGACGCGGTGGCCGCCTTCCACGCCGCGCGCTACACGCCCGCCGCCACCACCCTCGTCGTCGCCGGCGACGTCACGGCGGACGACGCCGAGCGGCTGGTCGCGCAGGCGTTAGGCGACTGGCGGGGCGGCGCCCCCGCGCCCGCGGCGGCCGACGACCGGCCGGCGGCCGAGGGGCGGCGGACGCGGCTCGTCGTCAAGCCGGACGCCGTGCAGTGCGAGCTGCGCCTCGGCCACGTCGGCCCGCCGCGCGCCACGCCCGACTACCTGCCGCTCGCGGTGATGAACAGCATCCTCGGCGGGCTGTTCAACTCGCGCGTCAACCTCAACCTGCGCGAGCGCCACGCCTTCACCTACGGCGCCCGCACCGGCTTCGACTGGCGCCGCTCGGCGGGGCCGTTCGCGGCCGAGAGCGCAGTGGCGAGCGACAAGGCCGTGGCCGCGACGCGCGAGCTGCTCGCCGAAATCGAGCGCATGCGCGACGAACCCGTGGCGGCCGAGGAGCTGTCGCTCGCCACGAGCTACCTCGACGGCGTCTTCCCCATCCGCTACGAGACCACGAGCGCGGTGGCCTCGGCGCTCACGGCGCTCACCATCTACGAACTGCCGGACGACTACTTCGACACGTACCGCGACCGGGTGCGCGCGGTGACGGCGGCGGACGTGCAGCGCGTGGCGCGCGCGCACCTGCGGCCGGACGCGCTGCAGCTCGTGGTCGCCGGCCCGGCCGGGGTGGAGGGCGAGCTGGCGGCGTTAGGCGTGGGCCCCGTGGCGGTGACGCCGGCGGACGAGGTGGCGCGGTGAGCCGTGCGGGGGGCGGTGCGGGGGGCGGCGCGCGCAACAGCAACAGCACCGAGGGGCTGCCGTTCGAGGTGCGCCGGTCGGCCATCGCCGGGCGCGGGGCGTTCGCCACGCGGCGGCTGCGCGCGGGGCAGAAGATCGTGGAGTACACCGGCGAGCGGATCGACCAGGCCGAGGGGGACCGGCGCTACGCCGAGGGCGCCATGGCCACGCACCACACCTTCCTGTTCACGCTCGGCGACGACCTGCTCATCGACGGCGGGCGCGGCGGGAACGCGTCGCGCTTCCTCAACCACTCGTGCGACCCGAACGTCGAGGCCGTCATCCACGGCGACGGGCCCGACGCGACGATCTGGTTCCACGCCCTCAAGAACATCCAGCCCGGCGCGGAGCTGACGTTCGACTACAAGTACGAGCGCACCGACGCGCACACCGAGGAGGACGAGCGGTTTTACGCGTGCCGGTGCGGCGCGGCCAAGTGCCGGGGGACGATCCTGGCGCCGAAGAAGCGGGGGCGGGGGGGGAAGCGGTAAGCCGGGCCGCCCGCTGTCGTCCCCTCCCGGCTGTCATCCTGAGCGCAGCGAAGGATCGGTGTGCTGGGCGCGGGGAAGTCGCGGCCGCCGCGAGCCCTGGGTCCGTCTGCCCCACGGAGCGATCCTTCGCTGCGCTCAGGATGACAGCACGGGGCCGGGGAACTCCCGCGCCGTCCCCACCTCGCGCACAGCTCCTGCAGCTCGCCCGCGGCGCCCTCTCTCACGCCCCACGCCCCCGTGCCCGACACCCCCACCCCCCACCCCGACGTCACCCCCGGCCAGGTGGCCACGCGCCGCGTGTACAGCGGCCGCATCGTCCACCTCGACGTGGACACGGTGCGCTTCCCCGACGGCTCGACGGGCGACCTGGAGCTGTTCCGGCACCCCGGGGCGAGCGCGGTGGTGCCGTTCCTGAGCGACCCGCGCGGGGAGGACCCGCAGGTGCTGCTCATCAAGCAGTACCGTTACGCGGCCGGGGGCTACCTGTACGAGGTGCCCGCCGGCCGGCTCGACGCGGGCGAGGACCCGGCCGCCTGCGCCCGCCGGGAACTGGCGGAGGAGACCGGGTGCTCGGCCGAGCACGTCGAGCGGCTGACCACGATCTTCCCGACGCCCGGCTTCTGCGACGAGCAGATCCACCTCTTCCTCGCCACCGGGCTCACGCGCGGCGAGCACCGGCGCGAGCACGACGAGTTCCTGACGGTCGAGACCGTGCCGCTCTCCCGCGCCCTGGCGATGATCGAGGCGGGGGAGATCCGGGACGGCAAGACGATCTGCGCGCTGCTCTTCGCCGCCGGCTTCCGCGCCGGCCGCTGAGCGCGGCCGGCGCGGGATGGGGCGGGTTAGCGCGCGGTCGCGCGGCGGCGCGCCACGACCCCGAGGCCCGCGAGGCCCGTGCCGAGGAGCGCCCACGTGCCCGGCTCCGGCACGGCGCTCGGCACGAGGTCGCCGGTGATGACGACGTTGTTGATGCCGTAGAACTCGTCGCCTGCGCTCTGGTTGCTGTTGCCCGTGAACGTGAGCGTGAGCTGGCCGCCGCCGTCGGGGGTGAGCAGGAGGTTGGAGAAGAGGTACGTGGCGTCGCCGAAGTCGCCGAGGCCGAAGCCGAGCTGCCCGCCGGCCGACGCGCCGGTGCGCGGGGCGAAGCTCCCCGGGGCCGACCCGGCGCCCCCGCCGCCGTAGCTCTGCGTGTTGCTCCCGGTGAAGTTGGCGAACGTGTAGTTGAAGATCGTCCCGCCGTTGTCGCCGACGAGGAACGGGTCGGCGCCGCCGCCGAGCTGGCCGTTGCCGTCCACCGAGAGCACGGCGTAGAGCGTGAACGAGAGGCGGACGTTCGTGTAGCCGGCCGTGTTGAACGTCTGGGAGGTGGTCGCGCCCTGCGTGAGGTTGCCGAGGTAGGTCACCCCGTTGTCGGTGCGGATGCCGCCCCCGCCGGTGGTCGTGAAGCCGCTCAGGCCCGAGCCGAAGTTGCTCTGGTAGATGATCTGGGCAGAGGCCGGCCGGGCGGCCATCGCCGACGCGGCGGCCAGGGCGACGCCGAAGGCGGCGGAACGGGAACGGGACATCGAAGGGGATCCGTTGAGAGGGGGCAGGGCTGCGGGACGCGCCACCGTGTGACGCGGTTCACGCCTTGTCAATGCCCCGCCGCCGTGTCGTGACGTTTGGCAGGGAGTACGGGCTGGCTCGGGCGCCCAGAATCCGAATGGCAACTCGCGCCGTAGGTGGCGTGTCCAAGTCGCGGGTTCCTCGAGCGGGCCGGGAAGTCCGCCCGGGGCGTCGTCATGTCTCACCCGCCACCGCTGTGACCTCTGTCACGGTCGGGTGTTCCGCCCAGTGTCATCGCGCGTGGACACCCGGGACCGGTGGGGCTAGATTGCGGGGTCCGGACTGACCACGCAACACGTTCAAGGACAAGCACTTGCGATGTAGCGCCCGGAATCGGGGCGGGGGCGCGTGCGGGGCACGCGCAATGCCACGGAACAGGGTCGGACGCATCGCACACTCGCGCAGCCAGGGGGAGCAGGCATGGCGGATCTCGCACTCAAGCGCACTACCTCGCCCGGCGCGGCCGGCGCCGCGATCCGCGAGCAGCTCCGCGGCATGGAGGACGGCGACGTCGTCGCGGCGTTCCTCGGCGGCGAGGAGCGCGCCTTCCAGGAGCTCGTGGCGCGCTACCAGACGCGGCTGCTGAACTTCATCTACCGCACGATCAGCGACCGCGAGAAGGCGGAGGACCTCGTCCAGGAGGTGTTCATCCGCGTCTACCGGCACATCGGGCGCTTCGACCGCAGCAAGAAGTTCTCGACCTGGATCTACACGATCGCCAGCAACCTGGCGAAGAACGAGCTGCGCAACCGCTCGCGCAACCCGCTGGTGCTCTTCCAGAGCCTCAAGAAGGCCGGCCCGCAGGAGGACGAGCGCCCGCTCCAGTTCGAGGACACGGCCAGCCGCCCGGACGACCTCTACCGCAAGCGCCACCTGCGCGAGCTGGTGGAGGAGAGCGTGGCCAAGCTCCCGGCGCACCACCGGGAGGTGTTCGTCCTCCGCGAGCTGGAGGGGAAGAGCTACGAAGAGATCGCCGAGATCACGCACACCAACCTCGGCACCGTCAAGTCGCGCCTCAACCGCGCGCGGACGAGCTTCGCCGACCTGATCGAGCCGAAGCTGCGGTAACGCCACCGGCACGGCGGGTGACCTTGGGTCCCCGGGTTCGCGGGGACGACGACCGAACTGGCCCGTCGTCCCCGCGAACGCGGGGACCCATTTTCGCGCCGTGTCGCGCCGTCGCCAGCCCCGCCCGACCCCGCACCCGCGACCCGCGACCCGCACCGGAACACCCGCGCGCGGGGTCGGGTACCCGACGCCGACCGCACGCGCCGACCGCCGGGCGCGCCGTTCGCCACCCGCCGCCTCGCCGATGGACTGTTCCGCCTTTCACCGCCACCACGTCGCGTACGTGGACGACACGCTGCCGCACGACCTGGTCGTGGCAGCGGCGCGGCACGCGGCCGAGTGCGCGGCGTGCGCGCGGCACGACGCGGCGGTGCGGCGGTCGCTGTTGTTGGCGCGCAACCTGGCCACGCGCGCCCCGCTGACCTGCTCGGCCGACTTCGCGGCGCGGCTGGAGGCGCGGCTCCGGGCGGAGTGCGGCACGGCGCGCGGCGCGGCGCGCGGCGCCTCGGTGCCCCCCGACGCCATGGTCCCCGGCGACGACTGGACGCCGAGCTGGCGCGAGGTGGTGGCGGAGTCGGCGGTGGGGCGCGTGGGCGGCCGGTTGCCCGCGGTGGTGGGGCACCGCCGCGTGCGGCAGGGGCTGGCGGCGGCCGCGGTCCTGGCCACCCTCTCGGCCGGGTCGCTGCTGCGCTCCGGCGAGCCCGAGGGGCAGATGCAGGGGCTGGGCGGCGGCCCGCTCGCCGCGGCGCCGTGGGGCGGGCCGTTCGGGACGCCGTTCGCGCCGGTGTCGGTGGACGACGGTACACTCGGCACCGCGTCCGACCTGGGGTATCCCGCGGGCCGGTCGGGGTACGCGCCGGTCGGGCTGGACATGGCGGCCGAGCTCGCCGAGGCCGGCCCGACGCTCGTCGTGCTGCCCGGCGACATGGACGCGGCCGCGCTCGTGGCGCCGGCCGCGGTGGGCGTGCCGGTGTGGGCGGCGGCCGTGCTGGCGGGCGAGGGGCCGGCCGTGCTCTGGCGCGCCGGCGGCGACCCGTCGATCGAGCTGGTCCGGGTGGGGCACTAGCGGCCTCCCGAGGCCGTCGCCCGCGACGTCGCCCCACGTTGCCCGCGAGCCCGCAGTCAGCCGGGCCGCCGCGCCCCTCCGCACCCGCGTAACACCCGCCGCGCCGCCGGTGCCGACGGGGCGAGCGCCTCGGCC
>ERZ1066118.1923-NODE-1923-length-11289-cov-6.887929_pt1 | contig 11289 bp, 12 predicted proteins | sample MGYA00382765_ERZ1066118 | MGnify/ENA primary metagenome ERZ1066118 (study PRJEB33369, sample SAMEA5778348) | biofilm metagenome | biome: Industrial cooling water; feature: Water cooling tower basin; material: Biofilm | place: United Arab Emirates | collected...
TTCTAATTTAGGTCGAGTTCCTTTTTGCAAGAAAATACGTTCGGCGATGATTGCCACCTGATTGGCTTCTTTATCCAATGCCAACCCCACTTCGTAGCGAATGGTATCGAATCCGCGATGTTCTGTCGGTAGTTTCTCCTTTTGCTCTTGGGGAATCCGCGCTTCGAGTGCCAACTCGAAACTCTGCCCTTGTCGCTCCCACACCAAGTCCTGAAAGTTGTGAGTGCGTCGGTTCACAGCTTCATCCAACCCTTTGGCGACCAAATCACCCAGAAAATTGATGGCATCGAGAAAAGTCGTTTTGCCACTGGCGTTGGGGCCAACTAAAACATGAAAAGCATCGAGCGATTGGTCAACGAAGCGAAGACTACGAAAATGAAGAGCTTGAATACGAGTGAGCATGAATTCCGCCAGACGAACAGTTCGCTCTAACGCGCCGCGAAAGCTTTCTACATTCTAACGCCCCAACCAAAGGGACGCCCCTACTCGCCTCGCGCCTCGCGCAGAAACTCCTCGACATCGCTGGTTTTGAAGCGAATCGCTCGACCAATCGAAAAATAGGGCAGCCTTCCTGATTTCGCCAGACGGTAAATCGTGGTGTCCGTCACCCGCAAAATTTGCGCGAGTTCGCCCGCCGTATAGAAATGCGGGCGCTCATCGCCGTTTCCCGCGCCCTCGCGTTTTTCGCGCAGCGTTTTTTCGGGAATCGGTGGTGGCAGCAGTCGCTCGTTTGGCGCGCGAGCGGCGTTTTGAGGTTGCGGCGAAGGTTTGGGTGTCATAGCGGCTGGCGCGGCTTCTTCGAGGCGTCCCGCGAACGGTTTTGAATGTAACGGTTGCGCGAAATGTTACTTCTCGATTCAAAGAGCATGGAGTTAGGCTGAGTCGCCTCAAAAAGCGGATACTGCTTTTCTCGCTTCGTCAAAAGCGATGAGTGCGCGCTGCCAAATCGCCGCGAATGTAACATTTTTGGCGAAAACAAGGAAAAACGAGGTTTTAAACGATGAAAGGGTGTCGGCCACTGGAAGAAGGCGAAGTCGAGGCGGTTTTGGCCGCGTTCGACGGGCCATATGCACTGCGCGACCGCGCGCTGTTTTTGCTGGGCGTCAAATCTGGCTTTCGGATTTCCGAGCTGCTCTCGCTGCGCCTGCTCGATGTGACGCGCGCGGGAACGCTTTTGGGGCGCATCACCGTCGCGCGGCGCAATATGAAGAAGAAAGTCGAGGGCCGCACCATTTTGATGCACCCCGAAGCAAAGGAGGCGCTGAGTTTGTGGCTCGAACAACTGCGCGCGATGGGCTATATGACCAGCGACACTTTTGTGTTTCAATCTCGCAAGGGCCGCAACCGCGCGATGAGCCGCATTCAGGCGTATCGCATTTTGCAGGAGGCTTACGAGCGCGCGGGCGTTTCGGGTTCGACCGGCACGCACTCGATGCGAAAGACCTTCGCCAACAACGTCCACGAAAAGCTGGGGCGCGACCTGCTCAAAACGCAAAAGGCGCTGGGCCACAAAAACATCAACTCGACGGTGAGCTATCTCTCGTTCAAGGAAGAAGAGATTGACGAGGCGATTTTGAGTTTGTGAGGCGCAAAACATGAACGGTGAAAAGACCAAAGAGGACAAGGAGTTTTGGACGGCGCAGGAGCTTTCGGCGCGCTTTCGGGTGACGGTGCCCACGATTTACAAAATGGCGCGGCGCGGCGAGCTGCCTTACTATTCGATTGGCCGCGCAATGCGTTTTCGCACCGGGGATGTCGAGGCGTTTCTGGCGCGTTGCAAAGGCGTGGAAAAAATTTAAGGTGGCTCATTCGCTTTGAGGCGAGGCGGGCGGCGCTTGGGCTGCGAAACGGGATGTAAAGCGCGCGGCAAACAACGATGCCGCGCGCCGTCGGGGTTGAAGAGGTCTTGACCGTCGCACCATACCCGCGCGCCACAATAGCGGCAGCGAACCGGAGTTCGGTCGTCATTCTCTTGCGCGTTTTCAGCTTTATTTGCTTCGGGTTGGTCTTCGGTTGACCCCGCGTTTTGGCGTTTGCGGGCTTCGCACCGCTCGTATTCCAGTCCAGTGGCGATGAGCGTAAGCGCCGCGCCGTAAAGCAGTTGCGCCAGCAAAAGACGCGGCGAGGATTCGCGCGACGGCTCGGTTGAAGAGAAAAAACGCAGCGAAAACGTGAGGGCGAGTTGGCGTAGAATTTCGCCCGATAAGGTGGATGACGGGGAAGACATAACGACAATTGGCGACCGGGACAGCGCGCCGCAAACTGGGGGTTGGGGGCGAAATAACCCAATCTTGGCGCAACCTTAAAGTGGTTTTCCCTCCTTTTCATCGGGGTTAGCCCCTGACGAGTTCGCAAAGCATTGTAAGAGCAATATTGAAAAATTTCCAGCGAATTTTTGGGCCGCTGCGGTGAGCTTTAGCCGTTAAAGTCCTCATTTGCCCCAAAGGAATCTTTTTGCCGCAACACAAGCAGCTTTTTTTCGCGTTTTATTTGGGGGTTTGCGACGCGGCGAGTGCCAAAACGGGCGCGATGAGAACGCACTGACCGCACACTTCGCGCATGGTCGCCAAAAGCATTTGGCCTTCGTCCGTGAGCGCGTAAGCCACGCCAGTTGTTTCTTCAAAAGGCATTCGTTTGACGAGTTTGGCGGCTTGCAAATCGTCCAAAACTTTCGACAGCGACCGAGCGGGCGCGTCCGCGATGGCCGCATCCAATTCCTTGCGTTGGAGTGGCCCGTTTTCAAGCGCGACGAGCGTTTCAAAACGCCACGACAAACGAAAAATCCCGATGAAATCGCACAGCGGACGCCAGCACACCGGAGCGGATTGGGCGCACACGTTTTGTCCGCAAGGCGCGGTTTCACTCGGATGTGTCAAGGTCAGATTTTTTGGAGCGGCGGCGTTCGGGTCGGGGTTGGAAAACGGAAGTTTGGACATTACCTGGGGAAGGGGCTTGAGATAAAGGCGCTTTGGCTTCGAGCGCGCAAAGTTGGGCGTGAAGGCGCGCGACGAACTGGACGAAATCCACGTCCATCGCCAAACACAAATCGCGCATTTGAAACAGCGTCAGACGGCGCAGACCCGTTTCACCGCGCGAAATCAGCTCCTGCGAAACGCCCGCGCGCTGTGCCAGTTGCTCTTGCGTGAGGCCCGCTTTTTTGCGTTCGGCGCGCAGCAGAATCCGCAACACTTCGCCCGCATCACCATAATAACCACCGATGCGCGCCGAGCCAACAACCGCAGAAATGGGCGGCGCTTGGTCGGTCGAAGGCGGCGCTTCGGGCGCGGCTGAAGGGGTGCGGCGAGAGGGAATCGAGAACTCCTGATTCCGCGCCACTCCCACGATTTTCAACCGTTGGAAAGAGCGCGAAAAAAGGGGTTAAACCGATTCTTTCGCGTTAGAATGGATTGGCATAAAAAGGGAGCCACAATGTATTGACATTTTGGCTCCCCGTCGCGTGCATTTGCGGGAAGATTTTATGCAGATTTCATATATAAAAAACCACCCAAAAAACCCGATTGGAGGCACCGAAAAATTGTGATTTCAAAGCGCTTGGTCGCTGCTTTTCATCCCCGATTCCGGCTCGTTTTGCACGTCATTTTCGCGTTCGTTTTGCGGGTTGGGAAAAAGGGCGAGCATTTCGCGCAGCGCCTCGCGGCGAAAGGCTTTTCGCGCGGTGTTTCCGAGTCCGCTTTGGCCCATTGGCCCCAGTTTTTGGGTGATTTCGGCGTCCATGCGATTGCGGTGGTTTTCATCCAATTTCTCCCACATCGCGTCCAAAATGGCGGACTCTTCCTCCAGACGTGCCGTTTCTTGGGCTTCTAAGGCCCTTTCCTCGCGTTTCTGGCGCTCTTGGGCCTCCAGGTGCCGGACACGCTCTTTCTCGCGCTCTACGGCCTCTCTACGCGCCACAAACTCGTCGGGCAGCGCCCAAACCTCGCGCACCGACTTCACAAACGTCGCCGGACGGCTTTTGGGTTTGCGGTCTTCCAAGCAATCAAGCTGGCTCCGAATCGCTGTCAGAGGCCACTGTTCCAGCAGTTCGAGCGCGGTTTTGCGCGAAACGCGCAGCGCCTCCATTTCGGCCAGCAAAGCGAGCGCCTCGCTCGAAAGCGATTCCTCGGTCGGCTTTTCCTCGGCCTTGCGCGGTTTCTCCGGCGGTGCAGGTGCGGGCGCCTCATCCTCGCGCGTTTCCGGCCCGTCAAAGCGCAGCGTGCCTTGAATCGGGTCGGGAGCTTCTTCGGCGGGGGCGGGCAGTTCGGGCGCGAGGGGCGCGGCGCGGCGTTTGGTGAAGTGGTAAATCAGCTTTTCGCTTTTCTGGTCGCCGCTACGCGTTTTGACGAACTCCACGCTTTTCAAAAAACCGCGCGCCGTCAGTTCGGTGTGCGCCTTTTCGAGGCGCTCTTTGAGCTTCGACGGATAAGCCGAAGGTTTCATGCCCAAATGCGCGACGCAGAGCGTGAAAATGTCAATTTCAAATTTGGAGCGCCCGTCGTAGGATTTTTTGTCGAGGTAGCGGTAAAGCCGCAGCGCAATATCGCCTTCGAGCGAAAGCGCAAAGCGTAGGTCAATCGAGCGGATATAGCCGTTTTGAAAGGACTCGAAAACAAATTCGCTCCAGGTGAAATACGAAATCCGCTCTTTGCCGCCCTGCCCGATTCGTCCCGGTAGCTCGGAATCAATCACGAAATGCTCCAACAGGTGAAAGCCGGCGTTCATGTAGGTTTTGCGCGTCGGGTTCCAAAACGCATTTTTCGCGTAAATCATTGCGCCCGTCAACCGCTTGAGCGCATTTTCGAGCATCGCATACGAACGGTCGTTCACCGTCCATCCCAAACGCCGCACGATGTCGTAGCGCGAAAACCACACCGTGCGCTCTTTGAACGCTTTTTCGCGTGTTAGCTCCATCAAAACCAAATACACCCGCTCGTCGCTTGCCGTCGGCAAACCGTATTCTTTGGCGCCCGTGACCATCCAGGTCGCTTTGAGCGCCTTGCCGCTGACGGGATGAACCTGCGTCCACTCGTTGAAAATCGCCGAATCGCCGGGTTCCTTTTGCCAGAGAATCGCAAAGGGATGCTCGACCAGATTCATCTCGTCTTTTCCCAAGCGCACGATTTCTTCACTGAGCGCCGTCGGAACGGGAAGTCCCTTGCCAGCAATTTTATTTTTGGCTAAAGACGCCGATTTCTTTTTTGGCGTTTTGGAAACCGTCTCGTTTTTTGGAGGCGTGATTTCGTCGGTGCTGCGAGAATTTTCGTTCATGGTGAGGTGTCGTGGATGCGGCGATTTTTTGGGCGAAGCCCATTTGAATTTTAAAAAACAACAACAACACGGGCGCAGCCCGCAAATCGCGGAACTCGTTCCGCGCGCAAACGCAGTTTGCGTCGTTCCCTCGCGCTCTTGCGCGCATTGTTAACCTTGTAGTTGTTGTTACTAAATAAAACTCTGTTACCTATAAGGCGTTACCCGAAGTTTGATACAAAAAAAAATCGCGTTTTGACCAATCCCAGCTTAGTATCAGAGATTTTGACTTGACAAAAAATTTCCGTAGATAGGCAATATTCCGGGCCAAAATTTCCGTAGATAGGCAATATAAATGCCCCTAAAATTTCCGTAGATAGGCAATATTCGGGGTCGAAAATTTCCGTAGATAGGCAATATTTCGGGCCAAAATTTCCGTAGATAGGCAATATTCGGAAAATTTCCGTAGACAGGCAATATTCCGCCCAAAAATTTCCGTAGATAGGCAGTATTCTCGCGCAGAATTTCCGTAGATAGGCAGCAATTCACCGAAGCCAAAAAAGCCGCCAAAATTGAAAATATGAAATGGCAATTCAAGGGCGAGATTACGAGAGCAGTCGTCTCGACTTCATTTTGTTAAATCGTTTCGATTTTGGAAAAAATACCGTCTGTTTTGGAGTGATTCAGAAGGCAAAAAACGGCGCCACGAGAAGCCGTAACGCCGTTTTCGAGGAAGAAAACGGGAGTTATTCGCCCCATTTTTCGCGCAGTGTTTCGAGATGAGCGGCGATAACTTGCAGTTGAGCGCGGCATTTTTGCGCTTGCTCATCGGTGAGAGAATGGCCCGTTTGAGCTTGCGCGGCGAGGGCGCCCAACGATTTTGCGGTGCGATTCAAAGTCGCCGCCGCGTCTTGGGAGGGCGAATTGTCGGAGAGTTTTGGAGCGTCGTCGCGCGAAGTGTCCTCGCGCGAGGACACTTGAATTTGCGTTTCTGGTGGAGACGGCGAACCTTCGATGCGGCGTTTGATTTCGCGTTCACCCATGCCTTCTTCCAGCACGGCGCGAATCAATTCAGCGCGTTTTTCGGGTTCTGCCACTCGTTCGATATGCGCGGCCACGCGCAGGGTGTCCTCGCGCGAGGACACCATTTGCTGCACGTCGTCGCCCATTTTCAGCAAATCGAGCCGGTTCGTGACGTAACCGCGCGTTTTTCCAAGCAAAGTCGCGGCGTCGCGGATGGAGAGTTTTTGCTCGCTCATCAAATGCCGCAGAGAACGCGCTTCATCGAGGGGATTGAGTCCGGCGCGCTGGAGGTTTTCCACGAGTTGCACCGCCAAACGGGTGTCCTCGCGCGAGGACACTTCGATAACCGGAACTTCGGGCAAAGCGGTCAGTTTCGCGGCCCGCAAACGCCGCTCACCGGCGAGAAGGCGGTAATCTTCGCCCTCGCGCGTGACCAAAAGCGGCTGTAAAATGCCGGTGCCTTCCACGCCTTCCCCGCGCTCGCGCAACGCCGCTATCGAGTGGGAGAGGTCGCGTAGCGCCTGCGAATCGAAAAGTGTGCGCGGCTGAGCGGCGGTTTGGATGCGCTCAATCGCCACGAGTTTGAGGCCCGACAGCAAGCCTTCGCCTTTGCTGGTGCCAAAAAGGTCGTCGAAATTGGCGTCGGAATGGTTGGTTTGAGTCGTCGGTTTGGGCATCGGAATGGGAAGTTTGAACGGGAAAGACAGAAGGTGTCCTCGCGCGAGGACACCGCTTTTGTAAAACAACGCGAAAAATTACTTGTTTTCTCAAGTGTCCTCGCGCGAGGACACTTCGTTCAGTTTTCGAGAACTCGACAAAGCAGAATTTGCTTTTTAAGTGTCCTCGCGCGAGGACAGCCCGCGTTTTGCGTGGCTATTTGCGTGTGAGTTTTTCGATTTCGCCCGCGAGGTCGCGGTAGGCTTTGGCGGCGTTGCTGCGCGCATCGAAGGTGACAAGCGGTGCGCGCGCATCGGCGGCGCGGTCGAAGAGAATCGAGCGCGGAACCGTTGTTTCCAGAGTTTCCGCGCGAAAAGCGGCGCGCAGTTTGGCCTCGTAATCGGCGTGAACTTGGGCGCGCGAATCGCGTTGCGTCAGCAAAATTCGCAGTTTCAAGCGGCTGTTGCCGCGCGCGCTGGCTTCCTGAACGGTTTGGCGCAGCAGGGCGAAACCGGCGATGTCGAGCAAGCGCGGCGGCGTTGGCGCGAGTGCGATATCGGCGACTTTGAGCGCCGCTGCTGAAGCCTGGGCTCAAACGGGCGGGCAGTCGAGCAGGGCGTAATCGAATTCGCCCGAACCCAAAAGCGCGGGCAATTCATCGGGCTGAGCGAAAGCCATCGTCATTTTTTCGTTTAGAGCGGGCGGAATACGAAATTGCGAAAGCGATTTTTGCGCGTCCAAATCGAGCAGCAAAACGCGATGGCCCCGCGCCGCCAATGCCGCGCCGAGGTTGATGGTCGTCGTCGTTTTGCCGACGCCGCCTTTTTGATTGAGAACTGCGATGGTCATAGCGTGCAAAGCCGAGTTTCGCAAAACCACGTCGCGCCCCAAGCCATTCACCCCATTGAGCGTTATCTTTGGTGACGCGCGGAGCTTTTTAGTGGGGTTGGAGCGCCAGAAATTTTTCGATTTCGCTTCGAGTTGGAATCGAAGGCTGGGCGCCGCGCCGGGTGACACAAAGGGCCGCCGCGCCCGCGCCAAAACGCACGGCCTCTTCGAAGGGGGCGCCCTCGCACAACCGCGCGGCGAGCGCGCCGCAAAAGGTATCGCCCGCCGCCGTTGTGTCCACCGGCGAAACTTTGAAGGCGCTTTGGTGCCAGCATTCGCGGTTTTCGCTTGCCACGACCAAACCCTGCGCGCCCAGAGTGACAATCACGGTTTTCGGCCCGCGTTTTTGAAGTTCGCACGCCGCCTGTTTCGCCTGTTCGGGCGTTTCGACGGGAAAATTCGCCAGTTGCGCGGCTTCGGTTTCGTTGACTACCAAAACCGAAATCTCCTTGCAAAGTGGCACCTTCTGGGGAAGTGCGGGCGCGTAATTGAGCAACGTGGGAAGGCGGTAATCGCGCGCGATTTCGAGCGCGGCGAGCGTGGCTTCGGGCGCGATTTCGTTGCCCAAAAGCAGCCATTTCGCGCCCTGAAGCCGATTTTTAGATTGCCGAATCTTATTCGCTGTGAGCGCAGCATTGGCGCCCGAAGCGACGGAAATCGCGTTGCGGCCCGCGTTATCAAGCAGAATAAACGCGGTTCCCGTAGCGGTTTGCGGCAAGCGAAGAACGCCCGAAGTTTCGATGCCTTCCTCATCCAAAGCGAGTAGACAAGCCAAGCCCGCCGCGTCGTCGCCGACAGCGCCAATAAAGGCGACGGCTCCGTTTTGAGACTGGGCAAACGAACGCGCCGCAGCGACGGCGGCGTTGGCGCCTTTGCCGCCTTGCGCCTGAGAAAAAACGCCGCCCGTCACGGTTTCGCCTTCGCGCGGGATGGCGGGCAAATTCATCAGCAGGTCAACATTGATGGAGCCGACAACAAACAGGGAGTGGAGCATGAAAATTTGGAAAAGCTCGCGGTTTCAGAAAATACGGCGTTGTTTCCGCGTTGAAATGGGCAACACCTAACCGATCTCACACCTGAATTTTACGCGCGACTTCGACGGTTTTGCGTGCCATTTCGCTGATTTGCACATCGTTGTAACCCGCGACACCGGTTTTCAAACGATTATTCAAAGGCCCGCTCCATTTGGCGGGAAACGCTTTTTTCCCGTTCATCGCGCCCCAAATCGAGCCGACCGTTGCGCCGTTGCAATCGGTATCAAAACACGCCTGAACCGCGCGACAGGCGGTTTTCTCGAAGTCGTTTTCGCCCCACAAAAGCCCAAGCGCAACAACGGCGGCGTTGGAATTGGTGTGCGTCCAATCGTGCCAGTTGTCCTCGTCCCACTTCGCGTGAATTTTCTCGCTCGCTTGGTGATAAGAAAGCCCGTCTTGATGCCAGCTCAACACTTCGCGCACATCGCGGCTCAAACGGCAATTTTGCGGAATTTGCGCCAAGCCCGCTTCGATAATTTGCACAATATCGTCGCACACAAACGCGGCGGCAGTCATCGCGGCGGCCCACATTTCGCCGTAAATTCCGTTTTTGACGTGCGAAATCGAGGCATCGCGCCACGCGAAATTCGCCGCCAATTCGGGTTGTCCCGCCGCGCCATAACCAAAGCCATCGGCGCGAATTTGCGCGCCAATCCATTCGCGGTAAGGGTTGCGATAAGTCGCCGAATCGGGCGGCGAAATGTTGAGTGCGAAATTGCGATACGCGATGCGTTCGGCGGTGCAGGTGTCGTGAATCGGCACGTTTTGAAGCCAAAATTCCGCGACGTTGTGCGGTGTGAAATCGCGCCCATGCTTTTCCAAGATCACCACGCCAATCGTGGTGTAATTGGTGTCGTCATCAACCGGCATATATCCCAAATTTTCGGCCAAAAGCCTTTGCACCCAGGGATTATCCACTTCGTGTTTGGCGACAATTTGCGGGTCAACTCCTTTGGAACCGAAATAATTGTCGAGCGGCCAGCGCCCCGCGTCTTGGAGATAGCCCCACATTCGCGGGCGGCGCCAGCCTTCGACGGGTTTGCCCAGCAAACAGCCCGCGCAACGCCCCAACCAGGCGCCCGCCATTTTGTCTTCAAAATCGGCGCCCTTCAAATCAAGCGCGGGGAAAATCGGGCGGTTCTGCGGGCGCGCCGCCAAAATTTCGGCCAAATCGGAGGGTTCATCGAACTCGAAATCAGCGCGCATCGGCGCCCCCATCGAAGCGTCAACGAGCGATTGCGCGGCGCTTTGATTGGACAAATCCTCCAAATCGAGAGATAAAACGCGCTCGAATTCGGGTTCCAAAGCGGCAATGTCGCGGCCTTCTTCGCGGCATTGCAATCGCTGCGTTTCGATGTCGGTTTTGCTGAGATACAGCCATTGAAGTTTCATGGAAAATGGAGGAAAGGGGCCGCAAACCAAAAGTCTGCGGCCCCTTTTTACAAAGTTATTGCGCCCCAAATTGCGTGAGCGCCGCTTCGATTTCTCCGGCGTCGCCGACGAAATTCAAGGCGTTGAACTCGCCAACAAACGGCGAATGTGTCACGATCGCGCCGCTCTCGCCATCTAAAAGTCCGCCGCGCATTTGGTCGAAAATCAGCAAATTGTTTTCGGCGTCGCCCAGCAAAACCAAATCGGCTTCAACGGTTCGCCAGCGCGGGAAAAACTGCGAGGTTTTGAGCGGTTGCGGCGATAAAATCACGCCGTTGGGCGCGACTTCGCCAACCTCAACTTTGCGGCCTTTCGATTCGAGCCACTTGGTCATTTTCGCCGTTAGAGCTTTGAACTTCGCGTCGTCTTTTTGCGCGGGCGTGAGCGCCAGAACAAGCGGCGTTTTGCGACTTAAAAAGCGGTCAACGTTTTGCGCCGTTGCGGGATTGGCGCGGTTTTGAATCCGCGTGGTTTTCAGCGTTGCGCTCGCGGTGAGGTCGCTCAGCATTTCAGTCGCGGTGAGTGTGATGGTCGCGGCTTCGTCGTTTTTGATAGGCAAAGCAATCGCTTCGCCGCTTGCGCCATAAACGATGGCCGCTTCGCCCGCTTTAACGAGTTGGATCTGAACCGGAACGCCCTTCATGCCATTGACATCAACCGTCGCCGTGTAAAAACCGTCGCTTCCGAGTTCGGTTTGGAGGGTTGGCGCGGTGATGGGCTTGCTTGGCAAAGCGTAAATCTGGAAACCGTTTTCAGTTAAATCCACCGATTTCGCGGCTTCGAGCGTTGTTTTTCCGCCCGCGTCGAGGTCGTAGATTTCGCGCGTTGTGTTCCAGGTCAAATTGCCGGTTTGCGGCTTGACGAAAATACTCGCGTTTTTGCCGGTTTCGTAGCCCCAGTTTACGACGCTGACGTATTGCACGTCGCCGGTTGTGTGCGGAACCGCCCAAACCGTTGTTGAATTCGATTTGGCAACCGGAGCCGCAACTCCTTCCATCGCGCTTTGCAAGCG
>ERZ1066118.1924-NODE-1924-length-11275-cov-13.004902_pt1 | contig 11275 bp, 10 predicted proteins | sample MGYA00382765_ERZ1066118 | MGnify/ENA primary metagenome ERZ1066118 (study PRJEB33369, sample SAMEA5778348) | biofilm metagenome | biome: Industrial cooling water; feature: Water cooling tower basin; material: Biofilm | place: United Arab Emirates | collected...
CGAGGGGGGCCTGATTTCAGCCCCGCACGAACAACGGCTTCTCCGCGCTGCTTCCTTCCGCCTCGAAGCGCCAGCCGTCGCGGTTGAAGCCCTCGAGCGCTTGCACCTCCGCTACCCTTTCCTCGCACACCCAGCGCGCAAGGGTGCCTCTGGCGACCTTGGCGGTAAAGCTCTGGAACTGGAGACCCTTGGCGGTCCTTACCCGGAAGTCCGGGCTGACCAGCCGAACGCCCTTCTTCGGCAGAAACGGGCTGACCACCGCGAAATATTCGTTGCTGGCGAGGTTGAGGAGGACGCCCGAGCCGTCGGCCTTCAGGTCATCCAGCACGGCCTTCGCCACCTTGCGGCCCCAGTGCTCGACCAGCTTGCCGCCGCTTGGGCTCCAGGCCGTACCCATCTCGAGGCGATAGGGGCGGATCGCGTCGAGCGGCCGGAGTACGCCGTACAATCCCGACAAGATGCGGAGATGGTCCTGGGCGAAGGCGATCGTGTCCTCGTCCGCGCTGGCGGCATCAAAGCCGCGGTAGACGTCGCCGGCAAACGCCCGAATGGCTGGGCGCTCCTCCGCCTTGCGAAAGGTCCGAAAGCGCTCCGCGTTCAGCCCGGCAAGTTTGTCGGAGATGTGCATCAGCTCGGCAAGCTCGTCCGCCGACAGCCGGGCGGCGGCACGGGCGATGCTTGCCGCTTCACGGGCAAAGCGCGGCTCGGTCGGCGCCTCGGGCACGGGCGAGGCGAAGTCGAGGGTCTTGGCGGGGGAAAGAAGGATGATCATGGACGCGAGGCGGCTAGCCCAAGCTGGGCCTTGCCGTCCATACGGACCGCTAACCTGCTGAAAAGTGGCGGTTCAAACAGGGTTCACCCACGATGCTGTTAGCGGCTGGCGAGCTTGCAACGGGCGGTCTAAAGGGCCGCATCACCTTTCTCGGAGGAGAAGACCTCATCATGCGATCGATCAACAAGGCGCTTCTGGCTACCCTTCTGGTCACTGCCGCCGCTCCCGCGCCGGCCCTGGCTCAGCAGCAGCAGGCGGCCCAGCAGCAGCTTCAGCCTTCCAAGGAGGCGCGCCCGGCGCTGGCCGCGCTGCAGAAGGCGGTGACCGAGAAGAGGGCGGCCGAAATCCCGGCGCTCGCCCAGGCGGCGCTCGCGGCGGCGCGGACGCCGGCCGATCGCTACTTCGCCTATCAGCTGCAGCTCCAACCGGCGCTGGATGCCAAGAATGACGCCATGTTGCTGACCGCCATGGAAGGCATGATCGCGACCGGCATTCCGACCGGTTCGCAGCTTGCCAACCTCAACTTCAACGCGGCGCGGCTGAACTTCAACGCCAATGCGCTCGACAAAGCCAACCAGCAGATCGAAGCCGCGGTCGCTCTCGAGCCCAACAACGTCAACCACCAGCTGATCCTGGGTGAGATCCGCAACCGTCAGAAGCGGGCTCCGGAAGCGGTGGCTGCCCTGCAGAAGGCGCTGCAGCTCCAGCAGGCCGAGGGCAAGCCGTTCGACCAGCGGGTCGCCGACCGCGCACTCGGCATCGCCTATACCGCCAAACTCCCGATCGCGCGCGAGCTTGCCGTGGCGCAGCTCAGGCGTGCCCCGACCGCGAAGAACTGGCGCACGGCGATCAAGCTGTACGAGCAGACCAGCAACCTGCCCGCCGCCGACAAGATCGACCTGTTCCGCCTGCAGCGGCTGACGAACTCGTTTGAGGGCGAGGGCGACTACTTCCCTTATGTGGACGCGCTGATGACGCGCGGCCTTCCGGGTGAGGCCAAGGTGGTGCTGGAGGAAGCGTTCGCGGCCAACAAGCTCGACCGCGCCAAGGAGCCGTGGAAGGACATGCATGCCTCGGTGTCGGCGCGCGTCGCTGGCGACAAGGCCAGCCTTGCCGCGGGCGAGCGGACGGCGCTTGCCGCCGCCACGGCCCGCCCGGCGCTCAACACGGGTGACGCCTTCCTCAGCTATGGGGATTATGCCCGGGCGATCGCCCTCTACCGGGCCGCGCTCGCCAAGCCGGGAGTCGATGCCGACCTTGCCAACCTGCGGCTCGGCATTGCGCTTGCCCGCAGCGGCGACCGGGCCGGCGCCACGACCGCGTTGAATGCGGTAAAGGGTGCCCGCGCGGGTGTGGCGCAGATGTGGCTGGTGTACCTCTCCATGCCGGCGGCTGCGGCGGCGTAATCATGCGTCGTCCCTGCGCAGGCAGGGACCTCAGGAGCTGGAGCGAGGCGCCTGAGGTCCCCGCCTCCGCGGGGACGACGATGGGCAAAGAAGCGGCGCCGGCCCATCCCGGCGCCCGGCACCTACGGTTAACTCTCCAGTAGGAGCTTGCCGTTACATCCACGGCGGACACTTGGATCCGCATTGAGGATGTTCATGGCGACGGCTGGAATCGAGCAGGTTACCGAGGATGCAATCCGCACCGTGGCGCGCAGCTGCGGGTCGCTGTCGATCGAATGTTCGGACGTCGCCGGCTATGTCACCGACGTGTCGCAGCGAATCGGCGTGCACCTCAAGACCCTCGACGGGCTGGAGGAAGTCACCACCCGCTTGCTGGCCGATCAGGCCCGCGTGTCGGATTCCACCGATGAAGCCCGGCTCTTGTCCGAGCAGGCCAAGGCAAAGCTCGATGCCGGCCGCGAGGCGATTGAGCAGACCATCGCTGGCTTCAAGGGACTGACCGAACTTGTCGTCCAGTTGGGCGAGCGGATGGCGGGCTTTGCCGCCGCCATGAACCAGGTGCAGAGCGTCTCCTCGACCATCGAGGCGATCGCTCGCAAGACCAACATGCTGGCCCTGAACGCCACCATCGAAGCGGCGCGGGCGGGCGACGCCGGGCGCAGCTTCGCCGTGGTCGCCGCCGAGGTGAAGAAGCTCGCCCACGACACGCGCTCGGCGACCAGCCAGATCGGCCTCACCTTGAGCGAACTCACCCGCGAGGCGGGCGCCGTCACCACCGAGATCAAGACCGGCGTTGAACGGAGCCGCGCCGCCCAGCGCGGCTTCGGCCAGATCAGCGAGACCGTCCGCGAAGTGAGCGAGATCGTCGGCATGGTCGACCGGCAGACCGAAGGCATCGCCCATTCGACCAGCCTCATCCAGACCAGCGTCGACCGGGTGAAGGCCAGCCTCACCGACTTCGCCGAGGACGCGCGCGAAAATGGCGGTGCGCTGGTCGAGGCGCAGCAGCGGCTCCGCCAGCTGGAGATGCTGTCGGCCACCATGCTCGACACGCTTGCCAACAGCGGCGCGGAGATCGACGACACGCCGATGATCATCCTTGCCCAGGATGCCATGCGCGCCATCGCCGAGGTGGTGGAACGCAGCGTCACCCGCGGCGAGATCACCTTGGACGACGTCTTCGACCGCACCTACACGCCGATCCCTGGCCGCAACCCGGTGCAATATGATAACGGCTTTTGCGACTATGCCGACGAGCATGTCCGGCCGATCCTGGACCGGTTCAAGATCAAGGACCCGCGGATCATCGGCTCGGCCATCACCAACGTCGACGGCTTTCTCCCCACCCATTTGTCTGAACGCTGCCACACTCCGGGGCCCGACCCCGTGTGGAACGACGCCCACTGCCGCAACCGCCGCATCTTCATGGACGAACAGACGCGCGCCGCGATCGAGAGCGACAAGCCTGCCATGCTGATGACCTACCGGATGGAGCTTGGCGACAAGACGTACCCCGTGAAGAACGTGTTCGTGCCGCTGTTCATCAACGGCCGCCGATGGGGGAATTTCGAGCTGGCCTACCGGGAGGAATAAGCTAGCGTTGCAGCGCCGGATTGCCCCTCCCCTTCAGGGGAGGTGCCTCGCGAAGCGAGGCGGAGGGGTTCGGAGTGCTGAGGGGAACACAACAAGCACATCAGCGCGCCCGCAAGCTGCGCAGGGAGATGAGTAAGCCGGAGCAGCTGCTGTGGTGGGCGCTGCGCGCGAACCGTACCGGCTAGCACTTCAGGCGGCAGCATTCTGCTGGCCCCTACATCCTCGACTTCTATTGCCCAGCCGCGGGGCTCTGTGTCGAGGTAGACGGCGAGCAGCATGAATTTGCCGCTGAGAGCGATCGCCAGCGTGATGCTTTCCTGCTTGCCAATGGGGTGCGAACCTTGCGCTTTTCTGCGAACGATGTGCTGAGAAATCTGCAGGGTGTCGTCGATGTAATTAGCGCAGCTCTCCGAACCCCTCCGTCAGCCTGCAGCTGACACCTCCTCTGAAGGGGAGGGGCAAGTTACGTTGTCCTCTCCGAGGGGATCGGCAGCCCTACCCCTTCCGCCGCGCCATGAACGCCAGCCGCTCGAACAGCATCACGTCCTGCTCGTTCTTCAGCAAGGCCCCATGCAGCGGCGGGATGGCCTTGGTGGGGTCGCGGTTCTGGAGGATGTCGAGGGGCATGTCCTCGTGCAGCAGCAGCTTCAACCAGTCCAATAGCTCGCTTGTCGACGGCTTCTTCTTGAGCCCCGGCACGTCCCGCACGTCGTAGAAGAGGTCGAGCGCCTTGCCGACCAGGATCTTCTGGATGCCGGGGAAGTGCACCTCGACAATCTTCTCCATCGTCGCCCGGTCCGGGAAGCTGATGTAGTGGAAGAAGCAGCGGCGCAGGAAGGCGTCGGGCAGCTCCTTTTCGTTGTTCGACGTGATCACCACGATGGGGCGTTCCGCCGCCTTCACCGTCTCGCCGGTCTCGTAGACGTGGAACTCCATGCGATCGAGCTCCTGGAGGAGGTCGTTCGGGAACTCGATGTCGGCCTTGTCGATCTCGTCGATCAGGAGGACCGGCAGGGCAGGGGAGGTGAAGGCTTCCCACAGCTTGCCCTTGCGGATGTAGTTAGCGATGTCGTGCACGCGCTCGTCGCCGAGCTGGCCGTCGCGAAGACGGGCGACCGCGTCATATTCGTAGAGGCCCTGGACCGCGCGGGTGGTGGATTTGACGTGCCACTCGATCAGCGGCGCGCCTACCGCCTTGGCGATCTCGTGCGCGAGGACGGTCTTGCCGGTGCCGGGCTCGCCCTTGACGAGCAGCGGGCGGCGCAAGGTGACGGCGGCGTTGACCGCGACCTTGAGGTCCTCGGTCGCGACATAGTCGGAGGTTCCGGTAAAGCGCATGAGGGGGCGCTTAGAGCATGCCGTTCGCGAGCGGAAGGCGGCCCTTCGTCGTCCCCGCGCAGGCGGGGGCCTCAGGCGGGGACGCGCTGTTGTCTCCCGAGGTCCCTGCCTTCGCCGGGACGATGAGAGCTCAATACTCCTCCCGCGCCTCGCTCCTCGCCTCGAGCAGGTCGAACAGCGCCCGGTGCTGGAGCAGCAATTGCTCGGACCCGAAGCGGATCGCGCGTTCGGCGGCGGCGCTGCTGGCGGCGAGGCCGAGAACGTCGGCAACGGAGCGCGGATCGGGAAGCGCGCAGGCCGGGACCTCGACCCCGACCCGGGCCGCGGCCTTGTCGAGCAGGGGCCGGAGTTCCTGCCAGTCGGCGACCAGCGCGGTCGCAGCGCCGAGGGCGCAGCCGAGCCGTTCGGAGCGGGCAAGAGTTTCGAGCGCGTGACGCTGAGAGAGAAGCGCAGCCTCCGTCTCGGCCGCGCCAGGCGTGCTGGGGATCGGACCGGAAGCGGAGGTCAGGCGGACAAGGTAAAGCCGCTCGCGCTCGAAGGCGTTGGCGGCGCTTTCCAGCCAGTCGCGGACGGGTCCGGACGCCTCGGCAAGCAGGGCGAGATCGATGAAGCTCGGCTGCCGCCCGTAGATGGCGCACAGGAGATGAACGAAATCGTCGAGGTCGCGCGCCCGGTAGGAGGCAAGCGGACCGGACAGGTCGGCGGCATGGGCATGCACCCGGGCCCCGGCGGCGCTGAGGCGTGCGGCATGGGCGTCGGCCGCCGCACAGGCTTGCTGCCTTGCCACTCCCGATTGCGCCATTTCCTCTCCCCTTCGCAGCAAGACTTGCCGGTTCTGGCGGTCAAGTAGAGGAGGAAGCTATACCGAAGGGCGTAAAGACAGGGTTAGCGGCGCTTTAAGGATCGAACGACCCAACCGTGGAGCGGCCGCCGCTGCTCGTGCGTTCATCTGAGAGCAAGCTTCGCGAGCGTAGCAAAACTTGTCACAAGTTACTGAAGCTGCGGCGTTTTCACTGGCCGAGTGGCCTCCAGGGGTAAGCGGATGATGGGTCGGTTGGGCAAGGCGGCGATGCTTGGAACCGCCATGCTGTCGTTGAGCGCCTGCGTACAGACGCGGCAGATCGCCGACCTGCAGTTCACGCCGCCACAGGGCGACTACAAGCTCCTGGTGATGCGGCCGGACGTGACCGTAGGGTCGGTCAAGGCCGGCGGCCTTACCGAGCCGCGCGCCGACTGGACAGAAACGGCCCGGACGCACCTCGTCACGGCACTGCGCGCCCAGCAGGCGGGGAGGGGCGGGCAGACCACCATTCTTGACCGCCGCGACGCCCTTCCCGGCGTGTCCGCCGACATGGTCGCCGAGCTGGAGCGGCTGCACAATGCGGTCGGAAGTTCGATCGCACTGCACAAGTTCATGGGCTATGAGCTTCCGACCAAGCGGGGGCGCGGCCTCGACTACACGCTCGGCGAGGAAGCGGTGAAGCTCGGCCGGGCGACGAACTACGACTATGCTCTTTTCCTCTATGCCGAAGACAGTTTCGCGGACGGCGGCCGCGTGGCTTTGCAGGTGCTGGGCATTGCCGGTTGCTTTGTCGGTTTCTGTGCGCCCAACATCGGCGGAGGCGGGCAGAGCGCCTACGCGAGCCTCGTCGACCTGCGCACCGGCGAGGTGGTCTGGTTCAACGTCCTCCAGGCCGGAAGCCAGGTGGCGGGCATCAAGTTCGGCGACATCCGCAAGCCAGAAGGCGCGGCGCAGCTGGTCGAGCGGCTGCTTGGCCGAATGAAGCCGGGGAGGGACGTTCGGCGGGCCCAAGCTGCGGCGGGGCAGAACAAGTGAGCAGCGACGTCTCTCGCCGCGCAATGCTGGCCGGGGCCGGTGCCGCCCTTGTCGCCGCGCCAGCCTCGGCCCGCATCCGCCCCGGCAGCATGCAGCCGCTGATCGGCCCCGGCTACAAGCCGGTCGACACGGACGAGAAGGGCCTGTGGGCGCAGATGGAGCGGGTCGAGGAGGAGGTGGCCGGGTCCAACCTCCTCATCAAGGACCCGGAGCTCAACCGCTATCTCCAGGGGCTGATCGGGCGTGTCGGCGGTCCGGCCGCCAAAGACATGCGCATCTATCTTGCGCGCGTGCCCGAGTTCAACGCGATGATGTTTCCGACGGGCTTCACCGTCTTCTTCTCCGGCCTTCTCCTGCGCATGCGCGACGAGGCGCAGCTGGCCGGCGTGATCGCGCACGAGGCAAGCCACTTCCTCCTCAAGCACCAGATCCGCTCCTGGCGCGACATGAAGCGCAAGACCAACATCTTCGCGGCCCTCGCCATGGCGGCTGGCGTAGCGGGCGGGGCGACCGGCACCTACACGGGCGACCTCGTGCGCCTGGCCGAGCTCGGCACCATGCTCACCCTGTTCCGCTACAGCCGGCAGCTCGAAGCGGAGTCGGATGCGCTGGGCCTCAAGCTCATCGCCGACGCAGGCTATTCGCCCATTTCCATGTCGGAGACCTGGGACCAGCTCATCACCGAGCTCGAATGGTCGGCGCGTGAGCGCAGGAAGCGCGTTCGGCGCGACTTCAGCCTGTTCTCCACCCACCCGGCCCCGCGCGAGCGGCTTCGCGACCTCGACCTGTCGGCGCGCGAATATGCGGTCGCGGGCAAGAGCTACGAGCGCGGACGCGAGCGCTACCTCCAGGCGCTCCAGCCCATCCGCCAGACCCTGTTCGAGGATCAGGTTCGTCTCAATGATCCTGGTGCCAGCCAGTATATCGTCGAGACGCTCGCCAAGGATGGCTGGAACGGGCAATTGCTCTTCACCCGCGGCGAGATCCACCGGCTGCGCAACGGACAGGCACATCAGCAGGCGGCGGCGCTCAACTATGCGCAGGCGGTGACCTATCCGGATGCGCCGGCCGACGCATGGCGCTGGCACGGGGTCATGCTGATGAAGCAGGGACGCGAGGCGGAAGGCCGCACCGCGCTCCAGCGCTATCTCGCCATGGCGCCCAACGCCCCCGATGCGCCGTTCGTGCGCCAGATGATCCAGAGCTAGGACCCGCTGCCGATGTCACGATCCAAGTCCCTTGCCATCCTGGCGACGCTTTCGCTGTGCTTGTCGGCCTGCTCGTCGGTGGGCGGGGCAGGCGGTCTCAACAGCCCGTATAATCTCGTCCGGGCGGGGCAGGTCATCAACGTCGGTTCTGGCGCCATGAGCGTCACGGCGCCGCGCAACTGGAACCGTACGGAACGCAGCCTCTTCACCGACGTGCGCTGGGTCGAGGACTGGACGCTGAACGGTCCGTTGCTCGATCAGTTGAGCTTTGTCGCCGGTTTGCCGCACGACAAGCGGCTCGTCCGGCAGGAGCACAAGGCCGACCGGCAGGTGCCCAAGTTCCGCCGCGACATGACGGCTCCGGAAGTCGCCGCCCTGATCGAGACGCTCTACCGGGTGGAAGGCGGCTCGCTCGACTTCCGCACGGTCCAGCTCGCCCCGCGCCCCTTCCTCGCAGCGCCCGGCTTTCAGCTCGACTTCGAGCATCTCGGCGGCGACGAGGTGTGGCGGCGGGGCAGGGCGGTCGGCGCGGTGATCGATGGCAAGCTCTACCTGATGATGGTCGATGCCGCCCGCTCTCATTATTTCGCGCAGGTGCTGCCCGACTTCGAGGCAATGGCAGTAAGCGCGGTCCGGCGGCGCTAGCCGCACTTCGGGCTGGCGTTCCTGCGAAGGACAGGGAAACAAGGTCGCATCGCCGCCGTTGAGCCGGCATGAGCGAACTCAAGAACCTGCCCGAGGTGGATGCAGTTGCTCCGCTGGAGGAACTGGACGCCGCCGTTGCCGACGTGCTGGTTCCTCATGCCGAGCATGGCGCGATCCGCTTTCTGGGGGCGGTTAGCGACCTTAGCGATCAGGAGCCGATCTATGCCGGCTCGGCGGCGATGCTTGCGACGGCGGCGCTGATGCGCGACGGGCCGACCTGGCGGGCAGGAACGCGCATCCTTGCCGCACACCTCCTCGCCACTGGCCTTCGAGGGATCGTCAAGCACCTGGTCGACCGCACCCGCCCGGAGGCCGCAGTCAGGCTCGGCAGATATGTGCTTCGCGAAGGGCAGAAGCATGAAAGCGACTTCAACAGCTTTCCGTCCGGCCATACCGCGGGAGCGGTGGCCGTCGCCCTTGCCGTATCGCGCGAATATCCTGGCGGGCGCGTACCGGCACTCGGCCTCGCGGCCCTGGCCGGCGTCGCGCAGGTGGTGCGCTCCAAACATTATGTGACCGACGTGGTCGCCGGAGCCGTCATTGGCTGGTCAGCAGAAACCCTGATCGACGCGCTGATCCGTAAGGCGCAGCGGGTCTAATCGTTCCCCGGCGAAAGCCGGGGTCCAGTCGTTCTTGTTCAATTGCCCGCTAAGGTCTGGGCCCCGGCTTCCGCCGGGGAGCAGTTCAGCCTACGGGAGAGATGGGCGTACTCGGCGTTTCGGTGCCGGGGGTTGCCGGCGAGGGCACGTCGACCGGAGCCTGGGCCGGAGGCGCCTCTTCGGGCGTGATGCTCGGCTGACCGGGCTGGCTTGGCTGGGCGGGCTCCTGGCCAGGCGAGGGCTCGAAGCCCGGGGCGTCGTCGGGGAAGGGAGGAAGCTGTTGCATGGGTCCTGAAACGCGCCGGAGCGGGTCAAGGGTCCGGCCATGCTTGCCCGTCGGCACGAGCCTGCTATAGGGCCGCCCCGAACGCTCGCGCGGGCGTGGCGGAATTGGTAGACGCGCTGGATTTAGGTTCCAGTATCGCAAGATGTGGGGGTTCGAGTCCCTTCGCCCGCACCACTTTCGCCGCCGGCCGGTCGCGAGCTTGATGAACACTCTTCCCTTTCAACATCTTACCTTAGGAATGTGCGGACCATGCAGAGCGTCGAGATCGAGAATGAGGGCCTGAAGCGGGCCTACAAGCTGACCTTCACGGCAGCCGAGATCGACAGCCGGATCGCCAACGAGGTGAGGCGCATCGCCCCGCAGGTGCGCATGCCCGGCTTCCGTCCCGGCAAGGTGCCTGCCAACCTCATCCGCAAGATGCACGGCGAGGCGCTCCACCAGGACGCGCTGTCGACCACCATCCAGGAAGGCGTGCAGAAGCTGCTCGGCGAGCAGAAGGTGCGTCCGGCGATGCAGCCGCAGGTGGAGCTTGGCGAAGGTTATCAGCCGGGCGCAGACGCCGAAGTGACCGTCCGGCTCGAGGCTCTGCCCGACGTTCCGGCGCCGCAGATCGACGGCCTCAAGCTCGAGCGGCTGGTGGCCGAGGTCGACGAGAGCGCGGTCGACGCGCAGGTCGAGCAGTTCGCCCGCGGGAACAAGCGCTTCGAGGATGCGCCCGAAGGCAAGGCCGCGGAGACCGGCGATCAGGTGGTTATCGACTTCGTCGGCAAGACTTCGGACGGCGTTGCCTTTGAGGGCGGCACCGGTACCGACATGGCGGTCGAGATCGGCTCGGGCACGCTGATCCCGGGCTTCGAGGACCAGCTGGTCGGCGCTACCGTCGGTGAAGAGCGCACGCTCAACGTGACCTTCCCGGCCGATTACCCGGCCGAGAACCTCAAGGGCCAGCCGGCCACCTTCGACATTACCGTCAAGGCCGTGAAGGTCGCCGGCGAGACGAAGATCGACGACGACTTCGCCAAGAACCTCGGGCTCGAGAGCCTCGATCAGCTGAAGGGCCTGCTCCGCGACCAGCAGAGCCAGGAGCTGAACGGCCTCACCCGCACCCACATGAAGCGCCGCCTGCTCGACCAGCTCGCCGCCGCGCACGACTTCGCCGTACCGCCGTCAATGGTCGAGGCCGAATATCGCAACATCATGGCGCAGCTTGAGCATGAGGCCGGTCAGGACGCCGACCCGGCCGCCGCCAAGGCCGAGATCGAGAAGGATTCGGCCGAATATCGCAAGATTGCCGAGCGCCGCGTCCGCTTGGGCCTGCTGCTCTCCGAGATCGGCCAGGCCAATGGCGTCGAAGTGACCCAGCAGGAGATGAACCGGCTGATCGCCCAGGCGGCCCAGCAGTATCAGCCCAAGGACCGCGAGCGCTTCGTCCAGTACATCCAGCAGGAGCCGATGGCTGCCGCCCAGCTGCGCGCCCCGCTCTATGAGGACAAGGTCGTCGACTTCCTCTTCTCCAAGGCGGAGATCAGCG
>ERZ1066118.1930-NODE-1930-length-11232-cov-9.891474_pt1 | contig 11232 bp, 6 predicted proteins | sample MGYA00382765_ERZ1066118 | MGnify/ENA primary metagenome ERZ1066118 (study PRJEB33369, sample SAMEA5778348) | biofilm metagenome | biome: Industrial cooling water; feature: Water cooling tower basin; material: Biofilm | place: United Arab Emirates | collected...
GCGCCACGCTGCCCGCGGGCGGCCCGCCCGGTGAGGTGCCGCCTGGCGGCGGTGCCAGCGGCGGCCCCGGAAGGCCGACCGGCGCGACGGCCAGCAGCGGTCCGCTCACCGCGGCGGCGTCCTCCGTCCACCACGCCTCGACGCCGAACGCGACGGGGAGCGACCACGCGGTGATGTCGTAGAACTCGTACCCCTCGCGCACCCCCTCCTCGCCGCGCCGCCGGTTGCGCCCGAAGCGCGCCTCCTGCCGCCGCGCGAACACCGGGTCGAGCGTCGGCGCGGGCTCGAGGATCGCCCGCGCCAGGCGCCCCTGCGGCTGCGCGAGATCCACCACGTACGCGCCGGCCGCCCAACGCCGTGAGGCGGGGCCGGCGCCTGCCGACGATCCCTGCCCGTAGGCGTGCGCCCGGGCGCTCTCGAACGGCTGCTCGGCGCGCCGCACCTCGATCCCGGCCCGCACGAGCGCCGCGGCCAGCTCGGCGCCGCGCTCCGGGTCGCGCTCGGCGGCGAAGACGAAGCGACGCACCCGCCCGGCGCGCCCGTCCTCGATCGCCCGTCGGCGGAAGGCGAGATAGTCGCGCACCCGCTCCTCGGCGCCGGCGGCGGTGGCCTCGATCGTCGCCATCGCGCTGACCCAGTGCTTGGCGATCCCGTCGCGGAAGGAGAGGAAGGTGCCGTCCTCGCGCCGCCAGAGCGTCCCCTTCCATCCCCCACCGTCGGTCTCGTACGTCATCCCCGTGGCCCCGGTGAGCGACGGCCACGAGTCCCAGTAGCCCGGGTAGTAGAGGTCGAAGTCCGAGCGCACGTAGTACATCCACCCGTGGCGGTCGAACGCCGCGGCGTTCGCGCGGCCGATGCGCGTGAGCCACTTCTCGCTCGCCGCGCCGATGTGCTCGTTGACCGGGCGCGCCGCCGGCGGGAAGAAGTAGTTGGTGGTGTGCCCGTGCTGGTCGACCGCGACCTGCGGGTGCCAGCGCAGCATCCCGCGCATGATCGCCTGCACCTCGGGCTGGCTGCTGGCGATGACGTCGCGGTTCAGGTCGAAGCGATAGTGGTTGAACCGCCCCTGCACGCTCCACGGCTCGTCGTGCTCGAAGCTCGCGTTGTCGGGGTCGCGCCGCGCCACCGAGTTGTACCAGACTGCGAAGCGCTCGTGCCCGTCGGGGTTGGAGCTCGGGTTGAGGATCACGACCGTGGATCGGAGCGCCGCGAGCGTCGCCGGCTCCTCGCTCGCGGCGAGCTGGTAGAGCAGCTGCATCCCGCTCTCGAAGCCCGGCGACTCGTTGCCGTGCACGCTCTCGCTGATCCAGACCACCGCCGGGGTGCGGCGCACGGCGGCCTCGACGTCGGCGTCCGCGGCGCCGCGCGGATCGGCGATCCGGTCGAGGTCGCGCCGGATCTCGTCGAGGCGGGCGATGTTCTCCGGGGCCGAGACGAGGAAGATCCGCATCCGCCGCCCCTCGTGCGTGGCGCCGATCTCCTCGACGCGTACGCGGTCGGGCGCCGCCGCGGCGATCGCCAGGAGGACGCGCTCCTGCTCGGCGTACTGCGTGTTGCGGTCGCCCAGGCGAAAGCCCAGCAGCGCCTCCGGTCGCGGGACCGCGGCGCGATGGGGGCCGCGCGCGTGGAAGTCGAAGGCGCGGTCGTCGCGGAGCGAGTCGCGCAGCGCCGCGCCGATGGGCGGCTGCGCCTGCACGGCCTGCGGCGCGACGGCAGCGAGGGCGGCGGCGGCGGCGACCGCGGCGGCGGACGCGAGCACCAAGCCGAGCCGCCGTGCGGCCGCGTGCCCGGTGGCGTGGGATGGGAGGGGCATGAGGCGGGTGGGGGCGGGAGCGAGGGGAGGAGCGCCGGAAAGCTGGCCGCCCGGGCACATCCCCTCAACCGCCGCGCGGTCGAGCAACCCGGGCTGCGCGCCGCGCCCCGGGCGCCACGCGCGGGCCTGGACACTTGCAACGCTGCAGCGAACCTGTAAGTTAGTGTCGACTAACTAACCTGTGAGTGGAGCACGATGTCGAGCGTCGGGACGGGTCGGAGTGGACGGGGCGGGCGGTGCGTCGGGGCGTTCCGCGCCCCCTCCTCGTCGGCGAGGGTACCGGGTCGAGGCGGCGCCCTGGGGCTCGCCGCCGTGGCGGCGGCGCTGACGGCGCTGGCGGCGACCCCGCCGACGCTCCGGTCGCAGGACGCCGCAACCGGGCGGGGGGAGGGAGCGCGCGTCGTGGTCGGGCGCGTGCTCGACCACCGCGGCGCCCCGGTGAGCGGCGCCCGCGTCGGGCTGGTGGAGCGCCCCGAGGTCGCCACCGCCAGCGGCGTCGACGGACGCTTCGTGCTCCGGGTGCCGTCTGCCGGCGCCGGGGCGACCCTCGTCGCGAGTGGGCTGGGCTACCGGCCGCGTCGGGCGCCGATCGCCGCCTCGGGTGCCGCCTCGGGTGCCGTCGCCCGCGACACGGTGCGGCTCGACCTGACGCTCGAGCGGCTGGCGGTGGGGCTGGCGCCCGTGCAGGTCACCGCGACGCCCAGCGGGCGCGATCCGCTCGCCGTGGCGCAGTCGACCACCACGCTCGACGCCGCGGCGCTGCGGCACGACGGCGGCGCGACGCTCGCCTCCTCGCTCGCGTCGCTCCCCGGGGTGGCGGTGCGCAGCGACGGCCCGGGGGCGAGCATGCCGATCGTCCGCGGGCTGACGGGGGAGCGCATCGTCGTGCTGCACGACGGGGTGCGCGCCAGCGACCTCGCGGCCACCGCGCCCGACCACGGCGTGACGATCGACCCGCTCGCCGCGCGCCGCGTCGAGGTCGTCCGCGGTCCGGCGGCGCTGCTCTACGGCACGAACGCGCTCGGTGGGGTGGTCCACGTGCTCTCCGGGGACGTCCCGCTGGAGCGCCCGGAGCGCGCCGAGCGGGGGGCGACGGTGCAGGGGGAGAGCGCCGTCCCGGGGGCCGGGCTGGCCGCCGACGCCACCATCCCGCTCGGGCGTCCGGGCGCGTCCACCGGGCTGGTGCTGCGCGCCCGCGCCGGAGCGCGCGATCACGGCGACATGCGGCTCGGCGCCGGCGCGGCGTCGGCGCGCCTCGGCAACACGGCGCTCGACGCCCGGCACGGCGCGCTCGGCGTGGGCTGGGTGGGGCACACGCTCGACGCCGGCGTCGCCTACCGCGGCTACGACTTCGCCTACGGGCTGCCGGTCGCCAGCGCCGGCGACGCCCCGGTGCGGCTGGACGGATGGCGCCACGAGCTGCTCGCCCGCGTCGAGTCGCGGCGCGCCGTCGGACCGCTCGCCGGGGCGCGGCTGGAGACGAGCGTGCAGCGCTATGCGCACGCCGAGGTGGTCGACGGCGCCCCGGCGATGCAGCTCGGCGCGACCAGCGCGACGATGCAGGCGATCGCGCGCACGCGCCCGGCGGGGCGGCTGCACGACGGCGCGGTCGGGGTGCTCGCGATCGGGCGGCGCAACGGCGTGGACGGCGAGCTCGCGCTGACCCCGCCGCACGGGGGACGCCTGCTCGGCGCCTTCGCCTTCCAGGAGCTCGCCCTGGGCGATCCGACGCGGCCGCGGCGCGGCGTGCGCGTGCCGTTCGGCGTGCGCTACGACCACGCGCTCGTGGCCGCCGAGCGGAGCGACCGCTTCGGTCCGGCGCGCCGCCGTACCTTCGGCGGGGTCTCGGGCTCCGCGGGGGTGAGCGTGCCGCTCGCCGCCGGCGCCTCGCTCGGGGTGAACGTGGCGCGGGCGCTGCGCGCCCCGAGCGCCGAGGAGCTGTTCTCCGAGGCGGGGCACGCCGGCACCGGCGCCTTCGAGGTGGGGGACCCGACGCTGCGCATGGAGCGGAGCACGGGCGCCGACGCGGTGCTGCGCGTCGACCGCCCGCGGCTGACGGCGCAGCTCTCCGCCCACGCGAACCGCATCACCGACTGGATCGGCCTGTACCCCACCGGGCGGGACACGACGGCCGCCGACGGCGCGGGCGGGACGAAGCAGCTCCCGCTCTTCCGCGTCGCCCAGCGCGACGCCTCGCTGCGCGGCGCCGACGCCTCGCTCGAGCTGCTCGTCGCCGGGAGCGCACGCGGGCGCGGGGTGGTCGCCGGGCTCATGGCCGACGTGATCCGCGGCCGCGACGCGCTGGGCGAGGCGCTCCCCTGGATGCCCAACGCCCGCCTCGGCGCCTCGCTGCGCTACGACGACGGCCGCCTGAGCGCCGGGCTGCGCGCCCGCCACGCGCTGGCGCAGCGCACCGTCGCCGCCGAGGAGGTCCCCACCCCCGGCTACACGCTCCTCGACCTGCACCTCTCCCGCCGCCTCACCATCGGCGGCCACACCCAGCACCTGATGCTCCGCGTCGACAACCTCACGGACGTGCTCTGGCGCGACGCCGCGAGCCGCATCAAGTCCTTCGCCCCGGGCATGGGGAGGAATGCGGTTGTGGGAACGTGGTTCAGGTTCTGAAGGCTGGGAACGCGCTCGCGTGCTCGGTCGCCGGCTCTGCCGGCGCCTCGCGCGCTCGCTGGAACCAGCTCCGCGGCTGTCGCCGCTTCGCTGGAACGCGCTCGCCGGCCGCGTAGCGGCGGCTCGCTGGAACGTAGGGCACTTTCAGCTGACTACCGCTGTTCGGGGAGGGCGGCCGACGCGCCGTGGGCGCGTCGCGGGTGCCGCAGTTCGCCGACACCGGTCGTTCGTTCCAGCGCCCCTGCCAAGGGGCGCGCGTTCCAGCGAAGCGGCAAGCAGCCGCGGAGCGCGTTCCAGGAAGCGAGGGCGGCAGCGACCGCCCGAGCGACCGCGTTCCCGGGGTAAGGCGTTCCCGACCCCTAAAACTCTATTTGCGTTCCGAGTTCGACGACGCGATTGGGGGGGATGTTGAAGAACTCCGTGGCGGAGCGGGCGTTGCGCGACATGATCACGAAGAGCTGCTTGCGCCAGCGCCCCATGCGCCCCGTTCCGGTCGGCAGGAGCCGCTCGCGCCCGAGGTAGTACGACGTCTCCAGCGGGCGGGCGCGGATGCCGCGGGCGGCGAGGAACTTCATGATCTCGGGGACGTTCGGGCGCTCCATGAAGCCGTAGGTCGCGGTGACGCGCCAGAAGCTCTGCCCGAGCTCCTCGACGTCGAGCGTCTCCTCCTCGTCCACGTCGGGGACGTCGGCGGTGCGGATGGAGAGCAGGATCACCTGCTCGTGCAGCACCTTGTTGTGCTTCAGGTGATGCAGCAGCACCACCGGGGCGCCGTCGTTGGTCGACGTCATGAACACCGCCGTCCCCGGCACGCGCGGCGGCTTGCGGCGGGCGACGTCGGCGATGAACTGCGCCATCGGCAGCGTCGCGCCCTGGAGCTTCGACTGCAGGAGGGCGCGCCCCGCCTTCCACGTCTGCATGACGGTGTACAGGACGACGCCGATGAGCAGCGGCACCCAGCCGCCCTGGGCGATCTTGAGGACGTTGGCCCCGAGGAAGGCGAGGTCGATGACGAGGAAGGCGATCGCCAGCGAGGCCGCCTGCCACGCCGGCCACTGCCAGCGCTGCCGCGCGACGATGTAGAAGAGCAGCGTCGTGATCGCCATCGTCCCGGTGACGGCGATGCCGTAGGCGGCCGCCAGGGCGCTCGCCGTCTGGAAGCCGACGACCACCAGCACCGTGCCCACGGCGAGCGCCGTGTTCACCTCGGGGATGTAGATCTGCCCCGCCGCCGCCTCCGACGTGTGGCGGATGTCCAGGCGCGGGATGAAGCCGAGCTGCACCCCCTGCTGGGTCAGCGAGAACGCCCCCGAGATCAGCGCCTGCGAGGCGATCACCGCCGCGGCGATCGCCAGCAGGAGCAGCGGGATCTGCAGCGACGCCGGCGCCAGCAGGTAGAACGGGTTCTCCGCCGCCTTCGGGTCGCCGAGCAGCAGCGCACCCTGGCCGAAGTAGTTGAGCAGGAGCGACGGGAAGACGAGCGCCCCCCACGCGAGGCGGATCGGGCGCTTGCCGAAGTGCCCCATGTCGGCGTACAGCGCCTCGGCGCCGGTCACCGCGAGCACCACCGAGCCGAGGATCACGAAGGCGTGGAAGCGGTGCTCGAGGAAGAACTGCACGGCGTACCCGGGCCACAGCGAGCGCACCACCTCGGGGTGGTGGCGGAAGGCGAGCACGCCGAGCACCGCGAGCGTCGCGAACCACACGAGCATGATCGGCCCGAACGCCTTGCCGACGCGCTCCGTCCCCTGCCGCTGCACCCAGAACAGGGTGACGATGATCACCACGGTGATCGCGACGATCCATCGATCGAGCGCCGGGGCGATGACGTTCAGCCCCTCGAGCGCGCCGAGCACCGAGACGGCCGGGGTGATGACGCCGTCCCCGTAGAGGAGTGCCGCCCCGAACAGCCCGAGCCCGACGATGACCGCCCGCGCCACGCGGTCGCGATCTCGGCGCGTCTGCTGCAGGATGAGCGCGAGCAGCGCGAGGATCCCTCCCTCGCCCTTGTTGTCGGCGCGCATGATGCAGGCGACGTACTTGATCGTGACGACGAGCGTCAGCGCCCAGACGATGAGCGAGAGCACGCCGTAGATGTTGGCCGGCGTCACCGGGACCGCGTGCGGGCCGTAGAAGCACTCCTTGAAGGCGTACAGCGGGCTGGTGCCGATGTCGCCGTAGACGACGCCGAGCGCCGTGAGCGTCAGGAGCGCGAGCCGTCCCCCCGTCGGGTGCGCGTCGGCGCGGTGGTGCTGCCCGTGCCCCTGCCCCTTGCTCCCCGCTGCCGGCGCCGCGCCGGGCGGTGCGGTGCTGGGCGGTGCGGCCCCGGGCGCGGTGGACGGGGGCAGGGCCGCAGCCGCGGTGCCGTTCGTGGCGGCCGCAGCGGTGCTCGGGGTCGGCCCCGCGTCACCGTGCGGGCGGTCGGCAGCGGGAGTGGCCGCGGGAGTGGCCGCGGGAGCGGCGGCGGGGAGGGGCGGGCGATCGGCGCTGCGATCGCCCGCCGGCTGACTTGAGGGCTCGGCGGGCGGCGGCTCGGTGCCGCTCGCCGCATCGGACGGCGTGGGAAGATCGGCTGACATGCAGCGAAGGTCGGGGCATGGCCCGGGGCGCGCCAGACGGCGCGCCTCCGACGGCGGGCGGCGCGCGGCGGACCCGAGACGGCGCTCCCCCGAGGTGGGGCCGGCTCGGGCGCACACGCCCCGGCGGGGAAGGCGATGCAAGAAGCGGGTCGCGCGGCACCCCTGGTCGCCGCGCCGCCGCTCGCCCATGCCCCGCGGCGCTGGCCGCGCCGGTGGCCGTGCCGCTACTCGCGCCCGCCCGAGTGGTCCTTCGCCTCGAGCTGCCGCATGCGCGCCAGATAGACGTCGTAGCGGCGCCGCTGCTCGTCGCTCAGCCGCGTCCGGATCTGCGCCCGGGCGCTCTCGCGCGCCGCCTCGATCTGCGGGCGCATCGGCGCGACGATCGAGTCGATGATCCGGTGCCGCTCGTCGAGGATCGAGTCGACCGCGGCGCGCTGTGCCGCGGAGAGCACGAGCTCGGCGGCGAAGGCGTCGAGCGCCCCGCCCGCGCCCGCGGTCGCGGCGGCCACCGTGGCGCGCGACCGCCCCGCCGGGAGCGCCCCCGCGGTGCTCTGCCAGGTGAGCCCGAGCGCGAGGCCCACCGCGAACGCTCCGACGAGCACCATCGCCGCGAGCTGCTTGGAGCGCTCCATCGCCCGGCTCAGTCGGGGAGCACGAAGCGGAACGTCGCCTCGCGGCGCACGCGCCGCTCGGCGTCGGGATCGGGGGTGACGCGCGCCGGCGCCGGCACCGGCTCCACGAGGCCACGCCCGGGGTGCAGCGGACGCCGCTTCTCGACCCCCGGCTGCAGCAGCTCCCGCGCCTCCTTCTCGGCGCGCGCTCCCGGCGGCAGGGCGCTGTCGCCCGAGAGCAGGTCGAGCACGCGGGCGATCTCGGGGTCGAGCGACTCGACGGGAAGGCCGGCCGCAGGGAAGGGAGCCGTGCTCGGGCGCCCGAGCGCCCGCGGCGCCGCCGCGACCGACCGGCTGGCGCGCCCCTGCACGTGCGCCGCCCCGACGAGCCCGAGCAGCACCGCCGCCGCGGCCAGCCCCGGACGGCTCCACCGCGCCAGCGCCTGCCACCACTCGAGCGCGACCGGCTCGCCGCGCCGCGCGGCCGCGGCCCCCGACCGGACGGCGGCGACGATGCGCGCCTCGAACTCGTCCCAGTAGCCGTCGCCGGGCGCGGCGTACAGGGCGCGCAGCTCGCGCGCCAGCGGATCGTCGGGCGCCAGCGGCGCATCGGCGGCGCGGCGACGCCGCGCCCACTCGGGAAGGGCGCGCATCACAGATCCCTCCGCAGCTCGCCGAGCTGCCGCCGCAGCGCCGCCCGGGCGTGATGCAGGTCGGAGCGCGCGGTGCCCTCGGGGATCCCGAGCATCGCGCCGATCTCGGCGTGCTTGAACCCCTGCACGTCGTGCAGCACGATCACCGCGCGCTGCCGCTCGGTCAGCCGCCCAAGCCCCGCCCGCAGCCGGTCGCGCAGCTCGTCGCTCTCGGCGGCGTCGCGCTGCGGGCGCGGCGAGGCCACGGTCTCGGGGAGCTCGTCGGCGTCGCGCACCTTGCGCCGCCGGGCGATGTCGAGCGACGCGTTCGCGACGATCCGGTGCAGCCACGCCCCGAACGCCTGCTCCGGGCGGAAGCGGTCGAGCGCCCGGTAGGCGTGGAGGAAGGCCTCCTGCACGGCGTCCTCGGCGTCCTCGTGGGTCAGCACGATCGCGCGCGCCACCGCGTAGGCCCGCCGCTGGTGCAGCCGCACGAGCCCGGCGAAGGCGTGCGTGTCGCCCGCCTGCGCGGCGAGGACGAGCATCCGCTCCGCCTCCGCCGCCTCGGCGCGGGTCGCGTCGTAGGCGCTCACCGGAGCGGCCGCGCCGAGCGTCGGCGGCGTCACCCCGGCCTCGATCGGCAGCGGCAGGTGCACCGGCTCAGCCACGCGCTCGCCCTCGCGCGCGCCGGGTGCTTCGGGCGCTTCCGGCCGGACGGCGCTCCGCGCCGGAGGGCGTCGAACACCCGGGCTCGGCAGGGCGAGCCCGCCGAGCGGGAGGGAGAGCGCGGTGGCGTGTGACATCGGCTGGGCGACAGGTGGACTCGCCCGGGACAACGCACGTCGCGCCCGGAACGTTGATCGCCCGCGATCGCGCGCCCGCGCGGTGCCGGCGCGTCACAGCCCGAGCGCCTCCGCCTCGCCCTGCATCGCGGCGACCACGAAGGCGACGTGGGCGTCGAGCTCCACGCCGAGCTCGGCGGCGCCCTGCACCACGTCGTCGCGGCTCACCCCGCGCGCGAACGCCTTGTCCTTCATCTTCCGCCGCACGCCGGCGGCGTCGACGTCGCGCACGCTCCGGCTCGGCTTGACGAGCGCCGTGGCCGTGACCAGCCCGGTCAGCTCGTCGACCGCGAACAGCGTGCGGGCCATGGGCGTGGTGCGCGCCACCCCGGTGTACTCGGCGTGCCCGAGGATCGCCTCGCAGACGTCCTCCGGGTAGCCGCGCTCGCGCAGCAGCCGGACCCCCGCGCTCGGGTGCTCCTCCGTCGGCGAGCGGGTGGCGTTCGGCCACCGCTCGTAGTCGAAGTCGTGCAGCAGTCCGGCCATCCCCCAGCGCTCCTCGTCGGCGCCGAAGTGCCGGGCGTAGGCGCGCATGGCGGCCTCGACGGCCAGCATGTGCTTCCGCAGCGACTCGGACTGGGTGTACTCGTGGACGAGCGCGAGCGCGTCGGCGCGAGTGGGCATGGCCTCCCGGGACGGGGCATCGAACACGGGACCGCCGTCGATCGCAGGGGCGGACGGCGTGTAAGGTAACGCCCGGGCGAGGACGTTCCCACCCGGCTCCTCCATCTCGCCCCTGCCGTCGCCCCCGGCGGCTCCCGCTACCTTCCCCTGGTGTCGCCGACCGCTCACTCCCACGCCCGGCCCCCGCACCCGGCACCGTCGAGCGCCACCGAGGAGGGCGGAGGGCTGGCGACGGGCACGCTCGTGCTCGGCGCGTCCTTCGCCGCCCTCGAGTTCCTCTACCAGCTCGCCCGGCGCGTCGGACGGCTCGCGCCGGGGGAGCTCACGGTGGTCGAGCCGCGCGCCGAGCACGAGTACGTCCCGCTGGTGCACGAGCTCGTGAGCGGCGCGGCGCACCCGGCGACGCTCCGCTTCGACGCGGCCGGCTTCTGCCGGTCGCTCGGCGCCACCTTCGTCGACGCGGCGGCCGTGGCGATCGACCCGGGGGCGCGCACCGTCGCGCTCGGCGACGGGCGGACGATCGCCTTCGACCGGCTGGTCGTCGCCGTCGGGAGCGAGGTCGCCGTCCCTGCCGGGCTCGTGGACGACGCGGTGCTCGGGGCGAAGTGGGCGAGCGACGCGCGGCGCCTGCGCCAGCGTGTCGCCGTCGCCGCGCGCGAGGGGAGCGGCGAGCCGGTGCCGGTGGTGGTCGTCGGCGCCGGGCTCACCGGGACCGAGTGGAGCGCCGAGCTCGCCGGGCGGGGCGCCGGCGGCGTGCGGGCCGCGGTGACGCTCGTCGACGCCGCGCCGCGCGTCCTCCCGACCTTCCACCCCGCCGTCGCCGGGCGTGCCGAACGGGTGCTGCGCGCCCGGGGCGTGCGCCTGGCGCTCGGGCGCGGCGTGCGTCGCGTGGCCGGCGGCTCGGTCGTGCTCGACGACGGAGAGGTGCTCCCGGCCGCGGCGGTGCTCTGGGCCGGCGGCGTGCGCCCGGCGGCGTGGCTGCGCGGCGCCGGGCTCCCGCTCGGCGCGCGCGGACACCTCGAGGTCACCCCGCGCCTCGTCGTGCGCGGCGCCGGGGGACCGCTGCCGGGGATCTACGCCATCGGCGACGCGGCGCGCGTCGTCGGCGCCGACGGGCGCGAGTGGCCGACGATGGTCCGGGCGATCGAGGCGATCTGGCAGGGCACGCTGCTGGCGCGCCGCCTGGCCGGCGGGTGGGGCGACGACGACGGGCCGGCGCACCGGCTGCGGCGCGACTTCTTCCACGGCGTCTCGCTCGGCCCCGGCCACTCGCTCGTCGTCCACGGCCGGTGGTGGCTGGACCTCCCCGCCTTCGTCGGCTTCCGCCGCTTCCTGCGCTGGGGCTACTACCTCCGCTTCCGACTGCTGGCCCGCTGGCTGCGCGCCCGCCCGGCGCGGGCGACCCTCGCCGCACCGCGACCGTCGCTCCCCGGGGCGCCCGGCCGCGGCGCCGGTGCGGGCGACGCGCGGGCGGAACGCGAGGGAGCGGCGCGCGAGGGAGCGGCG
>ERZ1066118.1932-NODE-1932-length-11224-cov-6.353837_pt1 | contig 11224 bp, 10 predicted proteins | sample MGYA00382765_ERZ1066118 | MGnify/ENA primary metagenome ERZ1066118 (study PRJEB33369, sample SAMEA5778348) | biofilm metagenome | biome: Industrial cooling water; feature: Water cooling tower basin; material: Biofilm | place: United Arab Emirates | collected...
GAGATCACTTTGTTCGGTTTTTTGGAAGTTGGATAGTTCCTTAGAAGAATAATTCTCAAAACCTTTACACTCCAAACTATGTCTGAACCCCAAAACTCCGAAAATGATGGCGGTGAAGTGCTGGAAGGTCAAGTCGTCGGTGGAAATGAGCCGAGCGAGCCGTTTTCGGAAAAACCGTTTTCTGCGATTTTAGTCCGCGCCTCCCATGTCGGCCAAAAATCCGAAGCGAACCCGGCTTTGGTCTATCTGGCGTCTCTAGCGCCTTCGGGTCGGCGCACGATGCGTGGGAAATTAGAAAGCGTGTGCGAACTGCTCACCGGCAAGCGGGATTTAACGCTCGTGCCCTGGCATTTGCTGAGATATGAACACGTCGCCGCGATTCGGGCGCGGTTGGAAGAACGCGGTTTGGCGCCCGCTTCGATTAACGCCACGCTTTACGCTTTGCGCGGAGTCAGCAAAGCCGCCTGGAATCTGGAACTCTTGAGCGCCGACGACTTGGGGCGTATTCGCAATGTCGTGCCAGTGCGCGGTTCGAGACTTCCCGCCGGGAGAAGTCTTTCGAGCGGTGAACTTTCAGCTCTTCTCGGTGCCTGTGAAAATGGCGCGCATCCACACAAGCGCCAATCACAGCAATCGGGCGAGGTTTCCGGCGCCCGCGATGCCGCGCTTTTGGGGGTGCTTTATACCGGGGGCCTTCGGCGAAGCGAGGTTTGTGACTTGCAATTATCTGATTACGACGCCGAAACGGGCGCCCTGAAAGTGCGTGGCAAAGGCAACAAAGAACGTATGGTCTACTTGCCCGTTGCTGCGAGCGAGGCGCTTTCTGATTGGCTCGATTTGCGAGGAAATCACGAGGGCGCGCTGTTCCAACCGGTGCGAAAAAACGGCGCTATATATAAGGATGGAAAACTCACTGATACCGCCGTTTACAAAGCCCTCAAAAAGCGCGGTTTGCAAGCCGGAGTGAGGAGTTTTTCGCCCCACGATTTGCGCCGGACTTTTGTTGGCGACCTGCTCGAACGCGGCGCCGACATCGTAACCGTTCAGCAGTTGGCCGGACACGCTTCGGTTTCCACCACCGCCCGCTATGACAGGCGCGGCGAGGAAACTAAAAAACGCGCTTCTCATTCGCTGCATCTGCCGTATAAAAGCAGAAATTAGAGAAGGACACCGCCGATTTGGAACTTTCTTTGATGCAAGGCGTTGAATAGGGGGCTGGGGTAAAGCTACACTCTTTTTCAATGCACACGTTCAAACGCCAATGGCTTCGAGGTCGGGCGGCAATGGCACTTTTTGCCATGCTCGCTGTTCTCACCTCGCCCGTTTTGGCGTTTGCCTGTTGCTGTCAGACCCAGGCTGCCGCCTCCGATGTCTTAATTCACGAAGGTTGCGAAGGTCATGAAGGGGCTTTAGCGGCGCATAGGCCGTCCTCGCCATCGTCTCACGCGCAAACGACACCTCAGGATGGCCCATGCCTCCAAAATGTGTGTAGTTGCGTTCACAGCGATATATCCGCGCTTGTTATCAACGAAGGAACAAACGCTTCTGTGTTTTCCCCACTGGTTTTGGGTGTGCCGATTCAGGTTGCCCAGATTGATTTTCAGATTCCTTCGGCGGTGAAATTTGCGTTTGCATCCAACGCGGCGCGACCTCGAGGTCCCAGTGCGTCCCATCAAACGGGTCGCGCTCCACCCGTTGTTAGCCTTTGAGCTAACAACGCGGTTTTGCGCGCCCTTCTTGGCGCTTTTCACCCTTAAAAACCCGTTTTTAGCTCCTGACACGGCTTGGCCTTGCGTCGCGCGTCGCGCCCAGCCGCTTCATTGTCACGCGCATTCCTCATTTGGAGCTAAGAATGAAAAATCACACTCGCGTCGCCCGCCGCCTTCTTGCGGGCCTGTTCGTCACCACTCTGCTGGTGCCCGTTGCTGCCATCCGTCCCGTGTTCGCGCATGAAGCGCCCTGCCCGTATTGCGGCATGACGATCACGCAGGACACACCCACTCAGGACAACGAAGTCGCGCTCAAAGTCGGGCGCAAGCGCATCGAATACAAGTGCGTTTACTGCGCCCTCGCCGATGCCAACACCGAGTATCAAGGCGATTTGAGCATCCTGGCGCCTTCGGAAAAGAAGGGCGAGCCGGTTATGCTCATGCGCGAAGGCGGCAAATGGTCGGCGATGCCCGCCGCGCCGTATTTCGTGTCGGCGACGGCTCTCAAGCACAAAGTCTGTCAGGCCCAGGCGCGCGCGTTCACCACCAAAGACGCCGCGCAAGCCTACATCGACGCCAACAAGGACACGCTTGCGGACGCCAAACCGCTCACGCTTGATGAAATGGTGCAACTCGCTTCGGGCGATGCTGCCCATGCCACTCACACCAAATAACGCCTGAAATCCATCGGGTGCCTTTCTGCTGTGCGCGTTTGCTTTTCGTAGCGCGCCCTCCACTGTCGCCCCTTCTGGCGGCACTCACACCACCAAAATGAAAATTCAAATCGCAACTCGCGCGCTCGTTGTGGGCGCTCTGGCGGTCGTCTCGACCATTTCTGTTCCGGCCCTGGGCCTTCGTCCCGCGATGGCGCACTCGGCGCCCTGCCCCTACTGCTCGATGACGCTTTCCGATGACACCGCTTCGGTGCTCAAAATCGGGCGCAAACGCATCGAATACAAATGCGCTTACTGTGCGCTGGCCGAAGCCAAAACCGAATACCCGTCCGGCGACCTTTCGGTGACTTCGCCCAGCGAAAAGAAGGGCCAGCCCGTTGTCGCCAAGCGCATCGGCGGCAAATGGAGCGTTTTGCCCGCGACGGCTTTTTACGTTTCGCCCGCCAAGCTCAAGCACAAAACCTGTCAGGCCCAGTCGCGCGCCTTCACCACCAAAGCCGCCGCAACTGCGTTCGCCAAAGACAATGGCGGCATGGTGATGACCCTCGCGCAGATGAACGCGATGGCCAAGTAAGCCCGACCCAATCACGCAACTTCAACCGGCGGGCATGCACGTTGTGGCGCCCGCCCTTCACCCAATGAAACACACACTTTACGCAACCGCGCTGCTGGGAGTTGGCCTCGCTTTGAGCGCATCCGCTCAAGCCGCGCCAGTTCGTTTGGCGCATAACGGCGAGGTGCATCCCGAAAAGAAGCCCGCCGAAAAAGCGCCCGTCATGTCTCCCATGCCGGGAATGAATCACGGTGGAATGGCAATGCCGCAAACGGCGCTCGCTTCAAATGCTCGCGCACTTCCGGCCTTGCCCGTCAATCTTCCGTCGTGGCTCCGCTCGAACAAAAACAACGAGATTTTCTACAAGCGCGGGCCTTACAACTTCGCCATCTACGACATTCCCGCCCTCGCGCGCGACATGAACGGCGTAGCGACGGGACACGCCCTCGCCTACGAAGCCCTCGTCACGGGCCGCGAAGCCCAGCTCGAAACGACGGTCTTCAATCAGATTGACCGCGTGTTGAAAAACCCGCCCAAGCTGATGCCCGCCGAAAAAGCCCTCTCGCCGACTTTCGGGCGGCGCTACGGCGTGTTGGAACTGGTTTTCGACTGGACGCACGTTTCGCACGCGCAAACCGTTGACAACTTCGTTTCGACCTGGACGGACAACGCGGGCAAAGACCGCGAAACCGACGCCATCTGGAACTACTACAAAGAAGAGGGCGCGCCCTTTCTCATCACCGGCTTGCCGATGAACATGGGATGGCTCGACTCGCAGCCGTATTCGGGCGCCTTTCGCCGCAAATATCCCAAAGTCAACGCGCTGTTTTGGGGCTATCACTGGCTGCAAACGAGCGTTTACGACGGACTGCGCGGCAAAACACTCGACGAGCAAAAAGCGATGTATGACATCATGGGCAAACGTTACCGCGAGGTTGAACTCTACGACACCAAGCGCCCGTTCATGCCGATGATGGCCGAAACCAGCCCGATTTTCTCGGAGAAATATCCCGAAATCGCCAACGCCTTCGACAACCTACACATGTTGCACGACATGGTGAACGATATTTTGGCGACTGATTGGATGAGCGAATCGCAGAAAAAAGAACAAATCAAACGCGCGGTTTTCATCATGTCGCCCGACGCTCACAAAGGGTGCAAACCCGGCGAAAACAAGGGCGTGATTGACGGCGTTTCGCACGACCACCGTTTCATGGAAGGAATGCCCGGAATGGGCATGATGAAAGACGGCGTTTCCGATCATGGCGCGATGAACATGGCCCCCGGCGGCGCCATGAATCACGGCGGCATGGACATGGGCGCCACCAATATGAGCGCCCCTGCCACAACGAAGGCGACCATCCAAACCGTGTCGGCTCCGGCTTCGGGCGATGCCACAGCCGAAGCGTTCGACCCCACGAAATTGATGTGGATGAACCGCATGGGCTGGATGAACATGAGCCAGTGCCACCACTGCTCGATGCCGCTCACCGACAACGGAACCGGCGATGGCGCGTGGCGCGCTTCGACGCTTTCGGCAGAAGGTTGGACGATGCGCGTTCGCTGTGCGCTGTGCGCGCGCGACATGAGCGCCGAAACCAAGGGCAAAGTGATTTTGAGCCTTTCAACCGAAGACCCGCAAAAACGAGTCGTCGTGTTTGGCGATGAAAACGGCAACCTGACGACCCAATACAAAGGCGCGGTGTTTTTGGAAGAAAAAGCCGGACACCCGCGCTGCAATCAGTGGTCGCAAGCCTTTTCCAGCCGCGCCGCGTTCGATGCTTACGTGAAGGCCAACCCGAAATTCGCCGACGCCAAAGCCTTGTCGTTCGAGGAGTGGGCCAGCGTCGAAGCCGCCGGAACGCCCGAAACCTACGACAAAGAAGAAGGCCCGGTCAAAAACCCCTACGCCGATGATTTGAAAGCGCGCGGCATCAACCCCGAGGAAATCGAAACTCGATGAAATTCTCTTCTTTTCTGATTCTCGGTGGCCTTCTCGCGGTCGCGGCATGGCCCGCCCTCGCGGTTGATCACGACAACATTGACGCGGGGCGCCCGCTCGATTTCGATGACGCCGAAACCATTGCTTTCAAAGAAAAAGCGATTGAATTTGGCGGCGCCGTTGCCAAACCGCGCGACGGCAAGGTCGGTTTGGGCGGCGAAGCCGAGTTTCTCTATGGCTTCGCCAAAAACTGGCACCTCAACGTAGGCCTTGACCCGTCTTACCTCGCGGAAAACGGCGGAAAACGGCGATTCGATATTGGCAACGTTGGCATTGGCGTTCAGCATAACTTCAACCGCGAAACCGAATCTTCGCCCGCGTTTGGCTTTCGCGCCGACGCCTACTTGCCGACCGGACGCGGTTCGAGCGGAACCGATTTTCGTCTGCGCGGCATCGCCTCGAAAAAATTCGGCACCTACGGGCGCCTTCATCTCAACGCCGATTTGAACGTGAACAACAGTCCCGCCGCCGGTGAGCGCAAGACGCTTCCGGGTGTAATTCTGGGCTACTCGGTTCCGCTTGGGTTTCCGACGCGCTTTGACCGCACGCTCGTAACGCAACTGGGCTACCGCGCCAATCCCGAAAGCGGGCGCAGTGGTCTGGTTAATATCGGCATCGGCCTTCGCAAACAAGTCACGCCCCGCGCGGTGTTCGACATCGGTGTGAAAAGCGACATCGCGGGCAGTGGAAATGCGCGCGAAAGTTACCGTCTCATCGCGGGTTATTCGACGGCGTTTTAGGAAGCGCCTCGCTCTGGAGACAACATGAAAATCACAAAAATCACAATTTTGACAGCCGCGTTGCTGTCGGTGGGAATCGGCGGCATCGCTCCGGCGGCGTTCGCTCATGGCGACGGGCCAGCGCCCGCGAAACCGGCTCCCGCGCCCGATGCAGCGACGGTCGCTTCTTTTGAAGGCGCCGCGAAAATCTGGGCCGACGTGCTGACCGGACGCCAAGAGTTAGAAACGACCGTCACCGCGAAAAAGTGGGGCGAAGTTCACGAAGCCGCTTTCAACCTGCGCGACGATGTGCGGCTCTTGCCCGCTCAATCGAAGGCACTGGAAGAAAAGCATCAAACCCGGTTGAGCGGTTACGTCAAAGAAGTGGATGCTCTCGCCGAACAACTGGACGCGGCGGGCGATGGGGGTAACGGCGCCCAGGTCGAAAAGCTGCAAAAGTCGCTGCACAAGGTGCTGGGCCAAATCGCCAAGCTCTATCCCAGGGGCGTTTTGCCGTCGGGTGCTGCTGGCCACACCGCAAATGGCCACCCCGAAGGCCATAAATAAACCAATTACGATGAAAATTTCTCGACTTTCCCTTGTCGCCGGGGCGATTTTGGCGACTGGCGTTTGGAGCGGCCTTCCGGCCCATGCCCAAATGGAAGGCATGGATATGGGCGGCATGGACATGGGCGCCAAGCCCGCCGCTGCCGGTAATTTCGCTGCCGCACAAAAGACGTGGAGCGAAGTTCGTCAGCAAGCCAACGACCTCAACGCGCTGATTTCGGCCAACAAACTCGAAGGCGTTCACGATGCGGCGCTTTCTCTGCGCGATACGGTGCGCGAACTGCGTTTCGGCTGGGGCGGCTTGAGCGAATCGCAGCGCAAAATCGCCGACGATGGCATCCGCAAAATTGACGGTTTGCTCGATTCGCTGCACGAACACGCTGACCACAACAACCCGCGCGGCGTGGCCGTTGACCATCGCAAACTGCGCGTGTTGCTCGATCAAATCGCGGGCGCCTTTCCCCAGGGAACGCTGCAAAAAGTCGGGCCGCTCGTGGCAACGGGGCCGGTCAAAGACCCGTTCTGCCGCATGACCGTTGACCCCGCAACCGCCGCCGCCAAAGTCGCGTATGGCGGACAAACTTACTATTTCTGCGCGGCGAGCGAGGCGCAGGATTTCAAGAAAAATCCGGCGCCTTATGTCGCGCTTTACGATGAAATCGCGTGGGGCAAACCGCGTCAGTTCACGGTTTCTGTCGCGCCCACCAACGGGGCAAAACAGGCGGGCCGCGAAGCGCATCTGGTGTTCGCGGTTCGGGAAAAGGGCCAAACCGCGCTCGCCAAGGAGTTTCAACTCGTTCACGAGAAGAAATACCATCTCATCGCGGTGAGCGACGATTTGAGTTGGTTCGCCCACATTCACCCCAACCAGGCGCCTGATGGCCGCTTTTACCTGCGCCAAACCTTTCCGCGCGACGGACGCTACTGGCTTTACTCGGATTTCACGCCCGCCAACGGCTCCAATACCGTTGTTCGAAGCGAAATTCGCGTCGGCGACGGGCGTAACCGCACGCCGCAAAAGTTGGTGGCCGACCAATCGCTTTCCAAAACGGTGAATGGTGTGCGCGTGGATTTGAAACTCAACGCGCCGCTCCAGGCCGGAAAACAGGCGCTGCTTTCTTACACTCTGTCGCGCAACGGCCAGCCCGTCACCAACATGACGCCTTATCTGGCGGCGATGGGGCATATGATGGCGATTTCGCAGGACGGCATGGGAGCGGTTCACACTCACACCGTGAGCGCGGGCAGCGACCCCGTGACCGGCCTGACAGTCACGCCGCAAATGTCCACCGCTAAAGGCCCCACCCAAAGTTTCAAGCTCGAATTGCCAACCGGCGGTTTATATCGCATCTGGGCGCAATTCGGCATTAACGGCCAAATTTTGACCGTTCCATTTACCTTCAACGTGAAGGAAAACCCCAACATGAAAACCACCACCAAACTCGCGGCTCTGGCCGCCACTGCCGCGCCGATGATGGGTGCTTCGGTTCCCGCGCAAGCCGGTCCCGGACATGACCACAAAAAAGCGCAGAAAATCACCGTTTCGCTGCCCCAGGGCTACAAAAGCGGCGCAGCCACCGTCAAAGCCGGACACCCGGTCGCCCTGACGTTCAAATTAGCCAGTGACGCCGGTTGCGGCAACACGATTTCGGTTCCCGCCGCCAAATGGACGAAAACGCTCCAGGTCGGTCAAAGCGCCACCGTGGTTTACACGCCCAAAAAGAGCGGCCCGCTGAACTTTCAATGCGGCATGGGCCACATGAAAGGGGCGCTGAGCGTGAAATAAACGAAGCGGGCCGAGTCGAATGGCTCGCCAACTCTTGAGATGAGCTTCAAAGGGCGCTGTGTGCGCGTCGCCTCGCTGGTGTGGGTGCTGTATTTCATTACGGCATTTACGACCTTTGCGACCCACACACACGCGCCCGACGAAGAACACGCGACACACAAGTGTGTGCTGTGTTTGGCGCAGCATCAGATTTTGGCCGCGCAAGCGGCACCGGAATTTGTTTTTGTCGCGCCGGTTTTGACATGGGGCGTAGCGCAGTGGCAAGGAGCTACCCCGCGCCCTTTTGTTGCCGATGTTCCCACGGGAAAGTCTTCTCGCGGGCCACCTGAAAATGTGACGTTTTCGCTCACTTCAAATCAGGAACATCTCAACATGACACTCAAAATCACCCATTCCAAGGCCGGTCGGCCTCGGCTCGGCTTCACTCAGCCGAACGGCTTCACCCTTGTGGAGCTTCTCGTCGTTATCGCCATCATTGCGATTCTCGCGGCGATTTTGTTTCCCGTCTTTGGACGCGCGCGGGAAAATGCGCGGCGTTCAAGCTGCCAATCCAACCTCAAACAGATTGGAATTGCGATGGCGCAATACCAACAGGATTACGACGAACGCACTCTGGTCGTGGATGAAGACACCGGTTATAGCTGGTTTGGCCCAATTCAGCCTTACATCAAAAGCGAACAGGTTTTTCGTTGTCCCTCGCTGTCCGAAACCTGGACGCCGCCCAGCGACCGCCCCAACAGCGATTACGCCATGACCGGCTACTTCACGCACGCCCTACCGATTGCGCTCTTTCAAAACACGGCAGAGCAAATCGCTATGGCCGAACGCACCCGAGATGGCGAAGAAACCGATTACCATCCCTGGCCTATTGACGCTTCGGAAACCACGCCCGAACAATACAGCGAGTTCTACTCGCATCTGGCACCGGAGCGTCACTTCGACGGCTCGAACTATCTGTTCGCTGACGGCCATGTGAAGTGGCTCAAATGGTCGCGCACCATCGCCGCCATTGGCCCAAGCATCCAGGGTGTGGGAATGCACAACCGCGACAATTTGGGAGAACCCGAAATCGGTCTTGTGCCGTAGTTGCGACGCCAGAGTCGAGTCTTGATGGCGCGAGAGCAAAAGGGCAGAGATAGAGTCATGTCACTTTTTCAACAACTTTTCGAGCTGTTTGGGCGCCCTGAATGGTCGCTCATCGAAGCCCATCAAGCCTCGACTCACCTTTCGATTGGCTTGCTTTTAGGCGCGGTCGGTTTCGACGCGGCGGCGCTTTTGTTTTCCCCCAAGCGGGCGATTTGGCGAGAGGCCGCGTTTTGGATGCAACTTGCGGGATTCGGTCTGCTCCTGGTGACGTTTGGCCTGGGCTATTTCGGCAATCCATTCGCGGGCAAACAAAGCGAACTGGCGCAAAAAACCGAGTGGCACAAGAACTTTGGCCTCGTGACGCTGGGCGTTTTCGGGCTGCTGTGCGCTTGGCGCGTCGCCCGATTTCGCAAGTGGGGGCGCATTGAAGGGAGCGTTTTCGCCTTCGTGAATGCTTTTGGGTTGGCGGCGATTACGCTCACCGGTTGGATGGGCGGCCATATCTACGATTAGATGTTGGATTCCACGCGCGACGCGGCCAAAGCTCGCATTCAAGCCATCCAAAACGAAATTCAAATCGTTTGGGAGACTTGCGAAGCGGGGCACACCGCCCTTGTTTTGGAAAAAGTCGTCCATTTGCGCGGCGAGCTGAACGAATTGGCAGTGTTTCTGTTGATTTGTCATCTGCGCGCTCAATTTGATGCGCGGCAAGCGGTGACAGACGAGCAGATCGTTGAGGAAACGCGCGCAACGCTGGCCCGCTTTTTCGACATTTTGTAGGCCAATCCCTAACCGTTTAAGATGCGAAACAACGCCATTTCTCCGCTTTTGGTGGCCGTTATCGCCGCGTGTGCGGTGGGAATCGGCATCACCGGAACTCTACTGTGGGTCGAGCAACGCGCTTCGACTCCGACTGCCACGCCAACTTCCGCCGCGCCCTGGCCGAACTCGCCGCAATCGGGTGACTTGCCAAACGCCATGCCCGAAATTCCAAACGCTAACTGGACGCTCGAACGCGCCAACTCGCTGTATGACCGCCAACAGTGGCCCCAGGCCATCGAAGGTTATCGCGCAGTGTTGGCGAGTGGCATGGATAACCCGAACGTGCGAACCGATTTGGGCAATGCGCTCCGCTTCAACGGCCAGCCCAAAGAAGCGTTGGCGCAATATCAAATCGCCCAAAAGCAAGACCCCTCGCACGAACAAAGCCTGTTCAATCAGGGTGGTTTGTGGGCGTTCTCCATGAATGACCCCGAACGCGGCGTCGCCGCGTGGCAAGAGTATTTGAAGCGGTTCCCCAACGGCCAAAGCGTCGGGGCCGCCCGCCAATTCATCGCGCAATTCAGGCGCTCATCGCGCACTTCCAAAACGAGCTAAAGCGTTTTCTTTGGCCCGAAAAGCTCGAAGACAAACGCACTTCCCTCACAGCGACTTCTCGCAGGGAAGCAGGACTTTCTGCTTCAAGGCCAGATTTTTCGGGGCAAGACGGAAAATTTGGCTTCAGGGAGGAGCGGTCGAGTTGGAGGGGGAAATTCTTTGTCTCCAGGGGAATTTTCCTCTCCAAAACGGCCTTTTTCAACCAAAATGACACCAACATCTACACGAACAGATTCCCGTCAACAGCGCCCTCGATGGAAGTGGATTTTTGCCACGCTCGACATCCCGGTCGCCGTTTCCTGGGCGGGAATTTTTGCAATTTTGGCGGTCGGCCTTATTCACGCCATCGCCATGCCAGGAAGCCTTGAAGAAGGAATGCGCGGCGAAGCTCTCATGTTTGCTGCCAACGTTGTGGGCGCGGGGGTGGCAACGTTGGCGATGACCAAACGGCTTGTGGCGGGCTGGGTTTTAGGCGCGCTCGTCGCGGGTGGTGCGCTGGCCGGATTTTTGATGAGCCGCACCATGGGAATGCCAGCGTCGGTCATGATGATGAAGCCGATGCCGGGAATGATGCGCGAAGAGTGGCTAGAACCGCTCGCCTTGACTGCTATCGGGGCCGAACTGCTGTTCATCTCGGTTTTGGGATGGGCGCTCTGGACGCACCGAGCGCATCGCGCCGGACAAGAATCTCAAGAGGTGCACGGCGCGGCGAAATCTCCGGTCGCCCTACCCTTGCCAACGTCCTCAACCG
>ERZ1066118.1933-NODE-1933-length-11218-cov-11.556660_pt1 | contig 11218 bp, 7 predicted proteins | sample MGYA00382765_ERZ1066118 | MGnify/ENA primary metagenome ERZ1066118 (study PRJEB33369, sample SAMEA5778348) | biofilm metagenome | biome: Industrial cooling water; feature: Water cooling tower basin; material: Biofilm | place: United Arab Emirates | collected...
CCACACCCCGCCGTGGCGCTCAGCCGGGTGCGGCGCTCGCGCCGGCGGCGCCGGCGGTGGGGATGAAGCGCCGCGCGGTGCGCAGCGCGCGGCGCATGCGCCACGCGAGCCCGCGGCGGGCGAGCGCCGCCTCGCGCAGGTCGAGGAGGTTGCCGAGGTAGGCGACCGGGCGCTCGAACGCCGGGTCGGCGAGCACGTCGAGCAGCCGCTCGTGCTCGGGGTGCGCCGGGTCGTGCACCGTGCGCGCGGCGTACTCCGCGTCGGTGAAGGTCCCCCAGTTGTTGAGCCGCGAGAACGCCGCCGCGTCCGCGCCGACGCGCTCGCCCAGGGCGACGAACGCCGGCATCTCGGCGTAGTTGTTCGCCTGGACGCACATGTTGATCCCGAACCACTCGAGCGGCCCCTGCTCGCGCAGCGTGCGGACGAAGGCGAGGTTCTCGAGCAGCACGTCGAAGCGCCCGCCCCGGCGGTTGACCGCGTAGGTCTCCGCCGTCGCCGCGTCGATCGAGACGTCGGCCGAGGTGACGAGCGCGCGGATCTCCGCGGGGATCGTCTCCCACATGCGCGGCGTCCAGAGCTGGGCGTTCGTGTGCAGGTGGATGCGCTCGAGCCGCGGCATGTCGGCGCGCCGCATGGTCTGCAGCCACCGCCGGAAGAACGGGCTGCCGAACGGATCGCCCGAGCCGGTGATGTAGAGCAGCCGGGCGTCGGCGAGCGCCTCGTCGTTGATGCGCTGCTGGATCTGCTGGATCCGGTCGCGCGCCTGGCTCTCGACGATCACCTTCGTGCGGCACGACGGGCACGAGAGGTTGCACGAGCGGTCGTACGAGCAGTTGACGTCGCGCGGCCCCCAGGGCAGCACCGTCACGCCGTCGCGCAGGATGGCCAGGTGCAGCGGGTCGGTCACCTCGGCGACGCGCCGCACCGGCCCGTCGACGTTCTGCAGGTGCGGGCAGTTGGCCGCCACGCAGTAGGAGAACGAGCCGTCGAGGATCGAGGCGCGGATGTCGCGCGCCGTCGCCCCGTTCCACACCTCGGCGACCGTCTGCGTCCGCAGGTTGCCGACCGGGGTCGGCAGCCAGCTCGGGCAGCAGAGGAAGGTGTCCCCCTCGCCCCCCTCGACGCCGCGGGAGACCTCGAACCACTCGAACGGCTTGGAGCAGAAGAGGCGATCGGCGGGCGGCGACGACGACGACATGACGCGTGGGGATGGAGACGGGGCACGGGACGCCCGGGGCGGGTGATCCCCGCCGGCACTCGGCCGGCGTTCGGCCGGCGTTCGGCCGGCGTTCGGCCGGCGTCCGTGGGCTCCCAGGAAAGCTAGGGACTCCGGGTGCCGAGCGCGAGCGAGCGCGGGCGAGCGCGCTACGCCGCCGGCATCCCGTGCTGCCCCGCCGCCGGGCCCTCGAGCGGTACCCCGGGCACCGCCCCCGCGATCCCCGGGTCCTCCCCCTCGGTGGCCTCCTTGATCGTCGCGAGCGGGAGCTTGGGCTGCCGGTCCATCGTCAGCAGCCCGTTGGCCTCCTGGTAGGTGTCGGTGAACTGCGTGTAGCAGAAGCCGGCGAACAGGGTGATCCGGTTCACCGCCTCGAGCAGCGCGACGTAGCGCGCCTCGAGCTCGGCCACGGTCTCGCAGCGCGAGTACCCCCAGGTGCGCGTCGGATCCGGGTGGTAGGCGATCCCGCCGAACTCGGTGAGCATCACCGGGATCTTCGTGTGCTCGGCGTGCCCCTGCACCACCAGCCGCCGCCCCCCGGGGCGCTCGCGCTCGAGGATGCGCGGCAGCTCGTCCTCCGAGTGGTAGCGGCGGCACATCCGCTCGGGAAGGTGGTCGTAGTCGTGGATGGCGAGGATGTCGGTCTGCACGCTCTCCCACCCGTCGTTGCCGATGACCGGGCGCGTCGCGTCGAGCGTGTTGGTCAGGTGGTAGAGCGCCGCCACCCAGTGGCGCTGCTCGGGGATCGTCGGCAGGTCGGGGACCCCCCAGCTCTCGTTGAACGGCACCCAGGCGGCGACGCACGGATGGCTCTGGTCGCGGGCGACGATCTCGAGCCACTGCTTCGTCAGCCGCTCGATCGAGTTCTTCGTGAAGCGGTACGGGCTCGGCATCTCCCCCCACACCAGGAGGCCGAGCCGGTCGGCCCAGTAGAGGTAGCGCGGGTCCTCGACCTTCTGGTGCTTGCGCACCCCGTTGAACCCCATCGCCTTGGCCAGCTCGACGTCGCGCCGCAGCGCCGCGTCGGAGGGGGGGGTGAGCCCCGTCTGCGCCCAGTACCCCTGGTCGAGCACCATGCGCAGGTGGTAGGGGCGGCCGTTGAGCAGCACGCGGTCCCCCTGCGTGGCGATCGAGCGCAGCGCCGTGTAGCTGCGCACCACGTCGAGCCGCTGCCCGCGCCCCCCCCAGAGCTCCATCTCGACGTCGATGAGCGTCGGGCGGTGCGGGCTCCAGAGCAGCTCGTTGCGGAAGTCGTCGATCCCCGGGTCGGAGAGGGCGATCCGGCGGTGCACCTCGCCGGCCACCAGCTGGTAGGTGTCGTCGGCGATGATCTGCCCGCGGACCGAGAGCTTCACCTTCACGCGCAGCCCCTCGTTGCGCCGCGGCCCGTCGACGCGCAGGTCGAGCGAGATCTCCCAGCGGTCGAGCGAGCTGGCCCAGCGCAGCCAGGTGATGCGCGTCGGCGGCACGCGCTCGAACCACACCGTCTGCCAGATCCCGGTGGTGCGCGGGTACCAGATCGAGTGCGGCTCGCGCTGCCAGTCCTGCTTGCCGCGCGGCTTGGCCAGGTCGTGCGGATCGTCCTCGGCGCGCACCACGAGCGTCTGCGCCCCCTCGGGGCGGAGCACGTCGGTGACGTCCACCGAGAACGGCGCGTACCCCCCCTCGTGCTGGACGACGCGCACGTCGTTGACCCAGACCGTGGCCGAGTAGTCGACGGCGCCGAAGTGCAGGACGAGCCGCTCCCCCTCGAGCAGCGGCGGCGGATCGAAGGTGCGCCGGTACCAGACGGCCTGGTAGAAGCCGGTGTCGCCGATCCCGCTCGCTGGCGTCTCGGGGGCGAAGGGGACGACGATCTCGCGGTCGAACGTCGCCTCGGCGGGGCGCTCCCAGCGTCCGGCGGCGTCGATGGCGAACTCCCAGCGCCCGTTGAGCGACCACCAGTCGGGGCGCTGCAGCTGCGGGCGCGGGTAGGCGTGCGCCGCCGGGTCGGGGCGGAGGAAGTCGGACGGGGTGGCCGGCATGCGGGGCGAAGCGGGCGGAGCGGGGGGCGCGCGGCCTGGCGACGGGCGCCCGGCGGCGGCGCGGCGGGGGCGGGCGCGCCAGCCCGGCGCGCGACACAGGGCGCGGACAGCCGCAAGCCCCACGCCGAGCGTGTCTGCCGTCCCCGCGTGCGCCCCGCTATGCTGCCCACGGGCGGTGGCGTGCCACCGCCGCACGCTCCGCCGTTCCCCACCGTCCCTCGCGATGTCCGATCTTTCCACCCCCACCACGGCCCGACGCCGTGGCACGGCCGCGCTCGTCGCCCTCGGCACCCTCGGCGCCCTGGTCGCCGGGTGTCGGCAGCCCCAGCCGACGACGACCCCCACCCCCGCCCCCGCCCCGACGCCCAACGCCGCCGGCGTCCCGGGGCCGGGCACCCCGACTCCCACCCCCACCCCCGGCACGCCCACCCCCGGCGGGCCGGGCGGGCCGGGCGCCGCCGCCCTCGCCGCCCTCGGCGCCGGCGCCGGAGAGCCCGCGCCGCGTCCGTACGCCACGGTGATCACCCCGCAGGCGCGCACCCAGCGCGGGCTCGTCACCACGCACCAGCTGCGCGGGCGGCTCTACTTCGAGCTCCCCGCCGGGATGCTCGGGCGCGACATGCTCGTCGTCCGGACGCTGCGCGGCACGCAGGCGCCGATCGGCGGGATCCCCGGCACCACCCTCGCCGGCAGCCGGCTGGTGCGCTGGGAGCGGCGCGACAACCGCGTCCTGCTGCGCGGCGCGAACTACCAGAACGTCGTCGCCGACACCGCCAACCCGGTCTCGCGCGCCGTCCAGATCGCGACCTACACGCCGATCCTCGCCGCCTTCAACGTCGAGGCCTACGGGCGCGACTCGGCGGCCGTCGTCGAGGTCTCGCGCCTGTTCACCGGCGGCGTCTCCGAGCTGATCGAGACCCCCGGGGCGCGCGCCACCCCGGACCCGACGCGCTCGTTCATCGAGAAGGTCGCCACCTACGAGAAGAACGTCGAGATCGAGGCGTCGCAGACCTTCGCCACCCCGCCGCAGCTCCCGGGCGCGCCGCCCAACCCGCTGGCGGCGCTCTTCGGCGCCCCGCCGCGCGGCACCGAGCTGTATCACTACTCGCTCGTGCGGCTCCCCGACGTCCCGATGCAGCCGCGCCTCTACGACGAGCGCGTCGGCTTCTTCCGCACGCAGCAGGCCGACTTCGGCACGCGCGAGCAGCGCGTCGCCCGGCGCTCGTTCGTCAACCGGTGGCGGCTGGAGTGCTCGGAGCGGCGCGACGGGAACCTCTGCTACCCCAAGCGCCCGATCACCTACTACGTCGACCCGGCCACCCCGACCTGGCTCGTCCCCTACACGGTGGCCGGGATCGAGGAGTGGAAGAGCGCCTTCGAGGCCGCCGGCTTCAAGGACGGGATCGTCGCCCGCGTCGTCTCGCGCGACTCGGTGGGGCTGATCAACGGCGAGGACGCCAACGTCTCGATGGTGCGCTGGCTGCCGAGCGCCACCGAGAACGCCGTCGGGCCGAGCACCGTGGACCCGCGCAGCGGCGAGATCCTCGACGCCGACGTGCAGATGTACCACAACATCATGAACCTGCAGCGCGCCTGGTACTTCACGCAGGTCGGCCACCTCGACCCGCGCGTGCAGCGGCTCCCGATGCCCGACTCCCTCATGGGGCGGCTGGTGCAGTTCGTCGTCGCCCACGAGGTGGGGCACACGCTGGCGCTCCGCCACAACATGAAGGGGAGCTCGATGTACCCGCTCGACTCGATCCGCAGCCGCAGGTGGGTCGAGAAGATGGGGCACTCGCCGTCGATCATGGACTACGCGCGCTTCAACTACGTCGCGCAGCCCGAGGACTCGCTCCCGCTCGACGCGCTGATCCCCAAGGTCGGCCCGTACGACCGCTTCGCCATCATGTGGGGCTACACCCCGGTGGCCGGGGCGACGAGCGCCGAGGCGGAGCGGCCGACGCTCAACCGGTGGGCGGGGATGCAGGACACGGTCCCGTGGTACCGCTACGCCGGCGACGAGGGGATCCAGGGCCCGGACCCGGGAGAGGCCAACGAGGCGGTGGGGGACCAGGACGCGATCCGCGCCACGGCGCTCGGGTTGCGCAACATCCGCCGCGTCGCCCGCCTCGTCGAGCCGGCGACGACGGCCACCGCCGGCGAGACGTACGAGGACCTGCGCGAGATCTACGGCCGGCTGGTCGGGCAGTGGGCGACCGAGCTCGGGCACGTCGCCCGCATCCCCGGCGGGCTCGCCCGGCAGGAGAAGGTCGTCGGGCAGCAGGGGGCGATCTACACGCCGCTGCCGCGGGCGCAGCAGAAGGCCGCCGTCGCCTTCCTCGTCGAGCACGCCTTCCGGACGCCGGCCTACCTGCTCGACCCGTCGCTGCTGCGCAAGATCGAGCCGAACGGCTCGCTCGACCGGATCGGCGGCGCCCAGCGGCGCGTGCTCGGCGTGCTCCTCGAGAACGCCCGGCTGCAGCGGATGGTCGAGACCGAGGCGCTCGCCGGCGCCGGTGCCGCCAGCCCGCCCGGGGGGGTCTACGCCCTGGGCGAGATGCTCGGCGACCTGCGCCGCGGCGTCTGGAGCGAGATCTACCAGGGCGCGGCGATCGATCCGTACCGCCGCCGCCTGCAGCGCGGCTACCTGGAGGTGATGGCGAGCAAGCTGAACCCGCCCGCCGCCCCCCCGAGCGGGCTCCCCCCCGAGCTCCTCGCCTTCCTCGGCCCGCAGAGCGCGCCCGACGCGCGCCCGCTGCTGCGCGGCGAGCTGGTGGACCTCGACCGCGAGCTGGCCGCGGCCGTCGCCCGCACCGGCGACCGGACGACGCGGCTGCACCTGCAGGACGCGCGGGCGCAGATCGAGCGCGTGCTCGACCCCGACGGCGGCTCGCGGCGCTGAGCGGCCGGCACCACGACGAGGACGACGCGGGGCGGCCCATCGGGCCGCCCCGCGTCGCGTCGGTCGCCCGCTGGTCTTCCGTCCAGCCGCGACGCTGCCGGCGACGTCGTTCGCACGAGGCCGGCGCGCGCCTCGTCCCCCGCCGGGCGGTCGCGCCCGGCCGGCGCTACCCCCGCGGCATCAGGTGCGCCCAGATCGCCCAGTAGTGCACCGCGCTCGCCGCGAGCACGAAGGTGTGCCACAGCTCGTGGTAGCCGTAGAGCCCCGGGCGCCCCCGCGGCCACTGCCGCCAGTAGAAGAGCGCGCCGACGGTGTAGAGCACCCCGCCGCCGAGCAGTCCCCAGAGGAAGCTCGGCGCCGCGGTGTGCAGCAGCGTCGGCACCGCCGCCGCCCCCAGCCACCCGAGCCCCACGTAGAGCGCCGTCGAGAGCCCGCGCGGCGCCGCCGGCCAGACGAGCTTCTGGGCGATCCCGACGAGCGCCAGCGTCCAGACGAGGGCGAGCATCACCGCCCCGAGCGTCGTCCCCCGCAGCCCCACCAGGCACACCGGGGTGTAGGTGCCGGCGATGAACAGGTAGATCGCCGAGTGGTCGAGCCGCCGGTACACCGTGGCGCGGCGCGAACGCGGGCGCAGGTGGTAGAGCGCGCTCGCCCCGAACATCCCGACCGCGGTGAGCCCGAAGACGAGCATCCCGGCGACGTGGCGCGCGCTCCCGTGGCGGGCCGCCAGCGTCGTCAGCGGCACGAGGGCGCCGGCGGCCAGGAGGGCGCCGGCGAAGTGGAGCCACCCGTTGACGGGGTCGCGCGAGGGCAGGTGCATGGCGAGGGGCGTGCGAGGGTCGCCCCCGCCGGGATGCACACCGCGGACCGGGCGCCCCCTCACCCGTGTCTCGCCGCGGTCACGCCCCGGCCGGCGGCGCCCCGTCGCTGCCGCCGAGCACGGCGGCGAGCACCTCGCCGTCGACGTTCCCGCCGCACAGCACCACCGCCGCGCGCCGCCCGGCGACGAGCGCCGGTTCGCGCTCCCGCTCCTGCAGCAGCGCCGCCATCGCCGCCGCCCCCGCCCCCTCGGCGGCGTTGTGCGTGTCGACCCAGAGCGCCCGCATCGCCGCGGCGACCTCGGCGTCGGTGACCTCGACCACGCGATCGAGCCCGCGCCGCCCGGCGGCCGCGTCGCCGGCGAGCCCGGCGAGCGCCTCGGCCACCGGGGTGCGGCACGCCATCCCGTCGGCCAGCCGCGTCGTCACCGGGTGCGACTCCAGCCGCCCGCTCGCCAGCGAGCGCCCGTAGGCCGGCGCGTGGGCGCTCACCACCCCCACCACGGCGGTGTCGAGCCCGAGCGCGTCGCGCGCCGCGAGCACCGCGCACGCCCCCGAGCCCATCCCGATCGGCACGTACACCGTGTCGAGCGCCGAGCCGGCGGCGGCGACGCCACGGAAGAGCTCGAGCGCGTAGCTCGCGACGCCGGCGACGAGCAGCCGGTGGAACGACGGCAGCCGGTGCCACCCGCGCTCGCGGGCGATCGCGTCGGCCACCTCGATCGACGCCTGGAAGTCGTCGCCCGCCTCGACCAGCTCGACCCCCTGCGCCCGCATCGCCGCGTTCTTCTCGCGGCTGTTGCCGTGCGGGACGACGACGATGGCGGGGATCCCGTGGCGGCGGGCCGCGAGCCCGACGCTCTGCCCGTGGTTGCCGCGCGTCGCCGTCACGACGCCGCCGACCGGCGGCTCCTGCCGGGCGAGCGCGTCGAAGTAGACGATCCCGCCGCGCACCTTGAAGGCGCCGGCCGGGGTGTGGTTCTCGTGCTTGACCCACGTCTCGACGCCGGTCCGCCGCTCGACGAGCGGCCAGCGGTACTGCGGCGTCGGCGGCATCGCCGCGTGGACGAGCGCGGCGGCCGCCTCGAGCTCGGCGAGCGACGGCAGCACCCGGTCGGCGTCGGGCGCGAGCGGCGCGCGGGCCGGCGCGGCCGGAGCGCCCGCGGTGGGCGCGGCGAGGCGGGAGGTGAGGTCGGTGGGCATCCCCCAAGCTACGCTCCGGCGGCGCGCGCGGGGACGTCCGCGCCCACGCTCTTCCGCTCGAGCCCGGCGAGGTGCATGCTAGCGCACCTCCCAGACGGCGGACGGCGCCCCACGGGCCCCGCCGCACCCACCCCGGCCCGCGGAGGCCCGCGATGGCTCTCTCCCGCCGGCGCTTCGTGCGCCTCGCCGCCCTCGGCACCGCGGCGACCCTCACCGGTCCTGCCGCATGCGGAGCCGGCGGCGCCGCGGACGCCGCCGACGTCGCGGCGCGGCGCGCCCTCGCCCGCCCCGACCTGCTCGACGTGCTCGGCCCCGAGCAGGTGCGCGCCATCGGCGCCCGCTACCGCGCGATGGTCCCCGCCGAAGCCGACGCGGACGCGCTCGTCGCCGCGCTCCAGGGGCGCTTCCCGCGGCTCGCGGCGCTGGTCGGACAGGCCCCGCCGCCGCCCGCCGAGCGGTCGCGGCGCGACTTCGACGAGGGGCGGACGGTGGAGGTGGAGGGGTGGGTGCTCTCGCTCACCGAGGCGCGCCAGTGCGCGCTCTACTCGCTCGGCGCCGCCTGAGCCGGAGGATCGTGCATGCACACCGACGCGGAGCGGCTCGAGAACGGCAGCGTCCTCGAAGGGGAGCTGTGCATCGTCGGCGCCGGCGCGGCCGGCATCAGTCTGGCCCGCGAGTGGATCGGGAAGGGGCGGCGCGTGCTGCTGCTCGAGGGGGGCGGGTTCGAGCGCGACGCGCGCATGCAGGACCTCTACCGGGGGGAGATCGTCGGGCTGCCGTACTTCCCGCTCGAGGCGGCACGGCTGCACTACTTCGGCGGCACCACCAACCACTGGGCGGGGCTGTGCGCCCCGTTCGACGCGATCGACTTCGAGACGCGCGACTGGGTGCCGCACAGCGGCTGGCCGATCGCGCGCGCGGACCTCGACCCGTACTACGCGCGCGCCCAGGACATCCTCGACCTCGGCCCGTACGACTACGGCGCCGACCACTGGGCGCGAGCGATGGGCGGGCGCACGCGGCTGCCGCTCGACGCCGAGCTGGTGTGGACGAAGATGTGGCAGTTCAGCAAGCCGACGCGCATGGGACGGAAGTACCGCGACGCGATCGTCGGCGCGCGCGACGTGCACCTGTACACGCACGCCAACGTCGTGGAGCTCGAGACCGCGGAGGGCGCGCGCGAGGTCACCGGGCTGCGCGTGCGCACGCTGGGCGGCAAGGAGCACCGCGTGCGTGCCCGGCGCTACGTGCTGGCCTGCTGCTCCATCCAGAACGCGCGGCTGCTGCTCGAGTCCGACCGTCACGTGCGCGGCGGGCTCGGAAACGGGCACGACGTCGTGGGCCGCTACTTCATGGAGCACATCGAGATGCCCGCCGGGACGATGGCGCTGGCGACGCCGCACGTGCGCAACGTGGCGCTCTACCGGCTGGACTACGGCAAGGACCCGGCGCGCGGCGAGCTGTCGCTCGGCGCCGCGGCGCAGCGCGCCCACCGCGTCCTCAACGGCACGACGTCGCTGCAGCCCCTGAACGCCGCCGCACCGCTCCGGAGCACCTTCCAGGTGATGACGCCCGAGGTGGTCGACGCGTTCGTCCGCATCGAGCAGGGCGACACCTCGGTCGTACCGATCCTCAAGCGGCTGGACGACGACTTCCGGCCGCTGCGCGACGGGGAGCGCACCTTCCGCCTCTTCTCGCGCCAGGAGCAGGCGCCCAACCCCGACTCGCGCGTCACGCTCGGCGCCGAGCGCGACGCGATGGGGATGCGGCGCGTGCGCTTCGACTGGCGGCTCACGGAGCTCGACAAGCGCTCGATGCGCACCTTCTACGCCGTGCTCGGGCGCGAGATGGGGCGCCGCGGCGCCGGGCGCGTGCAGGTGCTCGAATGGCTGCGCGGCGACGACGAGCGGTCGTGGCCGTCGTTCCTCAGCGGTGGGTGGCACCACATGGGGACGACGCGCATGCACCGCGATCCGAAGCAGGGGGTGGTGGACGCGAACTGCCGGGTGCACGGGATCGGCAACCTGTACGTCGCCGGGGCCTCGGTCTACGCCACGTCCGGCTCGGCGAACCCGACGCTGACCCTCGTCGCCCTCACGCTCCGCCTCGCCGACCACCTGCAGGCAACGGCGGCGTGAGGGCGGCCGTCGTCGCCGTCGCGCCGTCGCTCAGGGCCCCTCCTCCCCCGGCTTGAGCGCCGCCGCGGCGGGATCGGGGGTCCACGGCCGCCCGGGCTCGAACTCGCGCCAGAGCAGCGCCGAGACCTGCCGCAGCAGCACGTACCCCTGGTTCTCCGCCGCGTAGCTCGTGTCGCGCTGGTGCTTCGTGATCACCGCGAACACGTAGTCCCCCGAAGGGGCGTTGACGAGCACCACCTCGGAGCGCGAGCGGTCCACCGCCCCCTGCTTCGAGGCCGCCTGGACCCACGGCGGCAGCTGCGACAGCGCCTCCCCCGACCAGTAGATGCGCGTCAGGTGGCGGTACATCTCTTCGCTCGCCGCCCGGCTCACCGCCCCGCCGTCGCGGATCAGCGTCACGAGCCGTGCCATCTCGCGCGGCGTCGTCTGCCCCCAGCCGAAGCGCGCCCGCGCCGCCTCGCGCCCGGGGACGCGCGAGTTCACGCGCGTCGAGTCGAAGCCGTGGGCGGCCAGCCAGGCGTTGATGCGCGCCCCGCCGACGAGCCCCTGCAGCCAGAGCGACGCCGTGTTGTCGCTCGTCGTGATCATGTGCATCGCCACCTTCGCGAGCGGCACGCGCGCCGAGTCGCGGAGCTGGGCGACGAGGTCGGCGCCGGGATAGACCAGGGAGTCGCGGAAGACGAGCGTCTGCTGCATCGAGAGCCGCCCCTCGCGCACCGCGTCGAACAGGCCGACGAGGATCGGCACCTTCACCAGACTCGCCGTCGGGAAGCTCTCGTCGGCGCGCAGGGCGGCGGTGCGCCCCGTGGGGAGGTGGCGCACGTAGATGCCGACGTCGCCGTCGACGCCGCGCGCCAGCTCGGCCAGCCGCGCCTCGAGCGCACCGTCGCGCACCTCGGCCGGGCGCGCCGCCGGGG
>ERZ1066118.1936-NODE-1936-length-11198-cov-10.467199_pt1 | contig 11198 bp, 8 predicted proteins | sample MGYA00382765_ERZ1066118 | MGnify/ENA primary metagenome ERZ1066118 (study PRJEB33369, sample SAMEA5778348) | biofilm metagenome | biome: Industrial cooling water; feature: Water cooling tower basin; material: Biofilm | place: United Arab Emirates | collected...
CGGTCGCCCTGGCCCATGGCGCCGGCCCCGGGCACGAGTGGACGCGCGCGGCGCGCGCGCTCGCGGATTCGCTGGCGCGCTAGCGGGCCGCGCGCCCGGGCGCTCCGCCCCTCCGGTCACCGCACGCGGTAGAAGTAGTACTCCGCGGTGTACGGCACGCGCGCCTCCTCGCCAGCGGCCGCGCCCGGGGTGGCCGGAGACAGCCCACCCGTGGTGTTCACCCGCTGGATGACCGTCACCCGGCGGAACAGCCCGCGCGTCGCCCCGGGGGTGCCGACGAGCCGCAGCCAGGGGATCGCGTCGGCGCGCTTGGCGCACGGCACCGGCGCCGAGCCGCGCACCGTGCTGCCGTCGCGCCCCTCCCACGTGGGGCCGGCGTAGTGCGTGCCGACCTGCCGCCTGCCGGCCGGGTCGCCGTACAGGGTGGCGACCGGTCCGACGAACTGCCACGCCGTGCCGCTCCAGCGATAGACCTGCACGCCCGCGGCCCACTGGTGCGCCACGACCTTGCTCCCGGCCGGCGCCTGCAACTGCTCGCAGCCGGCGAGGTCGGGGCCACGGCGGCGGGGCGCCCCCGACGCGGTGGCAGCGGAGAGGGCCGGAGCGGTGCCGCGCTCGGGGGTGAGGGGCGACTCGGCGACGCAGGCGGCCGTCGACGCGGCGAGGAGGAGCGCGAGCGGGGCGAGCATCGGGCGGTGCGGCACGGAGCGGGGCATGGGTGTGTCCTCTGGGTCGGGGCGGGGATCGCCGCTGGGCGTGGGGTGCGTCGGGGCACGTGGGCCCACGGTGTCAGGCGGAAGACGCCGGCCGGACGGGCCACGCCGCCGCGCTTCGTGCCGATGGGCGCGGAGTGGACGCCGCCCGGGCCACCAGTCGGGCGAGCGGCCGAACGCGCGGGGAGCCCGTCGACGATCCGCTCGGGCCGCTCGCGCGACCGGTGCTGGCGCGGAGTCGCCCCCCGACGGCATGCTGCACCGATGTCGCCATCCCAACCCGCCGAGCTGCCCCTCCTGGCGCCCGACCGGCGCGAGCACCAGCCGTGGCTGCACGCCCTCGCCGAGCTGCGGCAGCGCTGGATGCGGCATGCCGACGGGTGGATGGGGCGGCGGCTCCGGGGCACGTTCGCGCCCGAGGGCACTGCGGGCGGCACGTTCGCGGGGGCGGTGCACGCGCGCGTGCTCACGAACACGGTCCGTGCGGCACCCCGGTACGGGCACGAGATGGCGGCGTCGACGCGCGCCCTGGCCCGGCGCGGACTCGTGGAGGCGGCGGAGTGTGACGGGCTTCTCGCCGACCAGGCGGCCCTCGCCGCGGCGGGGCGCCACGGCCACGCGATCACGGGCCACGCGTACGTGGGGCGCCGGCGGTGACGGGGCACGGGAGGCCGGCGAACGTGGACGCCGCGCTCGTGGACGCCGCGCCCGGGCGCGCCGCACCGGGGCGCATCGTCTGCCTGGAGGGCCCGAGCGCGGTGGGGAAGACGACGCTCGCCGCCGATCTCGCCGATGCGCTGGGGGCGGCCGTGGTCCCGGAGCTCGACGCCACCGGGGCGCCCGCGCTCGGGGCCGACCCGCGCGCCACGGCCGCCTGGTTCGTCGCGCGGCACGCGGCCCAGTGGGCGCGCGCGACGGCGCTCGCCCGCACCGCGCCACTCGTGGTGCTGGACGGCGACCCGTTCAAGGGGCTGTGGTACCCCTGGGTCTACGCCGCCGACGGGTGGCCCGACGTCGCGACCTCCCGAGCGCTCCACCACGCGCCGGTCGCCGGCGGCGCGCTCGCCTTCCCGGATCTCTACGTGCTCCTCGGCGCCGACGAGCCCACGCTGCGCGCGCGGCGCGCGGGCGATCCGACGCGCGCGCGTCGCCACTTCGAGCGCCACCTCCGGCTCGTCGGGCCGCAGCGCCGCTACTTCGCCGCGCTCGCCGCCGCGGCGCCTGGCCGGGTGCTCGCGCTCGACACCAACGGCCGCGCGACCGACCGCGCCGGCGTGCGCGTGGCCCTCGTCGCGGCCGTGGGCGCCGCCGTCGGGCGCCTTCCCGCGACGCCGATCGACGCGGTCGCGCTCCTCGACCGCATGGGCGCGTGGGTGGCGACGCACGCGCCCGACGTGGACGATGCGGGGGCGGAGGGGTGAGCGCCGAAGAGGCTGCTCCGCCATCGGACGGCAAGCGGCGCCCGCGGCGTCGCACCGTGCTCGATCGCCTTCGGAGGCCGCGCCGGGCTGGCCGGGTCTCGCCACGGGTCGATCCCCGGACACTCTCCCGGCCTCGGCTGCAGGGGGCCGGGTCCGAGTGGTGCGCGGTCCCGAACGCCGGGCGCAGGATCGGCGTCGCTCCCCGACGCCCCCCGGCGGCGAGTGAGACGGGCGCGCGGAGGCCGGCACGCGACCCCCGGGCTGCCCCGGCCCCGTGCCGAGTTCGCCACACCCGACCGCGGTCCGCCCCGGGCGGCGGCGAGCCCCCCTCGTGTGGGGAGGCGATCTCCTGTGGCCCCGCGTGCGGCGCGCCGCGCCGCGCCCGCGTGCCCGGCGCGCGCCGGGAGGGGTGAGCGCCGGTGTCGCACGCCCTCGCTCCCGCGCTCGCGCTCGCCGCCCCGGCGGCGCTGCCGGACGCGCTCCCCCCCGATCTGGCGATCGCCGCGCGCCTCGCCGTGGCGACGCTCGCCGGGCTGGCCGTCGGCGTCGAGCGCGAGTGGTCGGGAGGGCGCGAGGGCGCGGTCGGGCGGTTCGCCGGGGTGCGCACCTTCGCGCTGTACGGCCTCGCCGGGGGGCTCGCGGGGCTGCTCCTCGGCGCCGGCGCGCCGATCGCCGCCGGCACCCTCCTCGTGGGGGCGACCGGGATCGTCGTCGCGGCCTACCTCGCCGCCTCGCGCGCGCCGCCCGCGGCGCGCGATCCCGGCGCGACCACCGAGATCGCCGCCCTCGTGGTCCTCGGCCTCGGCGTCCTGGCCGGACTCGGGCGGCTCGGCGTCGCCGGCGGCGGCGCGGCGCTCGTCGCCCTCGCGCTCGGAGAGAAGGCCCGGCTGCACTGGCTCGTGCGCCGCCTGGGGGAGCGCGAGCTCCGAGCCGGGCTGCAGTTCGCCGTGCTCGCCCTGGTCGTCCTGCCGCTGCTCCCGGTGGGACCGTACGGACCGGCCGGGGCGGTGCGCCCGCGGGCGCTCTGGGCGACGGTGCTCGTCTTCCTCGCCCTCGACTTCGCCGGCTGGGTGGCGCGCCGCGCGGTCGGGGCGTCGCGCGGCTACGGCGTCACCGGGGTGCTCGGCGGGCTCGTCTCATCGACCGCCGTGACGCTCGGCTTCTCGCGGCGCAGCCGCGCCGAGCCGGCGTTCGGCGCCCCGCTGGCCTTGGGCGTCGTCGGCGCCTGCACCGTGCTCCTGCCGCGCGTCGCCGCGGTGAGCGCCGCGCTCGCCCCCGCGGTCACCCGGGCGCTCGTGCCCTACCTCGCCCCGCCGGTGCTGGTCGGGGTGGCGCTCGGTGCGCTCGCCCTGCGGCGGCGTCCGGCGACGCCCGGGGCGGACGCTGGCGGCGACGACGGCGCGAGCCCGCTGCGGCTCTGGCCGGCGGTGCAGATGGCGGTCGCCTTCCAGCTCGCCCTGCTCGCCGTCCCCGTGCTCCGCGGGTGGTTCGGCGCGGCCGGCGTCCTCGCCTCGGCAGCGGTGCTCGGGCTCACCGACGTCGACGCGCTCACCGTGTCGATGAGCCGCCTCGGCGAGGCACCGGGGGCGGTGCCGCTGGCCGCACGGGCCATCGCGGTCGGGATCCTGGCGAACACGCTGCTCAAGCTCGGGCTCGTCCTCGCCCTCGGCGAGGCGCGCTTCCGGCGCGCGGCGGGGGCGGGGCTCGCGGCGCTGGCGGCGGCGAGCGCGCTGGGGGTGTGGATTGGCGGGCGGGTGGGGTGAGCGCCAGGGCGGGGTGCGGTGGACGACGCGGTCCTGCTACAGCGCGGGGGACGCAGGGCCGATACCCAACACCAGGGGACGCACCTCTGCCTGCAGGCCGGGGTGCGTCCGCGCCGAGCTCTCCCCCCACCTGCCGCATGCCTTCCTCCGCCCCTCCTCGCGGCGCCTGCCGTCTGCCCGCGCTCGCCGCCTCCGTGCTCGCCACCGCGACCATCGTCGGCGCCACGCCCGCCCGGTGCGCGGGGCAGGGGAGCGCGCCGCCCTCCCGCCCGCTGCTCGCGCAGGGCGCGGTCGCCGGAGACCTCGTCTACCCGCAGGGGCGCGGCGAGACGCAGGTCAACGTCGCCCCGCACGTCGGCCGTACGAGCGGCGGCGGGGTGCTCCTGGTCCCGGTGGGGATCGAGTACGGCCTCACCGAGGCCTGGCAGATCGAGGCGGAGGTCACCGGTGCCCGGCGGCGCGGAGAGGCGGGGGGCGTGTCGGGGGTGGAGCTCGGCCTGCGGCGGAGCTGGATGTCCGTGCGCGGCTCCAACTTCCACGCCGCGGTGGGAGTGCGCGTCGGCCGGGAGCGCGAGGTCGGCGCGGCGCCCGACGCGGGCGAGGCGCCGGGGGGCGCGGACGACGACGCCCCGGGCGTGGAGGTCGCCCCCTCGCTGACCCTCGCGCGCGACCTGCCGTCGCTGGGCGGCGCGCACGCGTTCACGCAGGTGGAGGTGGGGCTCGCCCGGCGCGCGGGCGGGCTCGCCAGCGGGGTGAACGGCGCGCTGGCGTGGAACACCGGGGTGCTCGTCCCCGTGCGCCGCGTCCGCCTCTCGGGCGAGCTCACCGCCCAGGGGGCGCTCGGAAGGGCGCTCGGCGGGGCGCCCGGGGCGCCCGGCCAGCCGGGCGACGGCGGGCGGTCGGTGTGCTTCACCCCGGGTGGCGTCTGGCCGCTGTCGCCCGGCTGGGAGGTCGCCGCAGGGGTGCCCATCCGCCTCGCCGGGGCGGCCGCCGATCGCGCCCTCGTGCGCCTCACCTTCGAGTTCTGAGCGACCCAGATGCCGCACGCACGCCTGGTCGCCTGGCTCCGACGCACCCGCCTCGGGGGGCGCGCGGCGGACGCCGCGCGCGCCGTCCGCGGCCGCCTGGGCGACGCGGCGATCCGTGACGGGGCGCTGATCGCCGCGAGCTGCGCCGTCGCGCTGGCCGTCGCCGTGGTGACCGACGGGCTCGAGACCCTCATCGCCTGGGCGCACCAGTACGAGGAGTACGAGCTCGACGAGCTGCTGAGCGTGCTGTTCATCCTCCCGTTCGGGTTCGGCTCCTTCGCGGCGCGGCGGCTCGCGGCCCAACGGCGCGAGGCGGAGCGCCGCGAAGGGGCCGAGGCGGCGCTGCGCGAGAGCGAGGCGCGCCTCCGGCTCGCGCTCTCCACGGCCCGGATGACCGTGTGGGAGCGCGATCTGAGCACCGGCGGGCTGGCGTACCTCGACCTCGAGGACCCGGGCGCTCCCGGCGGCGCTCCCGGCGGCGCGCGCCGGCGCCACACGCCGGCGGACTTCGCCGCGTTCCTGGCGTCCGTACACCCCGAGGACCGCGAGCGGGTGGCCGACGCCCATGCGGCCGCCGCGCGGGGGCACGCCGACCTGGCCGTGGAGTTCCGCGTGGCCGCTCCGGAGCGGGCGCCGGCGGACGCCCTGCCGTCGGACGACGGGCCGCCGGCGACGCGATGGGAGTTCGCCGTCGGGCGCGCCGTGCGCGGGGGGGGCGACGGGTCCGGTGGGGCGATCACGCGCGTGGTCGGCGTGTCGCTCGACGTGACGGCGCGCAAGCGCCTCGAGGCGCAGCTCACCCACCTGGCCTTCCACGACCCGCTCACCGGGCTGACCAACCGCGCCCTCTTCCGCGACCGCGTCGCGCACGCGCTGGAGCGCGGCGCGCGGGCGCCCGGCGCGTCCCCGGTGGCGGTGCTCTACCTCGACCTGGACGACTTCAAGACCGTCAACGACTCGCTGGGCCACGCCGCCGGCGACGCCCTGCTGCGCCAGGTGGCCCAACGGCTGCTGCACGTCACGCGCGGCGCCGACACGGTCGCGCGGCTCGGCGGGGACGAGTTCGCCGTGCTGCTCGAGGCGGTGGGCACCGAGGACGAGGCCACCGCGGTCGCCCGGCGCCTGCTCGACGCGCTCGCCGCCCCGGTCGACGCGCTCGGCACGCCGGTGAGCGTCGGCGCGAGCGTCGGCGTCGCCCTCGCCCGCCCCGAGGACGGGCCCGACGAGCTGCTGCGCAACGCCGACGTCGCGATGTACATGGCGAAGCGGAGCGGCAAGCGGCACCACGAGGTGTTCGCCCCGGCGATGCACGAGGCGGCCGTCGCGCGCCTCGCGCTCGAGGCCGACCTGCGGCAGGCGCTCGCCGACGGGGTGCCCGGGAGCGGCGGCGGCGCCGGCGCCGCCGGCGGCGAGCTGCAGCTCGCCTACCAGCCGATCGTCGAGCTGCCGTCGGGCACGGTGGCCGGCTTCGAGGCGCTGCTCCGCTGGCAGCACCCCACCCGCGGGCTCATCCCCCCGTCCGAGGTGATCCCCGTCGCCGAGGAGACCGGGCTCGTCGTGCCGCTCGGCCGCTGGGTGCTCCGCGAGGCGTGCCGGCAGGCGGCGGCGTGGCAGGGCGAGCGCGACGCGCACCGGCCGGCCGTCGGCGCGCCGCCGCTGCTCATGAGCGTGAACGTGTCGGGGCGCCAGCTCGCCGAGGGCGACCGGCTGGTGGACGACGTGCGCGCGGCGCTGGCCGAGGCGCAGCTCGCGCCCGAGGCGCTCCAGCTCGAGATCACCGAGACGGTCATGGTCCAGGACACCGAGGGGACGCTCGCCGTGCTGCGGGCGCTGAGCGCCCTGGGCGTGCGGCTGGCGATCGACGACTTCGGCACCGGCTACTCCAGTCTCAGCTACCTGGAGCGGTTCCCCGTCGACACGCTCAAGATCGACAAGGCGTTCGTGCGCGGGCTGGGCGGCGCGGACGAGGAGTCGCCGCTGGCCGAGGCGATCGTCCGCATCGGGCGCACGCTGGGGCTGCGGGTGGTCGCCGAGGGCGTCGAGACGGCGGCGCAGGCCGCGCGGCTCGCCGGGTTCGGCTGCGAGCACGGCCAGGGCTACCTGTTCGCCCAGCCCCTCCCCCCCGCGGCGGCGCGGCAGCTCGCGGCGGAGTGGGCGCCGCGCGTCGGGGCCGGCCACGCCGCCGGCGCTGCGGCCGCCGTGTAGTCGCGCGCGCCGGCTCGGGTCCGGGAGCGGGCGGGTCCTCAGCCGAGCCGCGGGGCGGCGTACGTCGGCGCCGCCACGAGCGCGAGCGCGCCGCGCAGCCGCGGATGGGCGGCGCGATCCGGGAGCACGGGGGTGGCGGCCGCCTCGGGGGTGAGGGCGCGCGAGCCGAGGGCGAGGTGCACCGCGTCGTCGATGAGGGGCCAGGCCGCGGTGATCTCGCCGCCGACGTAGATGCGGCCGGGGTTCACCGCGTTGACGATCCCCGAGAGCCCGAGCCCCAGGTAGCGCCCCGTCTCGCGCAGCGTGGCGACGGCGTCGTCCTCGCCCCGCTCGGCGCGCCGCACCAGCTCGTCCACGGTGAGCCCCGGGTCGGGGGGGGCCGCGCGCCGCGCCGCGTAGCGGGCGAGCGTCGCCGGGTTCGAGGTGTAGGCCTCCCAGCAGCCGAGCGCCCCGCACGAGCAGCGCGGCCCGTCGAGGGTGAGCGGGAGGTGCCCGAACTCGCCGGCCGTCTGCGTCTGGCCGCGCAGCAGCTGGCCATCGGTGACCACCCCGGCGCCCACGCCGTCGGAGACGCTCACGTAGACGAAGCTCCGGTCGGCGGGGTCGCCGGCGCCGGGGAGCCACATGTGGGCGAGCGCACAGGCGATCGGGGCGTTCTCCACCCAGACGGGGAGGTGGGTGCGGCGGGCGAGCGCCTCGTGCAGCGCCACGTCGCGCCAGCCGAGCTGCGGGGCGCGCAGCACCCGCCCGCTGCGGCGGTCGACCATGCCGGGGACGACGACGCCGAGCCCCTCGCAGCGCCCGGCGTCGGCGTGGGCGGCGACGAGGGCGCCCACGCGCGCCGCCACGGCATCGGCGAAGCGCTCCGGGTCGCGCTCGGTCGGCGCCGCCTCGAACGCCAGCGGGCGCCCGCCGAAGTCGCCGAGCATCACGTACGTGCGGCTCGAGCGCACGTCCACCGCCGCGGCGAGGCGGTGCTCGGTGCGCAGGTACAGGTAGGTGGGGCGCCGCCCGCCGGTGGTCGGCCCGGTGGCGCCGTCGTAGACGAGGTCGTCGGCGAGCAGCTCGGCCACGAGGGTCGTCACCGCGCCGCGCCCCGTGCCGAGCCGGCGCGCCAGCTCGGCGCGCGAGATCGGCTGGTGCTCGCGGATCAGGTTGAGGACGATCTGGCGGTTGAGGTCGCGCGGCGTGGTGCGCGTCGCCAGGCGCACGTCGCGCGTGTCGATCTTCCGCATCGCGGTCGAGTGTGGGAGGCGGAACGCGACGCGCCGGTCACACCGGCGTCGCCCGCGCCCAGTGCGCCGCATCGTGGCCGGTGCCGAGCCCGGGGCCGGTGGGCACCGCCACCTCCCCGTCGACGAGCTCGGGGGCCTCGGCCCGGTACTCCTGGAAGCCGACCAGGTTGGGGACCACCGAGGCGAAGTGCAGCAACGGGGCCGCCGCGGGGAGCGCCTTCGGGGTGTGCGGCGCGACGCCCAGCCCGTGGGCCGCGGCCAGCCGCGCCACGCGCAGCGCCCGCACGAAGCCGCCGTTGTAGTACAGGTCCGGCTGCAGGCAGTCGAGCACGCGCGTGCGCGCCATCCACCCCCACTGCCAGGCGCTCGACTCCTGCTCCCCCCCGGCCACGGTGAGCGCGAGCGCGTCGGCCACCCGCTTGGTCCCCTCGTAGTCCTGCCACGGGCACGGCTCCTCCCAGACGGCCACGCCGTGCGCCTCGAGCAGCCGCCCGACGGCGATCGCCGCGTCGGGGTCGGCGTACGAGCCGTTCGCGTCGGCGTAGAGGGTGACGCCGTCGCCGAGCGTGCGGCGGAGCAGCGGGATCAGGCGCGCCGTCCGCCCGGGGAGGAGGTCGTCGCGCCCCATGCGCCCCCCCACCTTCACCTTCACCGCCCGGCACCCCGTGCGGGCGAGCGCCTCGGCCACCGCGGCCACCTCGCGCTCCGGGGTGGTCTCGCGCGTCAGGCGGGTGACGTACACCGGGATCCGCGGGCGCCGCACCCCCTCCTCCGCTCCCGCCACGAGCCGCCCCACCGGGAGCGCGGCGAGCCGGCCGAGCAGGTCGAGGCAGGCGAGCTCCACGTGGGCGACGCAGTTCCAGAAGGGCATCCCGGCGTACTTGTAGTTCCGGCCGGCGGCGTAGACGTCGTCGACGAGCCGCTCGACGGCGCGCGCGTCCTGGCCGACGAACGCCGGGACGACGAGGTCGCGGAGGATCGGCAGGAGATGGGCGAGCTGGTCGTTCGCCGGCACCGCCCCGATGCGCCCTGCCGCGTCGGTGACGCGCACCCAGCGGGCGCCCCGCTCCACCTGCACGACGTCGACCCGGCGGACGACGACCGGCTCGGGGAGGAGGGCGGCGAGGTCGCGGAGCACCGGGGGCTCCGCCGGGGCGCGCCCCGCCGCCGGGGCCGGGCGCCACCGCGAGAGCGGGTCGGCGCCGAGCCAGGTCGGGGGGAGCAGCGCCGCCGCGGCGCCGGCCAGCGCGGCCGCCCCGCCGGCGAGGCAGGCGCGACGCGAGAGGCGGAGCGCGGCGTCGCCGGACGCTCGCGATCCCGCTGGCTGCTCCGTCTGCGGCGGCTCGGTCTGCGACGGCTCGGACGCCGGCGGCTCGGACGCGGACATGCACGGCTCCCGGGTGGCGTGGAGGGCTCTTGACGGCGTGGTGAACGGACCGTACCAATACCGCCCGCTTTGTTCTCTCGGCGAACAAAGTACCGGCGCGACGCCGCGCCCGGAAGGCGGCCACCCACCGCGCGTCCCCCCCACCCACGGGAGGCCCCCCGCGTGCACGCCCCCCTCGCCCCGCACGTGCACCCCTCGGCGGCCGCGCCCCGCGCCGGGCCGCCGGAGTTGGGGGAGGCGTGGTGGCCCCCGGCGGCGTACGATCGCCAGGCGCTCCCCGTCCGGATGCTCGTCTTCGGCACCGGGATGCTGCTCCGCTCCCTCCCCCTCGCCCTGCTCGACGCCGCCAACGCGGCCGGCCGCGCCGCCGGGCGCGCCGTGCTGGTGCAGAGCACCGGGCGCGGGGTGGCCGACGCGCTGCGCGCCCAGGACGGGCTCTACACCCTCGTCGAGCGCGGCGTGGAGGGCGGGGCGCCGGTCGAGCGCACCCGGCTGGTCGGCGCCGTGGCGGGGGCGCACGTGGCCGAGCGCGACTGGGCCCTCGTCCGACAACGGGCGGCGGACCCGGCGCTGCGGGTGATCGTCAGCAACGTCACCGAGGCGGGCTTCCGCCTGCTCCCCGCCGACGCCACGGCGCGCGCCGACGACCTCGCGGGGCGCGTCCCGTCGGGGTTCGTCGGGAAGCTGGCCGCCCTGCTCGCCGCCCGCCGCGACGCCCTCGGCGACGCCGCCCCGCCGCTCGTCGTCATCCCCACCGAGCTGGTGGACGACAACGGCGGGGCGCTGCGCGCCATGCTCGCCGCCGTCCTGCGCGGCTGGCCGGAGGGTCCCGCGCTGGCCGCCTGGTGCGCGCGGCACGTGCACGTGTGCGCCTCGCTCGTCGACCGGATCACCACCGGGGCGCCCCCCCCCGAGGAGCGCGCCGCCCTGGCCCGCCGGCTCGGCTACGACGACGCCCTGCTCACGGTGGCCGAGTCGTACGCGCTCTGGGCCGTGGAGGGGGACCCGGCGCTGCTGCGCGCCGCGCTCCCCATCGACGACGGGGCGCGCGCGGTGTTCGCGCCGTCGATCGCGCGCTTCCGGCAGCGCAAGCTGCGGCTGCTCAACGGGGCGCACACGGCGCTGGCGCCGCTCGCCCTGCGCGCCGGGGTCGAGACCGTGCACGCCGCGGCGACCGACCCGGTGCTCGGGCCCTTCCTCGCCCGCGTGCTCGAGGCGCTCGCGCCCACCACCGGCCTGCCGCTCGAGGAGGCGCGCGCCTACGCGGCGCTCGTCCACGACCGGTTTCGGAACCCCGCGCTCGCCCACCGCTGGGCGGTGATCGCCCAGCAGCAGACGGCCAAGCTGCGCGTCCGCGTCGTCCCCGCGCTGGCCCCCGGGGCGCCGCCCGCGACGGGCGGGGGCGCCGTGCCGCCGGCGCTCGCGCTCGCCCTCGCCGCCTATCTC
>ERZ1066118.1937-NODE-1937-length-11198-cov-8.591582_pt1 | contig 11198 bp, 13 predicted proteins | sample MGYA00382765_ERZ1066118 | MGnify/ENA primary metagenome ERZ1066118 (study PRJEB33369, sample SAMEA5778348) | biofilm metagenome | biome: Industrial cooling water; feature: Water cooling tower basin; material: Biofilm | place: United Arab Emirates | collected...
CCAACGCAAAGCTGACGCTTCGGGCCTGCCGCGAGCCGTTCTTGCTTGCGCGAATTCCCTCGACGACATCGCTGGCCCAGACGACCGTTCCCGCGACCCTCATCGCCCCGGCAATCGCAGGGACTTCAGCGCCGTAATTGGCGCTGGGCACGCGAAGATCGGAGATCCTTGCTGCGGAAGCTCTGCGAAAGAGTTGCCTGTCGATCTGACGTCCCAGCAGTGATCCGACGACGGCTCCAACCGGTCCGGCCACCGCGCTTCCAACACTATTGAGGATGGACGTCGCCATCGCAGAACCTCCTGTGCATTCGGTAGATGCGTGCGCTTGGAAGCGACGCTGCGTCGCCGGGGGTCTCAACGACTTTCAGCACGCGGCGATCGGCGTGAATGAAGGTCCCAGAACCGGACACGACAAAGTGCAGGCTGCGGTCTAGGCGCGAGACCACAAGATCGCTCGCTTCAGCGCGACCTGCATCAATCCTGCTGAAGTAAGGCTCGAGATGGCTTTCCAGGTAATCGAGCCTGCTCTCGGAGAAGGGGTACGAGGGAAAGGAGACCTGCTGCAGCCGGTAGGCGATGATCGCGACGCCCACACAATCGACGCCGGTCCGCGGTGATCGTCCGTGTGGACGAAAGCGGCAGCCCAATAGCTCTTGGGCCCGGCTGTAGGGGTTAGTCACCCGGGTAGCGAAGCAAGAAATCCGTCCCGGGCATGTGCGGTTCACCCCGGAAGTTGGCAACATTGCCGAAGCGCTCGCGGCAAGTGCCGAGGCGGCCATCGCAGCCCTCGGTCAACCTCACGCGGGCGCCTGTGTCCGGTGGGAAGCGTGAGGGTTCGCGAAGCTGAAGGCTGCCGCCATCCGCTTGCAGGATATCCTGACTAAGTCCGCAATTGCGCCCACTCAGCCATTGCAGCCTGCCGAAGGCATAGGGGCCAAGGTCCTCAGCCTCGAAGCGCAGCCACGATCCCTCGACCTTCGATAGAACCAGCCGCCTCGTGCGCGGTCGCAGGCTGACCCGGCACGCCTTGTCGCCCAACCTTGCTCGGCATTCCGGGCTCGTCCTCACGCAGGGCTGCTCCTCCAGAGCAGGCGGGGTCACGACAATGTCCAGAGTCACATCATCTTGATTCTGACGGAGCCTGCCGAGCTCGCCGGCGCAGATGACGTAGCTCGCCGACTCCCCGCTCCACCCCGCTCCTTCCAGGACAATCGCCGCTCCGCTGAGTCCTCCGTCGAGGAACCCCCAGATCAGCGCTGCGCCCCGTTCATGGGAGATCTGCACACTTGCACGGCTGTCCAGCAAGCTGGCGTCAAGAACGACGTCAATCTTCTGGAAGTCGCACGCAGTCACCGCCTCGGTGCCGCCCCGGGTGGAGGCATCATGAGCTGTAAGCAGCAGGCCGGCGCCGTCTTCACGTTGGACGGTGCAGAGGAAGGTATGCGTGCTCAGTTCTGCAACGGCATCGCTCATGCTTCGCGAACTTCGATCAAAGGAACGCTGACGGCCTCGCCTGCAAGGTAGGTCTTGCGGCTCACTCTCAGTTGCTGCTCCTCGAAGCGCACGGGAACGTCGAAAAGGAAGCCGGCGGTCACTCGGGCGCCGCTCGCGGGCGGCTCGTCGAACTCGATGATACCACTCTCCGAAAGGGTCCAGGCTGACGTCTGCACGCCGTTCGCCGCGACAAGGATCGAGCCCTGCACAGGACGAGTGATCCTTCGCACCTCGCCTGCTCCATACCGTTTGACGAGAGGGAACCGCCGACGCTTGCCGTCGGCAATTTCCAAGAGCACGTCGCCAGCGCCTGGATCGTCGGTCATGTTGGCCGAACTGAAATCCAGGGCATCACGAAAGCGGAAAGCGATGGCGTTGCCACGAACGCTGCGGAAGAAGCTCAGTAGCTTCTGGAGGTCCTCCAGGCTTCGCACCCCCGGACCTGCATCGATCCGAAGCCTTGCTTGCGCATGATTTGCGTTGCGGTTTTCCGTGCCCGCTGCTGACAGGTGCACGGTGGTCGAAAAGCATGGCTCGACCCAGGCTGCAGACCCGATCTCCAACGGGAAATCAGTATCTAGAAAGGCGTCCACGGAGTCCTCCTCCTCGGCGAAGATTGTCAGGCCGTCCCGGAGAACCTGCGGCAGCGCCCAGATGAAGACTTCGGAGGCGCTTTCGCGTTCTGCCCGCCGCGCGGCCCGCATGATCGGCCCCCACTCATGCCGGTTCTCCGGCCACATCACGAAACCGGCGAGATAGCGACACTTGCTCTTGTCGTAGCCAAGCTTGATCGCGGCGTGCCGCAAGCCTGATCGGCTTTGCTCGACCAGATCCTCCACGACCCACTCGTAATCCTCGAGCTGAAGGACATCGAAGGCTGGCGCGGCCCAACCTGCAGGAAGATTCGCGTGCTCGAGCGCCGTGGCATCCTTGCGCAGGATCGAGGGCAGATAAGGCAGTACATAGGTCGTCACTGGACCAACCGCCCGCCGCACGTCTGCAACGATCGAGGCTGTCGCCGCGCTCAACATCTCTCCGGCACGGGTCAGGGCTGCCACCTGGTCGTCCGACTTCACCCCTCTGACGTCCCTGATCTCTTCGTGCGCAACTTGCCGCGCTCGCGCTGCATCGTCGTAGATACAGATTGCCTGGTCCGAATTGATCCACCACCACGGCTCACCCATCTGCAGGTGCACGGGCATGCCTGCATCGGCGCCTATCCTCGCGAATGCGGTCGCGACGCGAGCAAGGTACGCCATTGCCTCGCTGTTTGCAGGCGACAGAAGGTTGGAGGGTGGAGTATAGCCCGTTCGCCCAGGCGTTCCGTCCCACGCCCGCTGCTTCCAGGCCTCTGGGCAGAAAGGCTCGAGTAGCTCGAACGAGATCGACCAGATGATGTGATAGCCTCGCTCCGCGGCCAGCGCGGCGAAACTCTCGTGCCATCGCCGGGCAGGTTCGCACAACGGTCTGTCCGGATCGACAAGGCCGCTCCCCGTAAGCGCGGGATAGTGGCTCATCCCCACATAATGGTTGATGCAACGACGATAGCCGAGGCGCTCGATGGCATCGATGACCCGTTCCGGAGTCAGATGGTAAAGATCGTCGTAGGCTGTGCAGATGCGATAGTGATGCTCGGGCGCAAAGGCGTCGTTCGCGTCAAGCATGCTTCCAGAACCGCTGCACTCGATCCCGCTCAGCTGGACGCTCGCCTCGAGCGGTGTCGCGAGGAGATCCGAGCTGCCCGGTTGATAGGAGGGTGGAACAAGGCTGATGAACATGCGGTCGATGTCGCGCACGTACACTCGCTCCGCGTCCGTAAGCAGGTTGAACCCAGCGTCGAGCGCATCGAAGTCGAGCGCGATCACGGCGTCCTGGTTCTGGCCTTCGGCATAGTTCCAGAGGCGCACGTACCAGCTGCGCGCCACTCCTTCGTGGTCCCGCCCTTCGATCGTCAGGGTGGGTCCGTGCACGGAATCCAGCGCGATCAGTCCCGTTGACTGCCAACGGAACCGGAGCTGGCAATGCGAATAGTCGCGGCTCGTCTCTCGCCGGTGACCAGGATGCGCGTGGCGATCTTCGCTTTCAAAGATCAGTCCGACAAGGTCGCCTCGCCGGCCGAAGGTCAGATACGCGCATAGCGTGTCCTCATTCGGAGTGCTGACCACGCACCCCATTGCTCCTCTTGGAAAGTCGATCGTCCAATGTGCTGGATCGAAGCGCTTGATGGTCGATTGTGCGAGCTTCAGATCGGCGCGCGTGAACCAGTGGCGCATGGTCGTGCCTCGCTGACAGAGTTGATGAAGTCATTGGGTTGCCGCCTGAAGGTCAGACGATGCTGACCACGCCTGAGCTCTCAATCCTGAACTCGAACGTTGGCTCGTCACCCTGCTGATCGGAGATGATCAGCTCGCCGACGATGAACGGTCCCTGCAGGCGCATCCCGCCCTCGAGTTCCGCGAGGAAGCTCTGCTCGGCCCCGGTCAAAGCCAGCACTTTGAGGCGCTCCTCGGCCGCCTTGTTGAGCACGATGCCCCGCACGCGCAGCGAAAGACTGCGCGTACCTGCCCGAGGAAGGTAACGGCGCCACCCATGCTCGTCGGAAGTGCCAAGTTCGACCGCGGCATTGGCGATCCGAAGTTCCGCATGGCGAACTCCAGCGATGGCGAGGGGATCGTCACTGACCGCTTCAGGCAAGAGCGAGAGCGACAGCCCCTGCGCTTGGATAACCTTCATGAGCGTTCACCCTCGATTGCCAGAAGCCGGGCGCGTAGGGTCAGATGGGAACCCCACGCCCCTTCCGGACTGCGCGTCCGCTTGCGCTCAGCAAGCGCAAGGCTCGACACAGACCAGTTTGCCAGCGTCCGACCCGGCAGGACGCATTCCTGCAGCGCCTCCTCGAGCTCTAGAAAGCGCGGCCCAGGGTGACCCCACATCACCAGCTTGACCTCGATCTCGCGCCCGTGCTGCAAGCTTGCACTCCAATCGCGCTCGCTGCTGCAATCGACCACCAGATAAGGGAACTCCGCCCTTGCCGGTGGCCCGTCGTACACGCCCGAAAGTGCCGGAAGGGAGCTCGTCGCTGTGACGATCGCAGCTTGCAACTCGGCTGCAGCGCTCATGGCCGAAGCTCCTCACAATGAAGCGTCACGCGGTCGGAAGCTGATGGGCTGATGACGATCTGACGTACGGCAAGCACACGATCTCCCCACCTGACGCGCTGGTCGACCTGGAACGACCCGACGTTGCGCAGCAGCACGCGGTAGCGCGGGAGTGAACTAAGGCTCATGCCCTCCACAGCCTTCCCGGCACCCTCGGCCTCGATGTGCGCGCGATAACTTCCCACCCTAACCCAGGTGTCGGAGACAAGCCCCGTGTCGAGCCGGTCCGGCGTCTGCTGCCAGACCTCCACGCGGCTCCTCAGCAAGCCAGCGAACTCGCTCATCGAGCAACGCTCAGCCGCTTGTACGGCCGCCACAACATCGTGACGCTGGCAGGGATGTCGCCCAATAGGCTGTCCCTGTTTGAGAAAAGGCTCGCTGCCAACCGGACGATGCCTTGCCTGATCGGCTCCGGCACGTGGTTGGGGTCGTCCGCCAGCCCAGCCGTGCCACTGACGATCAGCCTCGTGCCTGCTTCGGCAGAACTTACCTCCGCTTCGCCATCTGCTGAGATCACCACCGAGCATCGCTCCGGAGAAAGCTCCACCGCCTCGCCAAGGAGGTGCACTGCGGTGACGGAACGTACTGGGGTAATCGACAATCGCCGACCAAGCGGCTCCGCTGCAATCTCCTCGGTGAAGGAACGGGTCATCAGAGCTGCTCCGATGTACCGCTCGCACATCTCGGTTGAGGTCCTTAGCAACCCGGCTGCAAGCGCCTCCTCATCCCCTGTTTCCAGGCGGACGTAGGCCTGCAGCTCAGATAGATGCACGCACGCTCTTGGTTTCTCCTGCTGGAGCATCAGCGATCCTCCACCCGGATGATGATGGAGCGGCTGTCTTCGCGGCCGAGACTGGTCACCACGTGATTGATGAGCCGGTAGAGCTTGCCCGGCCGCCCCCCGCTCACGTTCACGCGCGCAGCATCGGGATCATGGCTGCTGCCGTCGATGGTCACGCCGCCGCTTTCCACAGGTACGACGCTCCAGCCCGACTCCAGGAGCGCGTCGTCGGCAAGATAGGAGGATCTCCAGTCGATGCTGTAATCCAGCACACTGGCGGGATCCTTGAGAATGAGGCTCATCTGCATTTCCCTTTCAGCGTACTTCGGAGACGATCACCGGATCGGCGACCGCTTGGATGACCCGCTTGCCGGGCGGAGCGCTGGAAACCGGTTTGCGAACAACTTCGGCGATCGCACCTTCCGATGCGGAGAATGTGGCAAGGCTCATGGCGTCACTCGCACTTGGATGGTTGTAGTGGGAGGGCGATCATTGCCCGCGAACGATCCCGCTCACGGCAGTTGCAGCCGTCAGCAGAGCGCTTGTTCAGTTGATCAAACCGTGCGTCCGCATCGCAGATTCGAGCGCTACGATGCGCCCCTCGGCCGCTGCTGCGCGGTTGAGCACCTGCTGCAGTTCGGCCTGCGCATAGGCGGCCGACGCCGTCCCTGGGGCCGCCGCAGCGAAGGCTCCCCGGAGAGGCGTTCCGGTCGCTGCGGTCCAACCCGTCTGCCGGGCGCCGACCACCCTGACCCCGTCGACACGCAGCTCCTTACCGGCAGCAAGCTCGATGCCGTTGACGGTCACCTGATGGATCTCGGCATTGCCGATCTTGTACCGGTAGAAACCAGGAGCGGCGATGTTGAGGTCGCTGTGATAATGGCCGCCCCACAGGAAGTTGTTCCAGGACGCGGCGGTGACGCCCTGGCGCTTGAACAGCAGGGCGGAATTGTCCCGCGCTCCGATCTGCCATGCCGTCCAATCGTCCGACCACTCATCCCCCGCCGCCAGTGCACCGCCGTCGCGACACCGCAGCGTCGCTCCGGCGAGTGGGTTGAATGGCGCATTGAACAGGTAGAGCCCACCTGCTCTCGACTCCAGCCAGGGCACATTGCCTTTGACCCCGTTTTCGAACAGCAGGCCACCGATGACGATCGACGGAATGTGGATTTGGCTCGGCGCCATGTCGCCTTCGGCATAGCAACCCTGGAAGGTCGAGCGCGCGTTGGGATCGATCGAACAATAGGCTCCGCCCGAGCGGTAGGTCCGCCCACCGGTCCAATCCTCGATGTTGTTCCACGCTTCGACGCCGCCATCCTTCTGATAGTACCAGCCGTTCCTGCTTACGGTCGTGCCGGAGGGGGCGTTCGCCGAGGCCACCTCCTCTTCCCCCGCCGCGACAGCGTAGATCTTGCCCGCAAAGTGCACCCGATTGGGCGGAAGGACGCTCGCGCCATTGCTGGTGATTTGCGTGCCATTGGTCGCGGCATGGCAGCTGATGTAATTGTTGCCGAGAAAGCTTCGGTCGAAGAAACCCCACTGCCGGTTGGAGTTCGCGTCGCAGTGGATAACTGTCCAGGCGTTCACGTCGGCGCCGCGGGTGGCGATGCCGTTGCGGCACTCGGTGATGGTCGTGTGCGACACGATGCAGCCGTTGGCGTTGCCGTTGTTCGGTGCCGTCGCCAGGCTGTAGATGCCGTCGCCCTGAAAGCGGCTGATGGTGCAACCGAAGATCGATGCACGGGAGCGGAGGTGGATGCCGTGGAACTCGCCTTCGGGTGTCGTGCCGTGAACATAGCCGCCGCGTAGACGAAGGTTGCGGATCTCCGCCGTCCCACTGATGGAGTCGTCAGCCCTCGTTCCCGTCGCCCCCGACGTGTTGCCCATCTGCGTGCGGATGCCCGTTGCTCCCGCCGCCCAGCGGAGGGTCGTTGCACCGTAGGACGCGGTTGTCCCTGACGTCTCACCCTCGATGATCAGGCTGAAGGTGATGTCGAGCGTGGTCGTGCCGAGAAAATAGTGACCTCTCGGCACAAACAAGCGGCGCGCACCGAGGCGCTGAGCGTCATTGCCGGCCAAAGCTTCGGCACGCAGAAAGGCGAGCGCAGCCAGGAAGGCCGGTCCATCGCTGGTGACACCATCGCCTTTTGCTCCGAACCAGCGGACGTTGACGGCCGCTTCGAATTGCCGAACCCAGGCTCCCGCGGACGAAGGCTCGGGAGCGACGTAGATGCCTTCGTTCACGTCCAACTGGTGAACGGCAATCGGAACAAGGGGATCCCAGCGGAAGTCTCCCTCGCGTCCGGGTTCGGACAAGCGCCGCACATCGCCTACGCCCGCCATCGATTGCTTGAGCGCCGACCTGCTGTCTGCGATGCCAAGCCGGCCGGTGGAACTCCCCACTTCCTGCAGGCGATTGTACCATTCGGACGCCGCCACGAGCGCCACCGTCTTCGGGCCTGGCGAGAAGTTCGTGAGGGCACCGCGGAGCGGCTGGCGCGAGATGCTGTTGTTGGCCTGCAGCACGCCTCGCCCGACTTCCCGCTCCTGCGGCCGGTCGACGCTCTGAACCGCGTAATAGAATTCGTCCCCGGTTGCGAGGCTCTCAAGGAAGCTGTTGAACCCGGCGATGGCAGGGCCGCAGACCAATGGTCCCGTGCCCTGCGTGGACGTGCTTACTCGAACCATGTCCACGAATTTGGGATTGAAGGTCTGCGACAAATCGACACTTTCTGCTCAAGGGTTGCAACCGGGGACGCTTCAGGCGTCAGGCGAAGCGCAGGAGCTTGATCGCTTCGGAATTCACGACCTGGCCGCCCACCCGCTTGGTCGCGTAGAAGTAGACGTAGGGCTTCTTCGAATAGGGGTCGCGAAGGATGTTCGTCTCCGCCCGCTCGGTGATGATGTAGCCGGCCTTGAAGTTACCAAAGGCGATCGAAAGGCTGTTCGCCGCAATGTCGGGCATGTCTTCGGCCTCCACCACGGGATAGCCGAGCAGGGTTGCAGGCTGTCCGGCCACCATCCCTGCCTGCCAGATGAAGGCTCCGTCCGAAGTCTTCATCTTCCGCACCACCGCTGCGGTTGCGGAGTTCATCACGAACACGGCACCCTGGCGGTACGGCTGCCGGAGCGAATGGACGAGATCGACCAACCGGTCCTGCGGGTTCGTCGCGGCAAAGGCACCCGCCACTCCGGTCCCAAGCGTCTGAAGCGTCCCGATCGGCCGGGTCGCGTCCCCGGTCGTGGCTGTCGGCGACGACAAGAAGCCGAGGGGCTGGTTGGTACCCGTACCCTTGACGAAAGCCATGCCCTCGGCCCGGGCGAACTCCGCCGCAATCTCGTCCGCAAGCCAGCCTTCGACGTCGAACATGGCATCATCCAGCATGTGCTGGGACGCTGCCGGGTTGGCGTAAAGTTCGCCCGACGAAGGCACGATTTCCGTAAAGGTCGGCGTGGCCGTTTCGGGCCGAAGCGCCTCGAAGCCGACCCAGCCCGCAGCGGTCCCGCCAGTTGTGATGAGCTTGCGGTAGTTGGAGCTTCCGACCTTCACCACATTGGCGATGCGCCGGATGGGAGAGATGGACTGGAGCGTGCGGTCGATCGCCTCGTCGATTTCCCGGGGAACGGCGAGTGCGCCGGCACCGGGCGAGATATTGTCGACCGACTTGCCTTCTGCCAACGCTTCGCCGTTGCGAAGGAAGCTCCCAAACTGGGCATCGCTGCCACTCTTCCGCTCATCGCCAATGGCGGGGCGCGAAGCACTGATCATGTTCAGCCGAAGCTTGTTCTTCAGATCATCGATCTCCGTCCGCAACTGCTGGACGCCTTCGTCACGCTGCAGGGCAGCAAACGACTCTTCAAGCGAGTCCGCTTTCACTTCCATTCAGTTTCTCCATGTGGATAGTTATTGTGCTTGAGCCATGACGGCTCCGTCAGGCAGCAAGCTTGTGCACGCGGGCCAGTGGCTGCATTGGGTGCCTGACCAGGCTGACCTCCAGAAGATCGAGGTCGTCGATCTCCCGCCGGCCATTGTTCCTCCGAGCGGAAGCGACGCGATAGCCAAAGCTCAGGCCGGACAATCGTCCGTCGACCAGCTCTCGCATCAGGCGAGCGCCAAGTTCGTCATCACGTAGGCTTGCGATCACCTGCAGCCCCCGCTCATCCTCCTTGAGGTGGTCGATGCTCCCGATCACCCGCTGGGGCTGGTGCTGCCAGAGCAGCGGCACCCTGGCGCAGCGCGTCAGGCTGCGCGAGAAAGCACCGCGCCGGACGATGTCGCCTCCTTTGTCGAGGCGGTCGAAGATGGAGGCGTAGCCGGCGAAACGAAGTCCCTTGTGGATCGTGTTCGCTGTCGGCACCTCAAGGTTCCAGAAGGTTCAGGAGGTCGAGCCTGTAGGCCATCGTGAACATCAGCAGCGCAAGCAATATTCGGACCGCCCACCTTGCGACCGTCTGCCACGCCGACCTCTTCACATCCCGCCACGTGACGAGCAGCTCGCGCAGCTCGTCCATGTCCCTCCTGGCGCGCTCGTCCGCCAGACCAAGCGTCGCTAGAGCCTTGACCGCCCCCGCCTCGCTCGCCTCCTCGATCATCGCTCTCATGACGAGCAGATCCACCGGCCGGCCTTGCGCGTTCGCCAGCAGATCAGTGAGCAACTCTCCGGTGTTTTGCCCGCTCATGCCGCCACCGCACCAGTGCTGAAGCCCAGCATCTCCCGTTTCTCATCGTCGGTGATGAAGGTCGCGGCAGCAACCATCTGCCACAGCCGCTCGCGATCCTCTGCAAGCTCGCTGATCGCATCGGTGTCGATCGCCAGTCGCAGCGGACCGACCCAGTCCCGCAGCGTTACCGACAGTTCCGCCAAGATCCGCTCCGCCAGTGGCAGCACGGTCTGCCGGTAGAGCGCCCGGCCGGCCTCTCGCAGGTTGGCGTAGGCCGTGTCTCCGGGAAGCCCCAACAGGACGGGCGGGATACCAAAGGCAAGTGCGATGTCGCGTGCCGCCGCTTCCTTGACCGCCACGAAGTCCATGTCCGTCGGTTTCAGCCCCAGCGATTGCCAGCGAAGCCCTCCTTCGAGCAGCAGCGGGCGACCGGCATTCTGGCTGCCGCTGAACTGGCGATCGATCTCCTCGCGAAGTCTGGCGAACTGATTGGCACTGAGCGGTGCCCCATCGGGCGGTTCGTAACTCAGTGCTCCCGAAGGACGGGCGGCATTGTCCAGCAGCGCCTTGTTCCACCGGCTGGCCCGATTGTGGATCGAGGCCGCAGCACTTGCCGCCTCGACGCAGCCAAGTCCGCTCTGCTCCTGCGTGGGATTGAGCGCCTTGATGTGAACAATCTGCACTCGCTCGAGCACATCCCGCCGCGGTATGCGGCTGGTCTTGCGCCCGACCTTGTACTGGTAGGCGACCGGCCAACCGCGCTCGTCGGCTTCGATCCCCACCCGCTCCGGCTGGAGGTGGAAGAGCTCCGGAACGTCCAGTGCTTCGACGACCTGCACAAAAGCGTTGCCGTGCAGGAGCAAGGAGGCCGCCGCCTGCTCCATCAGGTTCGTCCGGCCGAGCTGGACCGCGACCCGCTCGTCGCCCTCCAAGGCATAGATCTTGAGCGCAGCGATCGCTCCAGCGACCATCCGCACGGCGCGTTGTCCCACCGGATTGACGAGGAACACCTCGCGGACTTGCGCCTGATATCCGCTTGGAAAGGGATTCTTGTTGTCGTCCAAGCACGACAGATACACGGACGGCGGCTCCGCCGCCTTGCG
>ERZ1066118.1939-NODE-1939-length-11196-cov-4.155462_pt1 | contig 11196 bp, 8 predicted proteins | sample MGYA00382765_ERZ1066118 | MGnify/ENA primary metagenome ERZ1066118 (study PRJEB33369, sample SAMEA5778348) | biofilm metagenome | biome: Industrial cooling water; feature: Water cooling tower basin; material: Biofilm | place: United Arab Emirates | collected...
CTACAATCATGAAGCCCATTCAGAACAAAAAACTGCAACTTAAAAAGCAGGCAATCACAAATCTCACCCAAACTGAGCAAAACGCCATCCGTGGCGGTGATGGTGATGAAATAACAACGTCTTGGGGAAAATGTACCGGGGCCCTTTGTTGTGGCGGCAATACTGAGAACTGCGATGTAACAATCAAAATTCTCACTATCATCATCACTATACTTTAGTGAAGTTTTATACCCCGGCTCCGGCCGGGGTTACCTTATCCTAACTTAGTAAGATAACCCCGGACAGTTGACCGGAGTTCAGACTGTGGGTGAAGCCACAATCATGAAGCCGGGACAAATGTAATGTACTGCTCAAATAAGTTGAAAGAAAACATCAGGTTTTTAGTGACCTACTGAAAACTATTTAGTACCAAGGTCATTAAAGCTGAACATCATTTAATTAGACACAAAACCACAATTATGAAGCCCATTCAATTCAAAAAGCCAAGCTTCAACTGAAGAAGCAGGCTATTGCAAATCTTACCCAAACTGAGCAAAAAAACATGCTTGGCGGAAATTTTCAAGCCATTTCAATCTTTGAATGTGATACTATATGCTGCGACACAAGGGACTGCAAAAAGTGGGTAGACATAATTACGGTCATTACTATCATAACCATTCCTAGATAGCCTTTATAAGGTTGAACCTCTTTTGACGAACGGGTTTGCCATTCAGTTTTTTACAAGCTTGCTCATGGAGCAGAGGTGCAACCTGAATTTAATAAAGTTGATTAAAACTGACGGTTATCTACAGCTAACGGATCAGCGCTTAACATCTAAAACACCTAAACTCTTTCAGCCAAAACCATGAGTTATTCCTACAGCTTCCTTCCACGGTTAGTTCTACGAACTCCCAGAAGGCATTTAGTTACCCATGTAGGTGTTGATCAGCTACAAAATCTGCTGGTTGATGCACAGTTCATGGAGGCTTTGTACCTGGCTTCACCTGTGCTGCATGCCGAGGCCAGCAAATGGGCGAATGGGCAACTTCAAGACCCGGCAGCTATTCGAAAACTGGAGTTTTCCTTATTGAAATATTTCCTTCGTATGAGTAACCGGTGCACCCCGTTCGGGTTATTTTCTGGTTGCACAATGGTGAATTGGAATGAAGGTGAAACCAATGTAATAATTGACAGCAGCCAGCCATTCCGCCACACTCGCTTTGATATGCATTATCCCAGCATCTCGCCCGCCAGCAGGCCATTCGGGAGCGGCTTCGCTTTTATCCTAATACTTCCTGGTACGAGCTGGGTGAAGAGTTGCGTTATGTAGAAGGAACTTATCGTAACGGACGCAGGCATTATCAAATAAGTGCTGTGCTTTCCTCTTCGTATACGCAGCGTGTGCTGCAGACGGCCGTCTCCGGAAAATCATTAAAGGAATTGGCACAGGTCATTACCAATGAAGAAGTGAGCTATGAGGAGGCTTTTCTGTTCGTCTGCGAAATGGCTGATAGCCAGTTGCTTACCGATGAACTGGAACCAGCTATTACAGGCCCTGAATTTATACGACAGATTTTAACTACACTCAATCGTATTAATTATGATTGTGAGCATATAATCACGGGCTGGATCAATACACTTGAAGCGTTGGATAAAGCGCTTCAAAAGCTAGACGAACAAGGTTTAAACAGCACGTCCGCCTATGAGGCAATCACAAATGTTATAAAGGACCTGGGGGTGCCTTTTGAGCAAAACAAACTGTTTCAGACGGATACTTTTTTTAATGTAGAAGCCGGTATTGTAGATTCCAACATACAGCAGGACCTTCTTCAATGCATAGACAGCTTAAGCCGTTTTGAAGAACCGGAGGAACATGCTAATCTTTCCGCCTTTGCCAAGCGGTTCTCTGAAAGGTATGAAGATGCCGAGCTTCCTCTACTACAGGTAGTGGATACGGAATCAGGCATCGGCTATTTACAAGACCGGCCCTCTACGCACATTATGCCCCTAATTCAAGACCTGTCGCTACCCGGTAAGGCAGGCAAAGCCAAACTGCCCTGGGGAAAACGTGATCAATTTTTGTTTCGCAAATTAAACGAGGCTATTGCGGGCGGTAAGTATTGTATTGAGATCAATCCGGAAGACTTAAAAAATTATAAATCAAATTGGGAATTACTTCCTCCATCCCTAGCAGTGATGTTTCGCCTAACTGCCGAAGGGCAAATTTATGTGGAGTCGGTTGGTGGCTCCAGCGCTGCAAACCTGCTGGGTCGTTTTGCTCATGGCGCTCCGCAAATCCATGCATTTATTGATCAAATTATTGGGCAAGAGGACAGCGCTAACCCGGACGTTATTCTAGCCGAAATTACGCATCTACCCGAAAGCCGCATCGGGAATGTGCTACTGCATCCAGCTTTCCGAAACTATGAAATACCTTTTTTGGCCCGGCACGGCGTAGATGCCGAGCATACGCTTCACCTAGATGACTTACTGGTGAGCGTTCGCAATGGACGCATTGTGCTACGGTCGGCACGCTTAGGCCGAGAAATAATACCTAGATTAACCACTGCCCACAATTTTTCTTTTAGAGCTTTACCTGTTTATCAGTTTCTAGGTGATTTGCAGTTTCAAGGTGTACTGGGAGGGATTCATTTCCAATGGGGTGCGCTTGGGCAACTGCATAAGTTTCTTCCACGAGTTACTATTGGAAATTGTGTTGTTCATGCAGCCACCTGGAATTTTAAAGGCGCGGACGTAGCAACGCTGCTGGAAGCAAAAAATGACTTATTGGAGAGGGCGCAAACATTTTGCACAGCCTGGAAGCTTCCCAAGCTGGTAGTGCTTGCCGACAGCGATAATGAACTGCTAGTAAACTTTGAGGACGAATTGATGTTGCGCATGTGGCTGGATGCGGTACACAAGCGTCCCGCATTTGTACTGCGGGAATGGCTTCAGCCTTCAACAGCTGTTCGAGGTGCAAACGGCGAGACTATAGCCAACCAATTTGTTGCGGCGTTGGTTTGTGACAAAGCGGTATATTCCCGGCCTAATGTCAGCACGCCTCATCAGCGGCATGCGCCACTGAGCTATTCTATAGGATCGGAGTGGGTATACTTCAAGCTTTATTGTGGTGTTAAGAATGCAGACCTGGTACTCACCACTGCTGTCTTACCAATAGTGGAACAATTTAAAGAAGCAGGACAAATCAACGGCTTCTTTTTTATTCGCTATTCTGATCCCCATTTCCACCTGCGTATCCGTTTTCAATTAAATGATGCAGATAATCTAACTACTGTATTAACGGAGTTCACCCAGGCAATACAAGCTTTGGAGAAGCAAGGCATCATTTGGAAAACGCAAATGGACAGCTACTGCCCTGAGTTGGACCGGTATGGCGTCAACACCATCACGCATGCCGAAGCTTTGTTCTTTCATGACAGCCTTGCTACCCTTCAATTTCTGAGCGGCGCCGAAGGTGACGAAAGGGAAGCGATTCGCTGGCTGTTTGCCATGCGGTCAATAGATACTTTGCTTGATGATTTTGGATTCCCTATACAAGGAAAGATGGACTTGTTACAAATGCTTAAAGATGGGTTTCACCAAGAGTTTGCCTCAGACAAGGCATTAAAGGAACAGTTAACCGCAAAATATAGAAGCCACCGTGCAAGCATAGAGAAAGCCATGGGGCTATGGGAAACAGCAAATCCACTGTTACCCTGGAAAAAACTGCTTGATGATCGTAGCCAGGCCTATGCCACCATCATTCAGCAGCTTTTGAAAATATGTAAAACCAACAGTCAACCATCTTTACCCAGCTTGTTAAGCAGTTATATACACATGCTCGTAAACCGGGTGGTGGCGGATAGTCCTCGCCTTCATGAGTTGGTGATATACGACTTTCTATATTCTTATTACCGGTCGGTTCATGCCCGCCAAAAAGGGAGCCTAAAACCAAAACAGAATGAAGCGGTTCCCACACTATAAACAGTTTGACCGCATGGACTGCGGTCCCGCCTGCCTGAAAATTATTTGCCGGTACTATGGCTACCAGCTATCGCTGGAGTACCTGCGCCGCCTTTGTCATACCGATCGTTCAGGAACCAGTATGCTATCTTTAAGCAGCGCAGCAGAAAAGCTGGGTTTTGAAGCTACTGCTGCACGCCTTTCTGTTGATGATATTCTGGACGGCAGCCTGTTCCCGTTCATCGCTTATTGGAACCAGTCGCATTTTATTGTGGTATACAGGTTTAGTAAGGGCAAATTTTATGTATCCGACCCGGCTCATGGCTTGGTCACTTATACCCGTGAAGAGTTCATTAAGGGGTGGGCCGGAGAAGCAGACCAGGGCGTTTTGCTCCTCTTAGACAAAACAGACGGTTTTGGCAAGTTTGAAGAGGCGGCTGGTCAAACTGCAGAGCGTGGCGTTTGGGACATTTTTCGGTACTTAAAAAATTACAAAAACGAATCTGTACAAGTTATAGCCGGCATTGCAGTAGCCAGCATTCTGCAGCTTCTTTTCCCACTGCTTACCCAAAGCATGGTGGACAGAGGCATTGGCCGGAACAACATCTCATTTATATATGCTGTGCTTATGGCGCAGTTGATGGTGTTTCTTGGGCGTGTGGCTCTTGAGTTATTGAGAACGCAATTTTTGCTGCACCTAGGTGCCCGCATTAACCTGCATATGCTAAGTGAGTTTTTTGCCAAGCTGCTGCGCCTGCCGCTGGGATATTTTGATACGAAAATGGTGGGCGACACCTTACAACGTATCAACGACCACAAAAGGGTAGAAACTTTTCTAACCTCCAATGCGCTGAGTACTTTGTTCTCTATGCTTAGCCTGCTCACGTTCGGGGTTATCTTGTTTTATTATAATCCCTTTGTTTGCGCTGTATTCCTGGCAGGGAGCATATGCCATATAGTGTGGGTAATTGGTTTTAATAAACGCAGGGCGGCGCTGGATTATAAACTGTTTAACCAAATGGCCGTTAATCAGGAACATACCTATGAACTCATCACCGGTATGCAGGAGATACGGTTGCAGAATGCAGAAGTGCAAAAGCAGCAAAAATGGGCGGCCCAGCAGGTGGATTTGTTCCGCATCAACATGCAGGCACTAAACCTGCGCCAGGCACAGTTGGGGGGTGCTACCATCATCAACGAGCTCAAAAACATTATCATCACATTTATGGCTGCACAGGCAGTGGTTGGGGGCAGCATGACATTGGGAATGATGCTCTCTGTTTCCTATATCATTGGTCAGTTGAATGCACCGGTGCTGCAGTTGATTGAGTTTATGCAGGCGTATCAGGATATGCGGTTGAGCCTGGCCCGTATTAATGAAATTCACATGAAACCCGATGAGGAGCCGACTGGAATCCAATATACAGAACCTGTACCAGTGGGAGATATCACGATAAAAAACCTTGACTTCAAATATAATCCCAGCCCCGCTGCCCCATTGGTATTAAAAAACTTGAGTTTGGTGATCCCGGCCCGCAAAGTCACTGCCATAGTAGGCTCAAGCGGAAGTGGCAAAACCACTTTGCTCAAACTGCTGCTTAAATTTTACCAGCCATCCTCCGGTCATATTGCTGTTGGCAACATTCCCTTGGCCTTATGCTCAAGTGCTCAATGGCGTAAATGCTGCGGTACCGTAATGCAGGAGGGTTTTTTGTTCAATGATTCCATTGCGGGCAACATAGCCGTAGGTGATGAACAGATAGATAAGGGGCGCCTTGAAGAAGCTGCCCGTTTGGCTAACGTAGCCCCTTTTGTGGCGGCCCTGCCATTGGGTTATAACACCCGCATTGGCGCCAATGGTGTTGGCCTAAGTACCGGGCAAAAGCAACGCATCCTGATAGCCCGGGCATTATACCGCAACCCTGATTTTCTGTTTTTTGACGAAGCTACCAGCGCCCTGGATGCGGGCAACGAACAACAGATTACCAGAAATATGCGGGAAGTATTCAAGGGTAAAACGGTGGTAGTGATAGCGCACCGATTAAGCACTGTGCGCCATGCCGATAAAATTGTGGTGCTTGATAAAGGGCGTATCACAGAGGTAGGGCACCATGAACAACTGGTCAACCAACGGGGTATCTACTATCAATTGGTAAGCAATCAACTGGAGCTGGGAAATTAGACATGAAGCATCCAAGAAAATTTAAGCCTCATCCTGACAATGGCAAGCTGCAAGGCTTCTTGTCACATACACCCAAAAAACTGTTTCTATACAATATCTAGCTGCATAAAGGGTAACTGCGCTACACCATAACTTCATAAGCAAAGCAAAGGTTTTTCCGAAGTGCTGGTCTATAACCAGCACAGTATGCCGCTACCTTCTTTAACTACCAGACATTAATAATTTTATACATCGAAAACCGCTTTTGGTGATGCTCAAACACTTTTTCGGTAAGGGAAAGAAATTTTGAAAGTTTATGCGCTATTTTTAATCAAACAAAAAACCATGAATATCAAACAACAACCCGAAACAGAAAAGAAGTTAAAGCTACAACTGAAGAAGCAGGCCATTGCTAACCTTACGTTAAATGAAAAACAGATGGAGCGACTTTTTGGAGGATTTGCAAAGACATTCGACTCATGTAAAATTGATGATAATACAGGCTGTACAGGTCGTACTGCGACAAACAATACTTTATGACTAAAATAATGATCGTTATATTCGTAGCAATTACGAGTAGCTTATGGTCATTAGGACAAACCACGGCTGATACCAATCTTAAGTTTCTTATAAGTAAGATTAAAGCTGTTTACGCAGGTTATCCGTATAAAACAACTGATGCCCAATTTGATCGGATAGTAAAAGAGCCGTTTTCAAAGCCCTATCCTGACAGTTTTGTACAATTATCTCGTATCACCACTTTTTTCAGTGATGCACACCTTGCCCTATATCAGGTTTTTAGTAATCCCGATACCACCTCCTGCTTTTCTAATCGTAAAATAATGGCTGCTTCGGCCAGGCAGCCACATTTGACTAAGTATGAAGGGTATTGGGTAAATGATTTGGGAGATCAGATCATACAAATGATTTCCGATAAAAATGGGGTTTTAAATGGTTATATAATCGAGACACGTCTATCTGCACCAGTGGGTCTTAAGGTTTTAAGTTTGTACAGGGATAGTACTGGTTGGTTGGCCGATGTTACCCGCCTAGATTATAAATATCGTGTAGTTACACGCTCTTACATGCGAAATGATTCGGTGCTTATTTGTGGTTATCAAGCAAAATGGCGCAAGGTAAAACTATATAAGCCAGGTCTTCTAAATCTAATTCCAGTATCGGAAAAGTATCCATCCTTAAGGGTTTTGGATTCAAATACAATTTTGATTCGAATGCCTGACTTTGATGGATCTTTATTTCCTATTTATGATAGTCTTCTTAAGGCAAACAAGATTGTCTTATCACAGGCTAAAACATTAATATTGGATGTACGAAATAACATTGGTGGCTCCATTAGCAATATTGAACCAATAACTCCTTATGTCTGCACAGCTCCGCTATATTTATTTGGGAGCTTGCGTCGCAGTAGCGAGGAGGCTCTAAACGAAGCTCTTCAAAGTCGGGACCGTTTCAAGCAACGTGGTGACACAATTACTATGAAACTTTTTGATAAATACATCGATGGTTTGAAAAAAGCTACGGGTGGGTTTTATGAGTTAGAATCTGATACACTAGTTTGTGAAAGTACTCCCAACTCCATAAGGAATGTAGGTATCATCACAAACTATGCTGCGGTGAGCGCTGTTGAGCTGATGATCTTATACTATAAACAGAGTCCCAAGGTAAAGTTGTTCGGCGAGGCCACAGGTGGTGTTGTGGATTATTTGAATGCGATATACTTGCGTATGCCTTCACCTGGCTTGTTACTTATGGTGGCAACAGCTAAAAGAAAATTAGTCAGTGGTTTTGGATCCTATGATGGCAAGGGCATACCGCCAGATGTGCCTATACCAGATAGCGAAAAAGACTGGGTGCTTTTTACAAAGCGCTTTTATGAAAAGAATTGAAACTCATCTACTAGGAATAGCATTTTATGGTGTATGGGTAATTGGCCTGGACTTTATCTTTTTGGGAGAAAGATTCAGGCTGCCGCTTATCTTGAACATGCTTTTTAGGGAATGCTGGGTTTTTTACACAGGCTATTTATTCTTACGTCTTTTGTTCAGGAAAAATAATCGTGGGCGGTGGCTTGCCCTACCTCTGCTGTTGTTTAGCCTTTTAGGTGTCTTCTGTTTTAACCTAGTCTATAAATGGACGAAAGATACCTTTTATGAACCTTTGAATACTTCTTTGTCAGAGCTCACTTATGACGTGTTAATGTTTTATACCCAGTTTTTCATTTACTCTATCGGCTACTTTTTCTTTACTGGTTACGTTGCGAAGCAAAAGAAAATAAGAGAGATGGAGGCAGAGCAACATCGTCTAAAGGAAACCTTACTGCAAACTGAAAACAATTTTCTCCGTGCTCAAATCAATCCCCATTTTCTCTACAACAGCCTGAACAACATATACGCAAAGACATTCGATCAAAATCCACAGGTAGCGGAGGCTATTATGCATCTGTCCCAGGTAATGCGGTATTCAATTCAGGATTTTTCCAAAAGCGGCGGCATGGCCAGCCTAAAGGATGAAGTGGAACACATCAGGAATGTGATTGCCATCAACAAGTTTCGCTTTGGGGACCAAATGTTTGTAAACTTTAACGTAACCGGTGACATCGAAGACAAACTTGTAACGCCGCTGCTCCTGATTACAATAGTAGAAAATGTGTTTAAGCACGGTAACCTTTCAGACCTCAATCAACCCGCAAAAATCTATCTAACCGTATCTGAGGTCAGTCGAACCATCGTTTTTTACACACTCAATAAAATAGGCAACGGCCCGGTTGAGTACAGCACTGGTCTTGGCTTGAGTAATGTGCGGCAACGGCTGCAGGCTTGCCATGGCACAGCCGGTACTTTGAAAACAGAAAAAGGCACGGAGCTGTTTAAGGTCAAACTGGAAATGCCCTATACCATACAACCAAAACTAAAACGACTGGTAGATGATAAAGTGTATGCTTGTTGATGATGAGTCTGCAGCCATCAGCGTGTTAGCCGCTTATATTGCCAAGGTTAGTTATCTAGAGCTGGTGGCCAGTGCAACCAGCAGTTTGGAAGCCATTGACCTTTTAAGCCAAAAAGATGTTGACCTGCTTTTTTTAGACATCCAGATGCCGGAACTAAACGGTATTGAGTTATACAAAGCCACCAAAGGCAAGCAGAAGGTCATTTTTACCACTGCTTACGACCAATACGCAGTGGAAGGCTTTAACGTGGATGCAGTGGACTATCTGCTTAAGCCCATCCCTTTCCCCCGCTTTTTAAAAGCAGTCCAAAAAGCAAAAGAACAACTGGAGCCGCAGCCTGTCAATGCTAAGCCGCCTGAGAAAGAATTTATCATTGTGCAGGGCAGCCAAAAGGGAAAGCTCACAAAGATTGAAGTATCCGAAATTGATTACATAGAAAGCATCCGCAACTATGTCAATATCGTATGCGCTAATCGAAAAATACTTTCCCTAATGACGATGGTTGATTTGGAGGCAGCGCTGCCTCGGGAAAAGTTTGTACGGGTGCATCGCTCTTTTATCGTTTCGGTTGCTAATATAGCCGGTTTGGAAGACAGTGTGATTCGTTTAAAGCGCAATCATAACGATGATATCATCCTGGGAAATGTCTATAGACCGGCTTTTATGGAACTGATGCGTTCCCACATGATTGGTTAGTACGTACAAAATGCAGGTTCGTGCTCCCAAATCTGGTTTTAAAAAGGCAATATTTTTCAAGGCTGCTAACTAAAATATATTGTGCAGTAAATAGATGTTGATTGAAACAGGCTGCATTGGAAAAACTAAGCCGTATAAATAATCACCTCAACGGGAAGCTCACACCACATGATGGTATACTGGGCGGCCAGTCGGGCCTTACCTATTACTACCATTATGCGGCTCATGTGTTGGGGGATCGTTCGCTTCAAACAAAAGCCAATGAAAGTTTGAGGAACATATTCACTACCTTAAATGAAGGTGGGGGCCGGCTGGCGGGCAATTGTTTTAGTGCAGGTGGTGCTGGGTTTGCTTTTGCAGTTAGCCATTTAGCTCAACACCAGTTGCTGGAATTTGATGTAGATGCTGAATTTGAAGATTTGGATCATTACCTTTTTGAAGAGGCAAAAGAACAACTGAGGCAGGGAGAGGTGGACTATCTGCACGGCGGTATGGGGCCTTTTTTTTATTTCGCCAGTCGCCAGAAGAAAACTGATATCATCATTCATTACCTGAATGAGTTGTTCCAAAAATTAATGGACAACGCTGTGTGGGAAAAAGGAGGCGTTTGGTTTCCTAACTTCAGCCTGCAACGCATTACCGATAAACATATTGATTTCAGTCTTGCGCATGGCTTATCGGGCATTTTGCTGTTGGTGATTGAAGCTTGGCCCTATCTCAAAAACAAAAAGGCAGCCCATAAACTTCTGAAGTGTGGCCTGAACTTTATCCTTCAGTGTGAATTACCTACCGGGGAACGTATTGGTAATTGCTCAAAATTTCCATCGTCTCTTGAACGTGATGCAAAATCCATAAGTGCATCAAGCCGGCTCGCCTGGTGTTATGGAGATTTGAACCAGGCCTTGTTATTTCACCGTGCCGGACTGTTATTGGGTGAAGGGCTGTATATTGATAAAGCGACTGAAACCGGTATAGCTTCTACTAAACGAAAAACTGAGGCTGAGACCTTGTCTTCCGATGCTCATTTTTGTCATGGCAGCGCTGGCCTCGCTCAGTTTTATAAATGCCTGTATCATGAAACGCTGCAGTACCCTTACTACAAGGCCTACGAGTATTGGATGAAGCAAACAATACAGCAGGTGGATGGTGAACTCAATGAGAACAAATATGCTGTTAATCCCGGTGGATTGCTGGATGCTTGGACGGGTATTGCTTTTGTGCTGCTGGAATATGTGAGTGCAAAACGTTTGCATTGGTCGAAGGCTTTTCTACTGTGATGCAACCTGATAGAATCTACAAAGCAATAGTTTGTTTATCAAGTTAACGAACAAGAATTGAGGCTATGTATTAAGTAAACCATAAACCAATGCATTGGAAAATTAAATCGCTATTGTTGCTGATGACTGTAAGTCTTGCTGCAGTGTCCCAA
>ERZ1066118.1940-NODE-1940-length-11180-cov-5.960809_pt1 | contig 11180 bp, 16 predicted proteins | sample MGYA00382765_ERZ1066118 | MGnify/ENA primary metagenome ERZ1066118 (study PRJEB33369, sample SAMEA5778348) | biofilm metagenome | biome: Industrial cooling water; feature: Water cooling tower basin; material: Biofilm | place: United Arab Emirates | collected...
GTACGACAGGATGCGAAGGTACTCGTTCGTCCTGTCAATGTCCGAAGCCTTGATGACCCGTAGACGACGTAGATCGATGTTCTCTTGCAAGTCAGCGATCTTTGCTTTCGTGGCCCGCTTACTGGTCGAGACTCTGACCGCATTGGCGGTACGGGACTCACCAGGAAGCTTTGTAAGCAGCGCCAAGTCGTCAAGGATGTCGACGGGCACACCTAGGTCGAAAAGCTCCTCACGCGTCGTCTGGGTGTCTTCCAGGATGTCGTGTAGAAGTCCTAGGATCTTCTCATCGAAACTGTCGAGTCGATTGGAGACCGCCAGACAGTGTTGGATGTAGGGAGTCTTACCACGATCAACCTTACCCTTGAACCTTTCGGTCGCGAAGGGAATCAGCGTCTGGTAAAACAGATCCATCAAAGTCGACGACTCAGCTAGACTTGCTGAGTTCATCCGCCTTACCCATCATCCGGGAAGCGCCACTCAGGGCATTGACGCCGTTCAGGGACATGATCGAACGACCACGGTTGTAGAGTACCATCGTCGGAACCGACGTGATACCAGCGGCCTTGACTTCGTCACGGTGCACTTCGCAGTCGATCTGATAAACCTTGAACTCGCCCGTGAGTTGTTCGGCCAGCTTGGCGACCATCGGGTAGAGGGTCTTGCAAGGCTGACACCACGGAGCGGTGTAGTAGGCGATGAAGGGCTGATCGACGCCAGCCGTCTTACCTTCTTCGATCTTCTGCTGAAGGTCGGCGTACGAGATCTGTTCGATCTTCGAGGTTGCAGTTTCCATCTATTTTCTCTCAAATCCGGGGTGGTAGTAAACCAATTCCTCTACCTTGTCGATAGGGATGGAAAGTTCTTCACTCAGTTCGGCGGTTGTGGGTCTGATGATCTTACCGCCATTGATGGCCATGTGTACCTTCATCGCTGACGGTACCCTGACCGGGCAGTTGTAACCTGGTCTCCAGCCTTCCGCTGGTTCAAAGCGCCACCAGTTCTCCTGACACCAGTCCCTTACCAGAACCGTTTCTACTGACGGCTCGATCGTCCTAGTGTGACGGTAGGTCGTTTTAAGCTTGTCCAGAATGGACATCAACCAGGAGATTGGGGTCATGGCGATATCACTCCACTAGCTCTAGATGGCGTACCATCAACTGTAGGCGTTCGGTGTCTTTCCAGCGATTGATGTTGAGTTCATACGCCAGTCGGACGTAGTCGGGCGGTTCTCCGCCCTTATAGCCGTTGAAGAAGATTGCCTCGACTCTTGAACCATCTCGCGGGTCGAGTAGTTCAAACTTCAAGTGCTTGTCGGACAGTACGCGGTAATCTTCGACATAGAAAAGGTTATCAAAGACGGGTTCAGGGAATGCCTGCCCCCACGGACCGCAGCGCTGAAGGTACTTAGCGAAGTCGAGGTTCAGGTGACCAGGTGGAATCTCTCCGTCTGAGAACACCGTTGCCGTCAACTGCTCTTCAGTCAGGAGTTCCTTCGCAACTTTCTGGAACTCTACCTTGAACCTTTCGACATCGGCAATCTTCAGACTCAAACCAGCAGCCATCGCATGCCCGCCAAACTTCGGAATCAGTCCGGGATTACGGACATCTACCAAGGCCAGGGCGTCACGTAGATGGAAGCCGGGGATCGAGCGTGCTGAACCACGAACCTCATCACTCCCTTCACCGGCTGGAGCGAACGCAATGACCGGACGGTACAGGTTCTCCTTTAGTCTAGAAGCCACTAGACCTACGATACCTGAATGCCACTTGGGGTCGAAGACAACCACACCGATTTCGTCACCGGTGTTCATCCCCAGTACCATCTGTTCAGCTTCGGCAACCATCTCTGCCTGAATCTCTTTACGTTCGTCGTTGATGGCTTCAAGGCGTTCGACAAACGCTTGAGCTGCAACGGGATCGTCAGTGATCAAGGTCTGTACACCCAGACTCATGTCCTCGAGTCGACCAGCGGCGTTGAGTCGTGGCGCGATACCGAAAGCAATGTCTGTCGAGACGAAGTTAGCTTCGTCCTTCTTAGCAGAACGAATCAGGGCTTTCACCCCAACGTTCGCTAGACCGCGCTGAATGCGATCCAGACCTGCGGCAACGAGGATGCGGTTGTTGTGATCGAGTGGGACAAGGTCGGCGACTGTACCGATTGCCACGAGGTCTAGGAGGGGTAGTAGCGAAGGATCTTTACCTCCCCATCGTCCAGTCTCTCTGAGGACAGAGCGAACGGCCAATAGAACGTAGAACATCACGCCCACGCCCGCCAGCATCTTGCTCGGGAACTCGTCACCGTTAAGGTTGGGGTTCACGATAGCGTCAGCGTTAGGTAGGTAGTCACCAGGGAGATGGTGGTCGGTGATGACAACCGAGATTCCCTTGGACTTAGCCCGATTGACGCCTTCGACACTCGACACGCCGCTGTCAACCGTCACGATCAGTTCGGTAGCCGGGTCCATATCGTCGACAAGTGCCGGACTGAGCCCGTAACCGTGTTTGAAGCGATTCGGGACAATGAACCCTACCTTGGCTGCCCCCAAGAGGCGCAGGCCTCTGACAGCCACTGAGGCGCCTGTAGCGCCATCGCAGTCATAGTCGCCGGCAATCGTGATGTGCTGATCGTTCACGATTGCTTCAGCGATGATCCGAGCTGCTTTATCGATACTTCCGAGCTTAGTGGGGGAGTGTAGGAGACCCAACCGCATCTCGACGTCAGCGGGGGTGTAAACACCCCGCGCTGCGTAGATCCGCTGAAGGATCTCCGGTACATTCGGATCCCACCCAGACGGTGTCCCGGTCAAGGGACGTCGTTGGATCTTCATCAGTTCGCGTGATCCGTAACCGCTTCGACCATCTTCTTGGCCGTGGTATCGTCAGCGTTGTAGAGCTTGTCAGCCCACGCCTTGGTTTCGGGGTTCTGGAGCTTGTAAAGCTCGAGTTCGCCGTACAGTGCCTGACCCCAACGAAGACCGTTGAGTGGCTGGCGGAACGCTTTGACGCGACTTGCGGGAATGGTGAGCATTTGAAACACTCCTGGCGTGTAGGACAGCGTGTTTGTGGACATGCTGTATTTCAGGGATAGTGATGTGTTTACCGACAGCCTGCATAACTGCGGCTATTTGATCTTTACGACTCAGTAGCTTGAAGTCCAGGCCGCCGATGTCGACACCGATCTCTCTCGGTACCTCAAACACATTGAACTTGTTGAAGAAATTTGACATTCCCGTGGTGCGGGTATTCAACAAGTAACCGGGCAGTTTGTGTCGGCGCTTGAGGTGATCAAAGAGCTTGGTAGCCACACCGACCTCTCGGTATTGCGGATCCACGTAGACGTGGACGGTACGAGTGAGTTTCGTACTGGACAAACCAGTCTTCGGTAGCACCACCAACACACCGATGGGTAGGTTGTCTTTCTCGGCGTCGACTGCCAGCAACACTCGGTGGCGCTGCTTGTTACGCGTAGCGATGATCTCCTTGAAGATCTTCTTGAGCTGACCGATCTTCTCGAAATACAGGCGGGTCCTGAGAGCTTGCCTGCACAACTCCACCGTGTGCTGGTCTTTGATCTTCACGTCCATCCGACAGACTCCTGGTTAGACTTCTAAACCTTGGGTAGGGTGATACCCGTCTGACCTTGGTACTTTCCGCCGCGATCAGCATAGCTTACCAAGCAAGGGTTTCCGCGAAGGAAGAGGAACTGACTGATACCTTCGTCAGCGTAGATCTTCATCGGCAGGTTGGTTGAGTTGCTGATCTCGATAACCACATGACCTTCGAAACCAGGTTCGATCGGAGTCACGTTCACGATAGCGCCAGCTCGAGCGTAGGTGCTCTTACCGAGACACACGGCAAGTACATCGCGAGGCATCCGGAAATACTCCACCGTACGACCCAACAGATAGCTGTTAGGCGGCAGGATGACATACCTGCCGCCTTCCTCGTCCGTCTGTACCTTGGCGTCGACCAGGCACTTTTCGTCAAGGCGCTTGGGATCGATAATCGCCGAGTTGACGTTGGTGAAGAGCTTGAATTCATCAGCGAGGCTGACGTCGTAGCCGTAGCTGGTCAGGCCCTTGCTGACGATCTTGCGAGCGGGTAGGGTCTGATCGATACCGAAGCCGGCAGGGCCCAGTACTTCACGCACCAACGCGCCGTTGAAAGGCGAGATCATCGGCTTGAACGCCGCGCGCTCGTCCTCGGTAGTCGCACGGGTGTACTGCTTGCGAAGAGCAGCGTCTGCCATCTCGGCGCCACCTTCGATGGCGGGTGCAACGATCCCGTGACGCCTGATGTGGAGATTATACATCTCCTTATCGAAGTAGGTCAGGGGTGCGGTACAGAGACGGGTAATTTCCTCATCACTCAGGATCATTTTGGTTCTCCGCGTCATTCGAAGCCGGACCGTAGTTGAATCGTGGCGCGGATCTATAGTTGGTACGCCTACCGTGCGTCTTTTCGTACTCTTCTCGACAATGCGCTGTGACGGCCTGAATCCCTGCCATGTTGTTATGGTGACGGACATCCTCGGGTTTGTCAATCACTACTTTTCCCTCGGGATGATGTTTCCGAAAGATACTGAGCAACCGAGAGATCGTCTCAGCATGGAGAGACGGATGGGACATTAGGCTGATTACAATATCGCCAGATTGGTCAGTATCGTCAGTACTGAGAATCACCGGATTCGAGCGTTGACGCAGTTCGAGTTCTTGGGTACTCACATTGGCCGCATAGACGAATTTCCGTACGTCGTCAGCGACCTCGGAATGCGTGCGTTCAATACGTACCTCCGAACATTCCGGAAGCTTCTTGAGGTGGTAACTGAAACCGGCAACGTATCCCTGTTTTCCTTCAGGGGATCGTTCGTCGAGAACGATACCTTTGGCAATCAACTCGTCGACATAGTCGCGAAACCCACTTTCTCGAAGAACTTCACCGTCTGGGTGATGTTTCTTAAAGATCTCCAGAAGACGATCAACCGTCTTCTGATGCTTTTCCGAATCCGTCCAAAACTCGATTGACATCCACCCACTCTGAACGTCGAATCCCTGCAAAGAAGGATACGAGTTCTTCTTTATCAGGTAGTCGGGTGAGTCTTTGTGGCTGTCGGACAAAAAGCGCCTGAAGTCGAACTGAGCCTCTGGTGAGAGTTCAGTCATGGTGACGCCAGGACTGTTGTTGGTGGAGTTGACTCGATAGTCGAACTTGGCCATTTTAGGCACCTCGGAAGTAAATCGGTGAGTAGGTTAAACTCGGAGATCTTTCAAATGTCCGTATACGCCTTCCGTCATGCCGCGATATTCCCCGTCGCTATTACAATAGAGGAACAACGCCAGCAGCTCGGCCACGGTACGGTCGATCGAATCCTGATCGCCCTTGACGAACACGGCCACGATCAGTCCGCGACCGGTGTCGCTCACCACGTCGATCGAGACATCCTTGAAACCCTTCCAGACAAGCTGTGAGGTCACCATCGAAAAGCTCTGGGCTTCAGCCTCATCGACGGCCGACTTCAGAATGCGGTTGAAGGTCGTGCCGGCGTTATAGAAGCTGACCATACCGGCCACGGGATCAAAGCGCATTGTCGGTGTGTCATTGCCGACATACTTCGGAGCAGGACGATACTTCGAAGGCTTGAAGGGGTTGTTCCAGTAGAGCGCGGTGTGTTCCTTGTACTTCACCAACAGCAATGTGTTGGCGACCAGCAGACCGATATCGCCTTCGTGGTCCAGCACCCATTGGAAGAACCAATGGCTGAAGTGGTAACGCCTCGTCGCGATGAAGCTTTTCAGGCCGGCCTTCGCCGACATAGCCATCCAACGCGCGCGGTGGGGAAACAGGTTCAAGGGGAAACTCCTTTGTTGACAAAAGGGAATAGAACGCTAGATCGTGGTCGCTTGGTTAGCGACCACGTCCAGCCTTGTGATTGCGGAACTTGTGTTGCATCTTGAGCTGGTGCTTAGGGAGCTTCTTTGAAGAGAAGCTCTTAGCTCCAGGCGGTGGTCCGTCCAAGGGATCCATCGGTTTGTAGGTATCGATCTTGAAATCGTCGACGACCTTACCGCGGCCGGCTGATGCTGGGGTACCGTCCATTTTACTGGCAGCAATGGCTAGGACTGCTGCCAGCAAGCCTCTGGGCGTGCCGACAAAGCTGCGGCTCATTTCATCCTCTCCTGATGAACAGCGTGGATACGTCGGATATAGCGAGACTCGCCTTCGCTATGTCTTTTGATTTCGTGGCGTACCAATCGGTCCCGTTGCAGTAGAGCCCTCGCTCGCTTAGCAATCGGTCGATCGTAGGAAGTCGTCTTGAAGTCCAGCTCGCTCTTCAGGAAGCGGTGGTATTGACGCCTCAGTAGATAGAGACACAAAGTCAACACCGCTAATCCGGCATACTCAGTGAAGATCATCAGACACCCAGAGGTTAGTTTAACAGATGACGCTTCCAGTCCGGGCGTCGATGAACTCCACAGCAGCGCCCTGAGTCTGCCGCTTACGATTCCTTAGGCCGTGTACTGTGATCCCTTCCGCTTTGGCAGCGGCTTTCAAGGATGGGTAGCGTCGACCATTTACCCGAACTTCGATAACTCCTGATTTCTTAGGATCAGGATTGGAACGAATCCTGCAAGGTACCAAGTTCTCGAAGACATACTCGTCGTAGTCAGGAGAGTCAGACAGGATACGCCCATAGACGACGTTGTAGGTCACACCGAGCGCTTTAGCGGCATCGGTGATCGATTCGTAGCGTACCCCTTTGATGATGACCGCTCTCTTGCTACGCGCGGGCTTAGCGGCCTTGGACTCGATTGCGGCAAAGTGCCAGTCTTTCCAGGTCTCCAGTGTTGAATTGACTCGACGGCGTACCGTGTCCACGTGGAGATCGAGGACAATCGAGGCATCTACGATACTCGGGTACTTTTCGCCGAGGATTACAACAGCTTTCTTGCGTGACGACATTTCCGTATGGTCCAGAATTACTTTTCACTGGATTGGTCTTCACCGTCAGAATTTATAGCCCTTCTATGAGGGACTTTTCCTCGACACGGGAGGCAATCGTCATGTTGACGACTGAGATGCCCCTATGGTTCACGTTCCTGTTCCTAGCCTTTACGTTCGCCGTTAAGCACGTTGCGAACGAAAGGATAGAGCAACTTGACTGCATCAAGAGAACGTTTCGAGTACATGGACTGACGGGTCTTTTGCTGATCGTTCCAACGATCAACTCGGTCGTGACATTGGGAATCCTTTATCCATTTGTCGGCTATTGGGCGCTAGGTCCAGCCAGTATCGATTGGTTTCTTTCAGCTATCCTTGTAACCTATCGAGTTAGACGACTTCCTCGGGCAATCGTGTCTGAGGAACTGTTCAGTGAGTTTAACCTGATGCGACTAGTGATGGGTGTGGCCTATCTCCACTACGTCTTTTTGGCAACAGGGATTCTGGGGTTTGGTCTAGCGGCGGCATAAAAGAGCAGGGACGTGAGTCCCTGCTCTCTATGCTGTCACTTACTTGACCAAGCGGAGATGACCGCGCGTCTTGGGAGGCGCGGGTTCGACATTGCCACCTTTCCCCGGACCACCTTCGAACGTGGGCGTCTCCTCCGACTTGGTGACAACCGCCTCTGTCTTGGTCATCGATTCCACGGCCTGACTCTCTTCGACCGGGTCTTGCGGAATGGCCATACCTTCCTTAGACTCCTTGGAGAAGATGGTCAAGATCGACCGGAGTGGGAGAGAGACTCGGTGGCTGGCTCCGTTGAAACGGGCATTGAACCGAACACCGTCCTGACCGATGTAGAGATGCTCCGTAGCCGTCGAACTGATGTTGAACACGATGGTTGGTCCCTGCTTCAGATGCTTGGGGACGTCAACGCCATGGACGCTCAGGTCAACGACGATGAACGGAGTCTCGTCATTCGACTCGATCCAGGAATGCAGTGCCGTCAAGAGGAACGGCACCATGGACATGCGCTTCTTCGAGGTCATTTGGTGATTTACTTCCGTGCGAGTTCAGCGGCCACCAGCGGGTGGAGGGGGCAGTACTTCGGCTCTTCGAAACGATGCGACTTGAGCCACTTGTTCGCGGGGTAGCTCTTACCGTCCGTACCCTTCTGGTCCTCGGCCGAGCGAGTGATGTAATAGACGATCGAGTCGTCGCCTTCGTCAGTGACCTTGAGCTGGTAGGTCTTGACACCGATGGCGAGGTACTTCTGAGTGGTGAGTCGTGCGTCGTCGATGGTGGTGTCGAACTTCGACATGTTCGAACGAACGACTTCAGCGGCGTCGAGGTCTGCCGGGAAACCAGCACGCCATGCCAGGCCGTAAGTGGTGACCAGAATGTCCTGGATACCGTCACGGACTTCGTGGATGTCACGGGCTTCGATGCCGTCCTTGAGTTCGTTGAACTCGCTCTCGATTAGCTTGATCTGGTGCGTGATGGCCGGCCAACCGCCATTCATGCCGTTCCCGGCGATCTCGTTCAGACGACCCATCGCGGTGAAGTTGGTTCGCTCGATCTGGTCGCCGACCGCCAGCGCTTCGAAACCCTTCTCGATCTCCTGGAGAGCGTCGTAAGAATCCTTCCAGACTGCCTCAGACACGCGGCCGTTGAGCGAATGGAGAAACTGCTTGGCGACATTGAGGGCGTTCTGCAGTTGGAGATCACGATGGAGATTCATTGGAAGTCCTTTGGGAGGGGTGGTGTAACTGTTGGATACTAAGTGCTTGAAATGCTGTTCAATGCGGACATAAAAACCTCCGGCTGAAAACCGGAGATTTCAATGCCTTTCTTTTTTTGCTTAAACACGCTTCCCACAAGACTCTCTTAGGATATCGCGAATACCTTTGGAGAGCCCTGAAGGCTGAGTGCTAATTTGTGTTAGCCTACAACTTGACGACTTAGTCCTCATCGCCCGTACGGCTTAGTCTCCACAGAGTGACTAGCAATGTCGAGAAACCTATATTCTAGCAGACCTCCACCGTTAGGTAGCCTGCAGAGTGGGGGTTGAAAGGCTTTTCCCTCCAACTGGTCCCACGGGAGCACGTAGGCTCCCTACTATAGACCACTAAGCTTCCGGCAAGCTTATAGCACGTGATCTTTCGTCTCTATTGAGCATCAAGGTCCTGAGCAATTTCTTGCTACGAAGAACCGAGCTACGTTTAAGGTCGCGAGACTCATCAGTAGATGCGACCGGCTGCGCTGGAGTTAGGGCGCGCCACCTTTCCGAAAAAAGGTTTGTTGACTTGGTGAGTGGGGGTAGCAGGCGGGGCGACCCATTCTCCAACCGGAAAGTCAACGACCAGTGGTCACCAGGAGTTCACGCATGTCGAGTACGTTTGGTCTGGCTTCTACCGGTAGGATGAACGACTAGCCCAGGGAAAAGCGTCATCGTTCACATCATCGCTTTGTTCATAAAAAAATACAGACCATCTTGTGATCGTTAACGGTCACAACACAAATCGACATTGGAGTTAGAGCATTGGACCAGGCATTTGACCTTCAGGCCACGAAGGCCACTAAGGAGTACAAGGAAAAAAGGAAGTTGGTTGAATTCGTTTCCTTCCCTGAGAGTGATCTACCTGTTCGCTTGGTCAAGAAGCGCAACGGTAGTCGTATTGCAAGTTTTGAATCCGTAGAGATGGCCGAGGAGTACTTGGCGAAACTCCCCCTTAGCATGCTCTGCGGTAAGGTTACGCGTAAAGTGGGTGGTCGAGTACGTTGATAGATACAGCATAGAGAAGTCCCCGGGGGGAGTCCCAGGGACTTCTTATGCCGTCTATGTCAAACAGCCAAGATCTTGGCCCAGTCAACACCGATGTAGTGCCACCATGAGGTGGGCTCGGTAGAACCGTCTGGGAAGATAGTGGGTTTACGACTCGGCTCCGCCATAGTACCCGCCTGTGCGGTCAGGAACTCTACGGTATTGTCGAAGTTAACAAAACGAGTGTCGTAGTTAACTGTCCACGTATTACTGCCGTTAAGGTTCTGTACCAACGTCAGACAGATGGAGCGATCTACCTTGATCAGGATACCCAACTGCGACGAGTTCACAACAACGCGTTGCGGGGTATACTTCTCAGAGAGCATCGCTGCGGCGATCGAAGCCAGGTGGAGGGCCTGTGCTGCAGTGACTGTCTTACCTAGGGTCTTCACTGGGGTTCTCTTGCAGTCGAGGAATGGCCTCAGCGGCACGCTGCTGCGCTTCATCGAAGTTCTGCTTCGCGTTAGCGTACCAGTCTTGCCACTGTTGAATGATTACCCCTCTTTGCACGGCCTCGGCGTTGTTCCAGATGCTGACGCTTGCGAATTGAGACAGCGTAACTGGGGACGGGGCTCCAACATTTCCGGCGGTACCGAAGGAAAGCTGATCGACGGCGGCGGCACTGGGGGCTTCGAGGGACAGGTTGTACAGGCTGACAAACCCATAAGGCAGATAAGTGTCAGCAGACGCAGGAATGAATTGTTGGATGTCATCGGCGAGTTCCTTGTAACGACGGGCACGTTCTTCGGCGGCAATCAACCGCTCCTGTAGGCGGACAGCCAGGGCGGCATTCTGTTGAGCTAGACGCTCGTTCTCCACGCGGGTCGTGTTGTACCAAGTGTCGTAGCTATCTTTGTAACCTTTCAGTTCAGCTTCAGCCTTTGTCCGGGCCTCAACGGCTTCGTTCAAAGCAGTTTGCATCCGAGCCATTTCTTCAGCGTGGGCTTCTTTCTCGTCTTTCTGGCCGACTCCGTAACCGCGATCGTAAATCGCGTCGTAGACCATGTAAAGACCGATGAGGAGGAGAATCGCGCCAATCACTCTGGCAATGTTGGTCGGGGTGATCAACGGTAGGATCTTCTTACCTAGACCGCTGAAGAAAAGCGTAACGAGGGATAGGGACATAGTTAGTTCTCTCTGGGTTGTTCCCATAGGATGGTTACGAAGAATCCTATGTCAAGCATCAACCACATACAGGGTCGAGTTCCATGTCTACCTTCCTAAAGCGTCTTTTCAATGTCTTCGAAGTCATTGAAAACGGCAACAAGATCACGATTCACGGTTTCAAAGCCTCCTACTTGTACCGTGACTTCACCAAGTGGTGGGAAACCTCCAAGCTAGTTGCCTGGATGTTTAGTGACCAGAAGCAGAACTCCCTGACATTCGAGAAGTTCTTCGCTCCTGATTTCCTATACAC
>ERZ1066118.1941-NODE-1941-length-11174-cov-12.376922_pt1 | contig 11174 bp, 8 predicted proteins | sample MGYA00382765_ERZ1066118 | MGnify/ENA primary metagenome ERZ1066118 (study PRJEB33369, sample SAMEA5778348) | biofilm metagenome | biome: Industrial cooling water; feature: Water cooling tower basin; material: Biofilm | place: United Arab Emirates | collected...
ACCAATTACCTTTAAACTCATAAGTAAACTCTAGTTGGAAGTCAAACGGGTAAACCGCACGGGTTTGCTCATTACTTTTAAGCACGAGCGTGAGGCTAGCACTGTCGTCTTTAGCTTCAGATTTGGTCACTTCCCAAGGTAAATCGCGGGCGAAACCATGTTGCTTGAGCTTATATTGCTGCCCTTGATATATATAGGTGTTATCCGGTAAGTTACCGCAGATCGGAAACAAAATTGGAATTCCGCCGCGCACGCTCATTTCAGGACGAGCAAATCGTTCTGCGTCCAAGTAGAGAATTTCTCGTCCCCGGACGCGCCAGCGCGTAATGATTCCTCCCCGTTCTGGCACGACTTCCAACCGAGAATCAGTAGATGCATCCGTCAGCACGTATGTTTGGTATTGTTGTTTTTGCTGTGAAACTTCAAACACGGTTCTTATTGGTAGTTGGTGGTTGGTAGTTGGTAGTTGGTAATTGGTAATTGGTGGTTGGTCATTTGTCATTACTAATTTTGACTTTTAGCTTTTGACTTTTGACTTAACTATTACCGATTACCCATTACCCATTACCTTCTATTCATCTTCCGCAAAAATGAAGCGATAGAGTTCGCTGGGATCGGGTTCGGGGCTGCTTTCGGCAAATTGTACGGCTTCGTCGATGGTTTGCTGAATTTTGCGATCGATCGCTTTGAGTTCTTCCTGCTGGGCGAGATTTTGCTCGACCAAATAAGCTGCTAATCTGGTAATTGGATCGCGGGCAAACCAAAACTCTTTTTCCGATTTGGTACGCAGCTCGTCGGGATCGGCGAGAGAGTGACCCCGGAAACGATAGGTAAGGGCTTCAATCAGAGTTGGTCCTTCTCCTGCACGGGCGCGGGCTACTGCTTCTCTAGCTACAGCATGAACTGCAAGCACGTCCATTCCGTCTACTTCCACTCCTGCCATGCCAAACACGCCAGCTTTTTTATAAATTTCTGGCTGGGAAGTTGCTCGTTCGTGCGCCATGCCGATCGCCCACTTGTTATTTTCTACTACAAATAAAATGGGTAACTTCCAGAGAGCCGCCATATTTAGCGTTTCGTAGAACTGACCGTTGTTGCAGGCTCCATCGCCAAAAAAACAAGCCGTTACTTGGTCGGCGGTTGCATCCCCTAGCGCTTCGCGACGATACTTAGACTGAAACGCTGCACCTGCGGCGACGGGAATACCTTCAGCGACGAAAGCATAGCCGCCGAGCAAGCGATGCTCGGCAGAAAACATATGCATTGAACCGCCACGCCCTTTACTACAGCCTGTAGCTTTACCAAACAACTCTGCTAATACTTCTTTAGCAGGTACTCCCGCACTCAGAGCATGAACGTGATCGCGGTAAGTGCTGCAAACATAATCTTCTCCCGGTCGCATCGCTTTAATGACGCCAGAAGAGACGGCTTCTTGACCGTTGTATAGGTGAACGAAGCCAAACATCTTACCGCGATAGTACATTTCGGCGCATTTATCTTCAAACATGCGCCCCAACACCATATCTTCGTAAAGCACCAGCCCTTGTTCTCTGGTGATCTGGGCTGTAGCAGCGTGAAAAACGGGTAAAGTCCGCTCCTGAATCATTACTATGTAATACCTTTGCGATCGCTTATATGAAATTATTTTTTAAGATAACCTGTCTTCGGGCATCAGTTATCAGTTATCAGTGAAGAGTGGTGCGTGGTGGGAAGTGTAGGAAGTGTGGGAAGTGTGGGAGGACACAAGGGAGAATTTTCTCCCCCATCTTCCCCCTCTCCCTTGTCCCCTCACTCCTCACTCCTCACCCCTCTATTAAGTAAAATTTCAGTTCGCAACGACTCAGCGATCCATGCTTCAAGCTGGTAGATAAAATAACTTTGCGGTTAAAATCCACAAGTTATCATAGTAGGCACGTTTTTCCATTTTGGCAAAACGCTGACGCTCGACATAAATAAACTATTAATTTTCTCACGGTGCAGGGGAGCTTAACTGTGCGCGTTCCACTAGATTACTATCGCATTTTGGGACTACCACCCAATTTTTTTCAGCCGATGAGTGCGGAACAGTTGCAACAGGCTTACCGCGATCGCACCGCGCAGCTGCCGCAACGCGAGTATTCATTGACAGCGATTGATATCCGCAATCGACTGATATCTCTCGCTTACCAAGTCCTGTCCGATCCCCAGCAACGACAGCGCTACGACGCTGAATATCGTGCTTCTGCTGATGAGTTAGCAAATAGCGGGGTGATAAATGGTGTTGTGGATGGCGAGCTTGATGACAGTTTGAACGCGCTCTCTAAGACTTTTGAGCAAAATTTTGACACCGATCGCCTCAGTATTGAAATTGCAGATGAGCTTCTGATCGGAGCGCTGATAATTCTGCAAGATGCGGGAGAATGCGAACTCGTATTGAACTTAGGTCAGTCTTTCCTCAGCAATAGCGATCTCGAAGCGGATAGTGCCGCTCAAAGCGATCGACCTGATATTGTCCTAGCTGTGGCTCTTGCTTATCTACAACAAGGACGAGAGCAATGGCAGAACGAGCAGTATGAGAATGCAGCGATTTCACTTCAAGCAGGATATAGCTTGTTAGAACGAGAAGGTTTGTTTCCCAATACGACTGAAGAAATTGCTGCCGATCTAGAAAAACTGCGTCCCTATCGCATTTTAGAATTGGTATCGCAACCCGAATCTCGCATCGCCGAAAGGCAACGAGGGTTGCAGCTATTACAAGATATCTTGCGCGATCGCCAAGGGATTGAAGGTGCTGGAGATGATGGTTCGGGTCTGAGCATTGAGGATTTTCTCGGCTTTATCCAACAACTGCGGGACTACCTCACGGCTGCAGAACAGCAAAGTCTATTTGAAGCAGAAAGCCAGCGTCCTTCAGCAGTAGCAACGTATTTAGCTGTCTATGCCTCAATTGCGCGCGGGTTTGCGGCACGGATGCCTGCATTGATTCAGCAAGCAAAAATCATGCTGCTGCGGTTGGGAAAACGCCAGGATTTATATCTAGAACAGGCAATCTGTTCTTTGCTGCTAGGTCAAACGGTAGAAGCAACTGAAGCCCTGCAACACAGTCAAGAACACGAACCTCTGGCTGTTATCCGCAAAAATTCTCAAGGTGCGCCCGATCTTCTACCTGGCTTGTGTCTGTACAGCGAAACGTGGCTGCAAACGGAAGTCTTTCCTCACTTTCGCGATTTGGCGACTCAAAAAGCCTCGCTAAAAGACTATTTTGCCGATCCTGGCGTGCAGGAATATTTAGAAGCTTTACCGAGCCAGCCTGACTATGCTATAGCAGAATACCAATTCGTGGCTCCAGTAGAACGCACTACGGACAGTAACGAGCGGGTAGCAGACAGAAATGGGCAACGGCAGGCGATCGCGGCTAGTGCCACGACAAGCAGAGGAGCAGAAGAGTTAGGGGGCAGAGGAGATGAAAATTACGCTTCGTCTCAAGGATCTGTAGCTGTATTGTCTAATCCAGAGGAAGTGACAGCAAGCCAAAGTGCCACGAAGACAACTTCTGGGGTGGAAAAAGCCATGCCATCTCGTCAGCGCCGCAAATCAAAAAACCGTCCGCCACGTCGAGGGAGCGATCGCAATGGCAGCACTTGCCCTAGCGGTGCGATCGGCTTTGGGTCTTTCAAGAGCGGTCGTCTGGCAATACTGTTAGCTGGCGGTACTTTCGGTATAGCTGTCTTGTGGTTTCTCATCAGTCAAATCTTCGCCCTATTCCACAGAACCGCAACTCCACCTGTAGTCCAACAACCGCCTGTCGTCTCGGAGCAACTAATAGTAGAGCTAAACCAACCGCCTGTAGCAATTCCTCGATCGCAGCCCAAGCCAGCAGTACCAAAACCATTGAATCGGGATACAGCTGCTCCAGTCATTCAAGCTTGGCTAGCGGCAAAAGCAGCCGCTTTTGGCTCGGAACACGCGACAGATAAATTAAAGCAAATTCTGGTCGAACCAACTTTGTCTCAGTGGCAACAGCGAGTTCAAGACGATCTGCTTAATCGCCGCGTCCGGCACTACAAGCACAGCCTTCAGGTTAATGGTGTCAAAAATGACCCAAAAACTAGCGATCGCGCCCAGGTAGAAGCGACAGTTGTGGAAATAGCCCAGATCTACGAGCGAAATCGCTTGAATCGAGCTGCTTCTTATAATGAAAAGCTGCGCGTTCAATACAACTTAGTGCGCCAAAACGGTGAATGGCGAATTCAGACTATGAAGGTGCTGAAATAGCAGTTTTAGCAATTAGCAATTGGCAATTAGCGATTAGGATTGTAACTTGTGGGGTTAGGTTTTAGCTTAACTTCTTTATTTACACTCGCACGCCGATCGAATAGCTAACGGCTAACAGCTAATAGCTAATAGCTCAATATGACAGAAACCTTATTTCATGCTTACTTGCCCCTGATCGTATGGACTAGTTTGGGGTTGATACTGCTTCGCCTAGTACCGGAGACTTTACCCCACTGGTTGGGTCGCGGTCTCTACTGGGTAGGAATTCCTTTGGAAATTTTGGCTTTGGCGCGTCAAACCAATTTTTCAGAACCAGCAGGATTGGCTCCAGGGATTACTTTAGCAGCGATTGGCAGTGGGGTCGCGATCGCTTATTCGTGCTTAGCTATCTTGCAACAACTTGCCGAGCGAGCGACAAATGCCAGTAGCCCGGGATTTTTATCTCAGCCGTGGCAAAAGCCATCTTACCAAGGCAGTTTTATTCTGGCTGCGGCGTTAGGAAATACTGGTTTTGTGGGATTGAGCATCGTTCCTACTTTTGTTAATCCAGAATACTTAAGCTGGATCGTGTTTTTTAGCATCACCCATAACATAGTTGGTGCTTACGGGTTCGGGGTACTTATTGCTAGTTATTTCGGTCGTTCCGAACAACCCCATCACTGGTGGGTTCATCTCCGAGATGTTTTAACCGTGCCGATTCTTTGGGCTTTCGCAATCGGCTATTTCACTCAAGATGTGGCGTTCCCACCTGTAATTGAGTCAGGCTTGCAGGGATCGATTGATGTTGTAATTGCCTGCGCTTTTCTATTAATTGGGATGCGGCTCTCTCAATTACCTGGATGGAAAAGCTTTCAACAAGGGATCGTTCCAGCTGTATTGCGAGTCATAGTTATTCCAGGATTGGTGGGTGTGGCAACAACGTTTGTCTTAGGGTTATCTGGCGATCGCCGTTTGGCAATGGTGTTGATGTCTGGCGTTCCCACTGCTTTTGCCGGACTGATTTTTGCCGAAGAGTACGAACTCGACCGGACAACGATCGCCAGCAGTATTATTCTTTCTACTATTCTCTATCTCCTCGTTCTGCCTTTGTGGTTGTACGTGTTTGGTACTTAGGATTATAAATTCTCAATTGCTTACATGACGGACGTTTGTAGGGGCGCACAGATGTGCGTCCCTTGCTGCTGGGGAGGCGATCGCAACATAATGTCATGTAAACATAACAAAAAGAGGATGATATTCAATTGCGATCGCAATTATGTCATGGAATTTTGACATGTCGATCCCCAAAAAACCGATACCTACGTGGGATCGATTGAAATCGGTCTTTTAACAACGATCCTGCTAAGAGTTTTTTTGCTACAAATAGTTAACAAAGCGATCCCCGCGATCCCAAAAAAATACTGTCTGCCGCAAGGCGAGGATTGTAAATAGGAAGCAGGGCAGCAGGGATCTTCAGTGGCAATCAATTCGGAATTCAAAATTCCGAGTTCCGAGTTCGCACCTCGTTTTTGCCCCGAAAGCAAACGATGCACCGTTCAAAATATCGGAGGTCAAGTTTATGGCGAAAGAACGCCCACCTCTAGACGACATGACACTGCGGCAGTTGCGTCGAGTTGCTAGCGAATATAGCATCTCTCGCTACAGTCGAATGCGTAAGTCGCAACTATTGGCAGCAATACAACAAGCCGAGCGTACTAAACTCTCTAGCACTCAACCGCGTAATCTGGAGGCACAAGAAACAGTGGAAGCAGCTAAATTTGAACTGGGACAAGAAGACCGGACTGGTGGTTCGTTAGCTGATGTGGATGAGGGTTTAGCGGATTTGCCTGGTGGGTATGGCGAAAGTCGAATCGTGCTAATGCCCCGCGATCCGCAATGGTCGTACACGTATTGGGATATTCCCAACAACCACAAAGAGGAACTGCGTCGTCAAGGCGGACAACAGTTGGCGCTGCGTCTTTACGACGTAACAGATATCAATATCGAATTCCAAAGCCCCCACAGCATTCAAGAATATCCTTGCGACGAACTAGCGCGGGAATGGTATTTACCGATCCCGGTGAGCGATCGCGATTACGTAGTAGATATCGGTTATCGCTGCGTTGACGGTCGGTTTCTAGTTCTGGCTCGTTCCGCCACCGTCCACGTTCCCCCTGTTTATCCTAGCGATTGGATTGAAGATCATTTTGTTACCGTCAGCATCGATGAAGATCTGCGCGGTAAGACTGTATTTGAACTGGTTCCCCCTGCTAAGCGCATGGCAGTGGCAGCTGGTAGCAGCACCAGCAATCCAATTTATGACGAGATTTTCGGCATGGCTCAAGGTGCAGAAGCGCAGCGAGTAGCAGGTTCTCTGTTCGGTTCCATGCAGCAAGTCCCAGAACAGGCGATCAGTTCTTACGTCTTCCCCTCTGGCGTGGGTATGTGGGCAGTACCTACCGTATCTGGTCTAACTATGTCTGGCGTAGGTATGTCCGGCGTAGGCTTCTCCGCTTCTGCCGTTCCCATGCGCCCGCGTCAGTTCTGGTTAATTGCCGATGCTGAGTTAATCGTCTACGGTGCAACCGAACCAGATGCAACAGTGACTATCGGCGGTCGTCCGATTAAACTCAATCCCGATGGGACATTCCGCTTCCAGATGTCATTCCAAGATGGGTTGATCGACTACCCAATTATGGCTGTCGCAGCCGATGGCGAACAAACTCGTTCGATCCACATGAAGTTCAACCGCGAAACTCCATCGCGCAATACCAATACTAAGGAAGAAGCCGTTCTCGAATGGTTGCCTTAGTTTAGATCCTCCCAACCCCCCTGAAAAAGGGGGGCAAGAGATCCGCAGAAAAACCCCGATCGCGCGATCGGGGTTTTTTATTTAATATGTTGTTTTTTAGTTAAACTGAGCCGCAATCTCGTCAGTCTTAGCTGCCATGATGAAATCGTTTTTGTGCAACCCAGAAATCGCATGAGTCCACCAACTAACTTTGACTTTACCCCACTCGGTTAATAGTGCGGGGTGGTGTCCTTCCGCTTCAGCAATCTCACCCACTCGATTTGTAAATTCCAAAGCAGTTTGGAAATCGGGAAATTTGTAAGTACGGGTTAAATGTGGTATTCCTTCTACTTCAACAATCTGCCAATCGGGAATTTGCGGTTTGAGTCGTGCCTCTTCCTCTGGGGTGACTCGCGGTGCATCTTTCCTACAAGCAGTACATTTCTGTTGTGTGAGAGTTTCCATAGCACTACCTAGTGTTGCTACCTACAATCTGATTGTATCGATTGGAATTACGATATGTAGACTGAAATCATTACCCATTACCTATTACCCATTAGCCTGCTTCCGCTCTTTCAATTTCAACAAAATCTCGGCGTGAATTTCGCGGGTGATGGGATAGAAATAGGCTAAAATTAAACCGCCAATCAGGAAGACTACAGGTAGAACGCTAGCTGCGAGACGAATAGCAAATAATGCTGATTCTGGTTGTGTTGGTAATTCTTGTCCTGCCACAGCTTCTCTAAAACCGGATGCTTGTAAGGCGTTGCCAACTAAAAATAAACCAAAAGCTAAACCGAATTTTTGTAACAGCACCATGAATCCGTAAAAAATTCCTTCACGGCGCTGTCCGGTATTGAGTTCGTCTAATTCAATCACATCCGGCATCATCGACCAAGGAATTAGATAAGCTGTGGAGACTCCCATGCCTGTCATTACAGCTAAAACAAACATCAAACCTAACTGACCAGGTTGTAAAAAATATAGTCCGATCGCTGCTATTACCCATAAAATCATTCCCATAAAATAAACGGCTTTTTTACCAATCTTCTTACTTAAATAACTCCAGATCAACAGCATGACAATCGCAGTTCCTTGTACGGCAATTAAAACTGTGGGAACTTGCGCTTCTTGCAGTTGCAGGTAGTTGACGACAAAATAGGGAATAATACTAGCTTCTACTTGCACTGCCAACCAGGAGCAAAGGTAAATTCCAATCACAGATAAAAAAGGCTTGTTGGTAAAAACAATTTTAAATTGTTCTTTAATTGGTAAAGCTGGGGGTTCCTCAACTGCCGTGCGTCTGGCTTCAAATGCCAAAATGCGATCGCGCGTTCCGTAAACGCACCAATATAATGATAGAGTTGAAATTACTGCGCAAATTGCCGCTAGAACGAAGTATTGCTGCTGGCGATCGCTAATTGTAGAAAAGATAATTTGCGCCAAAATTAGCGATAAAATACTGCCACCAATAGAAAAGATAAAGCGGAAACTATTCAGGTTTGTCCGTTCGTCGTAGTCTTGAGTTAATTCTGGAGTCATTGCCGTGTAAGGCAAGTTGACCACAGTATAAAAAACTTGAGATATCAGTCCGATGACTACGTAATACCAAAATAAGCTCCACATTTGGCTAGTAGGTTCTGTACTAAAGCGCGGTACAGTCCACTGTAAGAAGAAGAAGAATCCAAAAGGAATTGCTCCGTACAACAACCAAGGTAAACGACGACCCCAGCGGCGAGATTTGGTTTTATCGGTCAGCACTCCTACAATCGGGTCATTGACTGCATCCCAAATTTTGCCAATGAGTAAAATGCTGCCAGCTAACCCTGCTGGTATTCCCGCCACATTTGTGAAGAAAATCAGTAGAAAAAATACGCTAATATTCGCTGTAACCGCTGGTCCGAAATCCCCTGCACCATAGGCAAGTTTGGTTTTTAAGTCCAGCTTGTGACTTAGAGTTGCTTCAGCATCGCCACTAGGGGAAGAATTATGCATAAATCGAGATGGTAAAAGTTTAGAATAAATGACTCTGCCATCTAGTATTAGCGCTAAATTGTACCCGTTATGTCAGATCTTTATGTTTCTTGGTCGGACTACCACCGCACGATTGAGAAGTTGGCAGTCCAAGTTTATCAGTCGCAGTGGCAATTCAATCAAATTGTCTGTCTTGCACGGGGAGGCTTGCGGGTAGGCGATATTCTCTCGCGCATCTACGAACAGCCGCTAGCGATTTTAGCGACTTCATCTTATGTGGGTGCGGGCAAGCAAGAAAGAGGTAGTTTAGTTGTCTCTCGTTACTTAACCATGACAACAGATAAATTAGGTTCTCGCATCCTCTTAGTTGACGATTTGGTTGACTCTGGCGCGACGCTACAGCAGACTATCCCCTGGCTGCAAGAGCAGTTTGGCACGGAAGTTGAAGAAATTCGCACCGCTGTTCTGTGGTACAAAGGCTGTTCTGCGTTTGTCCCAGATTATTATGTCGATTATTTACCCGATAGTCCCTGGATTCACCAACCATTTGAGCCTTACGAAAAGATGAATATTGCAGAACTGGCTGCGTCGCATCGGGAAGCGGGAGTCGGGAAAGAAAGTGGTGAGTGGTGAGTGGTGCGTGTACAAATGAATTAAAATACGGTTATGTATCGTATGTAAAAATATGAGTCAGCGTCCTCGTCCGAATTACACGGATAAAAATAGCACCCAAACTCTGCGGCAAGGATTAGAGGAATATTATGCATTAAATCCCAATATTACCGATCCGAGGGAACTGCCAGCAGATTTTGCCAAAATCTTACTCGCACATGATGTATCTCACGTCGTTTACGGCTGCGATACAGATATGTATGACGAGCTGAAAATATTGCCTCTAGGTTTTTGGACGAGTGATTTTAAATTCAAAGATTTCATTCGTACCAGAAGAGATCCAAAAGTCAGACCAGCAATAGATATCATGTATGATGACTTAATCAAACAACATGGATTGCTGTGGTTGTATAGTTCAATTTTCTGGGTAGTACCGCAATTTTTACCAGAATTAATTTCAATGTGGTTTAAAACTCGCAGCGATCGCAAATATTATCCGTTTCTGAACTACGATTCTTTTTTAGATACTTCTTTATTAGAGATTCGACAAGAGTTCGATCTTTTATCATTCATAAAATAAGCGATTTAAATTGATATATAAAAAGAAGGTGAGCGTTGCCCACCCTACAAGTTAAGAATTTGGGGTACAGGAACAGAGAGAAGATTGCAATTGCTTGCAGGAGATAATTTCGCGAAACCGCCAGGTGAAAAATACTGCCGCAGTTGTCAATCCAATTGACTGTCCAATCCACAGACCGACACCACCCAAGCCAAAGTGAAACCCTAGTAGATAGCCGCTAGTCAAACCCGCTCCCCAGTAAGCTAAAAAGCCCAATAGCATCGGTATGCGAGTATCTTGAAGCCCTTGTAATGCACCGTTAGCAGTTCTTTGCACTCCATCTAGAATTTCTCCTAAAGCCGCTACAGAAAGCATGGGAACTGCTATTGATAGAACGCTGGCATTTGCTGGGTTGCGAAGATCGATGAATAATCCTACGACTTGCTGAGGATAGATTAGAAGCGCGATCGCCGTCAGCACCATCAACCCAGTACCCAAACTCATGCTAACGTATCCCGCTCGTTTGGCTGCTGCCAAGTCTAGCTGACCGAACCATTGACCGACTCGTACTGTTGTGGCGTATGACATTCCTAACGGAACCATGTAAATCACGATCGTTGTTTGCAGAACGATTTGGTGTGCTGCTAAAACATCAGTTCCCAACGTACCCATCAGGAAAGTCACGATATTAAAAAGTCCATATTCCAACGCCGTTGCTACACCAATTGGCGCACCCAGCCACAGCAATTCCCTAATAATTCTCGGTCTGAGCCGATATATTTCCTGAAAAATGCTATATTTTCTCAGTTTTGGGTGGTGGATGATGTAGATTGCTAGTGCCAAAAACATCAACCAAAATGTCAGCGCACTTGCCAACGCTAAGCCTGCCAATCCCATTTGGGGAAATCCCAGCTTGCCATATCCCAGTACGTAATTGCCGATAATATTAAACAGCGTCCCGCCAATCACGATCGCCATCACGGGACGAGCTTGCGATACGCCAGA
>ERZ1066118.1944-NODE-1944-length-11157-cov-7.211944_pt1 | contig 11157 bp, 9 predicted proteins | sample MGYA00382765_ERZ1066118 | MGnify/ENA primary metagenome ERZ1066118 (study PRJEB33369, sample SAMEA5778348) | biofilm metagenome | biome: Industrial cooling water; feature: Water cooling tower basin; material: Biofilm | place: United Arab Emirates | collected...
GCGGATCGTCGGGGACCAGCGTTTCGAGAGGATAGATCGGGCGATCGCACGCGAGGGGATGAAGATCGTTCTTCTCCTCCGACTCTCGCCCGTGCTCCCGTACAACCTTCTGAACTACGCGCTCGGCCTGACGCGAGTCACCTTCCGCGACTACCTCATCGCCTCGTTCGGAATGATCCCGGGGACACTGCTCTTCGTCTATTCGGGCAAAGTCGCCGGGGATGTAGCAGCTCTGGCTGGAGGGGCTCAGGTCGAGCGGGGAACCAGCTATTACGCCCTTCTCATTGTGGGGCTGATCGCGACGGCGGCGGTGACGATCTGGATCACTCGAATTGCACGGCGGGCGATACAGGAAGGTGCGACCGCTACGGGGGGAGGAGATGTGAGAGGATGAGGCTCAGCGGCAAGGCACCGTTCGATGCGCTGGAACCCTGGGATGAGCACAACCAGCGGCTCGCCGCGAATGTTCATCCCCAGAATTGGGTGAATCCAACGCCGAAGAGGCGATACCATCTCGTGGTTGTCGGCGGGGGAACAGCGGGTCTGGTAACCGCAGCTATCGCGGTCGCGCTCGGTGCCAGGGTGGCCCTGATCGAGGAGAGGCTGATGGGGGGCGACTGCCTCAACGTCGGGTGCGTTCCCTCCAAGGCCATCATCCGCTCTGCCCGGGTGCGCAGCGCCAGCGGGCAGGCCGAAGAAGGGGCGCGCGCGATCACGTCGCCTCTTGAATTTGCCGCTGCAATGGCGCGGATGAGGCGGCTCAGGAGCGAGATCAGCGCCCATGACAGTGCCGCGCGGTTCACGGAGCTGGGCGTCGACGTCTACTTCGGCCGGGCGGCTTTCGTGGGCGACGGAGTGATCGAAGTAGCAGGCGCGAAGTTGAAGTATTCCAAGGCCGTCATAGCGACGGGCACTCGCGCCTCCATCCCCGACGTTCCCGGACTCCCGAAGTCTGAAGTGCTCACCAACGAGACAGTCTTCTCGCTGACGGAGCTCCCGGCGCGATTAGCGGTGATGGGTGGAGGGGCAATCGGATGCGAGCTCGCTCAGGCGTTTGCCCAGCTCGGGAGCCGCGTCACCATCCTGGAAAGCGGCCCCCGCATCCTTTCGAAAGACGACGCCGACGCCGCGGCCGTCGTTCATACGGCGCTGGAAGCCTCGGGAATCGAGATCCTCGTCAACATGGAAGTGACGAAGGCGGAGCGAGATGGCGACTGGACGATCCCCTACCGCTCCCCGGCCGGTTCCGGCACGCTGGCCGCTGACGAGCTGCTGGTCGCGGCAGGCCGAGCCGCCAACGTCGAGGGGCTCGGGCTGGAGAAGGTCGGTGTGGAGTTCGATACACAGCGGGGCATACATGTCGATGACACGCTGCGTACTGCCAATCCCGGGATCTATGCAATCGGGGATGTCGCGTCGGGTGCCCGCTTCACTCACGTGGCGGATGCACATGCGCGGATGGTCGTGCGCAATGCCCTCTTCTTCGGCCGGGGAAAAGTGAGCTCGCTCGCGATTCCCTGGTGCACCTACACGAGCCCGGAGCTTGCACACGTCGGCATCACCTCGGAAGAGGCTGCGCGGCGGGCAGCGGAGATCGAGACCGTCACAGTTCCATTCTCAACGGTGGACCGGGCGAAGCTCGACAGCCAGGAAGAGGGGTTCCTGCGCGTCCACCTGAAGAAGGGCTCCGATACGATTTTCGGCGCGACACTCGTCGGAGAGCACGCGGGCGAGATCATCACGCAGATCACGCAGGCAATGACGGCGGGAGTGGGTCTGGGGAAGCTGGGAGAGGCAATCTACCCTTATCCGACGCGCGCAGAAATTGTGCGGAAGGCGGCCGATGCCTGGCGCCGCCAGAAGCTGACACCGGCAGCCAAGCGCGGTTTCCAGCTCTTCTTCCGACTCCGGCGCTGAGGCCGCGGTCGGGCTCGCGGGCCGACGGAGTTTCGGTTATCTTTCGGATAACCGCGGGAGGTTGTAAGTCGCCTGCGCCGTCAGGACGGGAACAACATCAGGTGAAACCTTGGCCGAACGTATCGTATGATCCACGTAGCACCCGATTGGCTCACACAGCGAGCCGAAGACGCACCAACATCATTCGATCCAACGGTTCCTAACCGGACCGCTCTCGAGATCCGCATGGCGTGGCAGGCCCTGAAGCGCCGGGCGAATCCGGGCGACGAGCTTTGGGCGTTTGCCAATCCCGCCAGCACCTGGCGCAAGCTCGGCAAGTGCACCGGCTACGCCGTGGTTCGGGACGGTGAAGTCGTCGAGAGCATCATCACTACAAAGCAGTAGATCGGCCCGGGTGCTCCGGTTCCAGAACAAGGTCGTCTGGGTCACCGGAGCATCGGCGGGTCTGGGGCGGGGGATGGCCCTCGTGTTCGCCCGGGAAGGTGGACGGGTAGCCGTTTCAGGTCGTCGGCAGGACCGGCTTAATGAGCTGGTGGCGGAGATCGAAGCAGCCGGAGGGGTTGCCACGGCGATCCCATGCGACGTCTCTGACGACGAGAGCGTTGCATCAGCAGTGAGCGAGGTGGTCAGTCGCTTCGGCCGGCTCGATGTAGCGGTCGCAAATGCAGGCTTCGGCGTCGGTGGCCGTTTCGAGACGATCGGGATCGACGACTGGCGGCGGCAATTGGATGTCAACGTGCTCGGCCTCGTATCAACCGCTCGCCACGCGCTCCCTCACCTCACCAGAAGCCGGGGTCGACTTGCACTCATCGGCAGTGTAGCCGGCATCATCCCCGGTCCGGGCTCCGCGCCGTATGCAGCTTCCAAGGCGGCTGTTCAGTCGATAGGGCAGACGCTCTCGGTCGAGCTGCATGGGAGCGGCGTCACGTGCACCACGATTCTTCCCGGCTTTGTCGAGAGCGAGATCGGGCAGGTCGATAACCAGGGCGCTTTTCGGTCCGACTGGACAGATCGAAGGCCAAGGGGGATCATGTGGCCAACTGCCCGCGCGGCGGAGGTGATGGTTACCGCGATCGAGAAGCGGAAGCGCGAGTATGTCTTCACGATTCACGGCCGACTGGGCGCTCTTTTTGGTCGCCACGCTCCCGGGCTGATCCACCTCCTGATGGTGCGGTTTGCACGCATCTCCCCACCTCGTGGCGGATGAACAACCACTCTGCCGCATTTCAAACGCACATACCCCGTTGAACACCACCGTATCTGGAAGCAGTGAAGAGGAGCGGCTCCGTGCCGCAATCGAGGCCACGCGGCTCGGCTTCGGAATCACCGTAGAGACAGTATCGAAGCTGATCGAGTCGGCTGCGTCACGTCGGGTTCAGGGCATCTGCCTTCCCATCGCCTTCGTGCCCGCGGCCGTTGCAGCGATCGAAGGCCATGCGGACTGGAGCCCCGACATCGTGACCGTCGTGAACTTCCCAACGGCCGATTGGGCGCTCCAGATGGTGCTCGATCAGACGCGCGCTGGAGTGGAGGCCGGAGCGAACCACATAGACATGGTGGTTCCGGGTGAGATGGTGATGAATCGGGAGTGGAAGGCCGTCGCCGAGTTCGTGTCGGAGGTGAAGTCGGTCGCGACCGGCCTCTCCAAGGGGGCGCTTCTTAAGGTGATCCTGGAGACGGCGGCGCTGAATGAGGAGCTCATCCGCGGTGCCGCTGAAGCCTCCATCGAGGGTGGTGCTGACTGGCTGAAGAGCTCCACGGGCTTTCATCCCGCTGGCGGGGCGACCCCAGCTGCAATCTCGCTGCTGCGCAGCATTGCGCCCTCGCATGTAGGCGTGAAGGCATCCGGAGGGGTCCGTACACGCGAGCAGGCGGTTGCAATGCTGGAAGCCGGCGCCGATCGGATCGGAACGTCAGGAGAGGCGACGATCCTTTCCCCGGTCGAATAAGACAGGCGCGCCACGCGAAGGTGGCGCGCCTGGAGGAACATCCTGCGCGCGTCCTTAGAACCAGGCGCCGCCGCGGGTCATTCCATAGGGGAAGCTCGGGCGGATTCCGATGCCGGGGATATTGCTCTCCCACGGGCTCGTCATGCCGCCGACGCTCGGTCGATCGATCTGACGATACACCTCCTGCCAACCTCCCCCCTGCTGGTTTTGGCTCCTGTAGCCGCCGCCGAAGTCATAGCCGCGGTCGTAGCCGCGATTGAAGAAGCCCTGCCGTGACGGCTGCTGCTGGTTGCCCCGGAAGAAGCCCTGCTGCCGGTCGTACCCACCACCGTACGATTGGCCCATACGCCGCGGAATCGCATCTGACGGGTGGAATGACATGCCACGGTCGTAGCCACGGCTGAAGTGCTCCGTCTGCCGACCCTGGAAGCCACCGTGTGAGTGGTTGACCGGCCGCGAGGTCCACGTCCCCATATCGCTAGCGACGAAGCGATGATCGCCGTCGTACCCCCGCATCATCGCCCGGTGGCGACTGTTCTGGAAGTCGTAGTCATATCCGTAGCGCGACATATTCTCCTCCATTGTTCGGTCAAGAAACCCGGTCACGTGACCGGCGCGCCTGCCAGGCAACTGCGTTGCAAGTCGCGGTCCCACAAGTAGATAGGAGCAGCGGTTCCACGCCGGCAGGGTCTGGCGGGGTGCTCGGATTGGCGCTGTACGGGGAGGCATCACCCGACCGGCTGCGGCCCGGCGGAGCAGAGATCGCCCCGGCTGCGAACTGGGAGGTGCCGAGCCAGTCTCAGTGATCCGGCGGGAGGAGGTGGCTGGCTAACGCGATTTCCTCTGATCAAGTTCAAGCGGCACCAGACTCGCGCTCGCCGATCCGAGGCTCCAAATTTGATCGGCGTCCTGCAGACCTTCGGGCGCTCTCCGCAATGCCGGGCGGTTTCATTGACAGGAAAGAGACGGAAAATGGAAAAGATCAAAACGATTCTGGTTGCAACTGATCTGAGAGAGCGTAGCGCGGAGGTCCTGAAAGCCGCGGGAAAGCTGGCGCAGACGGGCTCCGCGAGGCTTCACGTGCTTCACGCCTTTGATCTACCTAGCGGTCCCTACACCGGTCGGGCAGACGAGGGAATCTCGTTCGAGGGCAGGATCAATGAGGCGAAGAGCACACTGCAGCGGCAGATCGCGGAGCACGTGCCCGCAGGTGTTGAGGTCTCGAGTGACGTTGTGATTTTTGTCGCGCACAAAGCGATTCTGGAGCACGCGGCCGCGATCAATGCGGACCTGATCGTTCTTGGAACTCACCGCGAGCGGCCGGTCGGCGACGCGATCCTCGGTAGCACGGCAGACCGGGTAGTCAGAACTTCCGACGTCCCCTGCCTCGTCGTGAGGTCCCAGCTAACCGTTCCACTCCGCAAGGTGCTGATCCCCACCGACATGTCCGCCGCCAGCGAAGGCGCTCTCGACGTCGCGCTGAGGTGGACTCGAACGCTCTGCTCGGATGGAGGGCCTGCGGGGAAGGGGGAGCTCATCGTCCTCCACGTGGTTGAGCGGCAGATGGGTGATCGGAAGGAGGAATTCGAGAACACCGTCGTCCGCCCCGAACTGCGTCAGGTGGTGACCGCGGCGCACTCCCGGGTCGGGGAGGAGGCCGGAGTGACGGTGCGCGAGGAGGTTCGCTGGGGACCATCCGCAGTGGACGAAATCGGATCGGTCATTCGCCAGGAGCAGATCGATCTGGTGGTGGTCGCCACCCACGGGCATGGTGCGCTGAAGCGCGCTCTCGTTGGTGGAGTAGCCACCGGGGTGGCGCGGGTTTCTTCGTGCTCTGTGCTTCTCGTCCCGCCGAAGCTCTGGACCCGGGAGGAGTAGCGGCGGGTCTGCGGTAGATCAACGCTCGACGAGCCGCTGCTGCCTCCCGCCTTGGGGCGGAGCAGCGGCTTGCCGTAAAGTGCCGGCTTCACCGCGCCTGCGCCACGTCCCACCCGGGGCGTATCAACCGTCTTGGCTCTCTTCGGTGGAGTCCATTCTTTCTGACGGAGTCTGCGTGAGGATGGCCCTCTGCCCGAGGGCGTTCGAACGCTGCGTAGTGGCTTTCCCGGGTACGGCTCGCCTGTAGGAGTGGCCGGAGCCGGGAGCGACGGCTGGAGTCGCGGAATTGAACGCCGCGCCGGGGACATACGGAAAACTGGCGGACGGGCTCGAAGAGCCATCGCTGGATGCCGGCGAGGCTGCCGACCTTCTGCCGACGCGGTGCCGGCTGTCTCACCAGAAGGAGAAAACCCCGCCTTCCACATGGAGGGCGGGGTTCCTCATTTCAGCCTTGTGCGGCTTAGAAGTGAACCCGATAAACCAGGCTCAGGTTCCTGCCCGGGTTAGGTGCGAAGTCCTTGATGCGGCTGGTCGCTTCGCGATACTCGGCATCGAGCAGGTTATCTCCGCGGAGCGTGATCGTGTGCTGGCGACCGCCAAGCGAGAGGGAGTACGTGAGGCTGGCATCAAGCAGGCTGTACGGGTCGGTCGCGAACTCGTTGTCCGCAACATCCTCCTGCGGGAACGAATGCCGTAGCTCCGTCTCGACCGATACAGCACTTCGCTCGTACCGGACCGATCCACCGACTCTGGGCGCAGGCATGAACGGGATCGGGGCACCGCCAGCCAGCCTGGCACGTACGAGGTCACCCATCGCACCCACCACCCAGTGGCGGGCGAACAGCACCTCGATCTGCCCCTCGATGCCGGTAAGCGTTGCGTCCTCCTGGCCGTACTCGACGAGGGGGACTTCGATAGTGCCTCCCTCGTGCTCGTCTTCCACGAGCTGCGTTCCGCGGAGAACCGGGGTGATGTAATCGGAGATGCGGTTGTGGTAGACGGAAGCCTGACTCTGGACGCTGCCGCGCTGAATCCGGAAGATAGCCTCGACGCCGAGATTCGTTTCCTCCTGGAGCGCCGCATTCCCGCGCTCGTACGAACCGGTCGCGTGGTGGAACCCGTCGGAGAAGAGCTCCTCGACCGTCGGCGCCCGGAACGCACGCGCGACGCTGACGCCTGCCGAAGACTCGTGGCTCAGCGGGATGTTCACACCCGCCGATCCCGATACTGCATCGAAGTGCAGCTCGCCCGCGTCCGCCGCCTCATCCTGCAGCGCGATCTGGTAGTGATCGTACCTGAGGCCAAGCTGCAAGAGTGGCGCGTGCTCGTCCTCTCCATGCCCGAACCCTGGAATCGGTAGCTCCTGGTAGATGAAGGCGCCCCCGCTGTTGCTGTTCGCGGGCGGGGTCAGCGCCTCTTCTCCAACCGGCTCGTACTGCCGCAGGAAGGCGGAGGCCCCGATCGTCCCGTTGATTCCCGCGATGACCGTGTTGGCGCGAGCGTCCGCGGTCTGCGTGTTCAGCTTGAAGGTGGTTCCAACCTCGCCGCTATCCTCAATCTCGTCGTGTGTGTACCACTGGCCGGAGCCATCCAGGTGCACATCCCTGAAGATGCCAGAGTCGAGTCCAAAATCGGCACGGGCCTTCGCCTGCCTGCGCTCCCCCTCGATGCGCACTCCTGACTCCTCCGCATCGGCAGGAGCGGGGAGGCCATACTCGAAGCCGTAGCCGCTGATTGCGACTCCCCCCGTCAGCGTCTCACCGATGTAGCCAATACCAACATCTCCATGCCGATTCTCCAACGAGGTGTTGTCGAGATCGCCCGCGCCCGTCCTCACATCCCCTGCGGTACGTGCTCCTCCGCGCACAAGGAGCGCGAGAGAGCCCGTAACCGGCGCCGTCAGCTGGATCGTCCCAGCCGCACCTGACGAGGCGGACTCTCCCTGCGCAGCCGCGTAACCCCCGAGCCGCTGCGGAACCTCGGCGGGGATGTCGGCTTGCAGCACGTTGACGACGCCCCCGAGCGCGCTGCTGCCGTAAAGGAGTGAGGCGGGGCCGCGGACTACCTCCATGCGGGTGGCGGAAAGCGGATCCACGGTGAGCGAGTGATCAGCAGAGGTGCCTGAAAGGTCGCCGCTGCGCTGACCGTTCTCGAGCATCAATACCCGCTCACCAGTGAGCCCCCGAATGACTGGGGTCGAGGCAGCCGGTCCGCCGTACCTGGTCGCGATACCCGGCTGATCCGCGAGGCTCTGGGCAACTGTCGCCCCCACATTCCTGTCGAGCTCGCGCCCCGAAAGCTGAAGGGTCGAGTGCGTTACCGTCAGCGGATTGGAGGCGGAGGGCGAGCCGGTTACGATCACCCCCTCGAGCGCGAGCGGAGAGGGAGCGAGGACGATGCGGACAGCGACGTCCGGCCCTGCGTCTGGAAGGGTCACTTCCACGTGCTGAGGGGCATAGCCGATCAGCGAAGCGCTCAGATGATAGGTGCCGGCGGCCAGCGCAGCGATCACAAAGGAGCCGTCAGCTCCCGTGGTCGTTGCGCGCCGCGTACCCTCGACGACGATCTGCACGCCGGGCAGTGGACGGCTTGCCGAATCGACGACGACGCCGCGAACTGGTGGTGCTGGGAAGACGGAAGAGCGGGCAGCAGCGGTCGCGGGAAGCGCGGCCAATACGAGCAAAACTGCCAGCGTGGTGAAAAGCCGGATCTGCATAGTATCTCCTGACGGGGTCGGCAACACGCCCCGACCCCGACGATCGAAGGTCCTGAAGAGCGCGTTGCGAGCTGAAGGCGCCGGAGCGCCCTATGTCAGAAGAGCCGGTGGTGCTCGGGGGAGGCCCTGACCGGAGGGAACAGGGAGGAGAAGGGGGGGATGGTACCCGACCGCGACGCGAGCACGCTCGAGGACATCGAAAGGCAGGAAGCTGGGGACACCCTCTACATCCGGCGTCGACAGCAGGAATTGACAGATCGCGCAGTGATCCGAATGCACCTGAATCGGGCATTCGTACGACTCGGATTCGATGTGCGCGACAAGCGGATCCTCCTGGAGAAAACGCGCTTCGGCGATCTCCGCCGCTCCCATCACCGAAAGGTGAAGGGCGGCGATGAAGAGCCGGAAGAGGCGAGTCATCCTCGAAGGGGTTCTCATGCTGCTCAGTCTATGCAACGCCGGTTACGCTGTCCAGCGCTTGACGCTCCCCGCGGGGCACGATAACTCTCGGAGGCAGCCCCGGGATCGCGTCAGGTGCTTCCGCAGCTCGTATACGAGTGTCCGCGGAATGTAGCAGATCTCTCCTCATCTTTCGTCCCGTTTCCTTGCAATGCGCTACGGCCCGATAGCATTTCAGGAGACTGGAATGCCATCCAAACATGGTCCCGCTATCCAGGCAGTCGCTGACCGCACGGGTCACGCGATCATGTTTCGCGCGCCGGGCACTCAGTCGACGCGGCTCCTCGAGGAGGGTTACGCCGCCAAGGGTTTCCGGATCGATACGAAGTCTTGCGACTGGGGCCCGATGCGAGGGTTCGTCTGCGTCGACCCTCGCTTCAGCAAGGTCGCGGGAGATTCCGCCAAGGTGGACGATAACCGGAGGTACACCGCGGAAGCGCTCGGTGGGCAGATCCGGCACGATGCAGTAGGGGGACTGGAGGGGGTACCCAGCCGAACGATCCTGGGTGATTGGATGTCCGGGTGCAAGCCTGTCGTCATATCAAAAGAGCGCTTCGACGAACTGGCCCGCGGGGGCCTCGCCGGCCTCGCGGATACCGACCGGATCATCCACGGGCAGAGCGCTGATGGCTCGGCAACGCTGCGGATCCCGTGGGCTCTCGTTCCCGCCGAGATCTGCGGCAAGGAGACCGGTTACCTGGCGCAGACGAAAACGCTCCCCCCGGGCGGGTACGGCGTCTTCATAGATCACACGCAGCACCGCACGCCATTCGCGCAGGAGCTACCAGTCGGCATCAACCCGCCCACGGTGATGGGTTACCAGCCGATCCTGGGGTTGACGAACCCGGACAGCGACAGCTACGGCTATCGAGCGTGCGTCACTGGCGACTACGACCTGTTCGGCGTCTGGCCGCCATACCCGAGGCTGGATCCTTTCGCGGTGAACAAGCACTGGGACATCCGCTACGTCGATGCGGTGAAGGTGATCGCACCTGGGATCAAGCATGCTCACCATCATCAGCATCATCGCCTCGGCAACATCACCGGACGCTTGAACATGGTGAAGGTTCTCCTCAATACCGCCTTCATCGGGCTCGCCGGCTCCGACTATCCTGGGGGAAATCTCGTGCACCACAGTGACGAGATCGGAAATCCATCGCCCGGGCTGAAGAAGTCTCTGAAGGAGAGCATGCCGATCCTCGCATTTCTTCCCGACAGCTCGTGGGGCAGGCGGGCGGCTGAGCCGATTCTGATCGAAGGTGAGGCGGACTTCAAGGAGTTCGTCGGGTTCTGCCGGTCAACCGGGATCAAGCCACAGCTGCGGCCGGAGTGGGAGGCGCTTTTTCCGGAGTGACGGAGGATGATTTCACCGCGAAGGCGCAAAGGGACGCGGAGGGGGCGCGAAGAACGGAAGGGGATTGGAGGGGCGGGATGGGGTAAGGGAGGTGCTCGCGGATCCCTTCGGTCCGTAAAGCTCGCAGGGGAGAGATGACATGCTTAGCCATCGTGGCGAGTGGTAGGCAAACGAAAAAAGGATCCGGCACGGTGCCCGGATCCTTTGTTTTCTGGACCTCGTTCAGCTCAGTCGAGCGGTACGATTGCAACTGAGTTGTTCGGGTTCATCGGGATCACAAGCTGGTTCGCGCCAGCGTCGTAGCACATGGAGGCGGCGCTGGGGATGCTCGTCGCGATGAGCTCCGCAGGCTGGCCCGGGCGGATGCGGGAGACGCCGCCGAGCTGAACGCTGCTGACGTACTTGGTTCCGTCGGGCATGATGACGAGGCCGTCGTTCCCCACCTGAGCCGCACGCTCGGTACGGATGAGCTGGCCGGCAGGGGAAAAGGTGAGAACGTCGGCGCTGGCCATGTTGACGACCACGATGTTGCCGTCCGGGTCGAGTGCGATGCCGTTGGGGCGTGCAAGCGGAGCACCTTCAACCAGATGATCCCAGGTGCCGTCGGGGCGAACGCGGTAGACGCGCATCGGGTCGCCCGTCTGGGTGCCGTAGATCGTGCCGTCCGCCGTCACCGCGATGTCGTTGAAGCCGCCGGAGTCTGCGATGCGGATCTCGCCGCCGGGCGTACCTGTCGCCATATCGAACCAGCGCACCACGCTGACGCTGGGGTCGCTCGAGCTGGTGCCTCCATCGCGATCGGCGACGTAGAGGCGGCCGTCATGGATGTCGCTGCCGAACGGCTGGTTCAGCGTCAGCCCAGTGCGCGTAATGCCGATCCAGAT
>ERZ1066118.1945-NODE-1945-length-11155-cov-8.788108_pt1 | contig 11155 bp, 11 predicted proteins | sample MGYA00382765_ERZ1066118 | MGnify/ENA primary metagenome ERZ1066118 (study PRJEB33369, sample SAMEA5778348) | biofilm metagenome | biome: Industrial cooling water; feature: Water cooling tower basin; material: Biofilm | place: United Arab Emirates | collected...
GCTCCAGCCAGCGCCACAGCACCAGATTGATCCCCCGCGCGACCGCGCTCCCTACCCTCATACCGGCAAAGCCGGCCTCCATTGCTCCCGCAGCGAAGATCCAGCTTTCGGGATCTCGCCGTTCGATGTCGCGGATGGTGCGCCAAGGCAGCGTCAGCAAGGAACGGTCAACGCCTGCGGCATCGATGACGCCTGGGTCGGTCAGGTCGAGAACGTCGCCGATTGCGACCTCGTAAGGGGTCAAGGTCCCCGGATGAACGATCGCCTGCAGATATTCGGCGATCGCCGTGCCATGATCGGCCGAGAGGTAGAGCGCGGGCGTGCCGCGCGCATTCCAGCGGCCGCCGTTGCGCGCCGCCCCTGCCCCCGACAGCGGTTCGTGCTGCCAGCGCGGTGACAGCATCCGCCACCAGCGTCCTTCGATCCGGGTTCGAGGAAGATCAGCGAAGCGCCAGTTCACGCGTAGGCGCCATCGCGCAGCTCCTCGAGATAGGTCAGTACCGCCGCCGCATGGCCCGCCTCGACCAGGTCCTGCGCGGTCTTGCCGTCATGGCCGGGGATCGGCTGATGCCGAAACCAGACGATCGCCTGGTCTGGATCACCGGTGAGCTCTTCAACCTGAGCCAGGATACGCGCAATCGGCTCGAGCTTCTTCTGCACCGCTGCCGACTTGGGCCGCGAGAGCGTGTTACGGTGCAGGTGCGCGAGCTTGGCGAACTCGGCAATCGGCAAGCGGAGGCGCTTGCTCATGCGCTGCGGTGAAAGAACATCGGCTTCGCGGAAGTCGGACAGCAGGGCGGCAAACATCTCAACTCCGTGTGCTTCTCGAGTGCACATATAGCCCCTCCCCTGCCCTTTCGCAATGAGCGGACGATCTGTCTCGTTGTCGCTTGTCCGCCTCACCAACATCCGCCTACCTAGAACAGAGCAGGAACGGAGTAGATTCGGATGATGTCGGCCGTGCGCTTGAGCGAGGTAAGCTGGGAGCTGGTGCCGCGAGAAGCGCGCATTCTGCTCTGCCGCACGCCGGCAGGCTTCCCCTCCCCCGCCCAGGACGACATGGAGGAGCCGATCGACCTTGGCGCCTGGCTGGTGGAGCAGCCGGCGGCCTCCTACGTCATGCGGGTCGACGGCCACTCGATGACCGGTGCCGGCATCAACGATGGCGATCTTGTGGTGGTCAGCAGGGCAACCAAGCCCCGCGCCGGCAGCATCGTCGTCGCCCTGGTCCACGGCGATCGCACACTCAAGCGCCTGCGCAAGCTCGACGGCCGCCTGTGGCTCGTGCCTGAGGCCGAGGGTTACCCCCACACGATCGTCGACGAGAACGTCGAGGTCTGGGGCGTGGTGGTCGGGCTCGCCCGCCGCTATCAATGACCTCACCCATCGCCCTGCAGGACGCCAACAACTTCTACGTGTCGTGCGAGCGGGCCTTCGACCCCTCGCTCCGCGGCGTGCCGGCGATCGTGCTCTCGAACAATGACGGCTGCGCCATCGCCCGCTCGGCCGAGGCCAAGGCTCTCGGCATCAAGATGGGCGATCCGATCCACCTCATCCGCGACAAGGTGAAGAAGCACGGCATCGCCGTTCGCTCCTCCAACTACGCCCTCTATGGTGACATGCAGCGCCGGATCCTGGCGGCCATCGAGCCCTTCGCGCGCGACGTCGAGATCTACTCCATAGACGAAAACTTCCTGGATCTTGCGGGCTTCGAGCATCTAGACCTCGTCGCCCACTGCCAGGCCCTACGCGCCCGGGTGGAGGAGTGGACCACCATCCCCTCCTGTGTCGGCATTGGCCCGACCAAGACCTTGGCCAAGCTCGGCAACGCTGCCGCCAAGAAGAACCCGCTGTTCGACGGGGTGGCCGACATGCGCGACGAGGCAGTCCGGCGCTGGGTGATGGATCGCTTCGAGGTGGAAGACGTCTGGGGCGTCGGCTCCGCGACGACACGCAAGCTGGCCGAGCTCGGCATCCGCACGGCGGGGCAGCTTGCAGACATGTCGATGAAACAGGCTCGGGGGCTCGGCACCGTGGTGCTCGAGCGCCTGGTTGCCGAACTGAACGGGGTGCGCTCGTCGGTTGTCGAGCTGGTCGAACCGCAGCGCAAGGGCATGGCGGTGACCCGCTCCTTCGGCCGACCCGTTACCGAGCTTCCTACCCTGCTGGGACCGGTGGCGCAGTACGCCATGCGTGCCGGCGAGAAGCTGCGTCAGCACGGGCTGGTGGCAGGACGGCTAACCGTCTTCTTCCACACCAACCGGCACAAGCCGGAACGGCCCCAGCATAGCGCGAGTAGGACATCGAGCATGCACCCGATGACGGACGACAGCCTGGAGCTGATCGCGGCGGCGCGCAGCGGCGTCGAGCGCGCATGGCGCGAGGGCTTCGCCTACACCAAGGCGGGGGTGATCTTGGAAGAGTTGGTCGCGGCTGACGAGCGGCCGCGCACCTTGTTCGAGGACGCGGAGGGAAGGGACAGGCGGCAGCGCTTGATGGGCGCGATCGACGAGATCAACGAGCGCTTCGGCAAGTTCGCGGCTATTCCGGGGGTGCAGGGCTTCCGGCGCGAGTGGAAACAGCAGGCTTCCATGAAGTCGCCGGCGTGGACGACCCGCATCGAGGAGGTGCCGCGGGTCAGGGCGAAGTGAGGTGGCGCGCTCGCGTCGACGTATCCTTATTCTAACCTCATAAAATAATATTCAGGCCGCGCAGCGGTTAGACGGTTTGATTTAAGTTTTAGAAGGTTACAGAGCTCGAAAGCTGAGCTAACCCTTTCTACTTGCGTGCTAAACAGGCAGCGTGCGTTCCTGATGTGCCGAGCGTTTGTACCTGAAATGTCGAAGCCTTCGTTCCTGAAGTGTCGACACTCCGTTCCTGAAGGCACGAAGCCTGTTCCTGAAGTGTCGAACATTGCCCCAGCCGCTACCAAATGACTGCAGATTTGAATCTTTGCGCGCTGTCGCGTCATCATACAGCTTCAATGGGGGCGGGCGAAACAGGCGGAGCGTTCGATGTGACAGTCGGCGGAAGCGACAACCCGACACTTCGGGAACGGTGCGGCTTCAATAGCCCGGCAGAGAATGCTTGTTGCGCTCGTGATGGCGTCGCACGAACCCGATGAAGGCTGCCTGGTAGTTAGCCGGTGTGCGGGTCGGATCATCCCCCAGCCAGTCCTTGAAGTCGGCATGGAGCTGGTCGAGATCCCAGCCGGGACAAGCCGTGCGCAGGTGTGCCCGGGTGTCGTCGGAAACAAAGCCCGCGCTCGCCTTGCCTGCAAGGCCCGCCACGAGGGAGCGAACGCTGGCTTTGATGTCGATGGACGTCTCGTCGACCTTGGCAGAGCCGGAAGTATGCTTGGCCTTCGGAGCAGGCACGTTTGCTCCATACTGCATCGAGGCGCGTCGCGTCATGCGTAGTAAGGGCTCGCGCCTCCCCTCCCCTGCTTCCATCGCCAGGCTGTAGCCGGGCAGCTGGTCTCGCTCGGCAATCTTGCCGATCTCGAACTTGAAACGGCGATAATCGCCCTCGGCACCCGACTTTTCGAATAAAGTGGGGAGCGAGATGGCAAAGCCCCCCTCCCCTGCCCCGCCAGCATGCTTGCGCGCGACTTTGTAAAGCCAGCGTTCGCGGCCACCGGTCAGGCTGAAGTAAGCTCGGTCAATCGCCAGCACGCCGCCGGTCATTAGCACGCCTTCGTAGAACCAGTTGGACAGATCGATGGTGATCCCGCGCGAGCGCTCGGTGCGCTCGTCAACAATCTGCTCCCACCCATCCAGCCAATTGAAGGTAGCTTCCCGGCGGTTCTCGGCCCGAATGTTGGTCTTGACCGTGGTGGACGTCAGCCGGTCGAGCGCCTGCCCAAGCAGCTCATAGGCCCGCCCCGTGGTCGGCCGATCGATGGCCCGAAGCAGGTCGTACGGCATCAGGCGCAGCCGTCGCGGAATGTCGTTGACGCCCCGCCGCTGCATGTCGGCTAGCACGCTGGCGCAGTAGATCAGGATGTCGGCATCCCAGATGGTCGCCATACCATAGTCGGGGTTGCCCGAGACATGCACCCATACCTTTCCGTCAGGTGAGCGGTAGTCGATCGGCTTCAGCCGCTTGTTCTTGGCAAGGCTGAAGAACGGCCGTTCCATCATCTCGCGCTGATCGCGCAAGTTCAGGTCGGCAAGGTAGGGAAGGAAAAGCTCGAACTGGCTGGAGCGCTTGGCTCCCTCGGAGATCTGGCTCGCCACGGCTACGGCAGAAGATCGTTTCTCGGCGCTCATCGATGTTTCCCCGGGGAAACACAGCTCACGTGGCCGCACATGTTTCCCCGGGGAAACATCAACGGAGTGCCACCTTGCCGGTGCTCTCGAAATGCTCGATCGCTCGGCGTACCGCGTCGATGAGTTCGTCGACGTCGGCGCCCGAGCCAGCGTGGATCTTCAGCGTGAGTCCGTGCCGATTGGCGGTCGGCACCGTCAGGAGCGGCCGTCCGTAGCGGCTATGCTCGGCATAGGGCCCCGCCTTCTCGGCCGCGGCGTTTGGCGCGGCGAGCAGCGCGCGCAGCACGTCGGAAGAGGGGAGGGGAGGGCGCCCGTCGCGACGCAAGGTCTCCTGCTCGGCGGCCAGCTGCCGCGCCTTGGCCACGATCGCCTTGGCTGCCGCCTTGTCGTCCAGCGCCTGAGCCAGGGGATAGGCGGGCTTCAGCTGTAGCTCGTCCGGGGATCCGAAGGCAGCAACGATCCCGTCAGGGATGCCCGCCACCTTGACCATCTTGGACAGCCAACCCTTGGAGATGTTCAGCCGCTCCGCCATGCGGGTCAGGTGCCCGCCGTAGAAGCCCTTCAGCGCCGCGGCATAGTTCCTTGCCCGCTCGATGTCCGACACGTCGCGACGCGCACGGTTTTCGATATCAGCGATGCGAAAGGCAGCTTCATCATCGAGCGCATGCACCTGCGCGATGAACAGCATGTCGGGGTAGCTGTTTGCTCGCAGCCAGCTGATCGCGAAGTGCCGCCGCGTGCCCGCGATCACCTCATAGTCATGCTCAGGATCGCCTTCGATCCGGCGAACGACTGCCGGCACCTTCTGGCCGCCCTCAGCGATCATGGAGTCGATGAGGTCGCGGGTGTTGGCTTCGCTTAGGCGTGAATAGGCCCGTGCATTACCGGCCCATACACGGACCTTCCTGGGGTCGAGCGCGAGCTGCGTCACTTGGCGAATTTCGCCGCTCGCCACCCGGGCAAGCGCGGTCTCGCGCGCAAGCAGGGTCAGCCCGCGGGTACGCTCAGGTGGGCTTGCTGCAACCGGCGGCTCTCCGCTAGCCGCGCTGGTTTCCTCAGCCAGCAACCCCGCCAGATAGTCGCTCTGCTTACGCGCCATGATTCGTCACCCGCGGCCCGGTGCATAGGCAGCTTGCCTGCCTGTAGGACAGACCTTCATGCCGCGACATGGAGGCCTCCTGCACGCGCGAGCAGGGGAGGGCGCCCCCAGCCTCGCCGGACCAACTGCTCGACCTGTCCGAAGACCTCGTCGAGGTTGGCGCGGCACCTCTTGTGGGTCTTCGCCGAGCCGACCGGGCGCTCCAGCTCATAGACGGTCATCATCCGTAGCGCGGCGTGGCTGATCTCGGCGGACTCTAGGATCGGGACCGGCAGCAGCGAGGGGCCGAACGTCTGCTCCATCACTTGCCGCATCATCGCATGGCTGGGGTCGCCACCGTCAAGCTTGGAACAGAGCAGGCGCACGAAGTCGAGTTCGACCGGGATGCCGCTCATTCGCAGCTGCTCGATGACCTGATCCATCATCGACAGGAACTGCACGGTGGAGCAGAAATCGGGTGTGGTCGCCGCAAGCGGTACGAGCAGGGCATTGGACGCCTGCATGACGGCCAGGCTGATCGTGCCCAGGGCAGGGGGCGGGTCGAGGATCACCACGTCATAGTCACGGGCGAGGTCCTGCAGCCCCTGCTTGAGCTTGCGAAAGCGGGCGGCGAGTACCCTGCCACCTTCGGCACTGGACCCGGCAAGCTCATATTCGACGTCGAACAGGCCGAGATTGGATGGGATCAGGTCCACGTTCGGCCAGGGCGTGCGCTTCACCGCATAGAGGAGGTCGCCTTGCGTGGGCTCGAGCGCAAGGTAGGGGTAGAGCGTCTCGTCCCGGGTTATGTTGAAGTGCGGGTTGAAGCCAAACAGCGTCGTGGTCGTCGCCTGGCTGTCGCAATCGACCACAAGGACGCGGTAACCCTGGACCGCCAGATAGTGGGCAAGGTGGGTCGTGACGGTCGACTTGCCGACGCCGCCTTTGAAGTTCTGGACCGCCACAATCGCCGGCACGTCGTCGTCCTTGCGCCTAGGGCTTGCACCCAGTGCCTCGCGCATCCGCAGCACGTCTGCGATGGTGTAGCCCGACCTGCGGCCGTTCTCGCCCGCGGGAGGAGAGGGGAGGCGCCCATCGTCCTCTGCCATGCGGATGCGGTTGGTCGAGCAGCCGAGCAGCTGTGCCGCCTCGGCGATGCCGTACCGGACACCCAACTCTTTGCGGGAGTCAGGAAGGAACGCCCGCTGGCGCAGCCGCTCGACCATCCGCTCGCCAGCATTGGCGAGTTCACCGATTCGCTCAGCTTCGCTCACCGACTTTGAAGCGCTTGCCACCTGTTTAGGCCCACCTTGAAGCTTTCCCAGAGCAACAATGCCCCGAAAGCTTCAACGATGCAAGGGCACGTGTGGACTCGGCTGGACTCAAGAAAGACTCGCTTCGACTCAGAGCCACTAGTGAGCAAGCCTATGCCGACTCAGCATAGCTGCATGCCGATCCGTCCTGAGCACCGCTGGCTGTATCCCATTGACTGGAAACAGTTATCAGCCGCCATTCGCTTCGAACGAGCTAAAGGCCGCTGCGAGCATTGTGGCCGACCTCATCTCCAGCATGTCTGGAGCCACGCGAACGGGCAATGGTGGGATGCGACGCTCGGCCGCTGGCGCGATGGACGGGGGCGGCGAGGGGAGGGGTGCTCGCCGTCGCGACCGCGGCTCACCCGCGTGGTGCTGGCCTGCGCCCACCTCGACCACAATCCTACCAACAACCGCCGCGGCAACCTTGCCGCCCTGTGCCAGCGCTGCCACCTGGCGCACGACCGAGCCGAGCACCGCCGCCGGCGCCGGCATAATGCGTTTCGCCGCCGAGCCCTGCGCGACCTGTTCGACGGAGCGCCAAGTCTCTGAGGCGCAAACGTGAAAGGCAACGTGATAATCGGGACACAGAGGCGGGGAGGGGAGGGGGGCAGTGTCGTGGCTGCCCTAAAAGTGCGGTATGTTGGGCCCTGAAACGCGGCTGATTTAGGAGCACCACTTGTTAGCGTGCCCATATGCGCTATTCTGTTGCTCAAAGGAGCACGACAATGGCTGGCACGGCGACAGCGAGTGTTACGACGGCGCAGCGCAGGCTGGAGTATATCAAGGTCTTCAAAGCCTCGCCCAATGATCGCATCGGCATGATCCGGCGCGGCTTGCCTGCGACTGCGGTTAAGCAGATCGTCAGCGACCTGAAAGTCGAGCAGAAGACCTTCTTCGATGCGTTGAACCTGAAAACCGCGACGGTGAATCGCAAGGCGGCGCGCAACGATGCGCTGCCATCCGAAGACACCGAACGCGTGCTCGGCGTAATGCGACTGATCGGTCAGCTGGAGGCCATCGTTGAGGAGTCCGGCAACGGGGAGGGGTTCGACGCGGCAAGTTGGTTGTCCAACTGGCTCCGCGAGCCGATGTCGGCACTTGGCGGCGCCAAGCCGCTCAGCCTGCTCGACACAATGGAAGGGCAGGCGATGGTCGCCGACGTCCTCGCGAAGGTGCAGAGCGGAGCCTATGCTTGAGTGTCATGCTCTGGCGGATCGCGGTCGATACGCCGGACTATGCTGCCGATGACCTCTCTGGCAAAAGCGCCGAGCGGACTGGCGGCCGATGGAACCGTGTCGGCAATCCGATGGTGTATACCTCAAGTACCCGCGCTCTCGCGGCTCTTGAGACGATCGTCCACCTGAACGCCGGCGGGCTGCCAGTCAACCGCTACCTGGTCGAGATCACTGTTCCTGACGACCTCTGGGCTTCCGCCCGCTTGGAGACGCAGGAGAGCCTGCCGGTGGGCTGGGACGCGGAGCCGGCCAGCGCGACCTTGATGGATTTCGGCAGTGCCTGGGCACAGAGCGGGGCCTCACCCCTGATGATCGTGCCATCCGTCATAGTTCCGGAAGAAACGAACGTGCTGATCAATCCCCGCCATCCGGACGCTCGCGAGTTGAAGGCCCGCAAGCTGCGAAAGTGGCTCTACGATCCACGGTTAAAGGGCTGAAGTGCCACTTTTCGAGGGAGCGAAATGGACCATTCACGACTTCGCATTGCGCGAGTCCTGCCTGATGAAATAGCAGAGAGACGCCGAGCGGAGGCTTCCGATGATGTCGCCGCAATTGTTCAGGCATTCCGGCCAGATGGCGTGCTGATCAGCGACGACGACGCTTACGAAGCTTGGCGCCGCTTTTCAGATACGCATTCCGCCGGATGGCTCGCTTTGTACGATAATCCTGCGGATATACGCGCACGATTGCTGCCCTTCCTCGAAGTTGAGGAAGGCTGAAGCATCCCAAACATGGAGAGCTTAGGCTGATCGGCATGATTGGAACCGGGGCGGAAGGAGCTTTCTGGTGAGCGGTTGAGCGTTAGTTCAGCATGAGCTCTTGTCCGAAAGGACCCACTCTCAGACATTCAGGTTCGAGATGAGACCGCCCGCGAGCGGACGTTCGTTCATCGAGGTCGGTGCTGGCCGAGACTCCTTACAGCGCCTTATCGAAGCCAGTATTTCGCGTTGCGGCGTCCGGACCTAAGGCTGGCCCATGGCTGACGTTCCCTTCGATTTCGTGCTGACGAACCAGACGATCCGCAACGGCGCGGGCGAGGTCCTCCTTTTCTCCTGGCCGGACTTCGTAGCGACAATCTGCGAGGGGACGTCATGCTTCATCTGCGGCCGCTCGCGCCGCGAGGTGGCGTTCAACGACGAGCACATCGTACCGAATTGGGCGCTTCGAGCCTTTGGGCTGCACCAGAAGACCGTGACGCTGCCGAACGGCCAGCGCCCGGTCTATGGCAACTACACCATCCCATGCTGTAAGCCCTGCAACGACGAAATGGCCCGCACGTTCGAGGAGCCGATGAGCGCGCTAATTTGCGCGGGTGGCGAAGCGATACAGGACCACATCGTCGAGCACGGCGGGCTCCTGCCGTTCACGTGGATGGCGCTGATCTTCCTCAAGTTGCACCTGAAAGACCGGCGGCTGAAGCGGTACCTCGACCTTCGCCTCGGCAACGACCCGATTTCGGCCGACTACACCTGGGAGCACATGCATCACCTGCACGCCGTCGCGCGCGCCTTCCACATCGATGCCACGGTCGAACGCGAGGCTGTAGGATCGCTGTTTGTCTTCCCGATTGACGCAGAGCCAACCGACTTCGATCTGATCACGTTCACCGACGCCCAGACCATGCTGTTGCAGCTGGGCAGGACCGGCATGATCGCGGTGTTCGATGACTCCTGCGCCGCGCTCAACCGGGTGATGTGGCTCGCCGAGAAGATCACAGGGCCGGTGAGCACCTTCCAAGCGCGCGACCTGGCCGCCCATTTCGCCATGGCAAACCTCGACCTCCTCAACCGGCCACGGTTCTGGACCCGCATCTCACCCAACCACACGGACGTGGTGATCGGCGGGACGACGGAGAGCGTCCCTCTCTTCCGGTCCTACGATCAAGCGCTCTTCGGTAGCCTGATATCAGCCGCAATCCCGGTCCTGCCCGCCGTCACCGGGATGGATGCCGAGCAGGCCCGCGCCGCGCTGCTCGCTGGCGATATGAACTTCCTGCTCGACGCACATGGCGGGTTCGTTGCGGGCCACGCGGCACGCACCAAGCTTGGAACGAAAAGGGAGCCTAATGCTGCAGCCTAGAGGCGAACCAACTCCGCGATCTTAGCGGCAACTTCTGCCATCGACTCTTCGGCGGTGCTCAGGCCCGACCGCGAAGCCAGCAGGGGACTGACGTCACGCAGCTTCTCGAATGTCGTCTCGTGAACGACCGGGACGAGGCGTTCGCCTGCAAGGAGCGCCGACAATTCTTTGTCGGCGATGCCCTCCGCCGGCAGCCGGCGCAGCATGGCGGGAGTAACTAGCACGATCCCCACCCGGGAAGCAGCAAGACCCTTGTCGATGGCGCGCATCAATGGAACGCCGAGGCCAACGTCCTTCTCGCTGAACCATACCTTGACGCCACGCGCTTCGAGCAGATCGTGCAGTGCCTTGGCTGAGCCCTGCCGGTCGTCCCATGCGTGGCAGAGAAAGGCATCGCGGAGCTCTGGCTTCGACGCCGCCAAGCTCTCGACATTCTCGCGGACAGGCGTCAGCGCCCGAACCTCTTCGGGCGTGTAGTAGACCGGGGACGTGAGCCCGGACCATCGCGGCTTCGCCGTCCGGCGAGCGCTGCCACTGCTCCGAGTGCTCCCGCTGCTGCCCGACGCATAGGACGGTGAGGGGAGCCCTCCATAGCCGCTGTAGCCATAGCTGTACCCATAGCTCCTGCGGCTATACCGACCGCCGCATGACGGGCAATCGGCCGCTGCAGCGGATGAGCGATGCCCCCTCACGGGCGCGGTGCATCTCGACAAAAACCCTACTCCTTCATTCTGCTAGAACAGAAAGAGCCGCACCCGAAGGTGCGGCTCCCCCGTAGATCAGCCCCGAGGCGGGAAAGGATCCCCGCCGAAGCTGTCGCGCTCGCGGATCTGGCCATTGCGGCCATGGATCAGCATCTCGCTTTGCTGGTTCTGCGCAATGCCGCGAGCCGCACCGATTGCTTCGCGCTGAGTTTCGTGCACCGACGTTGCACGACTGTTGCCCGCTCCACGGACCGCCCAGCCACCTGCGTGCGGGACGACATGTTGGTTCTTACCGGCCATGATAATTACCTCCCTTCCCGCACATGAGGGTAAGACGGCTTGCGACCCCGCTCCCGATCGTCTTCATTGACGATCAATGGGGTAGGCTGAAGCGGCGAGCTCTCTCGGACATTCCGGCAAATATTTTTCGTGCCGTGTCCGAACAATGCTGCGGATCAGCCTAACCACTAGG
>ERZ1066118.1946-NODE-1946-length-11153-cov-19.834745_pt1 | contig 11153 bp, 11 predicted proteins | sample MGYA00382765_ERZ1066118 | MGnify/ENA primary metagenome ERZ1066118 (study PRJEB33369, sample SAMEA5778348) | biofilm metagenome | biome: Industrial cooling water; feature: Water cooling tower basin; material: Biofilm | place: United Arab Emirates | collected...
GCCATGCGCCACCGCCACCCGCGCCGGCGCGCGCTCCGGGCCAGGCGGCACCCGCGCCGCGCCGAGCGCCGCAGCCACCTGCAGCCGCTCGTCCGGCGAGCACGCGCGGAGGGGCGGGCGCGGGAGCCCCCCGTCGTAGCCGCACAGGTCCATCGCGCATTTGAGCCCCGCGGGGCCTAACGCGGCCACCACGTCGCGGGCGAGCGGCAGGAGCGCGGCTTGCGCCGCCTGCGCGTCGGCGCGGCGGCCGCGGCGGTGGGCGTCCACCAGCGCCAGCGCCGGCGCCGGCGCGAACAGCGACACCGCGAGGATCCCGCCGTCCACGCCCAGGCCTAACGCCGCGTCCAGCGTGGCCGCGTGGCCCGTGAGGACGGCGAAGTCCGGCCCACGCGCCTCCGCGTAGCCGGCCAGCACAGCCAGATCGCCGGCGCTGTCCTTTAGCCCCGCGACGTTCCCGTGCGCCGCCAGCCGCCGCACGAGCGCCGGCGCGAGCACCAGGTGCGCGTACACCGGGATGTTGTACAGCAGCACCGGCACCGGGCTCGCGTCGGCCAGCGCGGCGAAGTGCGCGTACAGCGCCTCGTCCGTCATCCGCCGCCCGTAGTAGTGGGGCGCCACGCACAGCACGAGGTCCGCGCCGGCGTCGGCGGCCTCGCGGGCACGGCGCACCGCCGCGCGCGTGCTCTCCGCCCCCACGCCCGCGATCACCGGCGCCGCCCCGGCCGCCTCGCGCGAGAGAGCCACGAGCCGCCGCCGCTCGTCCTCCTCCAGAAGCGCCGCCTCCCCGCTCGACCCCGCGACCACCACCCCCGCCAGCCCCGCCGCGAGGTGCGCCCGCACGTTCCGTTGGAACGCGGCGGGGTCCACCTCGCCCGTGCGGGCGTCGAACGTCGTCACCACCGGGGCGAAGACCCCGCCTAACGTCACACCGGCCATGCGGATCCCACGCGCGGAGGGGGCGGTCTCAGACCGCCCCCGGTCCGTCGCGCGGAGGACCGGGACGGCCGCTCACCCGTTCAAGAAGTCGAACCCCGCACCCGGCGGCAACCCGTCCCCCGCCGTCGTCCCCGCCGCCGCCACGGCCGGCGCGACCGCCGCGCCCGGCGCCGCGTGCAGCATTCGGAACTGCAGGGCGAAGTCCGCCGGCCGCGTGGCCGCGGCCAGCGCCACGTCGTACGCCACGTCGCCCGCGCGCACGAGGTCCGTCAGGTGCTGGTCGAACGTCTGCATCCCGTACTGCACGCGCGCGTCGGCGATGTACTCGCGCAACTCCCCCACCTTGCCGTCGGCGATCAGGTCGCGCACCGCCTCGGTCACGAGCAGCACCTCCGCCGCCACCACGCGCCCGCGCCCCGACGCGCGCGGCAGCAGCCGCTGGCTCACCACCGCGTGCAGCGACTCGGCGAGCCGCAGCCGCACCACCCGCTGCTCGGTGGGCGAGAACATCGCGACGGTGCGCAGGATCGTGCTCTGCGCGTCGGGCGTGTGCAGGGTGGAGAGGAGCAGGTGGCCAGTCTCCGCGGCCTTCATCGCCGTGTCCACCGTTTCGGCGTCGCGCATCTCGCCGATGAGGATCACGTCCGGGTCCTGCCGCAGCGCCGCGCGCAGCCCCGCGCCGAAGCTCGGCACGTCCACCCCCACCTCGCGCTGCGTCACGCTCGCCCGGAGGTCGGTGTGGAGGAACTCGATCGGGTTCTCCAGCGTCACCACGTGCTTCTCGGCGCGCGCGTTGACGTGCCGGATCATCGCCGCCAGCGTGCTCGACTTCCCCGAGCCCGTCACCCCGGTCACGAGCACCATCCCGCGCTCCGCCTCGGCCACCCGCGCCACCACCGGCGGCAGCCCGAGCTGCTCCAGCGTCGGCACCTCGGCCGGGATGAGGCGGAGCACGGCCGAGTACGCGCCGCGCTGGCGGAGGATGTTGACGCGGAACCGCCCGGCGCCGTCGAGCGCGTACGAGCAGTCGTGGTCGGTGGCCGCGTCGAGGCGCGCGCGGTCCGCCTCATCGGTGACGAGCGCGTGGGCGACGGCGCGCGTCTGCTCCGCCGTCAGCGCCTGCCGGGTGAGCGGGACGAGCCGCCCGTCCACGCGCGCCCGGATCACGTCGCCGGCCTTCACGTGCACGTCGCTGGCGCCCCGCTCGACGGCGGCGCGGAGGATCTTGTCGATCATGGGCCGGGCGTGGGAAGCCGTGAGAGACCTTGTCGTCCCGAGCGAAGCGAGGGACCTACTCGCCCGGCGAAGGACGCGACGATGAGCGACCGCCCCCGTCACCAGGGTTGGTAGGTCCCTCGCTCCGCTCGGGACGACAACGAACGCCGGTACGCGCTCAGTACCCCGCCTCCGCGTCCACCACGTTCCGCAGCGGCGCGCCGCGCCGGTACCGGTCCCAGTTGTCGAGGAACAGGTCGAGCACGCGCCCCCAGAACCGCCCCGGCGACGTCGGCGAGACGTGCGGCGTGAGCAGCACGTTGGGCAGGGTCCAGAGCGGACTGTCGGCGGGGAGCGGCTCCTCGCCCGTCACGTCCAGCACCGCCCCGCGCAGCCGCCCCTCGGCGAGCGCGCGGACCAGCGCCGGCTCGTCCACGAGCGCGCCCCGCCCCACGTTCACGACGATCGCCCCGCGCGGGAGCAACGCGAGCCGCGCCGCGCTCAACAGCCCGTCGGTCTCCGGCGTGCTCGGCGCCGCGAGCACCACCACGTCCGCGCGCGGGAGCTCGGCGTCCAACGCCTCCGCCCCCACCACCCGCGCGAAGCCCTGCGGTGCCTCGCCGCCCCCGGCGCGCCGCACCCCCACGCACTCGGCGCCTAACGCCGCCAGCCGCACGGCCACCGCGCCGCCGATGCCGCGCACCCCCACGACCACCGCCCGGCACTCCCCCGCCTCGCGCGGCATCGCGTCGGGGCCGCCGGGGCGCGGGCCGGCCCAGGGCGCGCGGTCCCACACCCGCTGGCCCCGCTGCACGGCCGCCACGTCGAACCCGCGCAGGAAGTACAGCACGCCCCCCACCACGTGTTCGGCGATCGGCACGGCCATCATCCCGGCGGCGTTGGTCAGCACCAGCCGCCCGTCGGCGATGGCCGCGCGCACCGGGGGCGTGAGCAGCCCGCGCACCCCCGCCGCCACGCTCTGCGCCCACCGCAGGCCGGGCGCCACCTCGAGCAGGGCCGGCGGCAGCCCGAAGCCCAGGTACACCTCGGCCCCCTGCGCCGCATCGCGCAACGCCGGGCTCAGCCGCGTCTGCCCGTCCCCGGCGGAGTGCGTCGTGGTCTCGACCGCGCGCACCTCCCACCCGTCGGCCGCCGCCCGCACGCGGGCCAACCCCTCGGCCGGCATCGCCCACCGCGGCGTGTCCGCCTTGCAGTCGACCAGCAGGACACGCCGAGCGCCGGACGTCACGGTTGGGCGGTCACTTCATGTCAAGATCGCGCACGTCCTCCGGCGCGGTCTGCGGCGAGGCGTCGCCGTACTGGATGCTGCGCGCCTCCTCCTCCAGGTGCGCCACGGTGGCCTCGTCGCGCTGCGTGGGCGTGTCGAAGACGCGGAACACCATGCTGCCGCACCGCTGGCACTTGAGCCCCGCCGGCACCTCGCCGTCGAAGAACTGCTCGGCGCCGCACATCACGCACACCATCGTCGTGACGCTCGGGATCACCGGGTTGGCCATCTGGCGGCGCAGCGCGTCGCCGCGCACTTCCTGCTGGTCGTGGGACTGGTCGGGTGGCATCGCGTCTCGTCTCCTATCGTCGTGAGGAGCGGCCCGGGGGTGCAAGAGCCGTGCGCCCCCCCGCCGGGGTTCAGGCAGCGACGGTCAGGCGGGCGCCGGGCCCAGGCCCATGGCCTCGCGCACCTCGCCCATCGTCTCGCGGGCGATCCGGCGGCACCGTGCGGCGCCGGTGGCGAGCGCGTCCTGCACCTGCTGCGGGTCGGCCCGCAGGGCGGTCGCGCGCGCGCGGATCGGCACCAGCTCCACCTCCATCTGCTCGTGCAGCACGCGCTTGCACTGGATGCACCCCCACGCGGCCGTGCGACAGTTCTCGGCCACCTCGGCCTGCACGGGCTCGGTGGAGAACGCCTTGTGCAGCGCGAAGATGTTGCACACCTCGGGCGTCCCGGGGTCGGTCTTGCGAACGCGCGCCGGATCAGTCACCGCGGGGCGCAGCTTGTCCCAGATGCTCTCGGGCGCCTCGACCAGCCCCACGGTGTTGCCCACCGACTTGCTCATCTTGGCCTTGCCGTCGAGGCCGAGGATGCGGCGCGACGGCGTGAGCAGCGGCTGCGGCTCGGGAAAGTACGGCTGGCTCTCCCGCGCGAAGCGCGCGTTCCACCGCCGCGCGATCTCGCGCGAAAGCTCCAGGTGCTGCACCTGATCCTCGCCCACGGGCACGAGCGTCCCGTGGTACAGCAGGATGTCCGCGGCCTGCAGGATGGGATACGTGAGCACCCCCGCGGCGACGCTCTCCTCGCGCGCGCTCTTGTCCTTGAACTGCGTCTGCCGCTCCAACTCGCCGACGGGCGTCACCGTGTTGAACACCCACGCGAGCTCCGTGTGCTCGGGCACGTCGCTCTGCACGTACAGCGTCGCGTGGTCCGGGTCCACGCCCGCGGCCAGGAGCGAGAGCGCCATCTCGAACGTGTTGCGGCGCAGCACCTCCGGGTGGCCCACCGTGTTGAGCGCGTGGTACGTCACCAGGCAGTAGATGGCGCCCGGGTAGCGGTGCTGAAGCTGGGCCCAGTTCTTCACCGCGCCCAGATAGTTGCCGATGTGCAGCTCGCCCGACGGCTGGATGCCGCTGTAGACTTGCCCGCCGCGCGCCGCCCCGGGCGCCACCGCTCGCGTCGCGTCCGCCGTCTGTTCCGCCGTCGCCTGTGCCATGCGGGCAACCTACACGCGCCCGCCGTCCCCCCTCCACCCGCCATGCCGCCGCTCCCGCCGCCGCCCGCGCGCGACGCCCTCGACCAGCTCGACGCGCTGCTGCGAGACACCGCCGAGCGGGCCGCGGCGTACATCGCCGGCCAGGCGGCGCGGCGCGCCGAGCTGACGTGGGAGCACAAGGGGCCGGCCGACTTCGTGAGCCACGTCGACCGCACCGCCGAGTCGATGATCCGCGACGCGCTCCTCGCAGCCCACCTCGACGCGGTGTTCGTCGGCGAGGAGAGCTACGACCCCGCGCAGGGGCTCGGCGACGCCCTCGCCTTCGTCGTCGACCCGCTCGACGGGACCACCAACTTCCTGCACGGCTTCCCCTGGTACGCCGTGAGCATCGGCGCGACCTGGGCCGGCGAGCTGGTCGCGGGCGTGGTGCACAACGCGGCCACCGGCGAGCGGTTCAGCGCCACGGCGGGGGGCGGCGCGTGGCGGCGGGCGACGGGGACCGACGCCGCCGAGCGCATCGCCGTCTCCACGGTTGCCGAGCCGGCCCGCGCGCTCATTGGCACCGGCTTCCCGTTCAAGTCCGCCGCCCCCGACCTCCCCACCTACCTCCGCCAGTTCGCCCGCGTGGCCCCCGCCACCGCCGGCATGCGCCGCGCCGGCAGCGCCGCCCTCGACCTGTGCGACGTCGCCTGCGGTCGATTCGACGCCTTCTGGGAGCTGTCGCTGAGCCCGTGGGACCTCGCCGCCGGCGTGATCATCCTGAAGGAAGCCGGCGCCACGGTCACCGACCCACACGGCCGCCCGGCGCGCGTGACCCACACCGGCCTCTGCGCCGGCAACCCGGCCATGCACGCCTGGCTCCTCGACGTCCTGCGCACCGCCTAACGCCGTCCCGCGATGCGCCTCGTCGAGTGCGTGCCCAACTTCAGCGAGGGCCGCGACCCGGCCGTGGTCGCCGCCATCCGCGACGCCATCGCGGGCGCCGGCGGCCTCGTTCTGGACACGAACGCCGACCCGAGCCACAACCGCAGCGTGGTCACCTTCGTCGCCCCGCCGGAGCGTGCGGCGGAGGCCGCGTTCGCGGGCGTGGCCGAGGCGGTCGCCCGCGTCGACCTGACCCGGCACGCCGGCGTCCACCCCCGCATCGGCGCCGCGGACGTAGTCCCGTTCGTCCCGCTCCCGGCTTACGGAACCGGCATGGACGACTGCGTCGCCCTCGCGCACGCGCTCGGCGCGCGCGTCGGCCGCGAGCTGGCCGTGCCGGTCTACCTCTACGAGCGCGCCGCCACGCGCCCCGGCCGCCGCAACCTCGCCGACGTCCGCCGCGGGGGCTTCGAGGGGTTGCGGGACGCGTCACTCTCTGACGAGCGCCGAGCCCCGGACTTCGGCCCCACCCACGTGCACGCCACCGCCGGCGCGGTCGCCGTGGGCGCACGCCCGATCCTCGTCGCGTTCAACGTCCACATCGGCCCGCCCGACCGGCTGCCCGTGGCCCGCGCCGTGGCGCGGGCGGTGCGCGAGCGCTCGGGCGGGCTCCCGGGCGTGAAGGCGTTAGGCCTCGTGGCGCACGGGGAGGCCCAGGTGTCGATGAACCTCGTCGACCTCGACCGCACCTCGCTGGCCGCGGCCTTCGAGCGGGTGCGCGCCGAGGCCGAGGCGCTCGGCGCCGAGGTCACGTGGAGCGAGCTGATCGGCCTGATGCCGGAGCGGGCGCTCGACGGCACGACACCCGAGCGCCTCCGACTGCGCGACTTCACCCCCGACCGGATCCTCGACCGCCGCCTCGCCCAACTGGGCGCCTAACGGATCGCCGCGCGCGGCGCTCAGTCCGGCAGCGTGAGGATGCGCGGCCCCGCCGCCGTGACCGCGACCGTGTGCTCGAAGTGCGCCGAGCGCTTCCCGTCGATCGTCACGACGGTCCACTTGTCCTCGAGCGTGCGCGTTCCCGCCAGCCCCGCGTTCACCATGGGCTCGATGGCGATCGTGAGCCCCGGCAGCAACTTCTCGCGCCGCTTGGGCTTCCCGTGGTTGGCGACCTGCGGGTCTTCGTGCGGCCCGTAGCCCACGCCGTGCCCCACAAGCTCGCGCACCACGTTGAACCGGTTGCGCTCGACCACGGTCTGGATCGCGTGGCCGATGTCGCCCACGTGGTTGCCCACCACGGCGGCGCGGATCCCGGCCGCGAGCGCCTCCTTGGTGACGTCCAGCAGCCGCTGGTCGGCCGGGCTGATCTCGCCCACCGCCACCGTGAGCGCCGAGTCCGTGTACATCCCGTCGTACTTCACCCCGCAGTCGAGCGACACGATGTCGCCCTCGCGCAGCACGCGCTTCCGCGACGGGATGCCGTGCACGATCTCCTGGTTGATGGACGTCAGGATCGTGCCCGGGAAGTCATACAGGCCCTTGAACGCCGGCGACGCGCCCGCGTGCGACCGGATGAACTCCTCCGCGAGGCGGTCGAGCTCCCCGGTGGTGACGCCCGGCGTGGCCGCCGCGGCGATGAGGGCCAGCGTGCGCGCGAGGATGCGGCCGCCCGCGGCCATCACGTCGAGCTCGCGCGCGCTCTTGAGTTGAATCCCGCTCCGCCGCGGGGCCGTCGTCGTCGTCGTCATGATGCGGGGCCTCCGTGCGACCGCCGTGCCGCGCCGGCGCGCCGGCTCAGGCCGCGGCCACGCCGCCGGCGAGCGGGTCCGCGGCCGGCGGCAGCCCCAGCGCCTCGAGCGCGCGTCCCGTCACGTCGTGCACCCCGCCCACCGCGTCGATCGTGCGCACCGCGGCCCCCTGCGCGCGGTACCAGTCGAGCACGGGCAGCGTCTGCGCGCGGTAGACGCTCAGCCGGTTGCGCACGGCCTCGGGCTCGTCGTCCTTGCGGCGCACGAGCGTGCCGCCGCTGCCGTCGGGGGACGGCGCGCCGGGCGCGAACCCCGTGTACGGCGCCCCCGTCCGGTCGTCCACCAGCCGCGACGAGATGCGCCGCACGATCTCCTCGTCGTCGATTTCGAACTCCAGCACCGCGCCTAACGGCCGCCCCAGCTCGCCGAGGATCGCGTGCAGCCCCTCGGCCTGCGGCACCGTGCGCACCACCCCGTCGAGCACCGCGCCGCCGGCGAAGCGCGGCTCCGCCAGCGCCTCCTTCACGATGCCGAGGATCACGGCGTCCGGCACCAGCTCGCCGGCGTCCATGTAGCGCTTGGCCTCCAGGCCGAGCGGGGTGCCGGCCTTGAGCGCGGCGCGCAGCACGTCGCCGGTGGCCAGGATGGGCACGCCTAACGCCTCGGCCAGGCGGGGCGCCTGCGTCCCCTTCCCCGCGCCGGGCTTGCCGAAGAGCACGATCACCATGGGCGTTCTCGTACGGGCGGTCTGGTGGGGCGCGGTCAGAACCGCGGTCAGAACGAGGAGGACGACCCGCCGCCCGAGCCGCCGTAGCGGCGCACGCGGCCCTTCTTCATGAACCCGTCGTACTTCCGCAGCAGCAGGTGCTGCTGCATCTGCGTCATCGTGTCGAGCGCCACGCCCACCACGATCAGCAGCGACGTCCCGCCGAACTGGAACGGCACGTTCACCAGCCCCGCGATGGCGATCGGCAGGAGCGCGATGAACGTCAGGAAGATCGCGCCCGGGAGCGTGATCCGCTCCACCACCTGCTCGATGTACTCGGCCGTCTTCGCGCCCGGCCGCACCCCCGGCACGAACCCGCCCTGCTTCTTCAGGTTCTCCGCCAGGTCCACCGGGTTGAAGATGATGGACGTGTAGAAGTACGTGAACAGCACGATCAGCACCGACATCAGCACGTAGTACGGCCACGTGCCCGGCGCCAGGTACTCGGCCATGTTCCGGAGCGTCTGGTTGCCGCTCACCTGCGCGATCGCGCCCGGCGCCACGATCACGCTCTGGGCGAAGATGATCGGCATCACACCCGCCGTGTTGATGCGCAGCGGGATGAAGTTCTTGGCCGCCTCGCGCTGCCGGCCGCGGGCCAGCGTCTTCTGCGGGATCTGCACCATGATGCGGCGCGCGGCCACCGTGATGGCCACCACGCCGGCCACCACGCCCACCATCGTCAGCGCGAGCACGACGAGCGAGAGCGGCGCCACCGCCCCCGTGCTCACGAACCGGAACGTGTCGAGGATGCCGGGCCAGAACCGCTCGACGATGCTGAAGAAGATCAGCAGCGACGCGCCGTTCCCGAGCCCGCGCTCGGTGATCTGCTCGCCCAGCCACATCACGAACATCGCGCCCGTCACGAGCACGAGCACCATCGGCACCACGAACGACCAGAAGCCCGGGTTCTGCACCGCGCCCGGCAGCCCCTGCGTGAAGAGCGCGAAGCCGTAGCCCTGCACCACGGCCAGCCCCACCGTGATGAGGCGCGTCCACTGGGTGAGCTTCTTCCGCCCCTCCTCGTCCTTCTGCATCTTGTCGATCGACGGGATGACGGCGCCGCCGATCTGCGTGAAGATGCTGGCCGAGATGTAGGGCATGATGCCGAGCGCGAACACCGTCGCCCGCGACAGGCCGCCGCCCACGAACAGGTCGTAGAGGCCTAACAGCCCGCCGCCGCCCCGCTGGTTGGCGAAGTAGTTCGTGAGCGCCTGCACGTCCACGCCGGGCACGGTCACGTGCGCGCCGGCCCGGTAGATGAGCAGGCACACGAACGTGAAGACGATCTTCTGCCAGAGCTCCGGCGTGCGGTAGATGTCCTGCACCGCCGACGCGGGGTTCGACTGCGCCACCCGGGACCTCGATGTGGTGGGGGGGAATGCCTAGGTGTGGAAACGCCCCGCACGGCGGCGCGGGCGTGGCCCGGCGCCGCCGTGCGGAGCGCGCAACTTACCGCTGGGGAACGCGGCCTACTCCTCGACGCGGCCGCCGGCCGCCTCGATCTTGGCGCGCGCGCCCTCGCTCACCTTGAGCCCGCGCACGGTGATCGCCGCCGTCACGTCGCCGTTGGCGAGCACCTTGGCCGGCCCCTTGTTGGCGCGCACGAGCCCCGCGCCCACGAGGGTGTCCATCGTGATCTCGCCGCCGAGCGCCGACAGGTCGCCGACGCGCACGCGCTGGTTCTCGGTGCGGAACTGCGTGTTGTTGAAGCCCTTCTTGGGCAACCGGCGCGTGAGCGGCATCTGGCCGCCCTCGAAGCCCGGCTTGCCGCCGCCGGGGCCGCCGTGGCCCGACCGCGCCATCGAGCCTTTGTGGCCCTTGCCCGCGGTCTTGCCCGTGCCAGACCCGGGGCCGCGGCCGAGGCGCTTGCGCGCCCGGTGCGAGCCGTAGGCCGGCGTCAGGTTGTGGAGCCCGATCTTGCCGGGCTCCAGGAGCAGTTCGTCAGCCATGCGTCGTCCCCCCCGCGCCGGCCGCGGCCGGCGCGTCCACGGCCGTCACCTCGACGAGGTGACGCACCTGCTTGAGCTGGCCGCGCAGCGAGGGCGTGTCCGGCTTGGTGATGGTCTGCTGGTGGTGACGCAGGCCGATGGCCTTGAGCGTCAACCGCATCCGCCACGAGTGGCCGATCTCGCTGCGCACCTGCGTGATCTGGAGCTGCCCCAGGCTGGCCGGGGGCAGCTTGGCGGTCTGCTTGGGCCCCTTGCTCGGGTGCCACACGAACGTCCGCGGCATCTTAGACGGCCTCCACCACGGCGGCGCCGACGGTCTCCATGCGGCGCGTCAGCACGCGCGGCCGGTAGCCCACCTGCGACGGCTCCACGCCGCGCTCGCGCGCGACCTGGTCGACCGTGGTCAGCTGCGTGAGCCCGTCGATCGCCGCCCGCACCATGTTGTGCGGGTTGGTCGAGCCCAGGCTCTTGGTGAGGATGTCGGAGACGCCCGCGCACTCGAGCACCGCGCGCACCGCGCCCCCGGCGATCACGCCGGCACCCGGGGCGGCCGGCTTCATGAGGATCTTGCCCGCGCCGTGCTCGCCCACCACCTCGTGCGGGATCGTCCCGCCCGTGAGGGGGATCTGCACCATGTGGCGCCGGGCGCCGTCCACGGCCTTGCGCACGGCCTCCGAGACCTCGTTGGCCTTGCCCGTGGCGTAGCCCACGCGGCCCTGCCCGTCGCCCACCGCCACGAGGGCGTTGAACGAGAAGCGCCGGCCGCCCTTCACCACCTTGGCGACGCGGTTGATGGCGACCACGTTCTCCACCAGGTCGCTCCCCTCGCGCTCCTGCCCGCGATTATCGCCGCCGCGGCCGCCATCGCGCCCGCGCCGGTCACCGCCGGGGCCACCAGGACCGCCGCGCCCGCCCGGGCCGCCCGGGCCGCCACGGCCACCGGGAC
>ERZ1066118.1947-NODE-1947-length-11149-cov-11.858933_pt1 | contig 11149 bp, 14 predicted proteins | sample MGYA00382765_ERZ1066118 | MGnify/ENA primary metagenome ERZ1066118 (study PRJEB33369, sample SAMEA5778348) | biofilm metagenome | biome: Industrial cooling water; feature: Water cooling tower basin; material: Biofilm | place: United Arab Emirates | collected...
GCATCCGCGCGCGCAATCTCTTCGCTGTATTCGCGCTCCGCGCGCAACCGCCCGATTTGAAGCACGAGCGCGCGCACCTTCGCGGCGTTCGCGTCTTCGCGCGCCGTTTCCAATTCGTCTTCCAGCGCTTCGATTTGCTCGTTGAACCGCGCCGATTCCATCGCCGATTCCACTTCGCTGTTGGCCTGATAAATGTTGATTTTCCGCTCTTCCTGTTCCTTGGCCAACTTTTCGGCTTCTTTTTCTTCGCGCGTGGCGGCGCGCTGCGCCTGACCTGATAATTTTTTGCGCGCCGCGAGTTCGCGTTTGGCCGCCGAAAGCGCGCGTTGTTTTTCCACGAGTGTGGCCGCAATTTGCGCTTTTTCCTCTTTCGATGCGCTGCGTTTTTTGTCTTGCAGCGCGTAAATTTCGCTTTGCAGCGCGTCCACGATTTGCTGTTGCTGCTGCACATCCGCAGATTCGCCCGCGCGAATCTGCGCTTCGGCAATACCCACCGAAAGCGGCCCGCTGAGACCACCGATGCCGATTCCACCAACGGCGCCCGCTTTGGCCGCGTCGGGCATCGTTTTGTTTTGAAAGGCTTTGAGCCAATCACCGTTTTGCAACTCCGCCAAACTTGGCCCGGAATCGCTCTGTTTTGGCAAATAATCCACCGCCGAAAGCCGCGCCGCTTTGTTGCCCGCCGCCTGTGCATTGATTTTGGACACGAGCGCGTTGCCCGCATCGGAAACAGCAGCAGCAGCGGCGTTGCCGGTATCTACGCCCGATTTTCGCAGTTTTTTGGCGAGTGGCAACCGCTCCTTTTCGATTTCATCGGCCAAATCGGTATCGCCCAACTCACCCGCTTTTTTGATTGCCGCTTTGAGAACGCTGTAGCGGTCACGATCCGAAAGCGATTCCGATTCGCGCACCGCATCGCGCACGGCATCGGCGCTTTTTTCGTCGTTGCGTTTTTGCTCCGCAGTTCGCGCATCTTCCACCGTTTTCGTGCCGCGTTGCAATTCATCCCAATACATTTTCGAAACGTAAATCAACAAGCCAACTGCGGCCACAAGGCCCAGCATTGTTAGTCCCATCGCCAAAGTTGCAGGGATTGCCTTTGTAAGCATCGTGAGCGCCAATTTGCCCAACGATGTGCCAAACAACCCCAGAACGAAGTTTGCGGCTTTCACAGCAAACTTCACTTTTTCAATAGTTCCGGCAACCATCAAAAACGCGCCACCCAAAATCAAAACACCGCCGCCTAACGCCGCAATCCACGCGATTCCTTGCTTCACTGGCGTGGGGAGTGCATTGATAGCCGAAACCAAAATGCGAATTGTGTTTGCGCCGAAATTCAAAGCAGGAATAAAGGCTTCGCCGATGGATGTTTGGAGGCGCCCGATGGCATCGCCCATGTTGGAGAGCGAACCTTCTAAAGTCGTGGTGGCCAACTCTTCCGAAAGCCCATTAAACCGCTGTTGAATGATTTTAACAACGGCATCAATGGCTTTTTTTGCGGCGTCGGGCGCATCCGACTCGTAAGAGCCGCCCTTATCAAATTTCAATCCTTGGGCTTCCAGTTCCTTTTTTGAAATTCCAAAATCACGCAGTCGCTCGAATCCTTCGCCATAATCGCCCGCTTTGATGCGGCCCAGCGCGCGCGCTACGTCTTGCGGCGTGGCGCCTTCGTCTCGATTTACTGCTGCCAAATCATCCACAGCCCGCAATAGTTCCTTGGAAAACTGGCTGTCTTTCGTGAGCGTTTTTGATGCAACGACCAACTCAGAGAGGCTGAAAACGGATGCTGTGGAAGCCTCATCTGTCTGCTCATAAATTTCGCCCGCCGCTCGTGGCGACTTTGTAATCGCTTCAATCGCGGTCAGGCGCGATTGCTTTTCCATCGCGGGCTTGATCGTAGTTCCCAACCCCAACGATAACCCAACGCCCCCTGCCACCATGCCCATGCCTATTTTGCGCTGAACGTGTTCGGGAACTGCGGCATTGAAAAGGGCCACAGGGCCACCAGACTTCAAAGCTTTGATGACTTCGTAGGTTTTAAGGGCGGCACTGGCTGCCGCGCGCGCACTTTGCGCCATGTCCACGAAATCACGCGCCGTGCTTCTTACTTCGCGCGCGACATCGGCCACGCTTTTTTGAGTCTTTACAGCGTTGGTGTTGACATCGTTTATCGCGGCGCTATTTTCGCGCATCGCACGCGCCGCGCGAATTGTTTCGCGGCCCGTCGCAGCCGCACCACGTTCTGCTTTGGCGGCACTACTAACCACAATTTCAAAGGCGCCCGCTGTTTTGCGGATTTCGCTTTGAACTTCCTGTGATCCAGAAGCAACGATGCGAATTGCAAGAGGTGAAATTTGACGGGCCATGAGAAAACCTTGGTAAAATGGCGATTTATGTCAAGCAAAGGTAAATGCTTAAAGTGCCAAACCGAAAACGAATACACACAGGTTTTTTGCAGCTTTTGCGGCGAACGCTTGCCTTGGGCTGATGCCATAGTTGCCCAGAAAAATCAAGCAGCCAGTTCGCAACTGAATGAACAGGAACGGCTGGCGCACCGCGCCAACACTGGACTTGATAAAACAGGCCAGGCGCGCGACAAACTGGCAGAAGCGGCCAAGGATTATTTCAACTCCCCCGAATTCAAAAGCGCAGCAGCGAAAGAAACTATCTTTTGGGCGAAATTCGGCGCCTATTCGATTGGCTGTTTTGGCGTGTGCGTATTCCTGCTGATGTTGCTTTTTATTGTAGGCGCAATGAACTCGTAAAAACCGCTGTTTGGGCAAGGGATGGCGGCGCTTGCGTTTCCTGCGGCGCCAAAGATTATCTGGAATTCGATCACATCATCCCGGTTGCGCTTGGCGGCTCCAATTCCGAGCAAAACGTTCAATTGCTTTGCCGAAAGTGCAACAACGCCAAGCGCGACAAAATTTAAAGGTTCGTGACTGCTACAAGATTTGTTTCGAGAAACGGGCGTTTCAGAAAGTGGAAAAGCAGCATCCAATTTCCATCCACACGTTCGCAAAAATCGGCGTCAAGGCCGAAAAAATAATCTTCAAATCCGGTGGGCCGAAGTTTTTGGGCTACCCACAATTTGATTTCAAGCGCGGGGTCGTTGTCCATTAAAAGAGTTGTAGCCTCTTTTAAATCATCCCAAGCTGCGACATCGCCCCGCTCTGCGCTAAAGGGTTCAAAATCGGGTTCACATCCCAAACCGCCTGTGCCAGCGCGTAAACAAGCTCCGACGCCGCCGGGTTCGGGTTGTCCATCAATCCTTCGCCCTTGCCGTTTCCGGTAATGTCATTCAGCGAAAACATTCGCACCCAATCGGGCTTTAACGGCAAACCGCGCTCATCGGTTTGACCGGCGTTTTTGTCCATCATCACGCATTCGTGAAGCTGCCACGCCAAACCCACAGTTTCCGCGTAGGTCTGCGAAAATTCCATTTGCCCGTTGGCTTTTCGCATATACCGCTTTCCATCTATGCGAGAACCGTCTGCATACGAAAGTTTTCGGATGAAAAACGTTTGGATTTCATCGCCGAGTTCGATTTCTTTGGGCACAACGAGAATCGAATCTTCGGTTTTGAGCTTCTCGAAAACGCTTTGCACCGACGCCACTTTGGCCGCTTCGCGTTTGGCGGCGTTTTCGGCGCGCTCCAGCGATTCGGGCGGCGTGTCCTGAACCTGTGCGCCCGCGTCGGTGTAAACGATGCGTTTGAGGCCGCCCGATTGGGCAACCTCTTCCAGCATCTCGCTTGAAACTTCGTTTTGCGCCATTACAGATTGCTCCCCACGACTCCGCACAACAGCGCGGTTTTCCATTTCGAGTTATCCGATTCGCCAAGGCTCGTGTCGGTATCGCCCAAATACATTCCCGTGACCGGCCATTTCGTGAAAAAGTCGGATTGCAAAAAGCTGGCGTTATCGCCCGCAGCGGTCGGATCAACGGCGAACGCGGTGACTTTGCTGCCCGGAACCAAATCGGCGAAGGCGATGTCATCGCCATTGAAGCCTTCAATTGTGATGTCGGGACGCATTTCCTTGTTGATCGTGGATTGTTCGGTGATCGAACTGCCCGCCGTGCGCTCTGCGAGTTGCAATTTGCGCGCGATGCTGATGTTCGTGCAGTCCAAAACCACACCGGTGTTCAGCGTGATTTCCACGTTTTTGAGGTTGTAGTGCTTTTGAGTCATTTTCCGGCTCCATTGTCAGTTTTGGCCGTTGTCTTCACGTCGGTTTTCGCGCTTTTAACAGCGCCCACAGTGCCCAGACTCGCCAGCGGATTGCCCGCCGATTTCGCACGCTCGACGCGCTCTTCGTTGGCTTTTTGGAACAGTTCCGGCAAGCCCAAACGCTGCGCGTCTGCGTCTTCGATGGTTGTTCCCGCAACGGCCACGAGCGTTTTGCCGTCGCCGTTTTCCAGCGAAACCGCGCCTTTTTCGTCGGCGTAGACGTTGAATTTTACAGTTGTCATTTTGCGTCTCTACTCGTCCAGCGCGATCACGAAAAACGAAAGCGAATGCGGGTAACGCCCGCCTCCGCTTTGGTCTTGTGTGGCCGCGAAAACCGGATTGTTGAAGCCCTTTTCACAGAGCGTTTCGTAGTTTTTGTTGATGGCATCGGCTACCAGCGCCGGAAGCATCGAATCATCGCGCTCTTCGTTCACCACGTCCACCGCGTTGGGCGTCGCATCGCCGATGCCCATATCGAGCAGCAGCGAAATTTCGTAACGCTTGCCGCGTTTTTGAACGCCGCCGATGCGTTTGCCGCCCCGCGTCCACGCGCCGATTTGCACATCGTAAACGAACACAACCGGCGGCGCCGTTGCCATCGAAAACGCATTTCGCGCGATTTTGCGGTTCGGCGTCACAATCGCGCGCCGCTGCGCCGTGACGCCCAGTTTCGCCGCGAAAGGCGCATCGTTCAGCGTATTTTTCAGCCACGCGACGAACTCGTCGCGCGCCCACAGGCCCGGCGTGGCCGCGTCATCGCCCGTCAAAACGCCGTTTGCGACATCGAACGGCATCAGTTGGCCTCCCAAACATAGTTAAAGCCATCGGCGAACAGCGCCTCAATTTGAGGCTCTGTAATGTCGGCGGCTTCGGCGAAAAACGGGTTTTTGCGAATGATGCCCAAGGCCGGACGCTTCGGCATCCAATCCACGCCCAAGCCGTGCCGCCGCGCCGCGTAGGGCAAATCTGCCGTCAACACGACGGCGCTATTTTCCCACTTTGGCGCAGCAGCAACGGCGCGCGCCAAATCGCCGCTGCGCTCCCACATCGGGCGCCCCGATTTCGAGCGCGGAATCGAACGAACGTAAATCCGCGCGACCTGGCGCTCCGCGATGTTTTGAACGTGCGTGGCGACGCGAAGCAGTCCGGCTTTGCGGGCTTCTTCGATGTCTTGCGCCGCGCCCAAAACCTGCGCGATCGGAACGTCTACCGTGATGGAAAGCATAGCGATTCGATTACTCGTGATTCACGATGGCCAGCGTTTGCGAAGGCGCATTTTGCCCGATTCCGAGCGGGATAACATCAGCGATTTCAAAGCGTTTTCGCCAGTTGCCGAGCGTCAAAATCAGCGTTTGCTTGGCGCCGATTTCGGGAATCCAGCGCGGAAATAGAACCTTGTCATTCCCCGCGCTTTCGTCTTCAAAATTGGCCGGGCTGCTGCCGCTGCTGCTTTCGTAGGCGCACGGCTCGTTTTGCACAAGCGCCGTCGTTTCGCCGTCCACATTGATGCCGTAAACCGTCGCGCGGTAAGGAAACAGCGCGTCGGTTTGCGGCGCCAAAGTCGGATGAAAAATCGCGGTTTTCGTGGCCATTGGAAAATCAAAACACCGTTTCCATCACGAAGCTGCCCGATGGCCGCGTGACTGGTTTTGAGGCAGCAGCAGCGGCATCGGCGCGCCGATTTTTGAGTGACGCAAACGCGCGCTGTGCCAACTCCGCAGCGTGTTCGCGGATTTCTTTGGAAACCGCCGGGCCGTCGTATTCGGCGCCCAGCGTTTTCAATTTCTTCAACACGAACGCCTGATTTTTGGCCAGCGTGCCTTCAATCGAAGACGCCGCCAAAAGCCGGATTTCGAGCGCGTTGGCATCGGGCGGAAGTTCCATCGCGGCATCGAACAAACGGGCCGAAATGCGCGCGTCGGAAACGAAATAATCGGCGCCTTCGGTCGGGTTGGCCACCGACGCGACATCATCAATCAAATCGCGCACAAGCGAAATCTGTTTTAGCGTTTCGTCGGTGGATTCCAAATCGAAGGTGTAGGCCATTTGCGTTTATTCCCCTTTGGCGCCATCGGCGTTTGCGCCGAACTGCGCGCGCAATTTTTCGATGCTGCCCGTCGCCACGCCATCCAAATCTTCCAACTCTTTGTCCGACGCCGCCGCGATTTTTTCGGCGCTATCGAACCCACTTTTGATCAGAACCGACGCGACTGGCGCAGACACGATTTTGCGAAGCGTCGCCCCAAATTCGTTGTCCGCGATGGGCGTTTCGTGTGCTTTTTCAATCGCCACGCGAAGCCGTTCGTTTTCAGATTGCAACTCATCGTTTTTCGCCGATAGTTGGGCAACTAATTCGGTTTGCGTTTCGAGTTCCGCGCGCGCTGCATCGCGTTCGTTTGCGAGCTTCACGACATTGATCTCGAATTCGGCTCTTAAATTTGAGGCTTTTTTCTCGCTTTCCGAAAGCGAGAAAACAAGCCCCGCGTTTTTTTCGCGCAGTTTTTCGATTTCCGAATCGGTTTGGGGCGAAAACTCAGGCACATCGGCGCCGAACTCCCAATCGCCCGCCAACACGCCGTTTTCGATATGGCGCGCGGCGTCTTGCGAAGACAACACGCGCGCCAGTTCGGTTTCTTGGCCCGCCGTGTAGGTAGCGCCATTGACGCGCAGCGCGCCGATGATTTGAGGTTTTGCCATTTTAAACTCCGGCGTTGATCGTCCACACGTTTTGCTCGTTGGGCACGGCCAAACCGTTCAACTGAACTTCCGCCGTCGCGCTGCGCCCGCCATTTTCTTTTTGATAGAAAACGCGGTTATCGCGCACGTCGATTTCGCCGTCTTCGCCCGCCGGGACTTCGCCGGATTCGTCTTCAAATCCGTCCAAATCGTCGGCGCGCACAACCGGCGCAAAGCAACCATCGCCGATTTGTTCGCCTTCAGGAACGAGCGCCACGCCGCCCGCCGGAATCGCTTTCTGGCGCGTCGTGGTATCGCCGCCATCGGTGAAAACGTCCACCGCGTGATCATCCACCAAAAACGCGAAATCGCTGTTCAAATCGTCTTGAATGATCGCTTCAAGTTCGGCGATGGTGTATTTTTCGCCGTTCGTTTTGGTCGGCGAATCGGCGCGAATCGCGTTAAACGTCGCGCGGCGCATCATCGAACCGGAAACGCTGCCCACCGCGTCCAAGCCGTCGCGCAGCCAGGCCAAATGCTCATTCCACGCGTTCACGCCCACGTTATCCCACGCCGTTCCCGCCGTCTGAATGCGGCCCGGATCGAAGTTCCACGACGCGGTGTAAGTTTTGGAAGCGTCCTGCGGATTGCGCTGCGTGATGGTTCCCTTAAACCACGATTCAAACGAATCGAGTTCAAAGCGGCGATAGTTCGCCAGCGCAATCTGTTTCACACGATCCGGCAATCGCGCGCCGATGAGATTCGTGAGCGTCGTGCGCGGATCTTCGGTTTGGCGCGCCAATTCCAAAAGCAGGTTCATTTCCTGCTCGTTGATAGTGGCGTAGCCTTCGATTGGCGTGATGGTGACTAAACGCTGCGCGGGCGTTTTGGCCGGAACGTGACGGCCACGCGCATTCCAAGCGCGCCGATCCGTCGCCGGACGGTAATCAATGGCGAACACATCGTTCAGGTTCACCGAATCCACAGGTTTGCGGGGGAAAAAGTTTTCCCACAGCAAACGCCCGTTATCGGTGCGCGAAACGGTTTGCGCGCGAATCGTGAGGGCGTAGGCCGAAAGCAAGGCAAAACGTGCCAAAAGAGAAGTCATTTTGAGTTCCTTTGAGGAAAAAAGTCCTTAAGTTGTGGTGACTTTGAAGCCGCCCAGCGCAAGCGCGGCCAGTTCATTGGCGCTGTAAACGCGGCCCAAATTGTCTTCGGCGATGTCGCGGTTAATCAAGCCTTCGGTGTTGACAGCCACGAGCGGGTCGCTGGTATCGGTGGCCAAGTTCGCGTTTCCAGTGCGGCCCGGCAGCTTCACGGCTTCGATGGTGACGCCGTGAACGGTTTGGCCCGCCGCCGAAACGAGCGCGCCGTTGGCTTGCAACGGAACGCCGGGTTTGAGGTAGCCGCTCGAATCCACTTCGGCGGTGGTGAGCGTGGAAACATCCACTTTCACATGGTCGGGCGCCTTCACAGGCGAAACGAAGACGTGGCCATAAAGCTGGTCTTCGCTTGGGTTTTTGGTGATTTCAATCATTGGGAGTTACTCCATTTCAGCGGCGAAGCGCCTACCGGCGATTTCCGCGCAGCTTTTCGCGCAAAGACACGCGATTTGCGCCGTCTTCGCCCGATTCTTTGCCGCCGCCGTTTTTCGCTTTTTCTTCATCCCGAATTTGCTGCGCCAATGACGGCGCTTTTCCGCCGCCAGCGGGCGCCGATTTGCCGTATTTCGTGACCGTTCCCGCCGATGCTGCGCCGCCGCCGGTTCCCGGTTGCGTCCGCAAAACGGTTTTAAGCGCCGGATATTTTTCATCAATCCAATCGAGCAGCGGTTTGACTTCTTCTTTATCGCCGTTTTTGGTTTTGACGGTGGCGACTTTGCTTTCGCCTTCGCCGGACACGAGATACTCCACGTCCAGCGCGCCCGAAAGCGATTTGAGAAGTTCGGCGTTGATTCCAGCAGCAGCAGCAGCCGTTTCTAAACTCGAAATCCGCGCCTTTTGTGCGCTTTCGGCCTTCATCTGACCGTGTTCGGCAACGATGGCTTTAATCGCGTCCGGCGTCAGATTCAGAGATTTGAACGCCTCAAAACTCGCTTTTTCCGCGTCGGGAAGAGCGCGCGTTTTGAGGTCTTCGATTTTCTTTTCGAGTCCGTGAGCGCGGCGAACGAGTTGGTCGAGCGCGGCTTGCGCGTTGTTGGGATTGCCGCCGGTCAGTTCGGCGATGCGGGCGTTTACCGCCGCGTCAATCTCGGCTCTACGATCTGCGGCACTTTGGCCGCCAGTGATGGGATTGTTTCCCCCGCCCGCATTGGGATCGCCAGTGTTGACGTTTCCAGTTCCGCCGCCGCCGTTATCGTCGGGCGCAAACAGGAATTGCGGAATTGCAGGGTCGAAACGATGAAGATTGCTGAATCTCATTTTCGTGAGTTCAGCCTAAATTGTCAAGCAAAATCGCGCAAAAACCGGACAGATAACTGCACAAAAAGAAAATGCGGCGTAAAATCACGCCGCATTTTGTCTCGCCATCTCCAAAGCATTTTTCACTATTTCTGCATAGCGGGGATCATTCAAAATGCCCCAATAGTCATATTGCGGATATTTGTTCAACCAAATAATTTGGGAAGGAGTAAGAATGTCGCTGTATTCGCGCCACGCCTCTTCAACCGGCTCCTCGCCTTCAGGCCAAGGCTCAAATTCGATTTCAATGCCACCACTCAATATCAATTCAAGTTGCGATTTGTGAAGAGCAATTTCTTCCTCAATTTCTTCAACCGTAACGAGGTCATTCATGATTTTATTGGGGTTGAATCCACTTGTTTTCCAGCAAAATTTGCTCTATCAGTTTATCAAGTTCGGCGAAATCATCTGGCATCCACTGCGTTGGATACCAAAGCGAATCCGCCGCTAATCCGCCCCATCCATTCGCCGGTTTTTTGAGATAAGCATAAATTTCGCCTATCAATTGAGGATCGCCAGAACGCATAGCAATGAATTGGGCAAACGCGCGGGCGAAAATTTCTTCGGGGCGCAGCAGATACTCTAAATGCTTTGCATCCAAACTATATTTGATACCTACTTTTTTCCCTTTGTTTATTGGATCAATCGTGGCTTTACCTTTGGCAGTTTTGACTTTTTTCTCCCAGTCCCGTAGCTGCTGGCCCGATGCTGTGCGATTGAACGCCTCAACAATTTTGTCTAACCCCACAAATTTGTCCAATTCCTCATTAGGCTTATATGGCAGCCGCAACCCTGTCGCGTAATCTCGGCGTGGTGCCAGAGCGTGATCATGAATCCAGTGGGCGATTTCGTGCAACATCGTTGTTCCCTTGAGATTGTCAGCCACATTCAACGAAAGTGTTGCCGATGGCCCCGGAACATATTTTCCTGCCACTAAGTTTTTGGCCGATGGCCGATTGATTGGCAGAATTTCTATGTCATCCAAATCACCATCGCCCATGATCGAATCCAAAATCTCCATGATTCGCTCATTGACAGCGAACTCATCAGGAATTGCAAGTGCCTTGGAGATCGAACGGCCTTTAGGCGTGAAGGGATGTTCTCTCTTGAAAAGTTCAAGCCCTTTTTCGCTCAGATTAATTGGCACCAATGCCCCAGAACGCGTTGAATTTTGCAAAACGCGAGCATTCAACGCGATTTGATTTAAAACGGCATTCCCCAACACGGGGTTAGTGATGAACGCCGCCGCCGCAACAAGCGATACAACTGCGGTTGCAGCAGCAGCAGCGGCGGCGCCTTTTCCCGCAAATTTCAACAAGTCAGCAACCGCACTGAAAAACGCTTCGCGCTTAAGGTTGTTTTTCGTGCGCCGCGTCACGATCACGCATCCGCAATTCCCGCCGCACCGACTGTCGCCAATCGGATATTTTTCCAGCATTTCATCGGCGTCAATCCAGCCCAATCCCGCCCACGCGATGCACTCGACACACCCATCGAGCGCGCCGCGCACACGCCGCGCCTCCATGCGAAACCGCTGCATCTGCGCGCGTAGCCGCTCGTTTTCATACGTCGCGCGCCCGGCGCCCGCGTATTGCGCCAGTCGCGCGGTCATGCCGCGCCCTAACGTTTCGCGCCCGTAGCGCCCGTTTTGGATGTCCATAAAAAACGCGCGAAGGCCGGGAAATTTGCCGTCCACGCCGTTCCACTGCGCGGCCACGATGTTGGAAATTCCCGCGTAATCCGACTCGCGCAGATTCTCGAAACCACCGCGCGCCAAAGCCGC
>ERZ1066118.1948-NODE-1948-length-11143-cov-68.814574_pt1 | contig 11143 bp, 6 predicted proteins | sample MGYA00382765_ERZ1066118 | MGnify/ENA primary metagenome ERZ1066118 (study PRJEB33369, sample SAMEA5778348) | biofilm metagenome | biome: Industrial cooling water; feature: Water cooling tower basin; material: Biofilm | place: United Arab Emirates | collected...
ACAAACAAATGTTGCAGTCAGGCAAGCCCGCGAATGAAGCTTTGAGGGCAACACAGCTGAAGATGTGGCTTTCTGAAAAATGGCGCCATCCTAATTATTGGGCAGCGTTTACATTTTTGGGTGAGTGGCGGTAATCATCATGGGTTGATTTAAATACTGCATTAGCTTATTTGAACTAATAGTGTTGGAGTTGTACATTTACACCATGAGATTTGACATTTGTAAAATTAATATTGTCAGCTTCGGAGTGGAAGTCTCCATCATAAAACTCATCTAACACTACCTTTGAAATTAATGTTTGAGCCATTTTCGCGGATATGTCTGGGGTTAGTATCTCATACTCGATTTGCAATGTTCGCTCTTGTAAGTCAAGTTTTGTAATTTTTATAACATCAACTTCTGTTTGATTATTCTTTTGTGAAGCACGTTGCGATACAAAAATATAACCTGGTGGGTCGGCGCCAGCAGAAGCCTCATATTCGTTTACATCCACATAATCGTAATCGTGTTTTGGAGAGTAATCTCGGTTTACAATTATATCACCGTATTCCAAACCATCAGGGTCGCAGACATAACGGGTTGGGTTGCTTCCCAATACAGTTTCCAGAGCCACTACAATTTCGGTGATAGTAGGCTTGCGAGAAAACCTATCTTCATAGTGCGAAGCAATCTCGTTTAAAGCAAGCGCTAATTCATCTATAGGTTGGTCGCCTGTTATACCCTTGACTCCGTTTCGCTCAAACTCTTCCCAAGCCATAAATACATTCCTCTATATCAAGTTAAACATTTATTGATAAACTAGCCTTCAGGTCTGAATATTAAGCTACCAACAGTATTTTATCAACAATATTTTTTAATCAGTTTGTTAATCCCAGCATAACCCATTGGTTCTTGCTCGTACCTCAGTTGAATGCCTTGCGTCTTTAACTGCTCAAAAACCCGACGTTCGTGGTAATGCATCTCATCAACAGTCAAGCCATCAATTATTACCTCAAGCTTCATATCTTTTTTATACCCGTATATTTCTGGTCTTTTGACAGCATCAGTATGATGGTTTTTTTCACGGTTTAATATGTCTTGCTTTGTTTGCCCTACATAAATAATTTTTCCTTGCCGGTCACGACCTATGTATACTTTGCCATTTCTTTTGTCTTCATTGTGAACCAAAACACCCTGTTTTCCGACAAAGTAGGTGTGGCAGTCAGCAATTGTCAGGTTGTAAGTATTTTGTTCGGAGACATCTTCGACCACAACCATTTCAATGAAGCTTACCCCACCAGCAACAGTGCGTAAAAGCATACCTGGCTTTAATTCCTTTGCAGCAACCCATCTATTCTTATTTTCTACCCAAAATCGGTGGCGCGTGGTGGAATAAATAGTTTCCTCATCAGTTGTGATACTGACCAAGTGAGCGGTTTTGTTCCGCACAAGTGCAGTGATTGGTTTGTCAATCATGGTTTGCTTAAACTGATCAAATGCTAGAACTTTCATACCCTGCTTAAGTAACTCAATTGCGACTAATCCGTGAGCAGTTGTTGCCACTAGAGTACCTTCAAGAAAACAAGGAATAGCACGCTGCTCTCCTCCTTGGGAAAAATTAGGTAATGGTTCTGGGCGCCTTTTATATCTTCTGGTTTTAGGATTGAAGTACCAGAGTTCCGGATTGGACTGAGCTTTTTGCAAAATATCTTCACGGGCGCCAACTCCCAGTCTGATGCCCTCTTCGATTGGAAGTCCGCCGGATGGTATTTCCCGTTCATCTTGGGTTGAAGTTGATTCTATGAGGTTTCCCTGCTGTTTTACAGAAAAATCAGGTGATGGTTCTGGTCGCTTTTTATATTTGCCTGTTTTAGGATCGAAGTACCATAGTTCGGGATTAGACCGAGCTTTTTGCAAAATATCTTCACGGGCGCCAATTCCCAGTCGGATACCTTCTTCGATTGGAAGTCCACCGGATGGTATCTCCCGCTCACGTTGGATGGGAATATTATTACCCCCTAGTTGTGCATTATCGTTCGTATTGTTTGAAGCCATTTTTATTGTTTATATTGCCTTCTCTTGCTACCAATACCGTATTATGTTCATATAAAATCAATACTGTATGCCAAAATATGACAAGAAACTTAAAATTTCTTATAATCAGAAATTAGAGTTAAAGCCAAAATATGAAAGACGAAAGAATCATTTTTAGGTTAGACGGTAGCCTCAAAGAAGCTTTTATCGCTAAAGCACAGGCTGAAAATAAAAGGTATACTGATGTACTGATTGAGTTACTGCAAAAATATGTTGCACAGGCGCCTTCAGATTTATCGGAGATTGAGCAAATTAAGTTAAGGCTTGAACGCTTGGAGGAAGAGGTAAAAAAGACAAGTGGCTTGCGGGAGGAGGTTGAGGGACTTAGACAGTTTCGCGCGCGGGTTTTGGCGGCAACTGAGTAGAGGTGCCGTGTAATGTGTAATTATGTCGTACATTGTTGTAATGGTGTTGATGGTGTGTCAAGACCAAAAACGTTTAAACTCCAATGGTAATAAAATTTTTTAGCTTTTCTTCACAATATCTTTAATTTAGAATAATAACCAGTATTTATACGGTATGGCGCCTTAAGGTATGGTAATTATACTGAGGTTCATTTTTTAATTTGCATAAATTTTGCATAACGTGGTTTGTCCTCAGAAATACAAGAGATTAAGCAAATAATCGACTGTAGCCATATAAGAGGAGTAACCAATGTCTAACCGTTTGAAAAGTTTCGCCCTAGCTACTTTAGTATTTTCACTGACTTGCGGTGTTGGATTAGCAGCAAATGATTTAGTAGTCAAGCATATACTGGCACAAACTGCTACAAGTTCTGATAAGAAAGTGGAAGCTGATAAGTTGTTTCTAGAGGGAGTGCAGCAGTTTCGGCGTGGAGAGTACCCGAATAAGCAACAGCGGTATCAAGAGGGAGTAAGCAAGTATATAGCTGTTGCCTAGCCTGGAATCCCTTCAGAAGTATATTACAGTATCAGCGCCAAAACTAAGTATAATCACTTATGAAAAAGCAAAATAAATCTAAAAAGTTAGAGAAAAAGCTTCCTATGTGGACTTATCGTGCTGTAGCGATATTTTTCTCTCTGGTTTTATTATCGGAGTCAACGGGCGCCAACATCAAGGGTTATGGGTTGCAAATCGCACAGCAGACAGTAGCTGCTCCTTCTATTCCCCTAACTCCAGACAAGCAAAAGCGATATCAAGAGGCAGCTAAGTTATATCAAGAAGCACAGGAGTTACGGAAGAAAGGGACTAGAGAAGGATATAACCAGGCAATTGAAAAATTTCAGCAAGCATTTAAAATTGTTAAAGAATTGGGATTACGAGCAGATCAAGCCGAAATATTAATGGAAATTGGTTTAGTTAATGTTTTTCTCTCAGAATATCAACAAGCACTGGATTTATACAACCAAGCATTAAAAATCTGGCAAGAGTTAAATCAAACTTTCTATGAAGCTAGTGTACTCAGTATGATTGGTGATGTCTACAACAACATGGGAAAATCACGAGAATCACTGGAGTACTTGAAGCGAGCAGAATCAAGCTTTAGGTCACAGAATCAATTTCGTTTTGTAGCCATAACTTTGTCTTCGGCTTCTAGCGCTTACAGCAGATTGGGCGAGACGAAGAATGCGCTTAATTACCTTAATCAGGCATTAGAAATTTATCGTACTACATTTAAAGACCCAGACAAAGAAGCTCAAACTCTTAATTCTATTGCTTTACTGTATTCTCAAATAAATAAGTCAGAAATAGCCTTTGAATACTACAATCAAGCCTTAGATATTCACCGCAAACGAAAAAACTTGTTAGGGCAAGCTGAAGTATTCAAAGATATTGGCTCTCTTCACGCAAAATTGGGTAAACGTGATTTAGCTCTGCAATATTTAAATCAAGCACTGGAAATACAATCTAAAAAAGGTACCTTAGTTGACCAAGGTTTAACTATTAATGAAATTGCCAGTGTTTATAGTTTACGAGGAGATTATGAAAAAGCAATTGAATATTATCAAAAAGCAAAATTACTCTTCCATGAGGCTGGGTGGACAACCTTAGAGTCTTTAAGTCTTGGATCGATTGTCAGTATCTATCGAAATTTTATAGGCAATAATGAGCAAGCACTAAAGTATACGGAGGAAATACTTAGTTCTGATCGCAAAGCTGGGGATAAAGAACAAGAAGCATCAACTCTTAACCAGCAAGCTGATATTTATATCCTACAAGGTAATTATCAACTCGCATTAAACCTTTATAACGAAGCCTTGCAAATTGAGCTTTTCATAACGAAAAGCCCCAGAGCGGCTGCTCGCACCCTTGGTAATATTGCCTTACTCTACGACTTTTTAGGCGATATGAACTTAAGTATTAGGACTTACAATCAAGTACTAGATATTTATAAAAAGCTAGATAATAAGCAGCAACAAGTCAGGATTCTTCACTACATCGGTAGTGTTTACCAAAGAAACGGAAAATTAAATGACGCACTCATATCTTATAATCAAGCTATGAAGTTATTAAATAAAGATGATTATATATCTGAAATAAGTATAAGTTATGGTTTAGCAAGAACCTATCGTGATAAAAAAGATTATACCAGAGCCTTGGAAGCTGGTAATCGTGCATTGGAATTATCAAAAAAGTATAATAATTCTTTTCAAGAAATAGCTTCTATTGCAATTATTGGTAGCATATACCTTGCAAAAACTGATTATAAAAATGCACTAGATAATTATGCAAAAGCCTTGGTAAGTTTTCGTAAAAGTAGGTTATTAAACAAAGAAGCTGAAACCTTAAACACAATTAGCATTGCTCATGAGTTTCAACAACAGCACCAACAAGCAATAAATGTTCTTAATGAAGAACTAAAAATTAGGCGCGAATTAAAAGACATTCAAGGAGAAGCAAAAGCACTTTATTTTATTGGAAAAAATCAACGCAAGCTAGGAAACCTGGAAACCGCACTTACTAACATCGACGAAGCAATTAAAATCGTAGAAAACATACGTGGCAACGTTAAAAGTCAAGAATTGCGTACATCCTACTTTGCCACAGTTCAAAGCTACTACAAATTCAAAATCGACCTGTTGATGGAACTTCATAAAAAATATCCATCAAGAGGATACAGTGCAATTGCAATTGAAACCAGCGAAGCTTCTCGTGCGAGGGGACTTGTAGAATTGTTAACAGAAGCACGCGCAAATATCCGCAAAGGTTCAAATCCGGAACTTTTAACAGAAGAAAGCCGCTTACAAAGCTTAATTGATGGCAAAGAGAAAGTACGGTTTGAAATTGTTAACAGCAATAAAATTAAAGAACCCACTTTCAAAGCCAATGTTGACAAATTACAAACAGAAATCGACGAACTTCTCAACCAACAAAAGCAACTAGAAACCAAAATCCGTCAAAGTAATCCTAAATACGCTAACCTCAAATATCCCCAACCCCTGACTTTAGTGCAAATTCAGCAACAACTAGATAAAGATACCCTGTTGTTACAGTATTCCTTGGATAAAGAGCGCAGTTTCTTATGGGTGGTATCTCCAACGTCCCTCGACACCTACGAGCTTGCCAAAAAATCAGAGATAGATAAAAGTGCCATCAATTTATTTTGCCTCATCAGTCAAAACAGTTCTAAACCACCTTCAGTAACAAACAAAGAAAAACCCTGTGCAGACATCAAAACTCACAAGATTGACAAAGCAGCAGAGGAATTGAGTAAACTTATCCTCGCACCAGTAAAAGATAAATTAGGGAAAAAGCGTTTAGTTATAGTCGCTGATGGTGCTTTGCAGTACATTCCGTTTGCAGCAGTAGCTGATTTAACAGCCCAAACTCCTCCCCAGCAAGCAAAAGATGAGAAAAATAAACTTCCCAAGGCGGGAGAGAATAACCCAAAAGATGATAGAGGTATTATTGTTACCCCAGCTATTCCAGCATCCGGGAAAAACTTCAACTATCAACCGCTATTTGTCAATCATGAAATAGTCAACCTACCTTCCGCATCAACCATTGCCATTCAACGCCAAGAACTTGCTACTCGTTCATCAGTAGGCAAAAAAACCTTAGCCATCCTTGCTGACCCAGTATACAGCGCTACCGATGGGCGATTGAAGAGTATCCAAAATCAACAACTTAATAAACAACAAAATCAACAAAACTCCATCAGTATCGAACTCGAACGCTCTGCCCTCAAACGTTCTGGGGATATTCTTAACCGCCAAGGTTGGACGCGACTTTTAGGTACACGTACAGAAGCTGAGACTCTTTTACAACTTGTACCAAAAGCAAACAGGTTACAAGTTTTTGATTTTGACGCTAACTACAATTGGGCTACTAGCAGCGCTTTAAATCAATTTCGGATTTTACACTTTGCTACTCACGGTTTTGTCAACGATGCCAACCCAGAGTTATCAGGTATTGTCCTTTCTTTGGTAGATAAACAAGGTAAAGATATTCGGGGGTATTTGCGCTTAGGTGACTTATTTAACCTCGATTATCCAGCTGATTTAATTGTGCTAAGTGCTTGTGAAACTGGGTTAGGCAAGGAAATTCAAGGTGAGGGATTGGTGGGATTGACAAGGGGATTGATGTATGCAGGCGCCGAACGTTTAGTCGTATCCTTGTGGCAAGTTGACGATAAAGGTACAGCAGCGTTTATGCAAGAATTTTACAAACAAATGTTGCAGTCAGGCAAGCCCGCGAATGAAGCTTTGAGGGCAACACAACTGAAGATGTGGCATTCTGAAAAATGGCGCCATCCCAATTATTGGGCAGCGTTTACATTTTTGGGTGAGTGGCGATAATTGTCAGTTCACGCAGTGTTCCGCAGGAAAGGAGATTTTCCTGGTATAGGGATATGAATGTAAACGAAGTTTTCTCGTTATCGAAGATATCCCGAAGGGAAGAGAATTTTAAATTTGAGCGTTAACGCAGTTCTCACGTAGCGTAGCGAGTGACTTCTTCTACAGGTAATGAAAGTGCGGATGCTACTTGTTCAATAGTTAATCCTAACCCAAGTAATTGTGGAATTGCGTCTCGTTGTGCTTTTTCCGCAGTTTCAGCGCGCTCACGCTCAGTTTCAGCACGCTCACGTTCCATTTCAGCACGCTCACGTTCCATTTCGGCGCGTTCGCTACCAATTAATAGCATATTTCCAGAAGTATCCCACCAACGTAACCAAAGTTGGGTTTGGTTTTGATAGGTTCCTGACCATAAGCCTAATTCTACTTCCAATGGCTCAATCAAGTAACGTCCTTGTGCGTTTGGTTGCATTTTTTGATAAGAACCGCGATTAAGAGCGTAAACTTCTAGATTACCCGTATTAATTTCGTATATACCATAATAAGGTATATTAATAATACGTTCGTAAACCCAAAACTTGCCTGGTTTAATTTTTTCGCCTTCCTCAGTACGAGATAAAGGTGTTTTATCTCTTTCTTCAGAACCGTCACCGCTGGCAAATTCTAGAGCAATTAATGGTCGGATATACTCTAGCCTCAGTACATAAGAGCGTCGAATTTCTCCGTTTATGGTGGGAGGTACACCACCAACATAAAACCAATCAGGCGCCTCAGCACCTTTTTCTGGGGGGTCAGTTTCTCTCCAATATATACCGCAATCTTGCCCGATAGCATATTGACCATCAGGATGAATTTTTTCTAAAACTGGACCAATAGAGTCAGTTAAAATGAGACTCTGTGGATGCTCCTGAAAATTCTTGGCTCCGCCACACTGCGTGAACACAAAAGTTCCGTCTTCGTCTGGTAGTTGAGTATGGTCAGGGAAAGGAGAGATTATTGCCTTGCGTTCAATACTTGTAGTCATAAGGTTAGCCTCCGTTTTCATCTAATATAACAATCCTAAACGCGGCAAATATCTATACGCACTTTATACTTCGGCGCCTCAATTCAAAGATTATCACAACTAACTAGTTTATTTATACTGATTTTTTATAAATATCAAATTTTACATTACATAATGTAGCAATAATAACAATTGCTGTGTAATTTCAGGAAGTAGGTTTCTTTTAATATACGTAATCAGTACTATAATTTGTCTTCACAATATCTTTAATTTAGAATGATTACCAGTATTTGTACGGTATGGCGCCTTAAGGTATAGTAATTACACTGAGGCTTATTTTTTATTTTGCATAACGTGCTTTGTCCTCAGAAATACAAGAGATTAAGCAAATAATCGACTGTAGCCATATAAGAGGAGTAACCAATGTCTAACCGTTTGAAAAGTTTCGCCCTAGCTACTTTAGTATTTTCACTGACTTGCGGTGTTGGATTAGCAGCAAATGATTTAGTAGTCAAGCATATACTGGCACAAACTGCTACAAGTTCTGATAAGAAAGTGGAAGCTGATAAGTTGTTTCTAGAGGGAGTGCAGCAGTTTCGGCGTGGAGAGTACCCGAATAAGCAACAGCGGTATCAAGAGGGAGTAAGCAAGTATATAGCTGTTGCCTAGCCTGGAATCCCTTCAGAAGTATATTACAGTATCAGCGCCAAAGCTAAGTATAATCATTTATGAAAAAGCAAAATAAACCTAAACAGCTAGGGAAAAAGCTTCCTATGTGGACTTATCGTGCTGTAGCGATATTTTTCTGCCTGGTTTTATTATCGGAGTCAACAAGCGCCAATGTCGGGGGTTATGGGCTGAAAATAGCACAGCAGACAGTACCTGCTCCCTCTATTCCCCTAACTCCAGATAAGCAACAGCGATATCAACAGGGAGTCAAGTTAGTCCAAGAAGGACAGGAGCTACAGAAAAAAGGAACCCAGGAAGGACATCAACAGGCAATTGAAAAATATCAGCAAGCGTTGAAAATTGTTCAGGAATTAGGTCTGCGTGTAGAGGAAGCTACGATAAACCAAAAGATTGGTGTAGTTTACAACCTTCTCTCAGAAAATCTAGAGGCACTAAAGTATTTTTACCAGTATCTCAATATTTCCCGTGCGCTAAAACTTCCTATACTGGAAGCTGCTGCATTGACTCATATTGCTCAGGTTTACACCAGAACTGGTAAACCACGAGAAGCAGTAACCCTTTTGAAGCAAGCGGAGTCAATTTTTAGAGCAGAAAAAATATTTGATGCTGTAGCTATGGTTTTAATATCTACAGCTAGCGTATACACTGGATTAGGTGAGATGCCGCAAACTCTTGAACCGCTAAATCAAGCGTTGCAAATTTACCGCGATACATTAAAAGATTTACCACAACAAGCCATTGTTTTGAATCAAATTGGCTTCAGTTATTCTCAAATGGGAGAGCCTAAAACTGCTTTAAAATACTATGAGCAAGCTCTAAAAATCCAGCAGACAAGACAAGATTTATTGCCAGCACAAGCAGATACATTAAGAAATATTGGCTCTCTTTATAATCAATTAGGTAAAAAGAATGAAGCTCTAGATTATTTAAATAAAGCCAGAAAAATTCAACAAGCACAAGGTTTATTAGTTGATGAAGGCATCACTGTTCAAAATATTGGTGACATTTATACATCACAAGGGAATTACCAAAGAGCGCTTGAATCTCACAAACAGGCAAGAATTCTGTTTAAAAAAGGAGGAAATAAAGCCTTAGAGTCTAGGGGTATTGTACGTATTATCAGCATATATAAAAATTACCTTGGTGATAATGATAACGCATTAAAATTTATCAATGAGGCACTCGAACTTGATAAAAATAGTGGGGATACAGAAAGATATGCCGCAACTATTAATGAACAAGCTGATATCAAAGCTTCACAGGGAGATTACCAGAAAGCTTTAGAAATTTACAATCAAACATTAGAGATTGCACGTTCGACAAAAAACAAGAATTTAGAAGCTACTACTCTTCGTGAAATGGCATCTATTTACGAGCTATTAGGAGATTATGACTTAAGCGCTAAAACTTACAAACAGGCATTACAAATATATAGGCAAATTCCAGATAAACCATTTGAACTGATGCTTCTTCCTCTGATTGGTAACTTGTATATGACAAAAGAAGATTACCCTGAAGCTATTCATTATTATAATCAGACATTATCATTATCACGAGAACAAAATAATGATAGCTTTCAAAGACTCGGACTTATGGGTCTAGCAAGAAGTTACGAGCTACTGAAGGATTTTCCTAATGCTTTTAAAAACGCTGAAACTTTATTAACTTTGTCACAAAAGTCTGAAGATAAATACTCAGAAGTTGGTATCATGAACTTAATTGGAATTATCCATAAAAGTAAAGGTGACTATAAACAGGCGTTAAATTATCACAGACAGGCTTTATTAAAGTCTAAAGCGATGGGTCTTTTGAAAACGGAAGCTCAAAGTTTAAATAATATCAGTATCATTCATAGTTTAGAAAATCAATATCAGCTATCGATAGATATTCTCAGACAAGAAATAAAACTAAGACGAGAATTAAAAGACATTCAAGGAGAAGCAGACGCACTTTATGCCATCGCTACCAATCAACGCCAACTAGGAAATCTGGAAACCGCACTTACTAACATCGAAGAAGCAATTAAAATCGTAGAAAACATACGTGGCAACGTTAAAAGTCAAGAATTGCGTACATCCTACTTTGCCACAGTTCAAAGCTACTACAAATTCAAAATCGACCTGTTGATGGAACTTCATAAAAAATATCCATCAAGAGGATACAGTGCAATTGCAATTGAAACAAGCGAAGCTTCCCGCGCGAGGGGACTTGTAGAACTATTAACCGAAGCGCGCGCTAATATCCGCAAAGGCGCCAATCCTGAACTTTTAACAGAAGAAAATCGCTTACAAGCTTTAATTGATGGCAAAGAGAAAGTAAGATTTGAAATTGTTAACAGCAACAAAATTAAAGAACCCGCTTTCAAAGCCAATGTTGACAAATTACAAATAGAAATCGACGAACTTCTCAACGAACAAAAGCAACTAGAAACCAAAATCCGTCAAAGTAATCCTAAATACGCTAACCTCAAATATCCCCAACCCCTGACTTTAGTGCAAATTCAGCAACAACTAGATAAAGATACCCTGTTGTTACAGTATTCCTTGGATAAAGAGCGCAGTTTCTTATGGGTGGTATCTCCAACGTCCCTCGACACCTACGAGCTTGCCAAAAAATCAGA
>ERZ1066118.1949-NODE-1949-length-11143-cov-12.170725_pt1 | contig 11143 bp, 10 predicted proteins | sample MGYA00382765_ERZ1066118 | MGnify/ENA primary metagenome ERZ1066118 (study PRJEB33369, sample SAMEA5778348) | biofilm metagenome | biome: Industrial cooling water; feature: Water cooling tower basin; material: Biofilm | place: United Arab Emirates | collected...
TCTTGTCGCGATCGCACTTCGGTTAATCTTTCAATGGCATCCTGAGTTGCAGCAATGCGTCTTTGAGCTAATATTTGCCTTTCTTCATTATATTTTTGCTTGATTATCTGCTTGGCTAAACTCTCAAATTCTCCTTGAAAGTTGGTAATCTGCTGTTGATTTGCTCCCTGTTCTAAAGTGATTTCTCGAATTTTAATTTCAATTTCATCTATGCGTTTTTGCAAACTCCGAATTTCTTCGCTCGGATCTTTACGCAACTGTTCCTGAATAGTATCTAATTCAGATTCGATTTGCGAAATTGCTTGTCTTAATTGCTGAATTCTCGTTTGTTCTCTGTCAACTTCTTCCCAGAAAATGGGTGCTTGCTTGTCAATTTCATCTACCTGTGCGCTCATCCGGATAGCTGCCTCTTCCACAACAGAAGAACCCGCTTTTTCTAACCAGTTTTTCACGCTTTTGCAAGCAAAAGCATTCTCATGCAAATCCGCGCCACAAATACACCGCTGAGAACTAAGTAAATCGCTGACGAATTCCCGCGAAATTCCTGCTTTTAATTCTCCCCTCTGTTTCAGATCGGTAACTATAGCCCGAAATTGAGCTGTAGTTTCAGATAAAAGTACTGTATACCCTTTAGTAGAAATAGCTCGTTTTAAAATTTCTCGACTTTGTTTAAGACTATCTTGATTCGTCTTTTTAAGTTGTTCTAATTCCTGTCGTCTTTCCTGCAATTTCTTGGCGGCGCTGAGTTCTCTTAAATAATGGCTTGTTTCTTTCTTCAACGTGTCTTGATATGCCAATTCTTGTTCTATTTCTATTTGCCTACACTTAAACCTCTCAATTTCTTTTTCTACTTTACTTTGCTGTCTGAGTAGCTTTTGTGTCTCGCTATCGCCAATTGCTTTTAACTCATTGTCTAAAGTCTTCTTTGCTTCACCTAAATGTCGAATCGCACGATTTAATACTTCTATTCCTAATAGCATTTTAGTAGCTTCGGCAATTTCTGCCTTTTTATCAGAACGAACAATTTGCTCTATGCGTTCGCCATCAAAAAAGAAATACTGGTGCAAAGTACTGGGAAGAATTTGATGAATAATTTCCTCTGGGTGTTCTGGTGGAATATACCAACGTCCATCATCCCCAGCTACATACATGAATAGTTCGCTTTTACCCGCATCTATATCCGTTTCGTTTTTATATACGCGACAACTCCGCTTAGTACGATAGCGTTTCCCCTCATGTTCCCAACTAACTTCTACCCAACATTCTACCGCTGCACCTAATTGTACTTCGGCGATCGCGCGTTTATTTACCAACTGTTCGACGGAAGCAAAAGCCGCACTAAATTTCTCGTACAATACCCACGTAAAGGCATTTAATAAACTCGTCTTTCCCGCACCGTTATTCCCATGAATAATTGTCGTATTGCGATTGCTTCCAGTTGCCAAGTTTATTTCAGGTGTCTTGCTATAAAATGAGCGAAAATTACACAATTGGATGGAAGTAAGTTTCATTGCACCTCCTCCTTGATAATTTTCACGATGTCGTCATTAATATGACCTTGGCTTTTTCGGTCTAATCTACTCTTTTCTAACTGACATACTCGCTCGATAATTTGCCTAACTTCTGATACAGCAGTAGTTATTGGCTTCTGCACGTCACTCATATTTAATTCTGTCGTCATCGTAGCTGAATAAAGATTAAGTTATATTTTATACATTTGTACTACCGTTTGGCTACTGATAAGCACATCGAACGGCGTAGCAGCGGTTTTGCTCTATTGCAGCACGGCAAAAATAAATATAAATAATCGCTTTGCTCGGATCTTTGACGTCTGACTTCGTTTACTAACTTCTAGTTGTAGCAAAAATGTACTTTTTATACAGTTCTATGCAATGGTGTAGAGTTGGCATAGAAATTGAGTTAGAAAAAAATCTTGTGTTTTTAGTTTTTTAGTGGTATTGTAAAGGTACTAATATGGCTTACCTAATAATAGAAATATTACAATTTAAAAAAATAAATATTATATTTCCATTATAGATTAGATAGTATCACGATCTCGAGACAGAAATCAATCTGTACTCTATCTAATCAAAAAGTTGATTTTTGTAACTATAAATCAAGAATAATTAAAAGCTACTTCTGTTCTTGTGGAGGAGTTGCAGATAGAGGAGTTGCAGATTGAGGATTAGCTAACTTATTAATTTGCTCTTTTTCTGAGGAGCTGGGTGCAAGGGCAGCAGCTTGCTCGAATAAAGGCTTAGCTTGCTCTGCTTTACCTTGTTCTTTGAGTAGGAGTGCTTTGCCTAAAACGGGACGATAATCTTTGGGATCGATTTGAGTCGCACGGTCGAAGGCTGCATTAGCGCGATCGCTATTTTTCTGTGCGGCATAAACTTGACCCAATACCAAGTGATATAAACCCTCATTGGGGTTGAGAGCGATCAGCTGTTCCAATGGCGCGATCGCACCCTGAAAGTCTCTCTGGCGGACGCGGACTTCTACTAAACCTTTCAGTGCTGCCTGGTTATCTGGCTCTTGCTTCAGGACGAGTTCGTATTCCTGCGCCTGATTCACCAGTGGAGACGAAGACGGCGATTGCGCTGTCTGGCTGGCGGTGGGTGTAGCTTCTTGAACTGGTTGTCTATCTCCGACCATACCTTCTAACAACGGCAACATCGAAGCTCCAATAAAAAAAACGGCTCCTAGCGCCAACACCAGATTAATAAACCAACGACTGCGGGATGGCTGTGACACGATATCACTTTGAACTCTACTTCCATATCTTAAAAGCTAACGGTTGAATGGTCATTGCTAATTGCTAGGGGTTAATTTACCTAGTTGCCTGCACCAGTGCTGATTTTGTAAAATAGCGATTTTCCGATCTAAGGTAACATCACAACCAAAGGCGAACTATCTGGGGTTGTAGTGATATGTTATGCTGCGCTCACGCTTAGTTTACTTGCTACCAATGAGCTACGCTTGCCGACAGCATACAAAACGTAACTTAAATTATCCGCTACTCGAATTTGCGGGCAGCAGGATAAGAATAGTCCCACATGGGATTTGTCTCCGCCGCTAAGGAGTTTTTATGAATTCCGACCTGATTCCGTCTTCCCAAGTTTCCGATTCCGATTCCCAACAGCCTCCAACCGAGACTGTAGCAGAAGAAAACCAAGCAAGCCGCCAGCAGCCAATTCCACCACCGAGCGAACCAATGCAGTACCGTGCCATTGGTCTAGTACGCGGTCGCTATCAAGCCAGCACCGAACAATTCACGCAAGGAACATTACTGGCGCATGATGGCACTCAACTGCAAGCCGTGCTGTTGGGGCGAATTATTAGCTTAGTCAGAAAACACATAGATTTAGAAGCAGAACACCTATGGGTGGTTTACCCGCGCACGGGACAAAAAGACAACCAATTGCACCTTCAGATTGTCGGAGTTTGGGAACCAGAAACCCTAGCAAAACAACCAACCCCAGAGGATACTACCACCAGCGAAGCACCATCAGAAGCAGATTCTGCCCCAGTTAACAATGCAGGCGATGGTTATTTTTCTGTACGCGGTGAAGTAGTTTTCCAGTCTGCAAGCGATAGTCGACTGGTAGTAAAAATTAAGCAAGCGCCACGCAAAGAATCAGAACGACCCAAGTTTTTTAAAGTCAATCTTCAGGGCGTGCTGAAAACAAAAGCCGTAGGTCAATTTTGGGATTTTCACGTCCTCAGACAAGCAGATAATCTAGTCGTACAAGAAGGCACGTCGATCGCTACTCTGCCCAAACCCTTCCGAAAACCGATGAAAAAACCCTTCGGCGCGCGATCGGGAGGAGGATATAATAAAGGTGGTGGTAGTAGAAGCAAATTCGAGACTCCGCGTCCCATCCGTAAAGCTGATGGCTCTATGCCCATGCCTCAAAAACCCATACCCAAAGCCCCCATCCCCAAACCGACAAAACGTCCAAAACCACCGCAGGAGTAGCCAGTAGTTAGTGACTGGTGACCAGACAAGAGGAAAAACACCAGTCACTAGGCTACCCACTAGATTGACATCAACTACTCATCAAAGAACCACAACTCGCTCAATTCCGAATTATCATAGAAGCAGTGAAGCTATCTGGATTGAGTCAAAATTTTCTGAGAAAAGCATAGGTGAGATGAAAACAGTGGTTGACAATAAGCTAGTGCGGACTTATCACCAAGAAGATATTCAACAGATTCTCCAAATAGCGATCGCTCGTCAAGCCTACGAAGGAGAATTTTCTCGCCAACAGTTATTAGAAATTGCCGCTGAATTAGAAATTTCTCCAGAATCTCTGCAATTAGCAGAACAAGAATGGTTAACCCAGCAATCTGATAGCCAAGAACGGCAAAAATTTAATCTGGATAGACGGAAAAAATTGCAAAAAAGATTTGGTAACTATGGTCTAGTTAACATCTTTTTTATCCTTTTAGATCTTGTCAGCGGTGGTGGTTTATCCTGGTCGCTTTACATCTTGCTATCTCTAAGTTTTCTCTTGGGTCTTGATGTGTGGAATAAGTCACAGATCCAGGGCGAAGAATATGAGAAAGCATTCCAGCACTGGAAACGCAGACATCAAATCAAGCGTTCGATTAACAATCTTCTAGATCGACTGCTCAAAGCTTAGGTACTAGAGCATATTTTCATCTCTATAGTTTCGATTGCAAATTTATAGTCGAAAATTTCCAACTGAAAATTTATAACCTAAATTAGGTAGATGTAATATCTCTCAGTATTTACCTGTACTCTTTCCTTGCCTGCAGAAGCTCGTCTAGAAAGCAATTACTGGATTTTGAACATAAAGCAAAGCCAGAAAAAATTTACCTAGCCTAAGGCAGATAATAATAACAGTTGTAAAAGTCAATTTTCTAACCTAAGTAGAGTCAATCTAATATTCTCTATCTCTAAAGACATACTCTATTTTTTGCTTGTTACTACTATCGATATATAATTACTCATAATTCTACAAAAATCAAAGTTTTCTGCTAAAAATAGACGTAACGATCTGTTTTTATCATTTTTCCGAGCTAAAACAATAAAATGCAGAAACCAAAAACGACATTCTGAGAATTAGTATTTATCTACCTTAGGGTAGACAAATACGCTTTAGATCTAACCATATAAAGTGCAGAATTTACCAGTACAAGACAACTACAATGCCGATGAGAGTGCCAAGTAGGGTATCTCAGAAACTCGTGCAATAGACTTCAGAACAAGACAACTGTATGTGAGGAGGACAAACATGAACGTTAAACTTTTCCGAACAACTACTATTGTGTTTAGTATTGCAACTGTTGTGGCAGTTGCCAGCGAACTTCCAGCATCAGCACAGACTTCAAACTCTAAAATTTCTACCTCTGCTGCTTTGCAGAGCGAATCAAAAGCTAGTACGATCGCCCAAGTCGATCCGACATATCCTAGCACTCAACCTACTACCCCAACAGATCCGACATATCCCAGCACTCAACCTACTACCCCAGCAGATCCGGCTACGACTACCCCAGAACCAGCACCACAAACCAATCCAGATCCCATTGAGCCAGGAGCGTCTACTCGTGGTGGTTCTAGCTACGTGGGCGTTGGCGCTAATATCGGTCTAGATGGCAGCACGGCTTTAGGCGACACTAACTTTACCGTCATCAGTAAAATCGGATTAACCAACGCTGTCTCCACACGTCCGTCAGTCATCATTGGGGACAACACAACCATCTTGATTCCCGTGACCTACGATTTTAACTTGCGCCCTACAGGAATCGATACAGGTTCGGAAGCTGGTTCGATTTTTGCCCCTTATGTGGGTGGCGGTTTGGGAATTTCTACAGGAGACGATAGCGATGTAGGACCAATGTTAACTGCTGGTGTAGATGTACCAATAGGCACGCAATTTACAGCTAACGTAGGTGCGAACGTGGGATTTTTAGACGAAACAGAAGTAGGTATTCAAATTGGTGTTGGTTATAACTTCGCTGGTTTCTAACCATTGGTAACCAATTATCGAAATAGCTATAGCGCCTGAAGAGTTGCTTTCTACAGGCGCTACGCTAGTTGAGTTATAGAGCTAAATTTAGTTATCTTCTGTATATATTCATAGAATAATGGTTAGATTTAGGTTTTAGGTAAAGCCAACGTAAATATATATCTAACTTATGTGAAAAAAGTGTTAATGGATCGAGCTGTAAGACAACTCCTAGCTTGGTACGATCGCGATCGCAGACCGCTACCCTGGCGACAGCAGGTAAACATCTACCATACTTGGATCTGTGAGGTGATGAGCCAACAGACAACTCTAGCCGTCGTCTTACCAAAATTTGCCGAATTTATCCAACAACTTCCCACGGTAGACGCTCTAGCTAAGTGCGATGAAGAAAAATTACACCAACTCTGGGCTGGATTGGGATATTACGCGCGAGCGAGAAACTTGAAAAAAGGTGCAGATTTTATCGTCAACCGCCTCAACGGTCGTTTTCCTCAATCTTATCGCGAATGGTTGCAGATTCCAGGCTGTGGTGAATATACAGCAGCTGCGATCGCCAGTATTTGCTTGAACGAAAAAGTTGCCTGTATTGATGGTAATGTCATAAGGGTAGTGAGCCGCCTGCTAGCCTTACAAGATGTGTGGAGTGTAGCAGGGCGATCGTGCATTCAAGATTATCTCACGCAGATCGTGCCTAGCGATCGTCCTGGTGATTTTAATCAAGCGATGATGGAGTTAGGTGCAACAATCTGCCGTAAAGCGAAACCTCTTTGCGATTTATGTCCTTTACAGAGGCAATGTTTGGCTTTTGCTCGTAATTGTATCGAAGCTTGTCCTCCTAAAAAACCGCGTTACGCTTCAGTAGAAATAGAATTATTCGTGCTAATTTTTTGGCATCAAAAAACCGATTCTTTTGCAATTGGAGAAAGAACAGATGGTTTTTTAGCCAAGACGATTGGCTTTCCTTTAACGACCGCTAATAAATTGCCACAGATTGGCAGTTGGCGAGCGATTCAACTACCAAGTAAATTTACCCACACAATAACTCATCATCGCATTACTGGAAGGGTTTGCGTCATTCAGTTAAATAGCGATGAGATCGATCGTGCTACTTGGCAGGATTTGGGTTTATCTAAAACTCTACACTGGATATATGGCACAGATATAAGCGCCAAACTTTCAACGGCACTCGATCGAAAAGCTTTTCAGTTATTTCAAAAACACAGTCACTCTAATTCAATCTGCGAACAACTTGCATTAGATTTATAGACACTAAAGAAGTCCTATTTGATGCGTGTAATTTAAGTATAGAGTGGGCAATGCCCACCTGATGATATAGCTATTTCCAACTACAAGACTTCCGCAAATTTTCAATTTCGGGTTCTTGCCAAGAAAAAGCAAAATGGCTAATTCCCTTCACTTGAGGTGCAGCGCGCAGGATTGCATTCATTTGGGATTCGAGGGAGGGGCGATTGCTGATAGACTGTCCCCATACACCAGCGATCGCCGGAATGACTTTAGCTTCAGGTGGTGCGTACTTAAACACTCTTTGCACCAAAGTTGCAATACACTCGGCATTCCCGCAAGCCGCATAGGACATGGGATGCCACTCCGCGCTAGTTGGAAACCGATCCCAAGGCTGCAAACGAGAATCATATCCTTCACCGACAACTTGGTTGCCATCAGGAAAAAACACTAACCCCGTCTGTATGCCCTGTTGTTGTACTGGTGAAGCTGCCAGAGCGACAAAATCTAAAATTCCTTGTAGGGCATGGGCTACACTCAACCGCCACAGTTCTAACTGTAGCAGCGGACGACGCGCCCCAGCACTCGGTAACACTTTTTTCTCCTCTTGAGTGGGTGGAGTGCGTCCTTGCCACAGTGGTTCTCCTTCATCGGGATACAGCTTATCAACCTCATCAACATCCGAAGCCGATAGCGCGCCCTTAGCAACATAGCGTTTAATGAGTTCTCGCCCCTTATTATTCAGCGCCCGTTGTTCTAAAGCTTGACGGGCTGCTTCGCTATAAATCCATAAATCTTGCACTTTAGAAACCACAGAAGCACCGCCCAAACCGCGTGGATAGCGCACGTAGTCAAATAAGACTCCATCAGGGCGGCGGCGTACCACTTGTTGCACCAATTGATAGTAGTCGCGCTTTGCCTGAACGTTGTAAGGATCGATAAAGACTTGACTGGCGTTATCTACAACGTTTAAACTCGTATCGCCCTTAAAATTCCTGGCTAACACTGATTGGCGATCGCTTCGTTGCCCGTATGAATAGCCGAAGTTCATCATAAACATCCAAGCATAGATCTTCATGCCGCGTTCGTGGGCTTTTTGAATTGCTTCGGCGAGTAAATCTGTATTTTCCGTACCTGGGGTACGCACCATCGCGGGCCATGCTGTCGGGTTAGCAGATGCGGGTAACAATACTTGCCCATCAGCAAATGTCTCAATGTAAACGTAGTTATAGCCTTGGTTGACGATCCGATCCATGATCTTATCTAGTACCCCTGGCTGAGCATCGCAGGGATAAAGGCGCAACCAGATCGCTTTATGTTGGGGCGGAGTGCGATCGCGGCACTCTGCTAATTGCTGTGCTTGTCGATTGATTAGCTGTTTGTAGCGGTTTTGTGCCTCTGTATCGCCTTGTAGTGCTTTCTGAAGTAAATCCTCTTTCTCTTGCCTTACTGCTTCTGATTGCTGGCAGTAGGCAGTTGTTTGGGCGATCGCAGGATGATTCGCCAAACTCATCACCAGTAAGCTACTAGTAAAGGCGATCGCCGTTAGGTATCGTTGTAATAGGCGCAGTTGCAATAACCTGAATTTGCTGAATTTGCTGAATTTGCAATCGGACATTCCTAAAAGCAAGAGATAGGACAAAGGAAGGTCTACAGCCTCATGACCGCAATAATTCGGAATTCGGAATCAAATGGATTTGAGCCGCTCAACTCTTGAATGTGGCTTGATACTTCCAAATTTTGATGACGTTGGTATTGAACTTAAGTTGCTACCATCACTCAGAATAATTCGTAATTTGTCATTCGTAATTCGTAATTATCCGGAATTCTTGCCACTGATGTTTCCTTTGTCTAGCTACCAGTAGGCGATCGCCTATTTTGTTTGTGTAAAAAACACTGGCAAGCAGGTTACTGCTTGCCACCAGCAAAGATACATATTTCTTAAATATGCAGCTAGTAACTAAGCTTAATTTCCCCGGGCAACCGCCATTTCTACTTGTTTGAATTCTAATTCCAGGCGTTGCTTGAGTTTTGCTGGCAAGGGACGGTTAGGATAGGAACTGTAGTGACCGGCTAGGGAGTTTAAAGCGGTGCGCATGGTTGTAAAAGAACTTAAACCTGTCAAACTACCATTACGCTGGTAGCGGGCAGCAAAATCATTAATTTTTTTGCGAGCTTCTGCTTGCACTTCGCCTTTGTTCGGCGCATCCTGCGGCAGTTCAATTGCGTTGCGCAATATACCTATAACATCTAGGGTATCTTGGCGATAATCTCCAGAAAGCCCACCGCCACCGGAACAGCCCATTAAACCAATAACGACTACTAAAACCAGGGCAAGTAGACGTGACCAATAGTGCTTCATATACAATCCATTCACATTCATACTTAAATCAAAGTCGATCCTATCGTGGAATGGGATCTTTAAGAAGGGGCTGGGGGCTAGAGGCTAGAGGCTAGGGGAATTTTGGATTTTAGATTTTGGCTTTTGGATTGTGGTTTTTTCTCCGACTCCCGACTCCCCACTACTCATTACTCACTCTCCACTGATAACTGATAACTGATAATTGATATGGGTTTACCGCAATTTGTTTTGGCTTCTGCTTCTCCGGCACGGCGGCGGTTGTTACAAATGGTTGGCATCGAACCAATCGTCCGCGTCAGCAATTTTGATGAGTCTCAAGTTCAAACTGAGAATGCGACTGAATTGGTGGAAATTTTAGCGCTTTGTAAAGCAGAAGCGATCGCACCTCAATTTGAGTCAGCTTTAATCGTAGGTTGCGATTCTGTCTTGCTGTTAAATGGAGAAATTCATGGTAAACCGGAAAATATCGCAGCAGCGATCGCCCGCTGGCAGCAAATGAGCGGTCAAGTCGGGGAACTATATACGGGTCATGCTATTATCGACCAGACGCAACAACAAACTCTCGTCCGCACTCAAGTGACGCGGGTTTATTTTGCTCAGATGAGCGATCGCGCTATTCAAGCCTACGTTGATACCGGAGAGCCCCTCAAGTGTGCTGGTGCTTTTGCTTTAGAAGGGCGCGGCGGTTTGTTTGTCGATAAAATTGAAGGCTGTCACTCCAACGTAATTGGTCTAAGTTTACCCCTACTGCGCCAAATGCTCTCTCACCTGGGATATGAGGTGATGGATTTTTGGCATGGGTAATAAGGAAGTCAAAAGTCAAAAGCTTGCCCTCGAGCCAAGCGAAGGGTTAAAAGTCAAAACTGAGGAGTCAGAAGTCAGAAGAATCATACAATCGTCTGTTCCACTCATCCCTCACTACTCACCCCTCATCACGCACCACGCACCACTACCAACTACCAACTACCTTAAATTGATGTGCGTGCAATACCGCTTCCCCATGATCTGGAACCCAAGCTAGCCACTCGTCTTTCCCTACCTGGCATAGCAGCAATGCTTCATCATGACTGTATGTACTGGGAAGTTCTTGTAACTTTACCCAAGCGTTAGGTTGACATTGTTCTAACGAATTGTCATAAATCTTGTTTAACCATTCCGAATGGGTTCTGTCGGCGGTTTTAGTTTGTTCGTGAAAATTCAGTTGCACTACCTTTGCCCTCTCTACTCGGAAAAACTGCATGTCAGTGTTTTCAATTCGGTGAAAATCCTCTGGAACGCAAGACTATGCGCCCCCATAGGATGATGCACGTCAACAAAAACTGCTATCAGCAGTCTGAAAAATTTAATTTCTGTAGTTTATGCTACAGAAAATTCTGAAAGATAGACATCTATCGTTGGATAACTTTACGTTTGTTGCAGCCAGACAGGCGATCGCGATTATAAGTTTTGGGGGACACAGAGTAATAGAATGAGAAATTGTGGGTGATGAATAATTCAGTACTCATAGTTCGGTATTGGGCGTTTTTCTATGACACCTGTTTCC
>ERZ1066118.1955-NODE-1955-length-11098-cov-21.495518_pt1 | contig 11098 bp, 8 predicted proteins | sample MGYA00382765_ERZ1066118 | MGnify/ENA primary metagenome ERZ1066118 (study PRJEB33369, sample SAMEA5778348) | biofilm metagenome | biome: Industrial cooling water; feature: Water cooling tower basin; material: Biofilm | place: United Arab Emirates | collected...
GCTCGGTCGTCTGCTTCAACTTCCTGCTACCCACGTTTCGTTAGTGGCTCTAAGCGCGCGTGCCGCTGCGCCAATCGCTAAGCTACCCGTCATGACCGACGTCCCCGCCCCGCCGTCCGTGGGTCCGCTCGCGCCGCCGCGCGTGGGGCTGGCCATGGCCGGCGGAGTGGTGGAGGGCGGGTTCTACGAGGTGGGCGTGCTGTGCGCGCTCGAGGAGGCCGTGGCGGGCCTCGCGGTGAACGCGCTCGACATGTACGTCGGCGTGAGTTCGGGCGCCCTGCTCTGCTCGCTGCTGGCCAACGGCGTGAGCCCGCGGACGCTGAGCCGGGCGATCGTCGGCCAGGCCGGCCCGTCGCTCGACCTGCGGCCGGAGCTGCTGTTCGACTTCGCGTGGGGCGCGTACGCGCGCACCGCGCTGCGGCTGCCGGGGCTGCTGGCCGGCGCCGCCCGCCGGCTCGCCCGGCGCCCGCTCGACGAGTCGCCGTACGGGGTGCTGATGGAGCTGGGCGCCGCGATCCCGTCCGGCCTCTTCGCCGGGCGGACGGTGGAGCGCTACCTGGAGTCGGCGTTAGGCACCGACGGCCGCACCAACGACTTCCGCCGGCTGGCGACGCGCCTGCGCGTGGTGGCGGTCGACCTCGACACGTCGGCGCTGGTGGACTTCGGCACGCCGGAGACGGCGCACGTGCCGATCAGCCGCGCCGTGCGCGCGAGCATCGCGCTCCCCGGGCTGTACCAGCCGGTGGAGATCGACGGCCGGCACTACATCGACGGCGTGGCGCGCCGGACGATGCACGCGAGTGTGGCGCTCAAGGCAGGCGCGGAGCTGCTGTTCTGCGTCAACCCCATCGTGCCGGTGGACGTGCGCGGCGCGGGGGGGGTGACGGCGCGCGGGCCGCTCGCCGGGCACGGGCTCCCCGCGGTGCTGTCGCAGACGTTCCGCACGCTCGTGCACTCGCGCATGACGACGGCGTTCGAGCACTACGCGCACGCCTACCCCGACGCGGACGTGGTGCTGATCGAGCCGGACATGACGGACCACCGGCTGTTCTTCAGCAACGTGTTCAGCTTCAGCAACCGGCGCGGCGTCACCGAACACGCCTACCAGAGCACGCGGCGGTGGCTGCGCGCGCACGCGGCGACGTTAGGCCCGGTGCTCGCGAAGCACGGCTACGCCCTGCGCCCCGACGTGCTGGCCGACGGGGCGCGCACGCTGTACGCCAACCGGCGGGTGGAGGGGCGGGCGGCGCCGGGCGCGGACCACCGCCCACCGACGGCCGGGTCCGCCATCGGCGACGTGCTCGACCGGCTGGACGGGGCGTTGGACCGGGTCGCGGCGGGGCTGCCGTAACCGCGGGTCCCCCGGGTCCCCCGGGTCACCCGGGTCAACGGCCGCGGGCGACCACCAGCGCGGCCAGTGCCCACAGCGCCGTCCACAGCCACCACGGCCCGTGCTGCACGAACGCCAGCACGCCGGCCACCACCAGCGCCCCCGCGAAGATGCTCCCGCGGAGCCCCGCCAGCGCGTTCCCGCTCGGCCGCTTCTCCAGCGCGTCGCTGGCCACGCGGAAGCCGGCGCTCAGGAGCCCGGGGAGCTGCACGGCGAGGTCCATCATCTCGGGCGCGCTCCTCATCAGCTCGCGCGAGAGGCGCACGGGGCTGAAGGTCTGGCGGAAGATCTTCTCGACGTGCTCGCGGCTGACGGCCGCCACGTCGAGTTGCGGGTCGAGCGCGCGGCCGACGCCCTCGAACGTCACGAGCGCCTTGACCATGAGCGTCATCTCGACGGGGAAGAACACCGCGTAGCGCCCGCCGAGCCCGACGCTCTCGAGGATGAGCTGCGCGATGCTGAACTGCCCGCGCTTGCTCTGCACGACGAACCGGCGCGACAGCTCCGCCAGCGCGCGGCGGAAGCCGGCCAGGTCGCCGCCGGGCCCCACCGTCGCCATGTCGGCGAGGTAGCGCGTGGCGCCCTCGACGTCGCCGCTGGTGAGCGCGTGGAAGTAGCACAGCATGCGGCGGCGGGTGCGCTCCTCGAACCGGCCCACCATGCCGAGGTCGAGGAAGCCGACGTCCACCCGCGCGTTCGGCCCCGCGCCCGGGAGGATCATGAGGTTCCCGGCGTGCAGGTCGGCGTGGAAGAAGCCGTCCTGGTACAGCATCCGCACGATGGCCTCGGCGCCGAGGTCCACGACCCGCTTGCGCTCGGCCTCTGGGAGCGCGAGCGCGCGGTCGCTCGTGGGCTTGAAGCCGTCGAAGAACTCCATCGTGAGCACGTCGCGCGCGCTCGCCTCGCGGTAGATGGCCGGGAAGCGGATCCCCGGCGCGTCGGCGAAGTTGCCCGCGAACTGCTCGGCGCTGTCGGCCTCGTAGGTGTAGTCCACCTCGCGGCGGGTGTAGGCCGAGAACTCGGCGATCACCTGCCGCGGCTGGTAGCGCGGGATGACGCGCTCCAGCAGCCCGCCCACCGCGCCTAACAGCCGCAGGTCGCTGTCGATCACCTCGGCCACGCCGGGCTTGATGACCTTCACCACGACGCGCTCGCCCGTGGCCAGCCGGGCGAGGTGGGCCTGGGCGATGCTCGCCGAGCCGATGGGCTCGGGGCTGACCTCGAGGAACACCTCGTCGATCGGCCGCATGAGGCTCCGCTCGACGATCTCGCGCACGCGGGCGAACGGGATCGGCGGCAGCCGGTCGAAGAGGTTCTGCAGCTCGCGGGTGACCGCCTCGGGGAGCAGGTCCTCGCGGATGGCGAGGATCTGGCCGAGCTTGATGTAGGTGGGGCCCAACAGCTCCAGGCGGCGGCGGAGTTGGGCCGGGAACGGCAGCGCCCGCAGCTCGCGCGAGAGGAACGGGCGGAGGACGAGCGCCGTGAGGCGCGGCCCCGCCTGCCGGAAGCCGCGGCGGCTCTCGGGCGGGAGCGCGCGCACGTAGGCCACCGCGCCGCCGCCGAGCAGGCCGATGACGTGGCGGTAGACCGCGAAGAAGCGCCGGACCGTACCGCGATACGGCGCCAGCGGGTCGAAGACGAACGCGGGGCGCGCGGCGGTGGAGGGCGGGAGGCGCGGGGCGGAAGCCTGGATGCCCGCCTGCGCGGCAACGACGGCCACGGCGTCGGCGCCCTCGCCGTCACCCCCGCGAACGCGGGGGTCCAAGGTGCCCGCCGTCTCTCCCACTCCCCCTACCGGTTCCGCCCGTACCGCTCGTGGCTCGACACCCAGTCGCTCGACGAGATGGCCGCGCCTAACGACAGCTCGCCCGCCAGCACCACGCCCGCCACGATCTCCGCCAGCTTGTTGACCTTGCCGCGCCCCGTGCACCCCATGATGTCCAGGCACTCGCGCTGCGTGGCCAACCCCGTGCCCCCGCCGTGCGTGGCGACGATGAGCGACGGGATGGTGATGCTGAAGTAGAGGTCGCCCTCCTTGGTCAGCTCCGCGTACGTCACGCCGGCGCTGCTCTCGGCCACGTTGGCCACGTCCTGCCCGGTGGCGATGAAGATGGCGGTGATGGCGTTGGCCGAGTGCGCGCCGTTGTTGTTGGCGCCGCTCATCATCGCGCCCACGTTGGCGATCCCCTGGTGGTAGGCGAGCTGCTCGGGCTCGACGCGCATCCGCTCGATGAGCACCTCGCGCTTGATCGTCGCCTCGGCGGTGACGCGCTTGCCGCGCGTGCGCATGATGTTCACCTGCGACGCCTTCTTGTCCGTGGCGAAGTTGCTCTCCAGGTAGAAGTGGCGCACGCCCGGGTAGTTGTCCAGGATCCAACTGCACGCGGCGAACGTCGCGCGCCCCACCATGTTCTGGCCGGCCGCGTCGCCCGTTGTGTAGTTGAAGCGCAGGTAGACGAACTTGGTGGCCAGGTACGGGTCCACGTAGCTGAGCTTGGCCACCGAGCTGGTCGCCTCGGCCTCCTCGCGGATCTTGGGGAGGTTCTCGTTGACCCACTTGACGAACTCGCGGCCGGCCCGCGCGTCGTCGAACACGAACACCGGCGCCCGCTGCATCGCGTCGCCCACCACCGTGCACCGCACGCCGCCGCTCAGGTTCACCACCTGGATGCCGCGGTTGTAGCTCGCCACGAGCGTCCCCTCGCTCGTGGCCATGGGGACGAGGAACTCGCCGTCGGCGTGCTCGCCGTGCACGCGGATGGGGCCGGCGATGCCTAACGGGATCTGCGCGACGCCGGTGAACAGCTCGCAGTTGCCCTGCGTGATGTGCGGGTCGAAGCTCTGCGCGTAGATGTGCTGCGGCTTGGTGCCCGAGTACTCCTCGACGAACGCGCGCCGGCGGGCGATGGCCGCGGCCGAGTAGTCGTCCGCCGCGTCGCGCGGGACGATGACGCGCGCCGGGGTGGCGGTCGAGATCGCGTCCTCCACCTCCAGCTTGAGCTTGCCGAAGGGCTTGCTGTCGAAGACGATCTCGACCGCGTGCTTGCCGGCGGGCAGCGGCTCCACGTCGGCCATCACGTCGAGCGTGGCGCGCAGCGGGAACGGCAGCGGGCGCCCCACGAGGTCGGTGCCCCGCACCTCGCCCGCGCCGTGGCGGATGCGCACGCGGTCGAGCGGCACCTCGTGCCCCGCCACGCGCACCGAGCGCAGGCTCGACAGCTCGGCGTCGCTCAGCCGGTTCTTGATGGAGAACGCCACGCCGCCGTCGGCGTTCTTGAGGGAGCCGAACGTGTAGAGCTGGCGCAGGAGCAGGCTGGGGACGAACATGCGTTAGGCGGCGGTCGGGGTGGGGGCCGGGGCGGCGGGGAGGGCGCCGGCGGGGGGTGCGGGCACCGCGGACGGCGCGGGCGGCGCGTCGGGCAGCGCGGCCGCGACGAGGGCGTCGAGCGCGGCGTGGAACTCGGCGACCACGGCCGACGGGTCGGGCACCAGGCGCTCGTCAGCCGCGACGCCCACGCGCACCTGGCCGGCGTAGCTCAGCACGCTCACGCCGAGCCCCAGGCGGCCGCTCTGCGGCACCCAGAACATCACGCCGTCGATCGTGGCGCCGGCGAACCGCAGCGGGGCGCGCGGGCCGGGCACGTTGGTCATCACCGCGCTCGCCCGCCGCGCCAGCAGCTTGACGGCCGCCACGAGGGTGCCGGCCGTGGTCTTGCCGAAGGCGCGCAGCAGCCCGAACACGACCACGGCCTCCGGGCTCTGCTTGATGCGGTCCATGCTCGCCTTGGTGGCCGCCACGCGCGCCACCGGGTCGGCCTCGCCCACGGGGAGCGAGAGGAAGACGAGCCCGAACTTGTTGCCTAACGAGTGCAGGTCGTCGGGGCGGCGGAGGTTGACCGGTACCACGGCGCGCAGGCTGAGCCCGCGCACGTGGTCGCCGCGCGATTCCAGGTACCGGCCGAGCGCCCCGGCCACGGCGGAGAGCAGCACGTCGTTGATCGTGCCGCCGGTGGCGCGGCCGGCCTGGCGCACGCGGTCGAGCGGGATGGGCTCGCTCCACGCCGCGCGCTTCACCCGGCCGAGGCGCCCCTGGAGCACCGTGGCCGGGTCGGCGCGCAGATCCAACAGCCGCCCGAGCACGCCCGCAAACCCGCCGCCGAGCCGCGCCGCCGCGAGCAGCCGCCCGCGGCTCACCAGCGTGCGGGTGGGGCGCGCGGGAAGGGCGGGCGGGGCAACCTCGGGTTCGTAGTGCGGGGCGGGCGGCCGCGGCGTGCGGCGGCGCTCCACGTGACGCTCGGTCGTCGCCCCCACCGAGCCGGACGCCGCGGCGGGGCCGGCGGGTTCGGCCATCGTCAGCAGCAACTGCACGAGCGAGATGCCGTCGCCGATGCAGTGGTGCACGCGGGCCACGAGAGCCGAGCCCGCCCCGAACCGCTCGACGAGGTGGAACTGCCAGTGCGGGCGGTCGCGGGCGAGCGGTTCGCTCATGAGCCCGCTGACCAGCGCCTCCAGCGCCTCGCGCCCCGCGCCGGCCGGCAGCTCGGCGCGCACCACGTGGTCGGCCAGGTCGAAGCCGGGGGCGTCGTCCCAGTAGGCGGGGCCGGCGCCCCCGTCCACCACCCGCTGCCGAAAGCGCGCGTGCGGCAGGAGCTGGGCGACGAGCAGCGCGCACAGCGACTCGTAGCCGAGCGGCTTGGCGAAGGTAAAGACCGCCGTGATGGTCATCGGGTTGGTGGGGCGCTCCATGCGCCACCACGCCCCGTCCGCCGCGGAGAGCGGCTGCCTGCGCTGGTCGTTCACCCGCCGCCCTCCGGTCGCGTGCGCCGTCGGGCGCGCTCCGCCGGGGCGGGCCCTCGTGCCCACCCGGCCCCGCACAATACGCGCGCGGGACCGGGCACGGGCAAGGCCGAGCTGGCCTGCCCGTGAGGCACGACGCGCTACGCGCCGCGTCCCATCCCGAGGAGCTGGCCGAGGAGCCCGCCGATGCCGCCGGGGGCGCGGGCGCCGGCCTCGCGCGCCTCGTGCTCCAGCGCGTCCGGGATCCCGTCGCCGTCGAGGTCGGGGCCGCCGACGGTGGCGCCGGCCTGCCGCTGCGCCTGCTGCTGCTGGCGCTTGCTGGCCAGCGCCGCGAGGACGATGGGCGCGAGCACCATCAGCAGCCGCTTGGTCTGGTCGTTGTTGAGCCCGGAGGTCTGCTGCACGCCCTGCTCGACCGCGCCCTGGTTGCCGCCGAGGAGGCCGCCGAGCCCGCCGAGGCCACCCAGCAGCCCACCGAGGCCGCCGCCCGCGCCGGCCGCGCCGGCCGCGCCGCCGCCGCCCAACAGGCCGCCGAGGAGGCCCCCCATCCCGCCGCCGCCGTCGGCGCCGCCGAGCAGGCCGGCCAGCGCGTTCGCCCCGCCCGGCTGGCGGGCGGAGGACGCCATGCCGCCGAGCAGCATGGGGAGCGCGGCCTCGATGGCCGTCTGCGTGGTGCCCGGGTCGGCGCCGATCTGGCCGGCGATCTGTTGCGTGCCGTTCGGACCGAGCTGCTGCTGGACGAGGTCGACGAGGTTCATGACGTGAGGATCAGAATGAGGAATGGGAGGCGTGTCGGGTGGACCGTGGCCGGCGGCCCGGAGCGCAGGCGAGATCCGGGCCGGCGCGCGCGGGGCCACAACGGTTCTTGCTCCGAGGCACGCGAGGGCAGACTTGTTGCCAAGCCGGGCCGCATGTCGCCGCAGTCCATCCGTTTCCCGATCGTCGCCGCCGAGGGCCCCCGCGCCCGGCGCGCCCGGGCCGGCGCCCTCGCCGAGGAGGGGTACGACGTGCCCTGCGTGTGGGTGCTGGGCGACGACGGACCGGGCCCGATCGTCGACTGGCCGGCGCCGGCGGAGGCGTTGTACGGAGTGCCGGCCCGCGCCGCGTTGGGCCAGTCGCGGCGCACCCTGCTGGCCAGCGTGCCGGCCGCCGGCACCTGGGCCGACGTGGACTCGGCGCTCCGCCGGACGGGGCGTTGGGAGGGGGAGCTGCTCCACACGACGCCCGACGGCCGGGCGCTCCTCACCGCGTCGCGGCTCGTGCGCGCGCCGGACCCGGCGGCGGCCGCCGGGCCCGACGCCCCGCCGCCCGCGTCGCCCACGCTCGTGGTGGAGATCGCGCGCGACGTCACGGCCCAGCGCGTGGCTGAGGAGGCGCTGCGCGCCAGCGAGCGGCGGCTGGCGGCGGTCGTGGAGTCGGCGCTCGACGCGATCGTCACGGCCGACGCGACGGGGCACATCGTGCTCTTCAACGCGGCGGCCGAGCAGATGTTCGGCGTCCGGGCAAGCGACGCGCTCGGCACGCCCGTCGCGCGCTTCCTCCCGGACGACGCCGAGGCGGGGGACGCGGGCTTCCCGCGCTCGGTGGTGGCGCGGCGGGCCGACGGCCGGTCGTTCCCGGCGGAGGCCGCCGGCTCGCGGGTCGACACCCCCGACGGGCCGCTGCGCACGGTCATCGTCCGCGACGTCACGGCCCGGGTGCAGGCGGAGGCCGAGCGGGACCGGTTGATCGACGTGCTGGAGCAGGAGCGGGCGCAACTCGCCGCGTTCGCCCTGCGCGCGGAGGCGGCGCGCCACGAGGCCGACGCGGCCCGGCGGGAGGCCGAGGCGGCCAGCCGCGCGAAGACCGCCTTCCTGGCGACGATGAGCCACGAGTTGCGCACGCCGCTCAACGCGGTCCTCGGCTACGCGGAGCTCCTCGACCTCGGGCTGGCCGGCCCGGTGAGTGAGGCCCACCGGCAGTACCTCGGCCGGATCGTCGCGAGCGGCCAGCACCTCCTCGCCCTCATCACCGACGTGCTCGACCTGAGCACCATCGAAACCGGGGCCATGGCCGTCGCGCGCGAGCCGCACGACGCGCACGACGCGCTGCGCACGGCCGTCGCCCTCGCCCGCCCCGCCGCGGCGTCGCGCGGGCTCGCGATTACCGGGGTGGACGACGCGTTCGGCGGTGAGGCGGGGACCCCGGGCCCGGTGTACCTGGGCGACGACCGACGGGTGCAGCAGATCCTCGGCAACCTGCTCGCGAACGCCGTCAAGTTCACGCCGCCCGGCGGGACGCTCGCCGTGGACACGGGGCTCCGCCGCGAAGGACCGCCGGGGCGCGCCGCGCGCGGGCGGGGCGCGTGGGTGACGCTCCTCGTGCGCGACACCGGCGTCGGTATCCTGCCGGAGCACCAGGAGCTGGTGTTCGCGCGCTTTCAGCAGGTGGACCACGCGGCGGCCGGCCCCTACCGCCGGACCCAGGGCGGCACCGGGCTCGGGCTGGCCCTGAGCCGCGAGCTGGCGCGCCTGATGGGCGGCGACCTCACCGTCGAGAGTGCGCCCGGCGCGGGCAGCACGTTCACCCTCTGGCTGCCGGCCGCCGTGCCGGCCACGCGCACGGGCGCGGCGCAGCCGCGGACGGACCGGCCCGTGTCGGCGGTGGGGCGGCTGCTGGCGGACGCGGTGCCGGGGGTGATCACGGCCTGGGCCGAGCGCCTGGCCGCGGACCCACTGGTGCCCAACGCGCACGCGCTCGGCCGCGCCGAGGTCGAGGACCACATGCCGAGCTACCTGGCCGACCTCGCGCAGCAGTTCGTGATCCTCGACGACCCGGCGGCGGCGCGCGAGCGCGTGGCGATGGTGCGTGACGGAACGATCGTCCGCGCGCTGCTCGCCCGGCAGCACGGGCGCCAGCGCGCGCGGCTGGGGTGGACGGAGGCGGCGCTGGCGCGCGAGTTCGCGCTCCTGGGCGAAGAAATCGAGCGGGTGCTCGCCGGCCGCCTGCACGACGTGCCCGCCGGCACCGTGGACGACGCGCGCGCCCTGGCCCGGGCGTGGCTGGCGGGCGGGGCGCGGGAGAGCGCCGAGGCGCTGCGGGCCGCGCACGCGGAAGCGGGCGGGGCGGCGGCGGGCGAGGCGGCGCGAGACGACGCGGCCCGCCGGGCGCCCGCCGCCTAACGGCCGAACGGCCGCGCGGCCCGCCCACCGGGTGGTGGGCGGGCCGCGGGCGGAGTCACTCGATAGAGGCACCGGTCGGAGTCGAACCGACGCATGGGGGATTTGCAGTCCCCTGCCTTACCACTTGGCTACGGTGCCGGGTCGTTCGGGACACCCAAGTTGGCCGGCCGCTCCCCGAGCGGCAACCCCTGCGAGCGGCCGCGCACCGGCCCCACACCGCCGACGCCCGCGTGGCGCGATCGATGCCCCCAACCCCTTCGTGCTCCCGTCGACCCACCCACAAGACCGCGCCGAGCGCCGCGCAGACCGCCGCGCCGAGCCGTCGCTGCTCGTCGCCGCGTTCCGGCGCGCCGGCGCCCGCGGACGCGACCTGCGCGGCGCGCTCGGCGTGGTGGTGCTCGCGGGCGGCGTGGTGGCGGCCGCCGGGGTGCTGGCGTTCGCGTGGCTCGCCTCGTTCGTCCGCGGCGGGCGCACGCAGGCGTTCGACGACGCCGTCCTGCGGTGGATCGGCGCGCACCGCATCGCCTGGCTCGAGGCCGCCGCGCTCGAAGTCACCTTCCTCGGCACGGGCACGGTGGTCGTGGTCATGGCGGCCGTCGCGGCGCTCTTCCTCGGCCTGCTGCGCCAGCGCACGGCGGGGTGGCTCCTGCTGTGGGCCACCGTCGGCGCGCTCGTGCTCAACAACCTGCTCAAGAGCGTCTTCCACCGCCCGCGGCCGCGGCTGTTCGCGTGGGGGACGCACGCGCTCACCACGTCCTTCCCCTCCGGGCACGCCATGAGCGCCGCGGCCGTGTACGGCACCGTCGCGCTCCTCGCCGCCCGCCTGACGCCGCACCGCGGCGTCCGCGCCGCGGTCTACGCGGTGTGCGGGGTCGTCATCCTGCTCGTGTGCGGCAGCCGGTTGTACCTCGGCGTCCACTACCCGAGCGACGTGGCCGCCGGGCTGGTGCTCGGGCTCTCGTGGGCCGGGTTCTGCGCGGCGGCGCTGGAGGCGGCCGCGCGCTCGCGCCGCCGGCGCCGGCGCGGTGACTCTGAGCCGGCTCAGCCGGCGAGCATCCCCGCCAACACCCGCTCGTAGTACGGCCCTTCGTCCGGCGAGCCGGGCGCGGGGCTCGGCGCGGCCGGCCCCGCCGCGGACGCCTGGCGCGTCAGGGCGCGGGCGCACGCCGCCTCGGTCTCCACGACCAGCCGCGTGAGCGCGTCGGCGCGGTCGCGCACCAGGTTGTCGCCGGCGCGCGAGTCGGCGTCGGCGCGCGCGGTCACCTCGTCCACCAGCTCGCGCACCGCCGTGGCGCTGCCGGTGGCGAGGAGCAACTGCGCGAGCGTCGCCCGGGCCGAGAGCTGGCCGTCGAGGCAGCGCACGATCGCGCGGCGCGCCTCCGCCGGCCACAGGCCGTCGGCAAGTCGGCTGACCAGTTCGGCCTCGCTCCCCTCGCGGCCCGGCCGGTCGCGGTGCAGCGGCCGGCCGGCGCCGGCGGTGGCGTATTCGTGGCCCTGCCCGTCGTGCATCGCATGCCCCCGCGTCGTCGCGTCCGGCCGTGCCCGTCGTGCGTCGGCCGCCCACACGGCCCCACCGGCCGGCCGCACAGCGCGTGCCCGCGCCGCGGCCGGCCGGTGCGGCCGCGCCCGAAATGGACCCCCGTGGCTAGAAATCCCGCAGCCCGGCAACGTCTGCGTCGTCGAACGGGAGCGCGGTGCGGGGGTTGGCGCGCCACGCGTCGGCCGGCAGGCGCGAGGGGGCGCCCTGGGC
>ERZ1066118.1958-NODE-1958-length-11073-cov-36.828099_pt1 | contig 11073 bp, 11 predicted proteins | sample MGYA00382765_ERZ1066118 | MGnify/ENA primary metagenome ERZ1066118 (study PRJEB33369, sample SAMEA5778348) | biofilm metagenome | biome: Industrial cooling water; feature: Water cooling tower basin; material: Biofilm | place: United Arab Emirates | collected...
TCCCTCCCAGCATGATGATCCACCCTATCACCACACACCGGGATCACACACCTAGCGGGCGGGGTCGTCGTCCACCTCGGCGAGAGGGCGGCGGAGCATCAGGCCCGCGCGGTCGACGTGGCACCAGAGCGGCCCCCGGGCCGCGGCCACCAGCGCCTCTACGGAGGCCCGGGAGGCGAGGTCCGCACGCGCGCCGGCCCCGGGGCGGTCCCATCGCAGTGCTGGAGGTCGGGGGAGAGGCGGGCGATCCGGTTGTCGAAGGCCCTTCGGGCGGCGTGCAGGAGGTCCGTGACGACCACGCCGGCAACGAAGCCGCGGATGAGCAGCCCCTGCCATGCTCCTCGTGCAGGCAGCGCATGAGCGGGGTGAGCGCGGCCTCGGGCACGCGGTAGGCGCTCCAGCCGTCCACGGCCTCGCGCGGTGCCAGAGGACAGGTTGACGATCACCCCCCCGCCCCGCGCGAGCATGCGCGGCAGCGCGGCGCGGGCGGCATTGGCGGAGCCGCCGAGGTTGATGGCCTGCGGGCGCATCCAGTCGTCCGGATCCCGTATCGAGGAGGCGGCCCATGGGGGCGTCGAGGCCTGCGTCGTGGAGGAGCGCGCCGACCGGACCCAGGGCCGCGATGGCGGAGCGCACAGAGGCGAGGTCGGCCACGTCGCAGGGGACGGGGAAGGCGGCCACGCCCCGCGCGGCCTTGCGCGGCGCCTTCGCGCGCTCGGCGAGCGCCGCGCGCGAGGAGGACGCGGTCCGTGGCGGGGCCGATGCCGCGAGAGGCGCCGGTGACCGGGGCCACCTGGGTCATGGGGGTTCCTGCCCGGGTGACGGGCCAGCCAGCGAGACGCCTGGCCCGGCCCGTCGCCTCGGCCAGGCGGCCGGGACAGGGGGCGCCGTCGCGGGCATCGTGCTCACCGCCACGCTGGTCGCGGCGGCCTCGGGCGGGACCGGGCAGGAGCTCCTGACGGTGGTCGCCACCATCATCCTGGGGGAGCACCTCGCTCCAAAGCGAGCGCGGGTTCGCGTGGGTCTCGATCCTGGCCATGCCCCTGCTCGGCACCTTCAACGACGGGCTCACGCTCCTCGACGTGTCGAGCCTGTAGCAGGAAGTCGCGCGTGGCGCCATGTTCGGCGCTGTCATCGGCCTCGACCGGATCGGCATCCTGTCGAGCCCATGGGCGCCCCGTCGGGAGGCCGGCGCGTTCCTGGCTCAACCGGCGCGCGGACATCGCCAGGGCGGCCTTTCGCCCCTCGATGCGCGCATGGCGCAGCCCTTCGCCGTAGCCTTCCGAAGCGTGGAGGGGCTGACGGTCTGCTGGCGCACCGACTCCCGGTGGCGACGTGGCTATGGCCCATGCTTGCCGTATGGGCGGTCCGTCCTGGCTCGGCCCCTACCACGAGGCCAACGCGATGGTCGGAGCCGAGCTGCCCGGCGTGGCGAGGGGCTCCTGCTTCCCCTACCTCTTCTTGTCCGCCGGCATCGGCGTTGCCCAAGGGCGCGAGGGGCACGGCCAGCCCAAGACGCTGGCCCGACCCCGGCCGGCGGCGCGGGGCGGTCCGCGCCGCCAGCCGCTTGGCCGACCGGACAGCCGACCACACCGCCGCCGTGCTGGTCGTCCCGCCGAGGAGGCTGCCCCGCCTCGACGCCTCCGTGAGGCGCCATGAACGGCGGGTCGTGGCCGTCGCGCGGCCCCTGACGCCCTTCGCTGGGGTCGGCGTCGGCTTCCTCGGCTTCGGCAGGATCGCCCTTGGGGGTGGGCGGCCCCCTCGCGCTCTTCGACTGCCGCCTCCTCGCCCCCGATCCCTGGCAGGAAGGCCGCCACCGGGGCGCCCGCTTCGTGAACCTGCCCGCACTGCTGGCCGAGGCCGACGCGCGGTCCCTCCAGGCCCTCTCCATGTCCGACGCACGGGGCGTCGTCGGACGCGAGGCGCTGACGCGGATGCGGCCCCATGCCGTCCCGCCCGAGGCGACCTCGTGAAGGCCTAGCGGGCGCCCCAGGTGTCCGACAGGCGGTAGCCGCGCGGCCAGGGGTCGGCGGGATCGAGCAGGTGCTGATGGGTGCCGGTGATCCAGGCGCGGCCCGCCACCTCGGGGCGGATGGCCGGGCGCCCGCCCACCCGGGTCTCGCCCAGGATGCGGCCCTCGAAGGTGGAGCCGAGGAGCGACACGGCCGTGAGCCTCTCGCCCACCTCCAGGCGCCTGCGCGCGCGCAGCAGCGCCATGCGCGCCGACAGCGCCGTGCCGGTGGGCGAGCGATCCACCTTGCCCGGGCGGATGGCGACGGCCGACTTGGCGCGCAAGCCTCCGGGCATCCTCTCCAGGGCGCCCGCGAAGAGGCAGAAGGAGACGTGGTCCCAGTCGGCCTCGGGGTGGCGGAAGCCGAGCCGCTCGTTGGCGGCGGCGGTGATGCGGACGCCGAGGCGGGCGATGTCGTGGGCCTCGTCGGGCGCCATGGCGAGGCCGAGCGCGGCGGAGTCCACCACCACGAAGCTGTCGCCGCCGAAGGCCGTGTCCACGGTGAGGGTGCCCAGGCCCTCGACCTCCAGGGGGACGTCGAGGCGGTCGGCGAAGCTCGGCAGGTTCTCGACGGCGACGCGCTCGGCCTTGCCCTCCCGGCACCGGGCGCGCGCGCGCACGAGCCCGCCGGGGGCCTCCAGCAGCAGCTCCGTCTCGGGCTCGGTCATGGGGAGGATGCCGGAGTCGAGGAGCACGGTGGCCACGCAGATGGAGTTCGAGCCCGACATGGGCGGCGTGTCCTCGGGCTCCATGATGATGAAGCCCATCTGGGCGCGGGGGTCCTTGGGTGGCACGAGAAGGTTGACGTGACGGAAGACACCGCCCCTCGGCTCGTTGAGCACGAAGTCCCTGAGCGCCCCGTCCCGGGCGATCCAGCGCGACTGCTCCCAGAGCGTGTCGCCGGGAGGCGGCGCCACGCCTCCCACGATGACGTCGCCGACCTCGCCCTCGGCGTGGGCGGAGACGACGTGGATGACGCGGGAGCTGCGCATGGGGCCTCCGGTCGTGCTTGGGTCACGTGAGCCAGGCCGGCGGCCCGTCGGGCGCGCGGCCGGCGGCCGCCGCCTCGGCGCACTGCGCGAGCGAGCCGAAGCGCAGGGCGCGGCCCGACAGGCCGGGGCCGTAGTGGGCGTACTTGCCCGAGTTCGTCATGACGGTCCGGGCCTCGGCCGGCATGACGGGCTCGGCGATCGAGCACCAGCAGAGGTCCACCACCACCCGGGCCCCCGCCGCCTCCAGCCGGGCCAGAGTGCCGTCGGACCGGGCCTTGGCGCGCTCGCCGCGGCCGGTCGTCACGATCAGCGGGACCTTGGCCCTGCGTCCGCCGAGCGCGTCCGCGAGCCGGCGCATGGCGGTCGCCGACAGGTGCGGGCTTCCCACCGCCACGAGGTCCACCGCCGCGGGGCCGGCGTTGAGAGCGGCCCAGGTCCGGGCCAGGTCGGCCCGGCCGATGGCGGCCTCGTCGGCGCCCGGCGCGAGCCCGCCCCCCGCCTCCGGCGTGTGGCCGGCGACGTGGAGCATGGGAGCGCCGGAGGTCGTCCCGAAGGCGGCGCACAGGGCCTGGAGGTCGTCGGGCGTGGGCTTCGCGTCCTCCAGCCCCACGAGCAGCGGGATGCGGTCGGGCGAGAGGGCTCCCGCGACGTGCCCGAGGAGGGGCCAGAAGGCGTCGTCGGCGCTCTCGGGGCGAGGCGCGACGCGCAGGACGCGGCGCGCGCGCCTTTGGTCGTCGAGGTAGGCCCCGGCGCGCGGCGCGCGGCCCGTGACGGCGATGAACAGGTCCAGGTAGTCGGGATGCTTGGGGGTGCGGGCGCCGAGCACGCTGTTGGCGTAGACGACGGCGTTGGACTCGGCCCAGCCGATGGCCTCGCCGGCCCTGGGCGCGTCCGCGAGGTGGTAGGGGGCGCAGGTGAAGGTGGGCCGCGCGCCCATGCGCAGGTAGGCGTCCGCGAGGCGCGAGGCGGGCTCGCCCAGGCGGGGGGGGACGCCCTGCGCCCGCCAGGATTCGCGGTCCACGGAGATGGCGTTCATGGTGGTGGGGACGCGGACGCGGGCGCCCATGGCCTCCATGGCCTCGGCGAAGCGGAGGTTGGCGGGGCCGTTGAGGATGCAGCCGTCTATGTGGGCGCGGGTCACGTCCAGGAGCGCGGGGGCGCCCTGCAGGGCCGCCACGACGAGGACGATCTCGAGGGCCGCGCGCGCGGCCTCCCCGTCCCGGCCGGCGAGGATGGCGCGGTCGCCGTCCGACAGCGCGACCGTCCCGGTCGGGACGGGCGACAGGGGGTAGCGCCGCCCCCCCGCCACCACCGCCTCGGGGGAGAGCCGCGCGCGCGGGGCCGCGGCCAGGGCGGCGTGGGCCTCGGGGGGGAGGCGCGCGACCGGGATGGGCCGCCCGAAGAGGCGCCCCGAGACCAGCGCGCCGAGCGTCAGGACGTCCTCGTCCTCGCGGAAGACCAGCGCGGCGGGCGCGCGTCCGGCGAGCGCGAGGTCCAGGAGCAGCCCCGAGCCCGAGCAGGAGCCCCGGCTCGTGGGCAGGACCAGGATGGCCCCGGCGAGGTCCCGGCCGTGGAGCGGGTGGTGGGCGTCGATGACGCGGCCCGTCCGGGGGTCCACGCCGCCCCAGAAGCTCAGGCCCTCCTCGGAGGCGACGACCGGTCCCTCGGCATCCCCGGGGATGATGCAGAGGCTCGCGGCGCGGCTCATGAGACCACGAAGCCGTGGGCGAACGGGTCGCGGTCGTCGATGAAGATCGTGTTGAAGCCCGTGACGCGCGCCCAGCCGGCGATGGAGGGCACGATGGCCTCCCGGCCGCCCACGCGCGCGGCGCGCTCGACGCGGCCCCGGAACAGGGAGCCGATGATCGATTCGTGCACGAAGTCGTCGCCCACGCGCAGGCGTCCCTTGGCGGCGAGCTGGGCCATGCGCGCCGAGGTGCCCGTGCCGCAGGGCGATCGGTCTATGGCTTTGTCGCCGTAGAGCACGGCGTTGCGGGCGTGGGCCTCCGGGTGGCGGGGGGCGCCGGTCCACAGGACGTGGCTCAGGCCCCCGATCCCGGGCCTCTCGGGGTGGACGAAGTCGTGGGCGGCGTTGAGCGCGTCGCGCAGGCGCCGGCCGAGGGTCACGAGGTCGGCGGCCGAGTGGTCCGCCATGTCGCGGAAGGCCCTCTGAGGCTCCACGATGGCGTAGAAGTTGCCGCCGTAGGCCACGTCCACGACCACCTCGCCCAGTCCGTCGACCCTGGCCGCGAGGCCCTCGGCGTGGAGGTAGGAGGGCACGTTGGTCAGGCGCACCTCCTCGACGAAGCGGCCCTCCTGGCGGAAGGAGGCGTCCACGCGGCCGGCGGGGGTGTCGAGGCTGAGCCGTCCGGGCTCGCGCGGGCGCACGAGGCCGTTCTCGACGGCGATGGTGACGGTGCCGATGGTGCCGTGGCCGCACATGGGCAGGCAGCCCGAGGTCTCGATGAAGAGCACGGCCACGTCGCAGTCCTCCCGCGTGGGCGGGTAGAGGATCGCGCCCGACATCTGGTCGTGGCCGCGCGGCTCGAACATGAGGCCGGTCCTGATCCAGTCGAACTCGGCCAGGAAGTGCGCGCGCCGCTCCAGCATGGTCGAGCCCTTGAGCTGGGGCGCGCCGCCGGCGACGAGGCGCACCGGGTTGCCGCAGGTGTGGCCGTCTATGCAGGGGAAGGCGTGGACGCTCATGCGGCTCTCCGCAGGGGGTTCGAGAAGCGGCCGGGGGCGAAGGGCGCGAGGTCGAGGGGGGGCGCGCGGCCCGTGAGGAGGTCGGCCACGATCTCGGCGGTGCCGGCGGACTGCGTGAGGCCGAGGTGGCCGTGGCCGAAGGCGCAGACGACGTCGGGGCGCCCCGGCAGGGGGCCGATGGCCGGCAGGGAGTCGGGCAGCGAGGGGCGGAAGCCCATCCACCGCGTGCCGCCCTGCACCTCGAGGCCGGGCAGGAACCGCGCGGCCTTGGTCAGCATGGCGTCGGCCCGCGCCCAGTTGGGTGGCAGGTCGAGGCCGCCCAGCTCCACCGCGCCTCCCACGCGGATGCCGGAGGCGAGGCGCGAGACCACGAAGCCGTGACCCTCGAAGGTGAGGTGGACGCGCAGGGGGAAGGCGTCGGCGGGCAGCGTCGTGTTGTAGCCGCGCTCGGTCTCCAGGGGGATGCGGACTCCCGCCGTGCGCGCCAGGCGGTGCGAGTGGGCGCCCGCCGCCAGCACCACGCGGCCCCGCATGACCCCCGCCCCCGTGTCCACGCCGCCCGGCACCAGCGCGCGCGCCTCGGCCACCAGCACCTCGCCGCCCCGCGCCCGGACGCGGTCGGCCAGCGCCAGCACGTAGTCCCTGGGGTCGCTGATGGACCACCAGCCCGGCGTGAAGGCCGCGTGGGTGAAGCGCGGCGAGAGGCCCGGCTGGACCTCGGCGATCCCCTCGCCCCGCAGGTGGCGGAAGGGGATGCCATGGGCGGCGCGCAGCTCCCAGGAGGGCAGCGCCGCCCGGAAGGCCCGCTCGCCCTCGTAGACCTGGAGCTGGCCGTCGCGGCGCAGCATCCCGCCCAAGCCCTCGCGGGACAGGAGCCCTTCGAGCGAGGCGCGCGAGTGCTCCATCAGCGCCGCCTGAGCGACGGTGGAGGCGCGCACCCGCGCGGGAAAGCTCGCGCGCCAGAAGCGCAGCATCCAGGGCGCGATGCGCACGGCGTAGGCCGGAGGCACCGCGAGCGGCCCCAGCGGGTCGAGCAGCCAGCGAGGCGCCTGGCGGATGATGCGGGGCGAGGCCAACGGCAGGATGTCGGTGAAGGCGAAGGCGCCAGCGTTGCCGCTCGATGCGCCTGCGGCCGGCCCCTCGCGGTCGATGACGCGCACCCTGAGGCCGCGGGCCTGCGCGGCCAGGGCGGCGGACAGGCCGATGACGCCGGCCCCGACCACGATGACCTCCGACTCCTCCATCAGCGCACGTTGGACAGGAACTTGCGCGTCTCGGGGTTGGCGGGGGCGCCGAAGATCTGCTCGGGGGGGCCGATCTCGGCGATGACCCCCTGGTGGAAGAAGGCGACGCGGTGGCTCACGTCGCGGGCGAAGGCCATCTCGTGGGTGACGCAGATCATGGTCATGCCCTCGGAGGCCAGCAGCTTGAGCGTGTCGAGCACCTCGCCCACGAGCTGGGGGTCGAGCGCCGAGGTCACCTCGTCGAAGAGCATCACGGAGGGCTGCATGGCCAAGGCCCTGGCGATGGCCATGCGCTGCTGCTGTCCGCCCGAGAGGCGCGACGGGTAGACGCTGAGCTTGTCGGCGAGGCCCACGTGGGTGAGCTGCCTGATGGCCTCGGCCTCGGCCTCCGCGCGCGACAGGCCCAGGACCTTGCGCGGCGCCAGCGTGACGTTCTCCAGCACGGTGAGGTGCGGGAACGCGTTCCACTGCTGGAAGACGATGCCCACCTTGCGGCGCAGGCGGTTGAGGTCCGTGCCCCTGGCGTGGACCTCCGTGCCGTCCACCGCGATGCGGCCGGCCTGGATCGGCTCGAGCCCGTTGATGCAGGTCAGCAGCGTGGACTTGCCCGAGCCCGAGCCGCCGATCACCGAGACGACCTCGCCCTTGGCCACTCCGAGGTCCACGCCCCTGAGCACATCGAGCGCCCCGAAGGACTTCCGCACGCCCTCGATCTCAATCATCCTCGCGCCACCTCCGTTCGAGACGCGCCCCGAGCCGCGCGATGGGGAAGCTCAGGGCGAAGTAGATCGCGCCCGCCACCGTCAGGATGAACAGCGGCTCCTGCAAGCGGGTGATGAGGATCTGCGAGGCGCGCAGGAGCTCGATGATGCCGAGCCACAGGACCAGCGCGGAGTCCTTCATGACGCCCAGCGTGAGGCCGATCCACGACGGCAGCGCCACGCGCAGGCCCATGGGGAAGACGATGCTGGCCATGTCCTGCCGCCAGGTCAGCCCCAGCGAGCGCGCGGCGCGCCGCGTGGTCTGGGGCACCGCCTCGATGGCGCCGCGCACGATCTCGGTGGCATAGGCCGAGGTGTAGAGCGACAGGATCACGCAGGACGTCGCGAAGGGTGACCAGCCCCAGCCGGCCACGGCCTGGAAGGCGTTGCCGAGGATGAGCTGGATGAGGAGCGGCACGGAGCGGAACACGTCGAGGAGGAACACCAGCGGCAGCAGGAGCCACCGGTTCGCGTGCGCCCGCAGCACGCCGAAGGCGACCCCCAGCAGCGTGCCGCCCAAGACCGCGATCACGGTCACGGCGATGGTGACGAGCGCGCCGCGGCCCAGGAACAGGAGGTCGTTGAGGGTGAGGGCGGTGCCGAGCATCCCCGCCCCTCAGTACCGGAAGAGGCGCCAGGCGAGGAGCCGCGCGCCCCCCGCCACCGCCTTGGCGATCAGGTAGTAGAGCACGGCCGCGAGCGCGAAGAGCTCGAAGGTGCGGAAGGTGCGCGAGTTGAGGTCCTGCGTGACGCCGGTGAGGTCGGTGGCGAGGCCCACGGTGACGCCGAGCGAGGTCATCAGGATGGCCCAGACCATCTGGTTGGTGAGCGGCGGGAAGCTGATGCGGAACATCTGCGGCATGACGATGAGCCGGAAGGCCTGCGCCGCGCCCATGCCGAGCGAGCGCCCGGCCCGCGCCTGGGTGCCCGGGATGGCGCGCAGCGCGCCGCGGAACGTCTCGCAGAGGTAGCCCGCGTTGTTGAAGGTGATGCCCGCGAGCAGCGCCGTGAAGGGGTCGAGGTAGAGCCCGAGGCCGGCCAGGCCGAAATGGGCCATGTAGATCTGGAAGAGGGCGGGCGTGTTGCGGGCCACCTCCACCCAGGCCGTGGCGGGCGCGCGCAGCCAGGGCGAGGACGAGTTGCGCATGAGGGCGAGGAGGACGGCGATCGCCACGCCCATGGCCATCGAGAGCACGGCGACCTGCAGCGTGACCAGCGCGCCCTCGAGCATCTGCGGCAGCGCGCGGAACGCCTGGCGCCACTGGAACGTGTATTCGAACATGGCCGCTTCCTCTGCCCGGCGGGCGGCGGGGGCCTGGGCGGCCCCCGCGCGTCGGGCTCAGCGGTAGACGCCGGGGATGGTCAGGTCGGGCGCGGGGCCTTCGCCGACATAGAGGTTGTAGAGCTCCTGGTAGCGCCCCGTGCGCACCTGCTGGTTGACGAAGAGGTCGAGGTAGTCGAGCAGCCCCTCCTCGTTGCGCAGCGCGATCAGCGACACGTAGTCCACGAGGTAGGGCGCGTCGCCGGCGATGGTCAGGCCCTCGTACTGGCCCGTCGCGATGATGGCGTTGGCCACGGTGTTGGTGACCACGGTGGCCTCGATCTGCCCCTGCGAGAGCGCGAGGAACACGTCGGCCTGGCTCTGATAGGGGCGGAACTCGCCCGATCCCCATTCGGTCACGTCCTCCTCCAGGGCGATGCCCTCGAAGGTGCCTGCGACCGAGCCCACGGTGCGCCCGGCGAGGTCCTCGTAGGAGGCGATGCCCGTGTCCTGCCGCGTCAGGACCACGTTGGTGAAGGCGAAGTAGGGGATGGAGAAGCCGATGGTCTTGGCGCGCTCCAGCGTGTCCGAGGTGGAGGCCACGCCCACGTCGGCGCGACCCGACACCAGCGCCGGGATGCGATCGGGGAAGGGCGTCTCGACGTATTCCGGCGTCACGCCCAGGGCCGCGGCGAGGTCGTTGCAGTAGTCCACGTCGAAGCCGACCGGGTTGTTGTCGGCGTCGCGCGACCCCATGGGCGGGAAGTCGAGCACGACCGCGCAGCGCAGCACGCCCGAGGCGATGATGTCGTCGAGCTTGTCGGCCTGGGCGGCGCCGGCGGCGGCGGCGAGGCCGGCGGCCAGGAGCATGGGCTTCATGCGGGTCTCCCTGTGTTTTGGCACGGGGCGCGCGCCGCACCCAGGGAAGGGCTGGCACCCCCGCGCGAGAGCAGGCTAGCTAGGATACAGAAGGTATACAAGAGTCACGTGCGAACCGGCGGAGGCAGAGCTTGGACGACCAACTCATCTCCATCGCGGCCCTCCTGGACCTGGTCCGCTCGGTCTTCGAGGCGGCCGGCCTGGCCCCCGGCCCCGCCGAGGCGGTGGCCCGCGTCGTCGTCGCGGGCGAGCGCGACGGATGTGCCTCGCACGGGCTCTACCGGGTGGACGGCTGCCTGGGGACGCTGCGCGCCGGGCTCGTCGAGGCGGCGGCCGTGCCGGCGGCGCGCCCCTCGGCCGGCGGCGTCGTCCGCGTGGACGCCGCGCGCGGCTTCACGCCTCCGGCGTTCGAGCTGGGCGCGCCGCTCCTGGCCCGCCGCGCGAGAGAGGTGGGGCTCGCGGCGCTCGCGATCAACGACGGCACCCACTTCAGCGCCTTGTGGCCCGAGGTGGAGGACCTCGCCGGTCGCGGCCTCGCCGCGCTGGCGCTGTGCCCGAGCTACTCGGCCGTGGCGCCCGCCGGCGGGAGGGGGCCGCTGCTGGGCACCAACCCCATGGCCTTCGCCTGGCCGCGCCCCGGACGGCCTCCTTACGTGTTCGACTTCGCCACGTCCGTCGCCGCGCGCGGCGAGGTGGAGCTGCGCCGCCGCGCGGGGGAGGCGCTGCCCGAGGGCTGGGCCTTGGGGCCGGACGGCCGGCCCACGACGAGGCCCGAGGAGGCGCTCGCCGGCGCGCTCCTGCCCTTCGGCGGGCACAAGGGGTCGGCCCTCTCGACCATGATCGAGCTCCTGGGCGGGGCCATGATCGGCGACCTCACCAGCCCCGAGGCCTTCGCGGCCATGGGGGGCGTGCCGCTCCTGCCGCGCCATGGGGAGCTGATCCTGGCCTTCGACCCCGCCGCCTTCGCCGCCGGCCGCCCCGGCGACCCCTTCGCCCGCGCCGAGGGGCTCCTCGACGCCATCGTCGGCCAGGGCGCGCGGCTGCCCTCGCAACGCCGCTTCGCCGCGCGGGCGGCGTCCGAGGCCAGGGGCATCCTGGTGCCTCAGGCGGAGATCCGGCGCCTGGAGCGGCTGGCGCGCGGCGGGGCCGCCGCGCCACCCACGCTCTAGGCTCAGGACCCGCAAACCTGCTGGACGCGGCGCGGCTGGGGTGACTCTGT